>ERZ773197.142-NODE-142-length-58888-cov-3.777030_pt1 | contig 58888 bp, 68 predicted proteins | sample MGYA00580999_ERZ773197 | MGnify/ENA primary metagenome ERZ773197 (study PRJEB29015, sample SAMEA2738166) | human oral metagenome | biome: human oral; feature: human-associated habitat; material: saliva | place: China | collected 2185 ...
CTGGCAGAGCACCTGACTCTTAATCAGGGTGTCCAGGGTTCGAACCCCTGATGACCCACTGAAAAGTCCTTATCTTGCAGAGATGGCTGCGGGATTTGGGCTTTCTTTTTATCTCAGTCCCGGCGTCTGCGCAGAAGCATCTTGCAGATCGGATTCCCTTTAGAGGAAAACTTCTCCTCATACTCCGTCATCACATTGCCCGCGCTCATCTTCTCATCCCGGTGCAGGTCGTAGGTCTTCTCCTCGATTTGAAAGGCAGGCGAGGCCGCCGCCGTCTCCAGAGAATAATCAAAGAGCTCCCGGTTATCGGTCTTGAATTCAATGCGGCCCTCTTCTGCCAAAATCTGATCATAGCGGGCAAAAAAGCCCTCCGATGTCAAACGCCGATTCGCATGCCTGGCCTTGGGCCAGGGATCTGAGAAATTCAGGTAAATGCACTCGACTTCCCCCGGGGCAAAGATATCCGGCAGCTCCCGGGCGTCGATGCAGAGAAAACGCAGATTCAAGGGCATTTGTCCCTCCCGCTCCAGGGCCTCCATCTTCTGCAGGGCCCGATAGAGAACGGAGGGATAGCGCTCGATCCCGACATAGTTGATCTCCGGGTGCAGGCGGGCCATATCTATGATAAAGCGGCCCTTTCCCATACCGATTTCCAGCTCTATGGCCTGTCCGCGCTCAAAGAGCTCCTTCCAATGTCCCTTCTGTTTCTCCGGCTCATGCACCACAAGCTGGCTATGAGCGACGGCCTCATCCGCCGCCGCGATTCTGCGCAATCTCATCTCATTCCCTCGATCTCTTTTGGCCGCTTATGCCTCTTTCTTACGACCCGACCTTCCTCTGTCGATTCCGGCTGCCAAAGCGCCAACCGCAAGCGTCAGGATTCCGTCGAAAGCAGATGAATGGCAAAACCGTTGATCTCCTCTGTCAGATAGATCAGACGCAGAGACCCGTCTTCATCATACTGGGCGGAATCCTGGTCAAAGGAACAGCCCTGTGCCTTTAGCTCCCGGATCGCCTGGTCCATGTCCGGTGTGTAAAAGCCCAGGTGCCCCTTGGTCCCCCGGCCCTTCTCCTTCATAAATTCAATTCTGTTGCCTGCGCCAAACCATGAGATCGGGGTCTCCTGTCCCTCCTCCATACCGAGTACGTCGCGGATAAAGCCGCGCATGGCGTCCATCTCCTCCGCGGTCTCCGGATTGATTCCAACATGTACCAATGACAGCGCGATTGCCTTCATTTTCCGCCCCTCCTGGTAAGGCAAATTTTGTATTCCACGATAAAATCAATTCTGTGTTCTGTCCATAGGAATCTGCTCTTTTCTATATCGGAAAGCTCCGGACACAACTCGAGCAGGTTTCACTTATCCCTTGATCCAATGAAGTAGGGGGCAGCGACAAAGAGGATGCCGCCTATCATATTTCCCAGCGTGACGACCAGGAGGTTGTAGCACCAGCCTCCCAGGCTGACGGCCTGACCGGCCGGATTCAAGAGAGCGGAGGTCAGCAGGGTCATGTTGGCCACACTGTGCTCAAAACCGGTCGTGATAAAGGCAAAGAGGCACCAGAAGCACATGAGGATCCTGGCGCTGTCACTCTTGACCCGAAAACCGCACCATACCGCCAGACAAACCAGGATATTACAGAGGATTCCGCGGCTTAAGAGGGGAATGAATCCGGCGGACATTTTTGCCAAAGCCCCCTTGGCGATAAATGCCGCCACCGCTTCCGTCTGCAGGCCGCTGGCAAAAAAGAGCAGAGCTAAGAGCATCGATCCCGCCAGATTGCCAAGCCAGCATACGACCCAGAGCTTGATGGTATCCGCCAGACTGACCTTGCCTTCCATTACGCCCGAGGACATCACCATGGTATTCCCGGTAAAGAGCTCTCCGCCCGCTATCACTACCAGACTCAAGGCAACTCCGAAGGAAAGCCCCATCACAAGCTTTGTGGCCGGGTTCCCGTTTAAAAGACCTCCGATGGTAAAGATGAGCAGGATTCCAAAGCCGATATAAGCGCCTGCCAGCATGGACAAGAGAAAGTAACCCAGAGGATTCTTCTTTAATAAACTCAGCTTAACTGTCGCGGCATTGGCCATCGCCGCAAATTCTTCCTTATACATACGCGTTCCTCTTTCCTCAGGCTGTTTTTCACCAGGCTAATGTCCGCCCATGCGTCTTTCTCTAGTCACGGGCATCGTCTTTTTCTCCAGATAAGCGATCAACCGCCCCTGCATCTCTTTGTCGCAGACGGATCAGTTTACCACAACTTCCTTTCCCTTTTCATTATACAGGAAGCCCGGATATCTGTCCTCTGTCGCCAAAATCGGACCAGATTTAGCATGCCCACAAAACCCAGATTTATCGCAGGTGAGTTCCTCCTTATTGCCCCTCTTGTTTTACCTCGTTCCGTCAGTATTTACACTCTCCGTGAAATATCCCACTGGCTGAAGCAGCTGGAATGATTTTACCAGATAAGCATATGCCAATGGATCCACATTGCGGATATACCCAATCTTTTTAGCCCCTTTCATTGTCAGCCTGTCCTGACTGTATTGTCCCGGATCAGTAACCCTTGTGTATTTTTCTTGTCCTGTCAGAATGCATGCTGCCAGATACATCGCCTCACAGGCCATCATCCCTGCATTTTCTCCATTGATCCTTCCCCGGAAAATATGCCCTTGTATAGAGTTGATGCCGTCAATGAAACCCTGATAATCATCCGATCGAATTCCACCACGCCCCATAATGCATAGACAGCTATCAATCGTGTCCAGCAAAACCTCCTCAACAGAGCTACTCAAGCTGCGGTATCCCATTTCGACCTGCGCGACATGGCGATACACATCGGCGACCGTTTGGAAGTCATCCATTTCTCTGCTGAGTGTCCAACAATCAAACATCTGCTTGATGATCTCAAGTTCCTTATCTTTCCCAAAAGGTATTCCTATCGTGTGTGGTGCAAATGCCGTCAACTTATCGCCAAGGATACCATTTTTGTCTGGCACCGTTACAATCATGTTCCTTCCCTCACTTAACAGCAAGTGGTTACGGATTGGTCTTTCTATCGTCTTCTTGTAAGGATTATGCTCAAACAGCACATCCAGCAGAATATTGATCTCCTTACCTGTCCGTGGTGATTGAAACAGAAAACGAAAAGGACGTTTCTCAATGTTATTGCTTCCCTTTCGGACATGCTCCTCCACACTCAGGAAAGGAAATATCTTAGCTGCTTTCGCAATATAGTTATCTATATCTGTGCCAGGTTCAACGATGATATCAATATCTGTGCTTAATCTCCGAGGCTCATCTAAAAGAATAAGAAGAGCTGTGCCTCCCTTAAAAACAAAAGGCAGATTAACTGTCCGAATCGCCTCCAGAAGGCCAAATGCAAATATTGTCCGTTCCCTCTCTCATTCAAGCTCCGCCATAATCTGTTTAATCTCCGCAGCCCTGTTCCTTCTTCTTGCGTAACGGAGTATCTTTGGTCTTTCAACTCTATAGGTCTTCATTGCCTGTTCCACAACAGACGCATATTCTGCCACACTGCATGTACTGCGAATCAACTTATCGCAGTATATATCTACCAGCATTTTTTCCATCGTGATGATATGAGGGTGATTCGCAGACCGCGGTGCCTCTGATACCATGTCTGTTACAATGATGCAATTTGAAGCCCAATACAGATTAAAATTTTTCTTCGAAGGCTTATACATGACATTCATGTATCCGGCTTCCTGCAGAAACCGAAACACAAAGACACTTGTATCCTTTTCAAGCTGAATAAATATTGTATTCTGGGCGACCAAATGATTTAGGAACTCATTTAAAAGAACTGTTTCAAAAATCGTAAATTTTATATATGGGAACTTCACAGTCACTTTATTCAGAAGCTCATTCGAAAGATCCGAATAGACAGGCTGATATTCCGGTAACACATCCCCTTCCTTAACCATATATTCGCCAAAGCCAGTTCGGGTGATTCCGCCGGATTTCAACATGCCGCCAACCGCCCACTGATAAGAACCATTATTTAACGACGGCTTAGCTTCCCTGAGCATAGAGACTAGTTGCTGTCGACTATACTTCACTTTCGGCTCCATATTTTGCGTTGTCTTGTCATACCAGGGCATTGATCTCACCTCCTGTCAGTAAATACTTCGACAGATTTTACGCTGAGATCTATTATAAAGCGGAATACATCCTCAATCAATATATCCTGGCACTTTTTCCATTTTTTGCCGAAATATATCCAAGGGACGTATCGTCGGCCTTATCGCTTTTATCATCTTCAAGGCGGCGGTGATACAGGCAAATCCGGGTATGGCTTCCCCCTGGATGATGGCAATCACAAGCGATCCCAGTCCGGAGAAAATACCCTTGAGCACGACGATCTCACAGGTGCTTTTTGAGGAGATCCTGCTTTGTCAAAAGAAGGGTGCTCTTTCGCTCTTTCCTGTGAAACAGAGACAAAATGCCTGTGCCGATCCCGGCTCCAAGGTACAAGAGCGCAGCTATCTCTGGTCCTTCAAAAATTCGATTGGCTCGCGGTCTTTCGCCCGCATTGTGGCATGGACATGGACCGAAGTTGGGATAAAAAGAGGTATTGCTTTCGCAGCTTTTCTGTCGGCTTGTCGTCTGAAATTATCTGTTGACAATGATGTTAGGTGGTACTAATATCATTGTCGAGGATATCTTCGATAAAAGAGGAGGAAAATTTGTCTGGGAAAAGACTATCAAAAGACGCGAGGGAAAAACAAATTCAAAACGCGGCAAAAGAAGTTTTTTTGAAAAAGGGTTTTTTCAATACAACAATGGATGATGTCATTCTGTGCTCAGGCATGTCGGTCGGAGGGGTTTATCACTATTATAAAAATATATATGAGATTTTTTATGACATCATGTCCCGGGGGCTTGACTATGGCGAGGAGAGAAGCCTTTTAAAGGCAGGAGGAAAGCATACTTTAGAGACCTTTGTGGCCTATATGCTGGATAAAATTTTTGACGACAACGAGTACAAAGATTTATTCACCATCCTTCTGGAGGGAATCGCAAGAGATCAAAAGCTGTTGGAAATATACAAAAAACTCAACATTAAGTATATTGACATCCTGCATCGAGCCTTTAAAGACGGCGACATCCCGAATGATGTATTAGAGGATCCGTTTTTAATATTCTTCACGCACTCCTTGTTGATGGGCTACACCTCGTTTGGACCTTTAGGGGGAAAAGAAGCCTTTCAAAAGAACAGAGCTATCGTAAAAAATATGATTTTACTCTATTTAAATGAATCTCAAGGGAGGAAAGACAAATGAAATTAAAAGACGTTATTATTGTCAGCTTACTTGGAGTTGTGGGTTTTGTAATTAGTATGATCTCAGGAGTGATCACACAGGCTTTTGGAACATATGGCGTTTTTGTACATGTCTCCATCGGAAGCTTGTTATGCGCTCCCGTCTATTTTGTCATGTGCCATAAAATTCCCAGAAGAGGAACGATTTTTATTTACTATCTGTTAGCGGGGATTATCTATTCCATTATGGGATTCATTCCCATGCTTCCAATTATGGCTGCAGCCGGCCTTTTTGGAGAATTATGCATCGGCAGCAGGAACAACTATACAAGCGATGGCAGGATCAGTCTCTCCTATGTAATCTCTCAGGTGATTTACGCCCTTCACGGTTTTTTCTTTATCCTCTTCTTAGGCGTAGAGGGATTGGCAAAAACCTTCCCGAATTTATTTACGGCGGAAAAGGCCCAGATGGTAAAGGATACCTTCTTCAACGCAAAGAATATGGCAATCATATTGGCTGTGGAAATCATTGCGGCTGTTTTGGGAACACTGCTCGGCAAATATATTTACAATAAATTTTTTAACCGGGATATCAAAAAAGAAGGAATTCTGTCTTGAGCTTTACAGATCACACCAAAGGAAACCCAGGCGTCAAACCACTTTCAATCGGCATTCTCATGATGATTTATACAGGCATTGTGTTCTTCAGCACAATGCCTGTATATTGGATGATGCTGATTTTCAGTTTTGGATTGCTCATTCTCTTGAAAAGGGAAAAAGCAATCTCCCTGTTCTTATTCTATATTGCTCTCTTCGGACTGATGTTACTCATTTCAGGCCAACCCGCGATTTCAGGATGGATCGGATCGATCTATACCATGGGCCTTATTATTCTTAAGCTATTCCCTCTATGGATTTTAGCGGCTATCCTATCCGGCTTTCGCACATCGACAATCATATATTCCTTAAGGTGCCTTCATCTGCCGTATTCATTATGCATTGGGGTGGCTGTTTTTTTCCGTTTTATCCCGGAATACCGAGCCTATTTATCAGAAATAAAGGAGGGCTTAAAGGTCAGAAACATGGGCTTACATCTTTTAAGACCCATTCACAGTGTGGAAATTTATTTGGTTCCCCTGATTTACAAGGCCTTTGAAACAGGGGAGCTTCTATCCTGCGCTCTGATTACAAAGGGAATTGAATATGATTGTAAAAAAACTTCTTATAAAGATCTTTCTTTCGGCTGGATGGACTATGGCATTATCTTCGCCGGATTTGTGTTTTTGGGGATTACGATATGGCAAAAAGTATAAAAGTTGATATCGAGAAATTTTCATACGGCGAAGAGACGATTTTACAGGATATCCATTTTTCTGTAGAAAAAGGAGAATTCATCGTTATTACTGGCCTGTCCGGCTGTGGGAAAACCAGCTTGCTGCGATTGTTAAACGGCCTGATTCCAAACCTGTATGACGGAGAGGTCAGCGGAACAATAAAGATATTGGATAGGTCGCTTTCTGACTATAAGAAAGGAGAAATCGCGAAATATGTCGGCAATGTCTTTCAAAATCCCAACGATCAATTTTTTTCGAAGGAAGTGGAAAATGAAGTGGCCCTTATTGGCGAGAATATGGGAATGGCGCGCCCGCTGCTACGCGAAAGGGTACGAGATGCCTTACAGGAGCTCAATATTACCGATTTAAAAGACAAAAATGTGAGGGAGCTCTCCGGAGGGCAAAAGCAAAAAGTAGCGATTGCTTCAACCCTTGTATTTGACAGTGAGATTATTGTTTTCGATGAGCCCTCGGCAAATCTTGACTATAAAGCAACAAATGACCTCGAAAAAATCTTAAAGCATTTGAAAGAGCAAGGTAAAACTGTAATTATCGCAGAACATAGATTGTCCTATTTGTGCCGCCTGTTGGACCGCCTGATCCTTTTGAAGGACGGCAAGCTCCGGGCGATTTTTACAGCTGAAGAGCTGACAGCTGATGTTGAACGAGAAAATAATCTGCGTTCTTTTCATCAACAGGATTTAAAAGCGACGATGGAGGCCCCCAATAATGATCCGATGATACACGTTGAAGACGTTTCTGTCTCTAATCACGAATACTGTTTGAAGGAGCCTATTAATTTCACCTTAAATCAGGGGGAATGCATGGCGTTAATCGGTGAAAACGGGATCGGTAAGACAAGTCTTGCAAAAGAGCTGACAGGGCTGATTCCAATGCGAAAGGGGAATACATCCTATGGACAATCTGCTAGAAGCAGGTTGTCTCATGTGGCAATCAGCCTGCAAAATTGCAGCAACATGTTTTTTTGCGAAACGGTTGAAAAGGAATTAATTCCGAGGGATAAAAGCAGAGATCAAAGATATTTGGCAGAGGTCAAAAAATATCTGATTGAAATGGAACTATGGGATAAAAGGCTCTTGAACCCCCATGATTTATCAGGCGGCGAAAAACAGAGATTGGCTCTTCTTATCGCTCTGCTTAAAGATTCTGAGTTTGTTATTTTGGATGAGCCCACGGCCGGACTGGATTATCGCAGAATGACGCTTGTCGCAAACGCTATCAAAGAAAAAATCAAGAGCACCCCTGTCATGCTCATAACTCACGATATTGAACTTATGTTTCAGACCTGCAACACTGCCTATCTGCTTTCCAAAAATGGAAACAAAAAGATAGATGTTCCGGGGAATGAATGTATAATATTAGATTTCCTGGAGCAAAATACATTTTGAGACTTCCCAGAAGTCATTCCCTCGCATATAGTCGTATGAAGCATCCGTCATAAAACGTATGCTATTTTCTCTTGCCTTTTGATAAACGTCCGGTTCCGATGTTTTGAACGTCATGTGTATAAAAGAGTAACTGTTCGGATATTCCTCAATAACTTTTCTTTCTGTAGAGAAAGCTTCCGCATCGTCTTCCTCCCCAAGAGCCTGATTGATATGGTTTCATCCTGCATTTCGAGTTCTCCCGTTTTCATCCAGATAATCTGGTTTCGGCGCCGCCGATGTGAAAAATCTGACTTTTCGGATATGTTCTTTTCTCAATTCCCAGAATGTGGCCTGGATTGAATCGCCTCTGTGCACCCAATCATTATCAACATAGGACAACTCAAATGCACGCTCCCAGTTTGCTTCACGGTATTCTTGACGGGACTCCTCCGACAGGTTTTCATATTCCTGTTCAAGCCTCTTGTCTTCCTCCCCAGAATCTGACAACAGTCCATGCAGCAAAATGATACTCCAGGAATCAAAATCCGACAGGATAACCTCTGCTTCTGGTATATCAATCTCCATACAGGCAAACCGTTCGCCTTTCCAGCCGTTTCCCCATCCTCCCCTGCGAAGATCAGGTTTCTTACGCTCTCCCTCCCACATATACCAAGCCCAGACAGGATAGGAAACGCCTTCCGGCGGATTTCCGATCCGTGTTTTCATCTCCTGTGCCAACCAGTCATATTGCTCCCAGCAATCATTCAGCATGGACTTTGTAAAATTGCAGTGATATACCCCCGTCTCCTGTATGAGTTCATATACTTCTATCGGCTGAATTGTCCACAAAACCACTGCCATACCTCAGGCATCATTATTCCAGTGCCTTTTGCGCCATCTCTTTATATTTCTTCGCCACCAGATCAAGCGGTCACTTTTTCGCTTCTCATAAATATCTGCAAAACGATCACAACAGCTCCATAACTCTCGTATGGCCGGCATATTTCCAAAATAAGTGTGCATCCATATCTCAAAAGCATGGATTTGACCATCCTACACGTATTCCTGCACGCTTTGCTTCGTTGATAATCGTATCAAAATTCGCCACCTGGTCACGATCCGATTTTGTTATGGATTGCCGTAACCTTACAAATATCGTCTTTTCCATCAGACGCTTCGGAAGGTACTTTCTCTACATGAAAATTCTTGATCGTTTCGTCGAATGACGAGAAATATTTCACAACATTCGCACGAACTTCCGGATCATCAACAAAGCCTCTGCGAATATTCCATTATTATAAATAAAAGCGGAAGTCCATGAATTCATCTTCAATGACTTCCGCATGATTTTCTGGCGTCCACGATGTGATTCGAACACACGACCTACCGCTTAGGAGAAGCCTTGAGTGTTATGTACGGAGGCTCATTGAAGATCACTGAAGACCTCTGAAGCCTCGTAATCTCAATGTTTTTTCTTGTTTTCGAAATCATTGGAGAACATCTGAAATCATCCAAAACCATTGAAAACCGCCGCTCGCTATTAGACGTTTTTTAGAAATATCTAATATTGGCGTTTTATATGTTATGAGCACGCGACTTTTTTAGATGTTCTTCAATCAGAAAATGCAGCCCGTGATGATTCACAAGACTGCATTCTTCTGTACCTTATTCAATTGTCCCTGCCAGTGCCTTCAGCAGCTTTGCCATCTCCGGATTCGTCAGGACCTTCATCAGAAGCTCCGGATCAATACCGGCAGACTGACCGGCCTGCTCAGCTGCGATCTGTCCGGGTGTCTTTTTCTGATAGAAGACGTCCTCAAAGATCTGAGCGTTGTTTTTACGGTCTTCATCCAGAATATGAGAGTATTGATCCGTGACCATCTTGGCCTGGGCATGACCGGAATCACCCTGTACGGATTTTACATCACCGCCATTCAGTTTCAGCTTATAGGTGATGCTGGAATGACGCAGGCTGTGGAAAACGACCTTTGGCAGATCATGCTCCTTGATCAGCTGATTAAACAATACACTGATCCGTGAGCTTTCCACCGGTGTGCCGAAGGGGCCCGCCAGGACCAGCTGATAATCATGATACTCGTCGCCAAGTTCTTCTTTTGCCAGATCCTGATCCTTTTTCCAGTCGATCAGCATTTCCGCAACTGTCTTCGGCAGATACACGCGCCTTGTACTGGTCAGTGTCTTAGGCTTTTTGAGCACGAGCACTGTGGTTGAGTCGCTGACCTGCTCCGGAAACACACAGAGGATGTCTTTCTTTTCAAGTGTTTTCATCGTATTTTTCCTGACTCGCTGCAGCTCCTTGTTAACAAAAATAGAAGCTTTCCCTTCTGCCAGGCTTTCTTCCGATACATCCACACAGTCCCATGTCAATCCGAGCAATTCGCCAATTCTCAAAGAGCAGAAAAAGGAAAGATTAATCGCCATTTTCAGGCGTTCATCTTCGCAGACCTCAATCGCGTGGAACAGCGTATCCGCATCCCAGATCGCCCTGGTCTTTTTCTCGGCTTTCGGGACGGTTGCCAGCTGCGCCGGATTCTTTTCGATCAGTTCCCATTTCATTGCCTGTGTAAAAGCACTGTTTAAGAGCTTATGTACTCTTCGCACCGTACCAGGCGTTACGAAGCTGTCCCGTTTTCCCGGAGTTTCCCGCTTTGTATACTGCTTATCCGTACAGCGGATCACAGCTTTGGTCTGCAGCAGGGACATATAATACTTTTCCAGGACCCGGGGCGTCACATCGGAAAGCTTCATTGTGCCAATGATTGGATTGATGTAGTTGTTGATCAGGCCCGTACTGCCTTCATACATGGACATGGACCAGGTATTCTTTCCGTAAAGAGAAACATACTCTTTGAGAAGTTCCTCAACGGTCTTGCACTTAGGAATCACAAGGCTTCCCAGTTCCTGACGATATTCGATCTCGGCCTTTCGTCTTTTTGCTTCCTCCTTCGTACGGAAAGATTCCCACTTCTGTTTCCGCTGTCCATCCTCTGTATCATAGAGATAGACCACATAATATCTGTTTTTCTTCTGAACGATTGATGCCATATTATCTGCACCTCCTTATGATTCCGCGAAGAGCTTCTGCTGTGTGGTCCACCAGTCAATAGTTTCTCTTCGGACGATGTACGTGGCACCGTATTTCTTTGCTGCGATTTTTCCGTCCCGGATCAGCTGGCGGACCTCATCAGGAGTCAGATCCATAAGAACTGCCGTTTCCCGAACGTTATAGCTGGGCTTATTCGGATCGACCTCAAGCCGCGGAGCCTCTTTCTTCCTTTCCGTCATCCGGATCTGTGCCAGTTCCTCCGGCGACCGGTCTGAAAGCTTCCGGTATTCTGACTGCCCGGCATACCATCGTTCAAAGCTTGCCCGCGTGATCCTTTTCTTGTCTGCAATGACAACAATATCGAAGACATCCCGGTTTTCCTTCTTGGACAGAATGTTGTAAACAGCCTTCCGGGTGATATACAGCTCCCTGGCCATTTCCGGCATCGTCAGCGTTTCTGCCTCCATCTGCGCATCCTTCTCACGATCTTCCTGTGTCCGGTGCTTATTCTGGGATGCATACCATTTGTCAAAATCCTTCTTGCGGATCCAGGTCCAGGTCTCGACCTTGAAGGTCGGAATCTGATCCCTCTTGATCAGGTAATATACAGAGGAATCGTCAATGGACAGCATCTCTGCAACTTCCCGAACAGAGTAGGAATATGCCCTCAGTTCCTCACCGGGCGGCGGGCCGTCTACTTTGGCGTGCTTGATCTGATTGGCATACCATTTCTCAAAGCTGTCGATCACAATCCGCATTTTCCCGTTGACAATGATCGTCTCAAAGCAGTTCTTATGTACCAGCCAGTAGGAGTCTGTTTTCCCGAGACCAAGCATTTTCCGCATCTCTGTAACGGACATTGTGGTTTTCTTCTTTTTCTCCGGCATCTTGCGCCTCCTCTCATAAAGTTATATCCAGGCCTTGCGACCTGGATATAAGCTATCAGTCCTTCTCCGGAATTGTTAGGATGTTGATTCTGCTGTTTTCCCGAAACGAGATCCTTGACAGAATTCAGGCCGTATGATCCAGCCACTCATCAAAGCTTTTTCTGGAGATCCGGTATCCGGACCTGCCAACTCTGATCCACCGGAATTCCTTCTTTTTCAGAAGCGCGTATACACTGCTTTTGCTGATCATCAGGATGGACTGGAGATCCTCAACTGTGTAACAGCGGCTTTCGGAAACCGCGCCCGCTGCATTTGCATTTACCTCAAAGCCGGCATCGTCCAGCTTTTCGATTACATTCTCATCTATTCTCATCTCGTTCATTTGTCATCCTCCTCATCGGTATTTATGTCTTCATGGCGCTTCGACCGTCTCCGGGATATGCATCCCCAGGCTGATCTTCAGGTAATCGTCGATCTCGCTGAGCTGTTCCTTCGTCAGTTTTCCGAGATAGCCTTTGATCCGGCTCTTGTCGATCGTCTTGATCTGTTCAAACTCGACCATCGAGGGAGCCGCAAGCGCACGGTTGTATTTAATCAGATAATGGGTCGGCTGGTTCAGCTTCTTGATCTGCGTCGTCATCGGCGCCACGATCAGGGTGGGGCAGTAGAAGTTCCCGTCATTATTCTGCAGGACCAGTACCGGCCGCGTGCCTCCCTGCTCCGATCCGGTAAATGGATTCAGGTTTGCCAGGTAAATATCGCCTCTCCGGAAGAACCATCCGGGTCTTAATTCTCTTGTTCTCATGGGCTGTTCCTCCGATCAGTATTTCTGTGGAAGCGCGTTTTTCCGGCTGCTTCCGTTGTACATGAGCCATACCTGGTTCAGATATTTTTTGTAACCGGCCAGGTTCAGGCCGCTTGCCTTGCCTTCTCTGTAAATGTGAAGCGGATCGTATCGCTTCAGCCTGCTTACCAGCCGCTTCGGATCATATTCATCATGGTAAAGATCCACGAAAGCGGATATCCCTTGCACGTTCTCTCTTCGGAATGAATCCGGCGCTCCGTTCCAGGCATCCAGGATGACCTGCAGCATCTCCATGTAGCGTTCCGCGCCGAGCTTCTGAAAAGCAGTGTAAGCAGTGCTGATACAGGGAAGCCGTTTCTTGCCTTTGTCCTGCCCGTAATCCAGACGGAGACCGACGGCCTCGGTCGCATCTTTGAACTGGATCGCTTCCGGATCACCTCCAAAGATTCTGGCCCGGCTCTTCACGCCGGCGGATAGTTTTGCGGAAGCGCCGGTCTGCTGTGCGAAGAGAAGCGCTTCATCCTTATCCGACATTCCGAAATACACTTTGCAGCGTACTTTAAGGTCCTGGTTGTCATTGCGAAGCTTTCTGGCAGCGATGGTGTGCTGGCCGTCAAACACGTAATAGTGGCCGCCCCGGTAGCTGACCTTCGGCTCATTGGCAATACGTTCATCAAATGCCTTAACGATGCGCCGTACCCTGTCCGGGCTCAATTCTCTCTGGTAGGTTTCCCGCGGGATCTCCAGCTACGCCGTATTCAGGTCCATGACCTTATAAGTAAATTCATTTGTTTTCATCGGTTTCTCCTTTCCACAACTTTCCTTTTCGGATTTCTTTCAGATACTCAATTCCTTCGGCAGCCAGATCTTTGATCTGCCGTTTTCCGTCCCGGCTCCGGACCGGTTCGGCGTATGCTTCTTTGCAGAAGTTCCAGCGGAAGATCATGTCCTGCATCGCGCTGTTCATCTCGTAGATCATGTCCTCTACGGTGCCGATGGCCTGCCCTTCGGAATGGTTCATGCTCTCAGCCAGTGCCAGGATCTCGCTTGTTTTCGGGATCCGGACCGGAGTGTCATCCACTTCGGATTCCTGTTTTTCAAAGTCTTCCTCGTCGATTTCTTCCGGTTCTTCAGTTTTCTCCGGTTTTGCTCTTGGCAGCCGGAGCTACTTGGCAAGTTCGGCTCTGTCCTCCGGCGCGGCACGTGCCACAGCAGTTACAGCAGACTGAGTGGGGTGAATTGTACCTGACAGCAGTTCTTTCCGCATTCCGGGGAGAACCTCATCAGCGGCATCAACACCATCTGCGTATTTTTCGGCTCTCTCCACGTAGCTCTTGCTTGTGCCATTTTCTTTGGCGATCCGCTCAGAGGTTTTTGTCGATTCTAGTAAGTCTTCATTTTGAGGACTTACTAAACCTCCGGTAAAACGGTTGCCTCTGAAGCCGTCTTCAGCACCATGCGATGCTTTTTCAGCTTTATACTGTTTTCCGACCAGATAGCGTTTCTGTTCCGGTGTCAGATTCCTCCGTCCAAGCTGATTTCTGCAGATCCATGCAATCGCTGCATATTTATCCGGAAATTCTTTCGGAAATGTTTTGAATGGAATCTCCGAATGTTTTTTTAGAATCCGATATCTGTTGTGTCCATCCAGAATCGTGTTATTCCAGACAATCAGAGGATCCAGTACCTCTCCATCTGCAACGATGTTCTGCTCAAGAAGTGAAAATTCATCCTCTGTCAGCGGAGGGATCTTTTCCTCGAACTCCGGATCGATCTTTAAATCATTCAGATCCATGTGTTCCTCCTTCCTATGTATCGGCAGGCCATTTTCACAGCCCGCCCTACATATCTTCAAAGCCATAAGGCTTAAAAATCGTTGTATGCTCTTTCCGTATTTGTCCCCGACACCCCCGGAAAATAAGGGAATGCATTCAGACGTCCGGCAGCTTACCGGATCCATGGGAATCTAACCCCTCCGTGGTTCTCACCGAGCCGCCCGGAATCCCGGACGGAAGTCTCATTATCCTGTGACGTCTCAATGCTGCGCAGGGAGCTGCCCCGCGTTCATCACCGGCCTACCGCTTCCTCCCTCAGCGGGAGATTATTGCATTTGCCGTGAACGTCGCTCTTCGTCACAGGGTCGTGTCTGAAGAATGCTATGCAGTTGTCATGGTGCGATCTGTGTAACAACCCATGTGGCTGTTACAATGTAAAGTTTAGAAGAAAAAAGGGATTGTTTTTAGGAAGGGATGCGTCACATTCATGTGATGGCGCACGTCACACAAATGTGCATTCGAGCAAAAAGAAAAGCGCCTGCATTCCTGCAAGCGCTAAATAGCATCTTTGTTTTTTAAATATCTGGTTTCTCGTTTATAATCTCTTCAATGATCTTGCCAACATTACTGCTAACATTACCTTTCAGCCGATGAATATCCTGATTTATCAGCTTCTCCTGCTTAATAGCTGTCAAGACATTGTCTGCAAGTTCACCGATCCTTGAATTGGTTTTTGCATTCATTCCCGTCAGTTTAAGCAACACATTATATGCATGGCTGTATTTACCTTTTTCATCAACACGTAAGTATTCGGCTTCATGCCCCTTAATATAGCGCTCGTAGCTCCCATCTATATGGAGAATCAAGAATAATTCAAAACCAGGGTTGGTAACTGCAGCAGTATCCGTTTTTTCAATAGATGCTATCAACTCATCGTATCCCTGCACCTTTTCTTCGAATATATCACCGTCAAATACGATGATCGTCTTGTCGCGGTCCAGATCAAAGCCGTTATCGATGTTCTGTTTTTGTATCTCGGCAAATTCTACTAACTTTTTAGCATAGGATATATCTCTGTCTTTATCTGTCTTTTCCCACAGGCGTATATCAATTAGCGGATGGATGCCTAACTGCTTTCTGAGGTCGATCAACCGTCTAAAGTAAAACGTCTCTGTGTTGGCCCCCTCGCAGATAAAGAAGTATTTTCGAAAAGGTTCAATCTGTTCTTCCTTGTCAGATGGACGAGTGTTCCAATTTGTATAAGTGTGTACGGGCATTTTACTCTCCCTTCCGGAAAGAAAACTGCCTAAATACAGGAATAGCCCCATATCTTCCTTCAAGGTAAGCCTTACTCAGTTTCTTATCGTATCTTTCCTTAAAGCGATCCAGAGAATATATCTTGCTGGCATTATCTGCATTTCTTTCCACAAACCAAATCTCATCGCGTCTGAAAAGGCTTTGGTCCATGATAGTATCCTCATGTGTTGTAAATACTAACTGCATTCTTACACCATCATGCGCCTCCATAAAAAGTTTCAGGAAATGCTCTGTAAGTTTAGGATGTAAACTACGTTCCAATTCGTCAACAACAAAAACTGTATCCGGTCGATCGGTAAGAAGCATGTCGATCAAATCAAATAGTCTTTTTGTGCCATCAGATTCTTCCACAAAACTAAAGTCAAAGACAGATTTCCCATGTTTCAGCACAAGCGTCGTTATTTCTGGCTCTGCGTTCCCTTGTATGCGAATATTAAAAAAGCCCCCCTCAACTCTCCATGTCATCTGTATGCCGGGCATGTTTGTCATCTGCATTTGCATCTTCAGATGAGAAAAAATACCTTGTACAACTTCGACAGGAATCATTTTGCTCATTTCATCAACAGTAATCTGTCGAGTTTTAATATCTGTAATTCCGGTGTCAAATGTTTGAATTAGTTTACTGATATTTTCCAGTGATTCATCATTATAGTAGGCCTCTGTATTGGAAATACCGATATTCGGATTAATCACGATAATATTATTCATGATCCAATTGAAAGTTTCAGGGAAGAACAACAGCCGAGAGTTCCTTGCATACTTCTTCCCCCGATTCATTTCAGTAAGGAAAAGCCGTGTGCCCTGATCAATAAAATCCTCAGAATAAACAGTAAATCTGCTTTTTTCAGCTGTAGAAAGCCGCACATCATCTCCCAGAACCGGGGCATTATTTCCCTCTCGAATAAAAAGCTGATGCGCTCCGCCGTCCTGCATTAATTCAAATAACCATTCTTCAGTTATTTTTCTTTGACTAAGTATAGCCGAAAATCCGTAGGCATAGAAAGTATCTCCTACTGTAAATTGCAGTTCAAAAACACTCTCACGTTCCTTGTTCGCTTCTTTGTTTCTGCAGAAATCATTAGCAGAACCTACTGGAAGCCCTTCCATAAGAGTAGTTTTTATAAATCCAAATGCTGTTACGAGATTTGATTTACCCGATGCATTTGCACCATAGACAACGGCATTCTTTAGCAGTTGCGTCTGCTTAATCTTCATGCGATGGTTCTTGTTGCCCTGCATTTTACTAGAGGAGACCATAGAAAGCTCTTCTTTCTGATCGAAAGACTTAAAGTTCTCAACGGATAATTTAATTAACATAAATAAGCGTTCCCCTTTCCAGGCTGCGCTTATATTATATTATGGATCCGATAAATTAGCAATAAGCAAAATGCTTATTTGGAGAAATTTTCTCTAAATAAGCACACTATATGTGCTGTTTTGGTATTTCAGTCATAGATTTAACTTATAATCTCAAATCAGTTTCTTCACGCCTTTCCTTATCCAGCCTAACTGTCCCTAACTGTCCCTATTATATAAGCGGAATCTTCCTTCCCTGCCTCGCAATGATCTCCTCGAATGTCTGCGGCTCATAATCCTGCCACATGGCTCCGACATTGTACGCTTCACAGCGCAGTCCCTTTTGTCGGATATCCTCCTTGATCCTCTCCTCCATGACGGATTCCTCTGTCTTATGCGTGTGCCCATGCAGCATGAATGCCATATGCCGGGCACCATTATAGAACGGAATAAAGTAGTGGCACAGGATCAAACGGCATTTGACACCATCGGCCATAATTACCATATCCTTATAATCCGCAACCTCATGGAAGCAATTCTCATAAGCTTCGCTGCGCTTATCGTGATTGCCGCGGATCAGATGAATGTGCCCGTTCATCTGGTTTGTGTAGTCCGCGATCGATGTGCGGTTCCGGTAGGCGAAATCGCCCAGCACATAGACGTGATCCTCCTTCCGGACCTTGCGGTTCCATCGGCGGATGATCTCCATGTCCATTTCCTCTGCCGTTTCCCAGGGCCTTTTATCAAACCGGATGCAGTTGGCATGCCCCAGGTGCAGATCACTGATAAAATATGTCTTCACTTTTTGTCACTTCTTTCTTGAATATTACTGATCTAATCCTCAGAGATCATTTCAATTCCTCTGTAGAATTGCTCTTTCATTTGTTTCCTTTCCGCTGCCCGGTCGATCGTCTGCCTGTGTATACTGCTGATATCCGCAAGGATGCCGCCTTTAATCAGCAGCCCAAGGCTGACTGGTGTATATCCGCAGACATTTGCCGCAAGATTAAGATACTTGCAGCCTTCTGCATAAGGCTCGATCCCATTATGGTCATGGTCATGAATATTCAGACACCAGGGAAGGCCATAGACCGGTTCATGGGAGAGAAGGATCTTCTCAGATATAAACAACGGTCCTTCATAAATCTCATCAAAGATGTCCTTATAGTCTTTCCGCCGGTCATGATTGCCCAGAAGAAGGACTTTATGCCCGGCCTTGATCTGCGCAGCGTAATCCGAACTGCCCACATCGCCAAGGCAGATGAAGGTATCATTTCTTGTCACTTTGTTATTGATAATCCAGATCTGCTCCTCCGGCGGGATCCAGTCCGGATCCATCAGAAGACAGTCGTCATCATCCAGATGAAGGTCGGAGAGAAGATAAACAGATCCCTTTGCCGACCAGTGCTGAAATATTTCATACAATGTTTTGATCATCTTTTTCCGGCTGCTCCTTTATAAGCCTGTCGAACAGCGCACCGATCTGCAGAGCCGCATCTTTTGCGATCTCCTCCGGCGTACAGTTCTCCATATCTACTTCCACTGCAAATACCCGGTTTGAACCATCCAGGTTTCTTACTGCCATCTGTATATTTCTCCCTTCATCAGCGAACACCGAAATACTCCCAAGCGTCTGTATTGATGACCGGGAACTCCTGCGTTCCGATCGGCTCACCCGAGCTGTCTGTCGAAAAAACATCGCAGGAAATCAGGTTTCCTTTGCGCGATATTCGGTCGACCGGCGTATGTCCAACCACCTGCAGCAGTTTCCTGGGTTTGTAAAGCCTTCCTTCGTAATACTGCGGCCGGTACCAGATCGGAGATGCGTCCTGCCACATTTCTCCGCAGCCAAAACCATTGATCGTATCAATGACCGTATCAATGTTGTTATATTTGCTGGCCGGAACATACCGGCGGACAAATGCATCTGCCAGACCGCCATGAGAGAACAGGACATTGTTGATCCGGTGAAGATAAGCCAGCTGCCGCTCATCCGGCAGAGATTCCCGCAGCACCCGCAGTTTCTCGCAGACTGTCCATGGCGCGATTTTCGAATAGCCGGTTTCTCTCTGATTCCAAAGATAACAGAAATCGTGATTGCCATAGCACCACAGAGTCTCCGGATACTCTTTTGCAAATGCAATTGTCGCATCATAGGTCTGGACGTACAGATCCAGATTGAATTGCTGGCGCCAGTCGTCCGCAATGTCCATCAAGCAGACTGCCCGGCCCGGTTTTATTTCTTTCATTAGTTCTGATGCCCGCTGAAACATCCAGGGCTTCAGATGGACATCCGGAATTACAAGTACTTTCATGACTTCTTATCCTTCATTGTAACTTGCTCTCCATCTCTTCAAGAGCATTGTAATTTCTTTCTGCCTGCACCCAGCTCGATGCCTGTCCCAGTGCTCTCCAGATATTTCCGTTCTCCTGCAGGAACAGATGATCATTGCCAAGCACTGTTTTACCGGTGATCACATCCATGGTGTCAAGCAGGAGCAGGACAGTCTGTGCCCGGGTATACTGAAATGCCTTCATCACGGGATGATCCGCCGAAATCTCCTGATTCCACGCTTTGATAAGAAGGTCGTACATCCTGCTAAGGCTGACGTCTTCCTCTTTCTCAAGCGAATTGAAATAACTGCTAATCAACAGGGCCTGCTCTGAATTGTGACTGTCAAACGTCGCCAGTTCCCTGCTGATCCCGAGCCTTCCACGGTACGCAATAAAAGGCATTGCTCCTCCGATGACATCGCTGCATTCAGAAAAATGGTTTTCTAAAACATGAAACGCGTGCCTCGACACCCAGAAACACATACTGTCTTTCCGCTTCACCCGCGATACCTTTGCATGAAAGCGGTTGTCACTGTACGCCAGCAGCAGCCGGACTGTTTCGCAAAACACCTTTGACAGCTTCGAAATATCCCGGAGCGAAACATATACTTTTATCAGTGCAAGGTCACTTAACCAGTCTGCCGCCGGAAGAGCGCTTTCCACAGAGAATTTCCACCATCTGTCATAGCCTGTATCGGTAAAGCAGTCTTTCCACTTATCTGGCATGGAAGCCGCCAGTTCTTTCAGCGATTCAATATGGTCTCTGCTTATCCCCGTGCCCACAGACCGATCGATTCCCTGAAGATCCTCATAGATGACGTCTTGGTCTGCATCCTTCCCGTATCTCCGGAAAAGGCCTTTTAAAATCTCTTCCCGGGCAACATAAGCGGGATTATTCTGCAGCATTATATATGCCTTCAACCCCGCGTTCAGTGATGATACTTCAAAAGGCATCCTTATTTCCTCAAAAGCAGAAAACTGAAGCCTTGCTTCCTCCTCTTTATCAGTCTCCGTCCCAGACTCCATCCGGACGGAGTTTCGCCATCGCTATAAGCTGATACAACGGCCGAATGGCATTCGCGGCTGTTGCTTCCCAGTAATCATCACAAGGACCTTCGCTGATATCTTCCGTATAATCCTCACTGCTGCATTCATCCCTATGATGAAGTGCATAATAGAAGTCAACTTCCTTACCGGATTTATCCCGGTACCTTGTTCGTTCCCTGCTGGTGATCAACCATTCCCCATCCGGCTTGTATTTCGCTTTGATCCTTTCGATCATATCCTCCAGCATCGGAATGCTTTCTACCCCTGTCTTACCGTAAATACCGCGGATGCCATACTCTGTTTTAACCGGACCTGTTGTCCCATCAGCATAATAAGCAGAGATTTCATCGTGAGCGAAACGTGGATCTCCATCTGTGGCATCGTAATAATAACGTCCATAGTTATACGTGACGTTCAGCCATGCCTCGCTGATTGGTTTGGGAGAAAATGTCCGTGTCTGTTCATCATAGTCTGCCTGATATGTCCCGCCGGTCATAACATGTTTTAAAGGCAGGTCCAGTGTCTCGTCTGTAACGGGATCTTTTAATCTGATATCATAACTCATTGCCGGTTACCTGTTCCTTTCTCTCAAGAAGCCGCTCATAGAGTTTATATGTCATGCAGACGAGCAGCTGTCCGTCATTTGTGTGAATACATACCGGGTTCCCATATCGGATTGGGAAATCATCATCCTCAATATGCTCGCAGAATTCCTTTTCTGAAATCATTGGAAGCATCATTCTTTAACCCTTCTTCCTGACACAAGCATTTTTCTAAAAGTAAAACCCGGCTCACCGCTGATCTGCGACGGGCCGGGGATAAGTCTTTCTGTATGATCCTTACTGATTCAGGCTGCCATGCATTCCTGTATGAGCCTGTAGTACCGGAAGAGGCGCTCCGCACCTTCCGGAATATTCTTTCCCGGATCATAACGCCGGTTTCCGTAGACCAGCATATCCATCGGCACCTTCAGCAGATCGCTTAAGGCGTAAAGATTGTCCAATGTGGGCATACTCTGGCCATCCAGCCAGTGATAGACACTCTGCACGCAGGCCAGTGAGAGCGCATTCTTCACGTCTCTTACCGTTACCCCGCGTTTCTCCATCAGCAGACGGATCTGCTGTCCTGTTCTTACTTTATCAATAGCGATTGTCATGACGATTCTTCTTTCTCCAGAGCTCTGAGGCAGGAGCCTCTGGCTCTATTATATCCGATTCTGATGGGCTTGTCATTGAACTTGTCGTTCAATATCGACACCTCAAAAGGTCTTTTCACATGTTTCTTGCGATGTCCGACAGCTGGCTGATGACCTGCAGAAGCTGCTTTCTGTCTTGGTCGCGGTCCGGATTCCTTCCAAGAAGGAGATAGTCTGTACTCGCATTTAACGTGTAGGAGAGTTCAATGAGAAGGTCAATGGAACAGCCGTACTTGCCGCGTTCCAGTCTTCCCAGATGCTCCCGGGTGATATTCACCTTCTCTGCCAGCTCCTCCTGTGTCATCCCCTTAATATTTCTGAGTTCCTTCAGACGCTTTCTGAATGCTTCCTGGTCAAAATACATGTCCTGTCCTTTCCCAAGCGTCTGCCGGGAAAGGACTTCCATTCACCGTACGAAGCAGTCGTGATCGAGCAGAATCCACCGCGGAAGCGGAAGAGAAAGCGCCGTCGAAATCGGATCGGATAAAAGGATATGGTAATCCTGTTTCCAATCCGGCTTCGTACGGCGCCTGGCAGTCTCGGTCTGTGACCGGCTCCGCTTGCTCGATTAAAAGTCGTATCGTGTTATTCTATTTTGGTTGTTTTCATCCTCTGGGGTCCAGGTACCAGAGGGATTCATCCTTTCAGATTCCTTCTGTTATCATAGCTGGTCCACTTTGCGGATGGGATGCCGGATTACAGTTTTACATTTTTCCGGCGCTACTTTTCTGGCATCGCTAAGGTAGATTTCATGATGCCTTCTTGCCTCGATAATATCCAGCTCATACCCCTGGCTCTCCATATACTGATGCATCAGATCTACGGTGGCTGGTTCATCATCGTAGGAGCCGATATGCATGCACTGGACGCAGAGGCCTTCTTCATAGTGCAGAAATTCTACTTTTGAGAAATCCACTTTCTTTCTCTTTGTCGCTTCCGCCACGGCCCAGTCAAAGTCTTCTTTTGTCACGAAGTCCGGCAGACGGATCACGGAGATCCACCGGAAGTTCTCTTTATGAGAGTAATCAATTCCCTGAACTTCATCCTGCCACCAGAAACCTTCCAGCGGCGGAACGACATAGTCAAAATAACCTTCGATCTGATGCGATCCTTTCCTGCTCATCTTGATCGTAAAGGCAATGCCGTAAAGCAGGCCGATCGCGGCTTTATATTCGCTGTCCTCCGTGTTGGGATCTCCCTTTCCGCGCACAGCAATATATTTCATGGGCGGCACCGTCACAATGGACGGTTTGTTCTTTGGCATATAAAACTCTTTATATTCTTTCTTGAAATCAAATGCCATGATTATGATCTCCCTGTACGTTTACTCCATCGGTGTTCCGACTTCGATCAGATTTCCGTCCGGATCATAGAAGCGGACCACCCTCTGACCCCAGCTGTGAGTCATCAGCCGGTTCACATAGACTGTATCCGGATAGAGTTCCTCCAGTTTCTGAATGAAGCCCTCGATATCACGTTCTTCAAAATACAGTTCGCTTGCATTGTTCCTGGGAATGATGTCTTTTCCAAGAAAGTTCTCCCAGATTTTTGCATCCTGCAGGACCAGTCCTTCCGACAGGATCATATTTCCGTCATTGTCCAGTACCGTTTCCAGACCAAACAGGTCATGATAATACTTTCTTGATCTCTCAATGTCCCGGACAACGATCAGCACATTTCTCAGCTTCATAATTCCTCCCACTGCATCCTGTTCACCCGGCAGTTCCGTATTCTCCTGAAATAGGCAGGGCTCAGAGCTCCGTCGAACTTGCACTTCCGGCATTTTACAAAAACAATATCCGTCTGTGTCACCGGTATGATCCGCACGAGGAAGCCGCAGATCGGACAACGCATTTCGCGCGTCTCTATGTTTTCAGCTTCCAGCCTGGAAAGCTCCAGCTTCCGCAGAACATCTGGCGACGGCGTATTGTATCTGGGATTACAGGTATAACCGCTCATCAGCCTTACCTCCCAGAAGGTTCTTCTCGACATATTCATCCAGTGGATGATATTCCAAAAGATCCAGTTCCCTCAGCCGGATCTGCATGGCGGAGAAGGAGACTCCCACCTGAGCGGCCATCCGGCTGATGATCCTGCGTTCTTCATTGGCATAGACGTTCTGCCCGTAGACTTTGTTTGACCCGCCTGCCTTTATTAAAATCCCTGAGGGCCTGATCGACTGTGAACTGCGGCATCAGGATCACTGCCGCCAGCCGGTCAGCCTGGTTTTCAGTCATGGTCAGCTGTGCTTTCAGTTCCTGAAAGGTATAGCCATGCTCGGAATCATAGATCCGATGGAACTGAGGCACAGGGTTATGCTTTTCGATCACGGAATGCGCGATCTCATGAGCAATCGTGAAGCGGCGCCGGCCGCTTTCCTTGTCCTGCCGGAGAAAGGAGTCCAGCACGATCGTCCCCAAAGGGAAACAAAATGAGACGATACTGCCTTTCCGCCTGATCTTCAGCGGTGTTCTGCCGTCAGCGAGGAATCCGACCTTATCCCGGTCCTCCTCGGCAAATGTTTCAAATACTATAGTCATTCCCAGATAATTGGCCAATCCTTCGATGTCGATGCACCGGGCGGCCATATGGATATGGGCGTTTTCCAGATAATGCCGGGTCAGCCCTTCTCCGAGCTCCTCGAGCTCACGGTTTGAAATGTACGTACTCAAGAAGAATCCACCTCCATACGGACCGGCTCCACATACCACCTGTTTCCGGTCCGGTAAATATATTTTTCCGCACTACCGATCAATACCGTGTAGCGAATTCCTTCAAATTCATGGTCTGCCGGAGCCGCGACATGGATCGTGCGCGTAATCTCCCAGACCTGTCCGTCTTCCCATTCCAGACTTTCCGGGCGGATCGTCCCATCCGGCAGATGGGAGCAGCGAACTTTTACAAAAACCTTTTCCATCCCCTTCACGTCCCCCTGATAATTAGATGACACTTGCGGCCATTACTTTCCCCAGATCCTCCATCCGAAAGACCGGGATCTTTGACCGCTTCTCGAAACGCTTTGACACCTGCGAAATCTTCCCGCATTTCTCGCATTCCATCCATCCTTCGGTCTCCTCAAGATACAGAGCTTTATTCCTATACCCGCAGCACGGGCAGTTGACATCATAAGTCTTCATGCTGTATTCCCCCTCATCTTTTTTTGATTATGTGGCTGACGACGCCCTGGCAGACCAGATGCTTCACCAGGATCTTTTTATCTCCATAGACGGCCTTGTTGCAGTACTCCAGGATGATCTTCCTCGTTTTCCTGTCCTTCCCACCATATTTTTTCAGCGTATTACGGTTCTCTTCATCAAGCGCAATGACCAGATCGCCTTCTTTCGGATCCGATTCCTGACGGATGACGACCAGATCACCATCTTCAATCCCTTCATCCTCCATGGAATCACCGGAAGCATGCAGAATATAAAATGGACCGTCACCAAAGATCGCCGTCGGAAGAGTCGTTACACACTCAACATTTTCCTCCTCATAGGTCAGCTCCCCGCAGGGAACGCTGCCGACCAGAGGCGCCTGCTGCCGGTCTGTCTGGAGTTTATCCATCTTGTCTATGACCAGCCTGCCGCCCTGATAGGAGAGAAGCCCCCTTTCATTCATCGCCACAAGATAGTTCTGTGAGGTGCTCCTCGCGATGCCGAAATACTTTGCGATCTCCGTCGTAGAAGGCGTACGGTCGTGTTCGATATAGAATTCGCCAATATAAGTCCTGATCTTTTTCATCAGTTCCGGGTCTTTGTGTCGCATAGGGCACCTCCAAGTGTTTTGATTTCTATCGTGAGCAATCTGCTTTCGTTTCTTGTGAACCCACCATATCAAACATATGTTCGTCGCGCAAGAGAAAAATCGCAATTTAAAACGGGCTGTCAGTCGTGACCGACAACCCGCCATGATTTGATTGATATTTGACCATTTTCAGTTTTTCAGTTTCCAATTATTTAGAAAATCTTCGATAACACGATCCTTATCAAAGCTGCAACAGCAAATGCTACGATAAAGGCCATTACTTTTAACGCCGGTCCCGGGATACGGCCCCAGCCGGTATTCCTTATCCGAAGCTTGCTCAGTAATCCCGTTATATACAAAGGGAACATGACAACCGTAACATATATCAATACCTCAGAATATCCATAAGCATACCGGAATAGGGTATTCCTTTCATAAGCACCGGTTTCCCCCAGCACCATATAGATGATCAATGCAATAAGACCAATGATGCTAATATTTCGAATACTCTTTACCAGTTTTGCTTTTTCTTCGCCGGCATAATCCGACATGGCATCAGCCACTTCTTTTACTTCCTCGTTCATTCCGTCGCTTTTCCTTTCTCCTGCAATGATCTCAGGAATGCCGACATCGTAGTAATCGGCGATCTCAGAGAGCAGGCTGATATCCGGCATGTTGCTCCCGGTTTCCCAGCGGGATATGGTTCTCGCTGATACGCCAAGCTTCTCTGCAAATTTCTCTGCAAATTGTTCCTGAGTGATTCCATGTTCCTTGCGAAGCTCCCGCAAGAAGCTCCCGGTTTTCTTCTGGTCCAAGCCTTTCCCTCCTTTCCGATTGCAGAATACGCCCGGACCGTCTGAAATAACACGACACAAAGCGACCAAATGCCGTATTTCGTAAAATCAGACAAAAGTGTCCGGCCTCATTTCGTTCTAATTGGAGCCACAAGTTTCGGATACACGGACTCAATTCCATCTATTTCCCCTTCAGGTGTTTTATTCACCAGGTGTCGTGACAGAAAATGGAATGGAGCACTTCTATCGTTAGATCATATGCCTCCGAGCACTCACTTTCCCGCGGTCCGCCGACACATAATTCGATTCCATCAGGCAGGCTGTTCAGCCACGAAAGGATCTGGGGAACATCCTTGATCCCCGAGACCGTCAGCATCGGCTTTCCCAGTGTTTCTCCTGCGGCGAGCCCTACGTCTGTGCCCGGTGACGGAAGAGAACCCCCCGGGATGATCGTGAGGATCGCATCCGCGTCACGCATATTCCACTTCGTCCGCTGCTCTGTCCCATTGGAAGGTGTCTCCGTCAGCTCCGGATAATCCAGAAGTACTCCCGGCGAATCCGGATAATCTTCAGCCCATCCATTTTTCGGGCACCATCCGCACAGGGGAATGCCATACTCTCTGGCGAAATCCATGGCCGCCCTGTCCACGCCGCTCTGGCCGCCGGTCCGGATCCTGTAAATTTTTTTATGATTTGCAGCCATGGCAGTCTCCTCGAATAATTTCGATTTACTTCAGTTTTCCATACACGCACAGGTCAAAAATATTGCCATCTTTGTAAACTGCATTCCTTTGCAGGCCTTCCTGAATAAAAGCATTTTTCTCCAGGACTCTCCGAGAGGCTATATTCGGTGCATACACGAGTCCTGTGATGCGTATGATGTCCAGTTCCGAGAATGCAATTTCGCAAATCTGGCGAACGGCTTCGGTCATGATCCCTCTGGACCAGCAGGACGTCAGAAGGAGATAGCCAATCTCTCCATCCTTGCAATACACATCTGCTTTCTGCTCAACAGAGATATTCCCCACGATCTTACCGTCAACTGAAATGGCACGGAACACACCATCTTTGCCATCATGCCCGGACACCATTCCCAGCCACCAGTCCGCCGATTCCTCCGTGTAGGGATATGGCAGGCGGTTCGACAGGAAGGTGCGATCCACATCATTACAGATATCAATAAGTTCCTGTTTCAGGGCAGGAGACCACTTTATAAGCTCTAAAGTCATTCTGATCCTCTCATAAATCCCGCGTTAGCGTGATCATATCTTCTCAACTATCAGTTCATCCGAGCTGTCTTCCAGTGAATTGTACGCATCATAATGAATATGGCTACCCGGCATTCAGCCCGTATACGCATCCTCAGCTGTATTCCTGAAGTTCTGCTTCGCCAGCCACTCCCGCTCCTCGTCATTCTCCGGAATGTCGATCCGTTCGATCTTGAAAATGACCGGCCGCGTGCCGTCGTTACAACAGGCGATCATCATGCGGTCATCGTTAGTCCAGCCTTTCATGATGGAGCCGCCCTGAAGGGCAGTGTAAACATACCGGCTGATGGCATCCCACGCCTCGCCGCAGAATTTGCCGTTCATCAGGTGGTAAAAATCGTCCTGCTGAGGCGTACGTTTCAGGATGAATTCGTCTCCCACATTAAAGCAGGGACAGGGACCGGACTTTGGATCAGCCAGATACTGCTCCTGGTAATCGGTAAAACATTTCTTATCTATAACTGTGATTTTGCATTCGTGCTGCATACTCAAGCTCCTTTATTTCAGGGAGGCGCCAAATGCCTTCAGCTCTTCCAGTCTCTCTTCGGGCACACCCGGATCATAGCCATTCGCAGTAAATACCCCCATACCTTCAAGCTGCAGATAATCCAGAAAGTCACCCTGATAAGAAAACAGAGCGCCGTCGTACATATCCGGATCTCCGGAGCTTAAGAACATCGCTACCTTTTTCAGCTTCGGTGGCTTATTCGGGTATGCCGCCGCATAGAAACGGTCGATGGTACATTTCAGCTGTCCGGACAGGCCGTGGTAATAGATCGGCGAAGCGATCACCAGCATTTCCGCTTCCTGCAGCCTATGGTAGATATTCTGCATGTCATCCTTCTGCACACACTGCCCATCGCCTTTGGTGTGGCAGTATTCGCAGGCAAGACATCCATGGATATTCATTTTGCAGACATCATAGACATCCCACTCATGACCGGCGGCTTCCAGTCCTTCGCAGAATGCAGTAATCATCTGCTTTGTATTCCCCTTCGGTCTGGGGCTTCCGTTTAAGATCAATACTCTCATCGTGATCCTCCCATCTGAAGTGTCAGCATAACATCTCCGTTTCCAAGCAGATCCTCCATCTCTTTTGAAGACAGATCTACATGACCCAGTCTGGTATAAGCCCAGGAATTGGATCCGTAAAAAATGACGATCTGATCGCCGGAATACAGGACAATATCACCGGCCTGTGTGGTCGTCTGCTGATCATTGCTTACAATGTCCCGGCCGATCGGGCCGACCTGCTCAAAGCCGCCATACATGGACATCTGTATGGTCAATGGTTTTTCTTTGACAATCTCCCGCAATGCATCTACGGAATCATTTTCTTCCCAGATCACCGGGACTTCTGCGTCTCCGATTTTCAGCTTCATGTCTGTTTTCTCCTCTGTTATCTGCATTTCCGGCTCACTTTCCTGTGAAGTATCTGTATCCGGTTCTTTCGTAACGACTTCACCGGTCCAGTCATTGATCCCGCCGAACTCATAGACATTGATATAACCCATATCAAAAAGCTTCTGAGCCGCCTGCTTGCTGCGGTTCCCGCTCCGGCAGTAAATAAGAATAATCTGATCAAAGTCCGGGAGTTCCTCCGGCGGCTCCGTCCCGATGCTCTCGTTCGGAATACAGATGGCGCCGGGGATATGTCCGGAGTCATATTCCTCCTGCATCCGCACGTCTACGATGATCTGCGTGCCGTCCTGCTCCATCATCTTCTTTGCTTCATCCTGTGAGATCTGCGTATAACTGCGGACCATATCTTCGCCGTCCATGACCTGAGGGCCGGAGGAGCAGGCCGTAAGCAGCAGAGCAAGGAGTGTAAAAAGGATCAGTCCGCAGCTGATACTATTACTTCTTCTCATAATCTGCACACCATGATATATTCTTCGTCATTTTCATTGGTTATCTCAAATCCGACATTCTTATACATCCGGACTGCATAGTTCGTTTTCTGCACAGCAAGCGACGCCTGTCTGTAACCTTGTTCTTTCAGCAGAGCCAGCATCCCACGCATCATCCTGGTACCGATTCCCTGCCTCCTGTATTCCGGAAGGAGAGATATGGCAAATGACGGAGTTTCGTCATCCACATGCCCGTAATCATTCATGATCCTTGTCCAGACAGCTCCAACCACATGACCATCGGTCTCAGCTGCAAGGCAATGATCCGCAGGGGCGTTACCAAAACCTTCATAATAGAGCCGAAGCTCCGGACGTTCCACAATATCCCTTGCCGGCGGTGAGACTCCTTCCGGAATGAAGATCGCCTCGTAAAGGAAATTTTTCAACAGCTCCACTTCCTCAGTCTGCAGCTTTCGTATCACTATTCCTTCATGGATTTCCACCAGATCCTCTACATCCAAACACCGGAATCCGTGCTCCATCAAAAGCTCCGCCGTTACGCCCGCTCCATCCACCAGCTTTCCGGTAAATGTGCCGTCATACCTCTGCTTCACACCGCAGCTTGGACTTCTTGACTGCAAGATGACCAGGTCCGACCGCTCGCAGATGGCGATCTCCAAGCACTTTGCGGCACCAGCTCGAAATTCCTTATCCACGATCCGGCCGTCTCTGGCCGTGACCACACCATCCCTGACCTCTGACGGAACACGCGGTGTAGGAAGTCCGCCCATCTGCTCCGGGCAGACTGTGATCACTTCATTTTCCTCCATCAACCGCAGGACTTTCTTGTTCCGGTTATTGCCGCCGTTATACTTGCAGTTCTCACCTGCCAGACAGGCGCTGACCATGATCTTCATATGATAATCCCCGCAAGGTGATCGCATTCATGTTGAATGATCTGTGCCGTCCAGCCAGAATAGGACTGCCGGTGTTTCCTCCAGCTGCTGTCATAGTATTCAACCTCGATATTCTGATACCGCGTTGTTTTCCGGACGCCGGACAGGGACAAACAGCCTTCCTCCGTCTCATACGGTGTATCCTTCTTCACAATGACCGGGTTATACATCACGACATTCATGATGCCCATGTTCACAATAATGATCTTTTTCTTTACGCCGATCATGTTTGCCGCCATGCCGACACAGTGATCCTGATTGGCCCGCAGGGTATCCATAAGATCCTGCCCGACGGACATATCCTGCTTTGTGGCAGCCTCGGATTTCTGCCCGAGGAAGAATACGTCTTTTACTATCGGTTTGATCATTCGCAGTCACCCTCTTCAATACAATTCCTTTAATATCAGCACTGTGATCCCGGGATTGTCGCCGGGAATGATCCGCTTTACCTTAGACTCGTATCGGTACCAGTCGTAGATCATGGACCGAAGGCTTGTGCCTCTGTTATATCCATGGATCAGCTGCAGTTGGTAGGTCGTCGGCCCCGCGGATGCTATGGCCTTATCGATGACCTTCATCGCTTCCTCCTGCCGCAGGCCGTGCAGGTCTATCTTTACAAACGCTTCGCTCAAATGTATTCACCTCCGAGATGGCTTCCCAGGTATTTCTGTCCGGATAAAAACATATTCGTCAGCAGAAGAACGGTCTTCGTCAAAACGATACCCGCTCCAGTTAAATTCTTTGATCTGCTCCGGATCCTCCGCATGAATACCGGCCATGAAGCGGACCATTTCACCTCTGGCCATCTTAGCGTAAACGCCTTTCTGGACCACGCGGCCGCCCGTGAGCTCACCAAATACACAGGTAATATAGCGGTCTTCCGGCCGGAGATATTTCTCAATACATTTCGAGTATTCCTTCGAAGCCAGATTGATGAGGATCCGGCTTTCGTCTATCACTTCCTGATACAGGCTATCGCCCCAGAAGTCATACAGATTCTTATGCCCGCCGACCGTTGCCTTCGCCTGCATTTCCAGACGGTAAGGAACCGCGCCATCCAGAGGTTTCACCACACCATAAAAACCGGACAGTATTCGCAGATGTTCCTGCACATAATCAAATTGGTCATCCTCAAATACCGCCGGTGCCATGTAGGTATACTGGATGCCGTCATAGGCCAGCAAAGCAGGCGTCAGATTTTTCGTGAGGTCCATATGTGCGAATCGCTCGGCGTTTTGCCGGGCGATCTTATCGTTGCAGGCCCAGAGTGTTTTCTGTTCCTCGTAGGAGAGGCTCTGGATCCAGTCCTTCAGGACCTCTGCACGATCCGTGAAGACCGACAGCTCCGTACAGACAAAGGAATCCGTGTCCACCCGCATCTGTTTGGCTGGGGAAATGATAATCCTCATAGCAGTTCCTTTATTTCAAAACCTTCTATCATACCGAAATGTCATATACCGCAATAGAAAGCACAACATCTGTATTGGTATCTTCTCTATGAAGAATACACTCCCACATATTGCCGTTCCTTACCTTAAATTGCTTTGTGTTTTCCTGTATCCAACATTCTATCGTTCTGCGGATAGAAGAAAAATCCTTGTTATCCTTATTAAAAACAATTAGTGCGGTTTTCAAATCTTTCCATGTAGAATTCAGCGCCTTCCGAGCCATCTCCCTATACTCCGTCACCGCTTCCTCCGGTCCTTCGATCCGAACTTTTCCTCCCCACTGGAACACCCAACTGTAGAAAGTGGGAGAGGTACAGACCTTCACTTTCGTCCGAAAATGCTCCGGATCTGCCTTCTTGACGGTGATATCCATACCGAACTTGTCCAAAACACCCTTCATGACTTCGTTTGCGCAGAGGAGAGTTACTTCCTGCGGCTCTTCGTTGTCGTACATGCGAAAGACTTCCCGTGTATAACGGGCTACATCGAAATCCTCCGGCACCGGCTGAGCGTTTTCATTCAGAATATCCGGTGTTTTGAGGATCCGGTCCACACGATAGGTTCTGGTCTCTTCCTGCTCATGGTTCCATCCGACCAGATAGTAATAGTCGCCATTCCAGATCATGGTGTACGGACTGACAATATATGGCTTTCCTTCGTTCCGCAGGAATTGCTTCTTCCTGCCGTCAAAGTCGGTGTAGTAGAAGGAAATCTGCTTGCCGGCATTGATTGCTTCGTTGATGGCGTCAACGATGTAATAGCCCTTCTCATTTGCGGATCTGACCCGGCCGGAAGTATGCAGGTTTCTCTTGAGCTTTGCCGCACTGGCCTCACTGGTCAGCTTCAGGAGCTTCTCCACCAGGAGGCGGCTCTTTTTCTCCGTAATGAACTTGGAGGATTCCACTGCATCGATCAGGATCTTCAGCTCCAGAAGCTCAAAATTGCTGTTCTCCAGATAGTATTTGTTCTGACGTGACCGTCTGGCGTGAACATCAAAGCCAGCCGCTTTCAGCATCTCTATATCGCCCGGTACAGTCGTCCGGTGCATTGAGATACCGTGCTCCTTCTCCATAATGTTCCGGATCTGGTTAGTCGTCAGCTGATGCTCCGCGTCGGTATGCTGCAGAAGAAGCTGATACATATACAGGACTCGCAGACGGATGTCATTCCAGTTCAGGTTCGGATCGACCTCGATTGTAGTGGCCGCCTTTTTTGCCTCCTGATCTGCTTGGATCACGGCCGCAATGGTCTCGGCTGCAAGACGGGACCCAGTTTCGCTCGGATGCTGGCCATCCTCTGCATACAGATCCTGAGAATCAGCCAGTTCATAGAATTTCTGCCCAACCTCCGCGATCAGCGCATCGTTCTGGTCGGCGGCTTCGCGATAGGCGTCATGCAGGCCCTGCACCATCTCGTCATAGCTTATATCCATCTCTGCCATGGCCTGGCTGTCTTTCTGATAAGCCCAGGTAGCAAATAGAAGAGGAGTGGCACCTTCTTCTCTGATCCAGGCACAGAGCCGTCCGGCATTCTTCAGGAAGGAATTCCGCGAAGTGACCGGTCCGTTGCTCATTTCCTGCAGAACTACGTAATCCCAGAATTCATTTTCCAGAGCAGCCTGCGTCTTGGCACCAGTCTTTGTCTTCGGATTCAGCTGCTCTGCCAAACGTGCTCCGCCGCGTGTATGGTGTATGACCTCCGCGTTAAGTAGTTCCGCCAGCATAGCCGGCATGTCATTTGCAAATGTAAAGCTGTTGCCAAGCATCAGGATACGCATATTATATCTCCACTTTTTTACTCCAAAACGGACGCATATAGTTTCTGTTTATGCTTAAAGGACTCTATTCCACCTTCAAGATAATTGACGATATGTTTTTTAATGATCGGCTCACTCGGATAACCGGATTTTTCAATCCATCCATGTTCTCCATCTGAGCACATAAGGCATACTTGATCCGTCATGGAATTTGTTACTATTGTTGCACTATGGGTTGCTATTATTATCTGACGTTCGTTCTTTACTTCCCGTAGCTGTTTAACTAAGTTTTTATAAATATATTGACTATCAAGGTTGTCTTCCGGCTGATCCAACAATATTGGTCGATCGTCTCCTATATAGGTTCCATAGGAAAGAATAAAATCAAGCATAGCAACTACTTTTTGTCCTAATGAAAGCTTCCGAACATCTTTAAAAGCCGCTTTATTATTACTGCTTGTTTTGCTATTAACATTAAACTCTAATGTCAGTTCTTCGATGTCACTGACATACTGCTTAAGGTAAGTGAGAATATCCGTCAAATTCTCCTCGCTTATCAATTCTTCAAAAATAGAATCAATGATAGTGTGTTCTTCTTCTTCATTGGCCAACTCTGGCTTCTTCAGAAAATCTCGAACCGAATACTTATACCGTGAAAAGCCTGGTGTTTGAAACGCATACCTAAAAAGAGGGATTAACCCTTCTCTCTCATAAATATAATAGGCATACTCAACTGCGTTTCCTGTTGTAATATTCCACCCTTTAAAACCACTTTCTAAATTATGTCCGTGTGCAATCCATTTTTTGATATTTGGTTCTTGCGGGGTGTTATCTTGTGAATACTTTATTTGCAGCAGATTCTTCTGTCGTTTGTTATAAGTGCTTAGTTCACACTCTATGTTCTTTTTTCGTTCGCGAAGTGTTTCTTGAATCTTTGATAGTGTCTTGTCCAGCCCGCGTATGCTTCGAGCTCTAATAGCACTTTCTGCAGATACAATATTTTTGTTTTTTAGCATTAGGTTGTAGATAAATGTAGTGATCTCTTCTGACCCGGCAGTTTGAACAAGCTTATTGATAGAGTATCTTGTATCATATAGCTGCTCTATATGGCCTTTCAGATCTAAGAGCTTATTAAAAAACAGTCCTCTCTCGTCATGAACTACTTGATAAATAGTTTGATATCTGCGGGCTTGACGCATTACTTCCTCTTGATCAAAAGTATACCTAAAGTGATATAAATTGGCTGGATTTTGCCCATAGCGACATAAGATATTGTCACAATCTCCTTTTTGCGGGAGCGCCATTTTGATCAAATATTCAGATGCTGGGGTATAAAAGAGGACCCAAACATTTCCATGTTGACATAAAAAATCTAACATGTTTACGTCATCAACCCGAGCGCTCAGCGAAAAATCTAGTAATTGTAACACGGTACTCTTCCCTGTCCCTCGTCCTCCAATAAAGCAGTTTAATGAATCCGAGAACTTCATAACAAAGCTATTAGAAGTTTTCCCTTTAAGGAAGCTGTTTTCTTTTGGCTCCACAAAGAGTCCTGATATGTATTTCTTCTTCTCCTGGTTGTTTATATATTGAACGCTTACATCAAAATCCTCTAATGCTTCGTACACTGACCGGAAATTTAATTTTGAAGCCTTCAACCAGAAATAGTTTTCTGATAACTTTTCGCAACTATGAGCATCATTGTCGATTACGAAATTGAATGATTTAACTCCTTCTTCTCGTAATTTCTTGCCAAGTTTATCCATCTGGCTGTACGAGTGAACTCCAACTATGCCAAACACATCATCAGCTATCAGCTTCTTTTTATATGCCCCGCTCAAATATCGCTGTCCATCAAATAGATTAGCCGAATTAAGATGGGCGATATATGCAATACCATCTTGATTATGAATAAACTCTATTACCTGCAGGCTTGTATAGAACGTCCCTTCTCTTTCCGAGATCAATCCCTCTTCAAGCCACTGTTTGATTTCTTTCTCGACTTTTTCATCATAAATTCCAACCACATGCAGCTTGTCTGCGCACGAGATCTCAACACCACAAAGAACTTCCGTATACGGTTTATCCGTATGATACTGTTTTACATCTTCAATTGCTTTCTTAAGAAGTGACGCAGCTCCGATTTTGTTATGATCCGTAACAACAACCAGCTCATATTCTTCCGTTACTAATACTTTTGCTATAGCCATAAACGAAAGCCACTGCTTCTCATCAGCATACAGATCAATCAGATTATTTGGACGCCATATGTTATCCAACAGTAAGCCTTCAGGGAATACTTTCATTTTTTTACAGTATTCTTCAATGTCAGCATTAGATGCTGATTTATATTTTTCAACACTCCATTCTTCACACAGACTGAAATCATATGAGAAAGGGGTATGAATGTGAAACAACGTTTTTCTCAGCCGCCCATATCGTTCCTTTTCTGCTTTTATTCTTTGATATACCTCATGCAAATATCTCTGGCTCTCTTGTGACATTGTTTCTCCAACCACTCTTCTTTGATCATTTTATGTTTTGTGATATTCGATTTTTGCGCCTATGCACCAAGGAAAATCACATCATTATGAAATTCTATAAACTGTTTTCCCGGCAAAAACTTGTCTGGCATAAGTATTTTCTGATGCTCATAACTCATAAACCACTGCTGTGTTTCCTTATCCATAGGAACTTCTTTGATCTGTGATGAGATCACAATCTGATAGTTTTTATCTAAGGTTATAAATCCCTTATCAAAGACTTTATCATGAAATGGATTTAAAGCAAGCCCATTACTTGGATTTGTGCGCTCTGTTTTTTCATCACTCTTTGCCCAGGGCTTAATATGGCTGGCCACTAATAATTTGGGAAACTGTAAGCCAGTAATACAGCATTGGTTATTGTATGCGGTTAGTACACTTAACCTGAAGAAATACTGCCCGACTCGTGCCTTAATTAGCTGATCATGTGTAAGGCCCTCCGGCAAAAGTGGAAGATCATCCATCTCAAGAATATCCTCGGCCGGCAAACCCTTCATTTTTGCTTTTATTAATTGTGCCTGATAAGAGAGCCCTTCCCAATCATTGGCAAATTCTTGAAAAATTGCAAAATCCAACTTGCTTCCATGCGCCATAGCACTGACATTTCGCTTTTGTAATTCGGGATCGAAATGCGCTAGGTTATGCATCTTTAAGCCAACAGATCCAGGCGTCCTTCCAAGCAACTCCGCCAGTTCCTGTATCTCTTTATTGCTTTGACTAATCTTACTGAAAGGCGTTCGGCAATACAGTTCAAACGCCAAAATGGTTTCTTCTCTATTCCATTTTTCTCCGTTCCTGCCCATTGCCTTACCTCTCCTCACTCTTCCGTAATATCGTAATAAATCATGTCCTCAGGAAGCTTTATGTTGGGAACCCAAAGTGCCTTGCCTCCCCATCCTTTTCTTCCCGTTACTTGATACATCGTTAGTACGACTTTAGAAGGGAATCCTGCACCTAATTGCCAATCATTCGGAGAAAGCAGCGCACCTGTTCCCTGGGCAACATCTCTGTTTCTCCTGGCAATTAAGATTCCCTGTCCAGCAGGATTCTCAGAAAGCATCGTATCAATAACAGAACAAAAAGCCTTCAACTTAAAGTCGGGACTTGGGATAATGTGCCGTAAAAGTTCTTTAATTAACCTCAAGCTTACCTGGTAATAAGGCTCCTCGCTGCTGAATGGCTCCATCATCTTTGAAATGCCTTCAATCGAATCATTATCCGGATAATTTGGATAATAATTAGTTCCACCAGACAGCAGCTCCACATGATCATTATCGAGCACATTCTTTCTTGTAGGATTGAGTCCCTCTGGATAATAGATCTTAATGTTCTCTATACCGCGTTCAACCTGAGCTATGATTGCATTATTAGTAGCATTAATATCCGAAAATAGTTTGTATAAGTTCTCGTCTATAAACACTTTCATCATGCCAGGATCCCGGTCATAACCGAACATTCTGCTGTGCTGCCACATGGTATCAGCCTGCGGCTTCTTACTGGTTCGCGTATAATATATCGTTTGGAGACTAGGGAAAGTCACACCGCGTCCAAGAGTATTGCCTCCTATAACGAAGTTGCACCCCGTTTCATATTCGGTGCTGTCGACATCACTTTTTCCATTCATAACAATGACTTTTATATCATTGGTCTGGATAAGTTCTTTTGCGTATTTAACTATCTCTTCAGATGATATTTCTTCGGCCTTTTGAGGATGTATTTTTTCGTACTCGCTCTTGATAGATGACGCAAAATCATCCGCGAGGTGATCCGCGCACCATTTCAAATTCTCTTTAACTTCTTTTTCAAACTTAGCATGAACAGCCTGGCGTACACTTGGATGGAAGAGGCAGTTGCAAACCTTTCCGCCAGAAGCAAGAACCTGTGCCGAACAAGCTATATGCCGTATTACAACACTTCTTGTGGGGTTTTCTAACTCTTCTAAAAGCTGAATACATTCCGGCTTTTCTTTCGGGAAAAAGAAATCCCCACCAAGATAGCCTTCGCCTGGTTGAAAATAGTACGTGAAGTATGGATGCCACCCTGATGCCATCGTTTGAAGAAAAAGTGCCTGGGGGGTTCCCGTCACTTGGAGATATAGGCTGCTTGATGCTCCATTCTTAATTGAATCAAGGTACTTATTGATTGACGATTGTCGATCTCTATTTACTAAAGTATTAAGCGAAGCCGCGTCTGCCTCATCATCTACAATGAATAAAGGATTTCCCTTCATAAAGCCGGTAGAGTTAAAGATGTTGGCCCAGAGTTTGAGCATCCTTGCATTTTTCTTTAAGACAACAATCGTCGGAAGAAGAAGACTGTTTTCTGTAAAAATCCGAGCATCATTTTCACCGCATATACAGAAACCCTCAAGATCTGCTTTCACTCTGTCAAGTGTCTGCTGCTGCAGCACCACATTATCTGTGGTCAGCAAAAGAAAAGCAGGAAATCCCAGGTCTGTCGCCTTACACATAATGCCAAACATTTGTCCTGTCTTTCCGGATTGAACGTTGCCAAATAACAAGCCTACTTCATGGCTTGTAAAAGAGAAGCTTTTCAAATAAGATTCTCCAACCGCTTCAGCTGTTTTAGAAATAGATTCGGCCAGACTGACGTTCCCACGGTCTTTTATCTTTTGGAGATACGTTTTTAGATACTGCATTAATCATCATCTCCTTCTTCAAACGGCTTGAATGACAACATCCAAACATCTCTTGGAATACCCTCTTCATCAAGAGCAGTCTGCCCAGTCTTTTTTAAGTACAAAGCATCACAACCATATTCTTCCAGCATCTCTCGAGTGATCATTCCTGTTCGGTCAACATCGAGTTGTGTATCATTGACAGGATTAACAAGGCCTGCGGCTGCCAGGCGGCCTTTCAGCCATCTGCCCATAATCAATTCGTCACCGACAGCGCTGAATTGCTTATTACCATCGCTGGTAGTATGTGCCTTAAACCAATACCCATCATCTGTTACAACGTAAAACGGCACATTCTTTTCCGGATACCCTTCAATACGAGTTATTTCCTTTGCCACGGTCAGCTGTGTTTCAAACCAGTCACGTGATTTTCTCTTGCTTCGAGGCGCTGCATAACAGACATTAATATTTGATTTTGTATAGTGTTTACCATCATCCATATGACGCTCATCATATGCAGGGACCTTGATCGGAAGCAAAAATGAAGCATAAGCTGCACATCTTCGATAAAAATCCACATTCGATTGAGGCACCTGTGTAACAAGCTGAATTCCTGTCAAAGATGTATTAGTCTCATAGATAAGCGGCATTCCAGATATCTCGGCGATATTTGCCGAGATATTCGGTCCTTTCAATCTTTCTATGAACTCCATGATCTCTTCACACTCAGCTTCATCTGTAGTCACTGAAGAGATTTCATACTGTCTTCGGTTAGAAGCTTCAAGCTTAATTACTCCCAAATTTGCAGAACCGACAAATGCAGCAAGGGGCTTATTTTCTTTATAAAACACATACAGTTTCCCATGGTATTTCAAAGAGCGAACTATCCTTATCTCACCAATTCCTGCTTCGTTCCATCTTTTATTGATTTTAATTGCAGTATGGTAAGATCCTTCCGGCATACCTTCAATGTAATACATCCCAATAGTCAAATTGATCTGCTGCGTCTGATTGTGCTCAACCAGAGCATCAAGCTCTTCTAATGACGCTCTAGACACATAGCCGACAGCTATTTCCACACGATCAGCCAGCTGGAAATACTCGTTAAAGGTTTCAGAAATTGTTTTTTGTCCTTCGTCTGTACCAAGCGGTAGTATATTTGAATATAAGAGTTTCACCTTGCCCACCTCACTCGTTATCGTCAGACCGGATTTTCGCTGCCAACTGTTCCATCGTTTCTGTAAATTGCTTTTTCTTCAAAGAACATTCCCAAACGATAAGTACTCGCCAGCCCATTTTTTTCAGTACAGCCTGATTATCTCGATCCCTTTCAACATTCCGGGTAATCTTTGGAACCCAATAATCTTGATTTGATGACGGCCAGACAAACCTGCCGCAATCATGTTTATGCCAAAAGCATCCGTTAACAAAAATGACCGTGCGATATTTGGGAAGTACAATATCCGGGCACCCTGGAAGAGATTTAACATTCTTGCGATATCGAAAGCCCTTGGCAAATAGGTCTTTTCGGACTTTTTCCTCCGGCTTTGTGTTTTTGCTGCGGATGTTCGACATATTTTTATGCCGCTGTTCTTTTGTCAAATCATCCATATCGTATTACCCATTCTCAGTTAGATTAGGGTCGATAGAAGAGTACGGTATGCCTGCAAACGTACGAAGAACAGCCTCAAAAATAATCTTTGCCCCTTCAGCAGGAACAGCCATCCCTATTTGCTTACGCACCTGTTCCTTAGATCCTTCGAACACAAAACTGTCAGGGAATGTCTGAAGTCGCGCTCTTTCCCTATTTGTCAATGCACGCGGCTCCTCCCAATGATATATATGTGTTCCACCGCCTCCGGAACCGGTCACAGTATATGCAGGTTTTTCCGGATCAAGGCGTTTATAAATCTGACTGATCTTTGCCCCTCGCACCTTTAACTGCAGCTCCTCTGGTATATCAGCAGTAAACGCATTCTGTCCTGGTTTTATATGGGATAAACGCTGTACTACTTGAGGAGACTGCTTTGTTTTTTCATTGTTTGGTGCATCGGATGGAATTGGAGGTTTTTCTATCGCCTCTTTGCACGTTTTAATGATCCCGGACGGGGCCGGAATTCTAAACTCATACGGAAGATCCTCCCTTATGCCGATAATAATTACACGATGTCTTGCTTGCGGAATTCCATACTCCTCAAACTTATAAAGATTCGGATATATACGATATCCTGCACGTTTCAAATCTGATAGGATTTTTCCGAAGGCTTTTCCCTCATTCGCACTTTGAAGGCCGCCTACATTTTCAGCGAGAAACCAAGCCGGTTTGTATATTTCAAGTGCTTTGACCCCATACGTATAGAGAGGACCAAACTTTCCTTTAAAGCCAAGCTGCTCTCCAACAACAGAAAAGTCATTGCACGGGAAACCAAATGCAAGCGCATCTATTGCCCCAAGTCCTTCAATCTCAAGAAAATGCACATCTTCACAGATAACACTATCCGGATTTTCAGGACATATATTACGGGCGTATGTCCGACAGGTAGAATCATCGTAATCATTTGCCCACTGATGAACTATTCGATATGAAGGATCTTCGATTTTAGCGTTCATCGCACCATATGCGAGGCCGCCAGGACCGCAGAATAGTTCCCCCAATCTAAATTCCTTGATATCGCTCATTAGATTTCATCTCCATTTCCTAGAATAAAGACACGTTTAAAATCAACGCCTAAAACGACGGCAATCCGTTCAAGCTCTTCAACCGTCATTGTGCCTCTCTTTAATTTGGCGTTTAAACTTTGTGGCGACTTTCCAAGCCGTCTGGCTAGTTCTGCTTCACTGACATTACATCGCACACATAATACTTTTATTTGCTCTGATACTGTCATGGCATAATCCTCCTTATGACAGTATAAATGTAAATATTGATATTGTCAATATATTCAGCAAGCTTATCATGATTGATGACAAGCTTATCTGTTGATGAGGCTGATTAGCTACTAACGATCTGGTAAATGCTATTAATATTAATTCAATTTAATAATTCGATAGTTCAAACTAAAGAGGATCGTATCCTAACTCGTGGATACGATCCTCTAAGACAGGCATTATTGGAAATCTTTAATGACATACGTCTGACCAGCTATAACTATTTTACTTCCCTCTTTTTTCCCTGAGAGAATCTGCGGCTTTGTCTTGATTGATTTTCCTAACGCAGTACATTTTCCGCCGACAATTTTAAGTGGTACACCAAATGTTTTTCCGGTAAGATTATTATACGCTTTGAATATGCTTCCATCTTTAAGTACGGGAACTCGGCTAATGTCATCCATAATCGAAGTACACATTGCACCCGCTTGTTCTTTACTGAGAAAATCAAGTACTGTAATCGCACCAGCTTGATTCAATTTTGCCAAGTATAGTCTTATTTCTTCTCGGGATAATTCCGGATGTTTTTTAAGTTCCCTTAATGCAGCCAAGACAAATGTCTTATTACGTGCATAAGAGCGTTCTGTGATCGACGTGAAAACATCCTGTTTGTTAAAGAAATACTCTGTCAGCTCATATGGATTTCCACTCTCATTATCCTCATCATAGGTCAAATATGCACCCCAGTATAACCGGGCTATTCCTTGACGCACAAAAGCTTTACCTCTGGAGGCTCCAAAAAAATATCTTGTTTGAATACGACTGACTGCCTTATCTTTGGGGCTCTTCTTTCCTTCGTCGCGCTCATCTTCATCGTCCTCATCATCTGGAGCATCTATTTTCCAGCGACTATACATATAGTCCCAATGCTGAGCGTGTGCTAGATATACCCACAATCTCAAATCACTTGCCTGCAAAGGATTAAGCTTCCCTTTAAACACTTCAAATAGTATTTTTGCATTTTTAAAATCGTTTTCCGGTCCGCCCTTTATCAATTGATAATCATCCACTTCAATTCCTGTATCAAAACAGTAATTGGGAGCATCCTTATCAATAAAATATTGATCAATCCAAGAGCTTTCTGATTCATAATTATGAAGATTCTCAGGAGCATCTTTTTGTAGAGAATCTAATGCTTTTTGCTTCATAAAGTATACTTTCATGAGATCCTCCTCTATTCAATAGAGTTAACATATTGAAGTGCAGATGCGTAATTATTGCCCAATAGCAGTTCTGCAGATGTCACCGGTTTTTTTAATAATTGTCGGTACTTTGCTTCATTATTTTCTGCTGCACGTTTCAAATTCACTACAATGGTCTTATACCAAGCTTTTTTCTCAAAACCACTTGTATGGTCTGGGTTGTCCTCGTCATTAGCAATAATACCTATTGCTTCAACAAGAGCCGGCACAGTAAGAATAGCATTCAAAGTTTTATATTTCGCCTTAAGGTATCCACATTCTTTATAGTCATCATACTGTTCCCCAGGCAGAGTAATAGTTATTACACTTCCGGAATAATCACAAATTATTTCTTTAGTCGTTTCATCCCCACCTATACTCACAATAGACGAGCCATTTTTTATTACGTCATTTTGATATAAAGCATCAAAACTTCTTGCTTCCCCGATAGCAATGATATCACCTGCGTGCTGGTAATACTGGCATTTCGCGCAGCTCGGCGGCTTTTCTCCGCCGGCAGTTTTCCGGGACTTCTTCATAAGCGCTTCATAGTGACGGAAGCGCTGCATTTCTTTCTCAGACATTGGCGGTTTCTCCTTCCTTCATCATCTTTCTGACGGTTCTGGCGCGGCGCTCCTGCAACCATTTCTCCAGATCTTTATAACAGCTGGCGCTGACACAGGGCTGGCCTTTGGCATAAGGGCAGTTCTCGCATTTCTTTTCCTGCTCGGTCTTTATGACTTCGGCTAGGTAATAGCAGTTCTCCCTGCCGAGTGTGCAGCCGACCTTGCGATTCTTCCAGAAAAAACACTTTCTGCAGTCATGCGGCCGCTCCGCGTAGTAGCGGACACCGTCGATCATAATGGTTTTTCTCTTTGTTGATTTCATCTGTTACCTCCATCTTCCTGAATTTCCAAAAGAAAAAGCCCGCTTCCTTACTGCAGATACAGATCAGAAACGAGCTATGTATGGAGGTTCAATGCAAGGCGGGCGCTTTTAGAAGAACTAATATTTCCCGGTACGAAGTTCAATGAAGAAGAAAAAATATTAGCCGGAACCTGTGCCTGGAACGGACTGAAGATGGAAAGGGGAGGAACTCTGTCTATGGGATGAAAAATCAAATCAAAGGTGAAAAGCCCGCTTTTCAGGCATTTGCGAGAAATGATCTCTAATAAACGCGGATTATCACCGGCGCTCTTGCGTGATCAGCGCAACGAACGCCTGCGTTGACCCGGAGCCCCGGAAATCGGGTGAAAATCGGCTCGTTAGAAGAATCGATAAAATATTAGATTCCAGCTAATATGTAAGAGGGGATTTTAGACGGAAATCGCCCTGTGAGATAGAAGAAGCGGGAACCGATTTTTTCGGTCCCCGCCCTCTGAAATAGCGTTCCTGGCGGGATTCGAACCCACGACCTTCCGCTTAGGAGGCGGACGCTCTATCCTGCTGAGCTACAGAAACATCTTTAAATTTTTCCCGTATTTTCAAGGCTTTCCGGTCTTTCGGGTTCGGGCTCCCCGGGCTCCAAATCGTCCATTTTTCATTAGACGTTTTAGACGTTTTTTAGAAATTTCTAATATTGTCGTTTGTAGTGTTATGGAACACACGACTTTATTAGATTTTTCTTTTGTCATTTTACCCCCTGAAAATCGAGCGGACAAATTTTTTCTGCCGCATGATCGATATTTTCTTAGGAGGCGGTCGCTCTATCCAGCTGAGCTACGCGGACTTATGAAATTAGAACTTATCTTTACTTCATCAGATAAGAACTAAATAATTATACCACAATTTTTCTTTATAGGATGAATATCTTTTTCAAAACAAGACAGGAACATCGTCCAAAACATCGTGGACGCTCAAGCAAGGCTCACGGCTAAGAATCACTTCCTGCTCTTGCAAAACTGAAGCTTCCAGCCAATCCATCCCAGGACAAGCAGATAATTTTCAATCGCACCGACTCCATTAACCAAACTTCTCTGATCAAGAAAGTGAACAAGATGATTTGTTCCTATCCTAATTCCACCCACGATAAGAGCCAAAAGAACTGTTTTTAAAAAGTAAGCGTCATATTTAAGATTTACAGCGATCAGGATAATCATCACTGCGATATCCCAAACGGCTATTTCTCTCTGCCATCCGTAAGAGACACGATAAGCTGAATGACTTGCTATATCATCAGGAAAAAGCAGTTGCAGTACAACCGCCCCGACATTGCAGCTATGGCAAAGACAAACATGACTCTCAAAACTTATTCATACGCTTTTTTCACCTTCTTTGCCCAGCGCCTTACGAAGCGCCTCTGCCTCTTCTTTCCCCAGAGTCGTAATGGATCGGCCGTCAATGATCTCCTTAATATAGGAATAGCATCCTTCGCGGCTGTGCACCACATTTATAATGAACCCGTTGTCCTCTCTGGTCAGCATTGCCAGGGAAAAGCTGAGCTTGCCTCCCATCTGATCCAGGGCATTGTACTTGATCAGGCCATATTTCTGGAATGTGGCGGCAGCCTTATCCGAGAGATTCTTGATATTGCGTTCATTTGCGGCATTGGCCTCGACCAGCTCATCCGCCTGGTCCATGCGAAAGACAAGGCTTTCTTCCAGAGATTTTGCATTCTTTCCCCTCATAAAAACATCATACTTCTTCTGCAGCTTATGGATCTTAACCAGACTGATCAGAACCAGAATCAGAAGAACCAGAGCCAAAAAAATTAGGCCCACCACAACAAAGGGATTGACGAAATACTCTAACATATATAACCTCAGCATTCTCACTGGAAATCCCCTCTGCATTCTATGCACGGGAACAATACTTATAAAAACAGAAATTCGCAAAACATGGATCTGCTGTTGATCCCTGTCACTGCTTCCGGAGTTGGATCAAATCCATAATTCTCTGCAGTTCATCCTGAGAGTAATATTCTATCTCCAGCTTGCCCTTCTGATGATCCCTGGGGCAAATCCGTACCTTAGTTCCCAGAGAGCTTTTCAAATTTTCCTCCATCGTCTGATAGACCGCCATCATTTGCTCCGTCAGCGCTTCCTGCGTCTCAGACTTTCTTGAAACCGGCTTCTGCAGACGGCGAACCTCTCTCTCCACATCGCGGACAGACATCTTCTGATCGAATGCCTTTTGTGCTAGATCAAATTGCAGATCCTTATTGCCCAGTCCCAGAATCGCTCTTGCATGCCCGGTCGAGATCATCTCATCAATGACCATTTGCTGTACCCTGGGATCAAGTTTGAGCAGGCGCATGGAATTGGTGACTGCTGTTCTGCTCTTGGAGACTCGCTCAGCCACCTGATCTTGCTTCAGATGAAACTCATCCAACAATCTCTTGTATGCCTCTGCCTCCTCAATCGGGTTTAGATCTTCGCGCTGAATGTTCTCAATGAGCGCGATTTCTACAATTTCCTGTTCCGAAAGATTCCGAATAATAACCGGGACTTCCCTCAGGCCGGCAATCTTGGCAGCTCTCCAACGTCTCTCTCCGGCAATGATTTCATAGTAATCGTCTCTCTCCTGGACGAGCAGAGGGGAAAGCACGCCGAACTGACGGATGGACTCCGCCAGCTCTTCTAACGAATCCTCATTAAACCGTTTCCTCGGTTGTTCTCGGTTCGGCTCTACCTTCTGAATGTTGACAAGCTCTACCCCTTCTCCCGACTGATTCTCTTTAGCCTTTCTGTTTACGGCAGCTTTCGTCAGCTTCTCACTCTCAAGGTCGCTTTCTTGCTTTCGACCACTGCGCTTTTTGACAGCACTGGGTTTGTTTACCGCCTTACTGCCTGTCCGACTTGTCAGCTTCCCCTCGGCAACTGTCTTATTTGGAATTAAAGAGTCCAGGCCTCTTCCAAGACCACTTTTTTTTGCAGCCATCTAGATGTCCCTCCTCTCAATGACCTCCCTGGCCAGATTCCGGTATGATTCTGCTCCGGATGAACGACTGTCGTAGAGATGAATCGGCAGGCCGTGTGACGGCGCCTCCGCCAGGCGAACATTCCTGGGAATAATCGTGTTATATACTTTTGTATTGAGATTTTCGCGAACAGAAGCCACCACATCTGCTGACAGATTTGTTCTGGCATCATACATAGTGAACACCACGCCGTCTATGGTCAAATCCGGATTCAGCCGTTCCTGCACCAATTCAACCGTATGAATCAACTGACTGATTCCCTCCAGGGCATAATATTCACACTGAATGGGAACGAGCACACTGTCCGCCGTTGTCATAGCATTTACGGTCAGTATATTGAGGGAAGGCGGACAATCAATCAAGATATAGTCATAATCATCTCTAATATAATCTACCGTATTGCTGAGTATGTATTCCTTATCCTCGACTTCGAGCAGTTCGACTTCCGCTCCTGCCAGATTTACATTTGAAGGAAGTACGGTGAGATTTTCCACTCCATCCACAGCCTGCATTGCCTGTCGAATTCCGCACTCATCAAGCAGTACTTCATAAATCGAATTCTCCAGATGATCCTTGTCAATTCCCAGTCCGCTTGTCGCATTTCCCTGTGGGTCGCAATCAATCAGAAGAATTTTTTTTCCTGCTTCTGCCAGGCAAGCCGCCAGATTAATCGCGGTTGTCGTTTTTCCGACGCCTCCCTTTTGGTTGGCAATCGCAATAATTCTGCCCATACAATCTCCCTCGTCTTTCTTTGTATGTTTCACGTGAAACATATGTCTATTCTACAGCGAAGTTCTTTCCTACGAAAGTACAATATAATAATCGCCATCTACTAAATATAGTCAGCTTCTCAAAATTGAACTTTAACACGATGTTTCACGTGAAACATCGTGTTAAGGTCTCCTTGTTCGAAAGCAATCCCGCAAATCTATCTGTGTCCCAGAATGAGAGCACATCCCTTTTATTGTTGTCACAGTATCCTTTTGATTAGCATGCACTAATATCTACTATCAACATCGCTCTTCCTATCAATTTGATTTACTATATCAGCACCATGTCCTGTCATTCTTCTATGCTAACATCATACTTCTTGGACATGCGTCTATCCCATATCATACTTTCCATCCATATATCATGCTTCTGTACAGATCTTATACTTTCATCCCTATATCACGCTTCTGTACAGATCTTATGCTTTCGTCCCTATACCATTCCTCTGTATGGACTCACACTTCGCCCTTAGATCCACAGTGTCAATCCCTACTTCCACATTATGCTTCTGTAAATTTTCAGCAAGCAACGGCCTTAGATGTCACCGGTAGTTGGGCTAACAGGCGCGCCGCCAGCGCTTGTGTTAATCCGAATCTCGGACATATGTTTCACGTGAAACATATGAGGAGTATTGATTCCATTGTTTATATTTTCTCTATTTTCTCCTTGAGTGGGTTTTTCGATGGTGTCCCGGCTTTTCTTGGATATGTTTTTGGCGTTTTTTTCGTTTTGCGAATCATAACCAGAGATCTGGAAAATTCGGAGTTGGGAAGGGTAAATTGTTCTACCCGCTCGATTTTTCCTCCCAGCAACCGGATTCCAAACTTTCCCTCATTGAGTTCCTCCTCAATTTGTCCGGACTTATAGGCGATGAAATCACCCCCCTCCCTCACAAAGGGAAGGCAATACTCAGCGAGAGTAGAAATATTCGCGACGGCACGAGAGACGACATGATCATAGGATTCCCGATATTTCTTTTGCTTGCCCATTTCTTCGGCGCGCCCATGAATTGCTTCAATATTCTTGAGTTCTAATCGGTCTATGACCTCCTGTAGAAAACGAATTCTCTTGTTCAGCGAATCTATCAGAGTTATCTTCAGATCAGGGTATACAATCTTGAGCGGGATCCCCGGAAATCCGGCGCCGGTTCCCAAATCGAGCAGTTTCCCTTTTAACTCCGAACATATGTTTGATATCGAAAGGGAATCCAGAAAATGCTTGCTGACAACCTCCTGGTACTCTGTGATTGTTGTCAAATTCATCCGCCTGTTCCACTCAATCAGCATGTCATAGTAGGTCAGAAAGGCCTGATATTGATGCTCACTCAGCTGATAACCCAGACAATTCAACCCTTCCGTAAATTTACTGATATCGTATTCCATATATTCCCCTCTTTACATAATGACATGACTTCTGCAGACTTAGATTTAGATTAATCTACCAATTCGAACTTTTATTCTCATGTCGTCTTAAATCTATGTCCGATCGGGTCTATTCTCCAGCTAAGTAATATCAGCTCTCTCGATATTTTCCCTGCCTGATATAGACCATCAATACAGAGATGTCCGCCGGCGAGACCCCGGATATCCGGGAAGCCTGGCCGATATTTTTAGGTCGGATTCTGGATAACTTCTGCCTGGCCTCGATTCGAAGGTTATCGACTTTCTCATAATCGAGTTCGCCCGGAATCACCTTCTCCTCTAATTTCTTAAAACGCTTTACCTGTTTGATCTGTCGATCAATATAGCCCTGATACTTAACTCCAATATTGATCTGTTGGCAGACATCCTCCGCAAGCGGGGGACGGTCCGGGTCCAGATCTGCCAGCTTCTGATAGGAGAGCTCCGGTCTGCGGATCAACTCCTCCAGGGAAGCAGATCCATCCTCCGGGATAGGAGAGGAGTCCCATGATCGAAGAAGGTCATTGTTCTGTCGGCTTCCTCCCAGACGGATTCCCTTGATCCGCTCCCTCTCCCTGTCAATCGCCAGCTTCTTGGCCCGTACCCTTTGATAGCGGTCCTCTGAGATCAATCCGACCTGATAGCCGAGCGGCGTCAGGCGAAGGTCTGCATTGTCCTGACGGAGCAAAAGACGATACTCCGCGCGAGACGTCATCATCCGATAGGGTTCGAAGGATTCCTTGGTCACCAGATCATCAATCAAAACACCGATATAGGAAGAAGACCGGTCCAGGATCAGCGCTTCTTTTCCCTGGATCTTCATCGCCGCGTTGATTCCAGCAATCAATCCCTGAGCGGCCGCCTCCTCATAACCGGAGGAACCGTTGAACTGCCCGCCCGCAAACAGACCCGGGACTTCCTTACATTCCAGAGAAGCATCCAGCTGATTGGCATCGATGCAGTCGTATTCTATGGCATAGGCATTTCTTGTAATCTTCGCGTGTTCCAGCCCCGGGATCGTGTGATAGAAGTCGTACTGCACATCCTCCGGCATGGAGGAAGAGGCCCCGGAAATGTACATTTCACTCGTATCTAATCCCTCGGGCTCTACAAAGAGCTGATGGCGCGATTTATCCGGAAACTTAACCACCTTGTCTTCAATGGAGGGACAGTAACGGGGGCCGATACCCTCGATCACACCGGAATAAATGGGAGACCGATCAATGTTCTCCCGCAGGATCCGGTGTCCCTTTTCATTGGTATATGTCAGATAGCAGGTGACCTGTTCCTTCTGCACGCTTGCCGGATCGGTCGTGAAAGAGAAGGGCTCCACCGGACTGTCTCCATACTGGGGCTGCATCCGGCTGAAATCAATAGAGGACCGCTCAATACGGGCCGGTGTTCCTGTCTTGAAGCGCCGCAGCCTAATGCCGAGCTTCTCCAGAGAAGCCGTCAGATGATTGGCAGATCGGAGTCCGCCGGGACCGGTATACTCAATAACATCTCCATAGAGACAACGAGCCTTAAGATAGGTCCCGGTTGCCAGAATTACCGCCTTGGATCGGTAGTTCGCGCCGGAAAAAGTTCTGCAACCTGCCGCGCGTCCATTTTCTGTCAGAATCTCAGTGACCTCAGCCTGTCGCAGGGTTAAATGGTCTGTGGCCTGCAGGGTCTTCCTCATCTCAACAGAGTAACGGTATTTGTCTGCCTGACAACGCAGGGAGTGAACGGCAGGTCCCTTGGAAGCATTGAGCATTTTGGACTGAAGGAAGGTCTTGTCAATATTGATCCCCATCTGACCTCCCAGGGCATCAATTTCACGAACCAGATGTCCCTTGGATGACCCTCCAATATGAGGATTACAGGGCATCATAGCCACAGAGTCCATACTGACTGTGAAAATGATGGTCTCCAATCCCAGTCTGGCACAGGCTAAAGCGGCCTCACAGCCGGCATGACCGGCCCCAACCACTATGACATCATAATTTTCTGAAACGTGACTCATGCGAATTTCCTTCTCGCTTGTTTCTTTCTCGCTTGTTTCGCGCATTTCTCTACTTATTTTCTCGCTTATTTCTTCATGTATTTCTCGTATCCTCAGAGAAAACCCATGAAACACAAGCTATTCAAACCGAATCGGAATCAGTTATTATATCCACAGGACAAACCAAGGGATGCCTTCTTTCAAACCGGATCCGAATCATTTTTCATATCCACAAAGCAAACCAAGGGGATGTATTCATTCGACTTGGATTCGATCATCTACACGGAAAAGACCTGTAAAATATACCCACTGAAACCGGATTAAATCCAAAGTCCAATTGTAAAATCGAGTTGAACATTAACATAAAAAGCCCACAAAATACCTCTTTGATAGAATGTAAGTGACAATACTTTATTCACAAGGGGAACTCCCTATGGACCACTTATATTCTACTACAACAGAACATCGGAGGGGCAAAGCATCTTATATTGAGTACCGGATTTTGATCGGTCAACTTCCCCGAAAAACTTCATCGGCCTCCGAAAAAGGATAAGAACCGCGAAAACAAGCATCAGGTTTACATTTTGTTTCCCAGGGAGTGTTGCGCTTATCTTGATGTGAAACAGTTAGAATTGGCAGGAAGAACAAAAGAAAAAATTTTGGATGAAATCAAGGCTATGTATCTGGAAAAATAATCAGCGGTTGCTGAAGGCACTGGCAAAATCGCTATTCTCATCGACCTTTTCGTATTACTTACCCATGCAGAATTTAGAGAATATCTCGTCCGCCAGGTCATCCTCCAGCGTCTCCCCCGTGATCAGACCCAGCTGTTCATAGCAATTCATCAGGTCCACAGTCAGAAAATCTTCCGTTATCCCATGATCAATTCCCTCAAGCACAAGATCCAAAGCCTTTCTGGCCTCCTGCAAAGCATATGTATGGCGGGCATTTGTGATGAGAATCTCCTGATTCTCCCGGACCTGACCTGTGAAAAACATTCTCTCAATGGCAGAAGCCAGGAGATCCAGCCCCTCCTCTCTGCGGACCGAGACAGACAATATGCGATCGAGATTCAGCTGTGGCAGGACCTGCTGAACCTGCTCCGCCGACAGAATAGAAGTCAGATCCATCTTATTGAGCAAGATAATGCTGTGTTCCAGATAGCCGTGAGAGGAGAGCTGATTCAGCATTTCGCAATCCTCATTCTCCAGGGGCAGAGAAGCGTCCATGACGAAGATAATTAAATCCGCCTCCTCCATGGATTTTCTGGCCTTCTCTACACCGATCTGCTCAATCCGATCCTTCGATTCGCGAATCCCCGCTGTGTCAATCAGACGCAGAGTCAGGTTACCCAGGCGGACTTTCTCCTCCAGCGTATCTCTGGTCGTCCCCGGAATGTCTGTGACAATAGCCCGATCCCGGCCGGCAAGCGCATTGAGCAGAGAAGACTTGCCCGCGTTCGGTCTTCCGACAATCGCGGTTAAAATCCCATCTCTGAGATAGGATCCCTCCTTGCTGGAAGCCAGAAGTTTCTCCAGGGCCACAGATAAATTCTCTACCTGATTCCTGAGCTTATCGCTGTACCCGTCCAGATCATAGTGTTCCGGATCATCCAGAGCCGACTCAATAAAAGCGATCTCATAGAGAAGCTTTTCCCTCATGTCCCTGATGCGGCAGGAGAGAGCGCCGGACAGCTGCTCCATGGAATTGCGAATGGCAAGCTCGCTTTGCGCTTGGATTAAGTCCATGACAGACTCCGCCTGTGCCATATCGATGCGTCCGTTGAGAAATGCCCGTTTGGTAAATTCCCCGGGCTCCGCAGGCCTGGCGCCGCGAGAGAAGAGGAGCTGCAATATCTTCTGAAGGATCAGAATCCCTCCATGACAGTTGATTTCCACCAGATCTTCCCTGGTATAGGTCCTGGGAGCGCGAAAAACAGAGACGAGAACTTCATCGATAAGGCAGACCTGTCCGGTATCCTTCGTTCCTTCTCCCTCAGAAATCCCCTCTGTTTTCCACTTGTCCTCAACAATATGCCCATAGGAGATCGTGTGACTCTCCATTTCTGCCAGCGCCTTCTTCCCCCGAAAGACAGAATCCGCAATGGCAATCGCGTCCGGACCGGAAATTCTTATAATGCCGATACCGGCGTTGGACATCGCTGTCGCGACCGCAGCAATGGTATCCCCTTGAAACATATTTTCTCCTTGGAAAAATTTGTACCATTATAGCATGAAAAAGGCATCGGTCTCCATGGAAGCGCCCTGCCCCAGGATCCGATACCTTTCTCTTAACTTTTGAAATCCTGGAGTTGGCACTCCATTCATCCTCTGCTGACATGAATGAAAAGAGGATGACATATTTTCCTAAACCAGGACGATTCTCACAGAGATGATTCAGTGTGCCCGTCCTTTGGACTGATAACCACATGGCGATAGGGTTCCTCTCCCTCGCTGTGCGTATCCACCCCTTGAATCCCCTGCAGAGCCGAGTGAATAATCCGTCTCTCATAGGGATTCATTGCCTCAAGCTCCTCCGCCCTGCCGGACCGCTTCACGCGAAAAGCCACATTTTTGGCCAGGTTTTCAAGTGTTGCCATACGGCGGGCCCGGTAGTCCTCCGTATCGATCTTCACCCTGCTGTAGACAGAGGACTTGCGGTTTACAGCCAGGTTGGTCAGATACTGGAGGGAATCCAGCGTCTGACCCCTCTTGCCGATGATCACTCCCATCTCAGGGCCCGACAGATTAATATTCAGAGTGTTCTCGCTGACGTCAAAGTGATATTCCGCCTTAACATCCATTTTCATTGCCGCAAAAAGATCTGTCAAAAAAGCAGACGCGATTGCCTGGATCTCTTGCGGATCTGCTGTCTTTCTGCTGTAGTCCGCCTTCTTTGCGCTGCCGCGATCAGAAGCTGGAGTTGCAATTTTCTCATCCTCCTTCTCAGCCTGGTCCCCGCTATACTCGTCGACCTGAGAAGAAGTCGTCTCCTCTGCGTCCGGCTGATCCTTTTCCTTGAGAATTGAGAACTCCGCCTCAGCCTCTTTCGCGACCTCCCTGGTCACCTCTTCCTGGTCCTGGTTGATTTTGGCCCGGATGACAGCATTCTTACTGCCCAGACCAAAAAGTCCTGCGGACCCTTTTTCAACAACGGTGTAGGAAATCTTTTCACTGGTCACACCCAATTTAACAGATGCCGCAGTCAGCGCATCACTAATGGTTTTGCCGGTAAATGTCATATACTCCATATGGCGCCTCCATTATTCGGACTCTTTATCCTTCTGATTATTATTAAACTTCTGAACTCGATTGGCCTTGGCCGCCAGGGAATTTTTACCGGCCCTGGCCCGATTCTCAGCCGCCTGATTTAAAGCGTTTTGCTTCTCGGAGGAAATGCCTGCCTTGGAAGAGAGGCTTCTTCTCGCGTTGGTCGTAGCCGCGTTTCTGATCTGATCCCTGCGGGCCCCGCGCTTGGCCGCCTTGGCCTCGGCCTTCTCCTTATTCTTTTCAATGATCTGCCGCAGATCCATCTTCTCAAAGTGCTTATTGAGGAAGTACTGCTGAATGACACGGACAACGGAACCGATGATCCAGTAGAGGACAAAGCCGACCGGAAGAGTAAATCCGAAAACCAGTGATACCAGCGGCATCATAGTATTCATCATCTTCATCTGCTGTTCCATCTGGTCGCTGCCGGCTCCCGCTGCAGTAGGCATCAATTTCATCGAGAGAAACTGGAAGAAATAAGAGGCGATCGGAATCAGAAGGGCTACAATCACCAGCCCCCAGTCCTTCTGATCGGCGAAGAATCCCTGTTTGATCAGATTCCAGGGAGTCTCTGAGATATTCAGATTAAAAAAGTAGTTGACCCCCATCATCGCACTGTGTGTAGAATCAATGGCGGAAGTCAGAGTCGGGAAGGAAGTGTGCAGAGCGGACCAGCCGGAATCACCCAGCTTGTAGAGAACATCGATGATATAATTGCTCATCGCTGTCGGATCTGTCGTCTGGAAGTTGACCTGTACCGTATTGATCTTTGCGTTCTTATAAATGGTCTGCATGACATCCGCATACCCGTCTACGCTCATGATCTGACTTGCCAGACCGGAGAATACGCCCTTGACATTGTCAATGTAGGCCGGAATATTGTAGATGACACGGTAGAGACCAAAGAGGATGGGGAGCTGAATAATCATCTGCAGGCAGGAGCCCATAGGACTGATCCCGTATTTATCATAGAGGGCCTGCTGCTCCTCCTGCTGGGCCATCATGCTGGCCTGATCTCTTTTGCCCTTGTATTTCTTCTGAATCGCCTTGGTCTCAGGCGCGATTTTCTGCTGTAGGATGGAGAACTTTTGCTGACGCACGGTCAGAGGCAGAAGCGCCATATATATGATGATTGTGAAAACAACAATTGTCACCCAGATGTCCTTGATTCCAAAGACATTGCTCAAACCGATATAGACCCCGTTCATGATCCATCCCAGAACCCTGGCAATTGGTCCAAGAATCTGGCCCTGATAGGCGGTCAAATACATTGAAGCCATAAACCCTCCAATTCAATGTTTCATCCTGTATGATCTGATGTTTTCTCATATCGCACTCAGCATGTGCGTTGCTTTATGATTCAACTCCAGGCTTATTTTCTCATATCAAACTTATTTTCTCATATCAAATATGAAAAATGAGCGATACGCCTGCCGGGAGTCTTTATTATCCTTTATTATTCTTCTTCGGAAAGGAAATCAGCTTGTAACGCCGTCTGATCTCTTCCCTGTCCCGTGGTACCGGATCAATTCCTCCGTGAGAGAAGGGATTGCATCGCAAAACACGATAGGCTGTCAGGAGCCCCCCGACCAGGGCCCCGTGCCGTGAAATTGCCTCATAGCCATAAGCAGAACAAGTCGGACTATATGGACAGCGGCTTCTCTTCATCGGTGATATGTACTTCTGATAAATTCGAATCAATCGAAGCAGAAGTTCTCTCATATCTGATCTGCCTCCGTAATCAGCTTCTGAAGGCGCGCGATATGTAAGAACGCGGATTCCATCTGATGAAAGTCAGCATCTCCGGCCTGCTTACGCGCGACAACTACCATGTCCCAGCCGATCTGAAAGGAAGCTTCATGCAGTCGATAGGCTTCTCTGATCAATCTCGTCAAATGATGTCGAACCACACTGTTTCCGACCTTTCTGGAAACAGAGATTCCCAGGCGATTTCGCCCCAGGTCATTGGCCCTCACATACAAAACAAGGAGACGGTTCGCCCTGGAATTGTGCTCTTTATAGACCTTCTGAAAATCAGCGTTCTTCTTCAGCGATTCGCTAAAAATCATAAAAGCTCCCATAAAGTAGAAAAGACCACATGAAGATGTGGTCCTGCATTCATAACATATATTGATCTATGATCAAGCTGAAAGCGACTTTCTACCCTTAGCTCTTCTTGCTGCGAGAACCTTACGTCCGCCTGCAGTGCTCATTCTCTGACGGAAACCATGAACTTTTGCTCTCTGTCTGGTCTTCGGCTGGAATGTCATCTTACCCTTATGCATTCAGACACCTCCTTCACTCAAAATATGATAAAACATCATTACAAATATAAGGGCCTTTCCTCAAAATGTCAAGAAAAAGTGGATTTCCTGTTGTTTCCACAGTGGATCAACAGAGCTTCATCGCTAAAGACCCGCAAAACCCCACAGGAAGATGAAGAAACTTCTGTTGATAAGTGCATATCTTCCTGAATCAATACTGTGGATAAGTTTAACGTTATTTCCATTCTTTTTTTCTTCTTCTGACGGGCCAAACAAGCCCATATGGCCTGTTTTTTCCTTTTCTTCTATTTTTTTCCAAAACTGTCATTGCATTGAAAAATGAGCCGTTTTGGAGTAAAATAACTAGGTAGTATGCCCTGAATCAACCAGGATCTTTGATAAGGATCTGCCAGACCTTTTATGAGGATCCGTTACAGGGAAAAATAAAGAATTGAATCAGTTTCTTCCTATTATAATAGGTTATATCGGATGAATTCTATCCGTCCTCTGTAAGGATATATGATTCTCTGATTGAAATCGAAGAAGTGGAGTAAGATCGAATGGATCTGTTGACCAAGGAATGGGCACACATTCTTAAAACAGTAAAACAAGAATACAATATCACAGACATTTCTTTCAAAACCTGGCTGGCCCCCCTGGAGATTTTCTCTGTTCAGAATGATACTCTGGTCATTCTCTTTCCAACAGACGAATCCAACCAGATGAGTCTGAACTACATCAGCAAGAAATATGAGCTTCCCCTCAAAGTCACAATTGCGGAGATCACCGGAAAGGAATATCACTTACAGTTTATTCTTCCGGGTCAGGCAACGAACTTAAAATCCAGTGACGTTGTCAGCCAGGGACACAATCCGGTGGACCGTGAGAATTTTCTCTCCTCACACCTCAACCCCCGCTATAACTTCGATACCTTCGTTGTCGGGGCTAATAACCGCTTTGCACAGACAGCTTCTCTGGCCGTTGCAGAATCTCCGGGACAGGCCTACAACCCCCTCTTTATTTACGGAGGTCCCGGGCTGGGCAAGACCCATCTCATGCATGCCATCGGCAATTTTATTCTACAGGACAGTCCTTCCAAGAAGGTTCTCTATGTCACTTCCGAGGATTTTCTGAATGAGGTCATCGAGTCCATCCGCAATAACTCCTCCGGTTCGATGTCCCGTTTCCGTGACAAGTACCGGACGGTGGATATTCTCCTGATCGACGATATTCAGTTCATCATAGGCAAGGAGTCCACGCAGGAGGAATTCTTCCACACCTTCAACGCCCTGCATTCCGCCGGCAAGCAGATCGTTCTGACTTCGGATCGGCCTCCCAAAGAAATGGAGACCTTGGACACCCGGATTCGCTCCCGCTTTGAATGGGGCCTGATGGCTGATGTCGGCTCTCCCGACTATGAGACCCGTATGGCCATCCTGCGAAGACGCTGCGAGATGGATCGTTTCTCCCTGCCCGATGAGATTCTGGATTACATTGCTTCCAATATCAAATCAAATATCCGTGAGCTGGAGGGAGCTCTCAACAAGCTGATCGCCTACTCCAACCTGGAGAAGACTACAATTACAATGGAGATTGCCAGTCGGGAGCTGCAGAATATCATCTCCCCAGATACCCCCCGAGAGATCACTCCTCAGCTGATTATCGAAATGGTCTCTGAACACTATCAGATCTCTGTTGACCAGATGATCTCCAAGAACCGGTCTTCGGCTGTGGCCAAGCCCAGACAGATTGCCATGTACCTCTGCAAGGACATGACTTCCTCTCCTCTGGAAGCGATCGGTTCTCTTCTGGGAGGACGAGACCACTCTACCATTATCCACGGCGCCAACAAGATCGCCGATGAATATAATTCCGATGAGGAGCTCCACAAACAGATTGACGCCATCCGCAAGAAGCTGAATCCCAGTTGATTCTCTCACTGCGGCCGGCTTTCTGCCCGGGATCTGATCTCTATTGTTATGAACAATCGAATACAAGCTCTACGGGTATTTTATTGTTATTAACAATAGAGTACAGGCTGCCCAAAGATTCGATCGCCGTAAACAAGCAACCTGTCCACAGAAATTGTGTATAAAACACAAACATTTCTGTGGAAGGGAATGGACTAAGGCTATTTTCCTCTGGTCCATCCACAGAAGCTTCGATTTATTCCGATTTGGATCCCCGGTCTGTCCACAGGAGCAGATCCTCTCCATTGCCGTTAAAATAGGGAATGTGCGACATAGTCACATATCCACAGCCCCTATTATAAATACTTAATTTTTTAATTATATATATATTATCAAGCACATGCTCCTCCTCATAAATACTTTTATCTCCTTTATATGCACTTGCATAACTAAACCATACAGTTTTTGCATTATTAAAATACTTTATATCTTCAATGTTTTTCACTTTATATTCTCTAAAATTTATTGATAC
>ERZ773197.144-NODE-144-length-58374-cov-6.451534_pt1 | contig 58374 bp, 38 predicted proteins | sample MGYA00580999_ERZ773197 | MGnify/ENA primary metagenome ERZ773197 (study PRJEB29015, sample SAMEA2738166) | human oral metagenome | biome: human oral; feature: human-associated habitat; material: saliva | place: China | collected 2185 ...
AAGTAGCAACAGATCTTGGTATTATCAACCAAGGGGCTGGAGCAGAGCCAGTACTTAGAAATAATGTCGCACTGATGCTCTTTAGAGCCTATAAAAATCAAGTATTTGATTGGAGAGATATTGATTACTTCTCTTATGTACTTGAATCTAGAGACTTGTTTGTTAAATAAAATAAAAAACTCAGAGAGTACTTCTTCTGAGTTTTTTTACAAACAACAAATAATATTTGATTACTCCCACTATCGTAATACCTAAGATGAAAGATCATTTACAAAAAGAATTAAACACTATACAGAACATTCCAATACTTGCAAAAGATGATTCTTTACCTGTTCTTTTGTCTGTTTTGAAAGATTCTCTGGAATATTATAAATTCACTCAACATCTGTTATAATTTTTTCCAAATAAGGAAGCAAATCCGATTTTATTTTCATAAAATCCTTATAGGTAAAATCATAAAATTCAAGCTTAGACAAAACAACAGTATCCAAAGGTTTAACGTGATCAATAAAGGAATAATATCAACTATAATCCAGAGAAAGATCAGTCCCCACTCTTGTCATTTCTTTAACTTTCAACTTAAAGTAAGCTTTTTCTAAATCCGAGGAGTTTTTATTAACTCCTAAAGCCTTTTCTAAATGGTCTAATAATTGAGAAGAGGAAACATAATCTCTACTAATTCCTCGGACTTTTTTTTCTAAATACTGAATTTCTGCTGAAGAAAAACCATAAGCAACTAATCTTTCTATTTGCTTTCTATTATCTTTGCCCATAACCTCATTTCGAGCTTTATCAATTTGTTCTCGAGTTGTTCCCCATTTTTCTAATATAGAAGTTTCCTCTTTTTTTTTCTACTCATGTATTAGATAAAACAGAATTTTTTTCTCTCATCTTATTTCCCATAAATATAAACACTATCCAATAACTTCCTTCCCCATATAAGGTTGAAGAGCTTTCGGAATTCTGATTTTTCCTTCTTTTGTTTGATGATTTTCGATCAACGCAATAAGGAAACGAGGCGTTGCGATTGCAGTATTGTTAAGGGTATAGCAATATTTGATATTACCCTCACTATCACGATACCTAAGGTTAAGTCTACGAGCTTGGAAATCCAAAAACGCTGTTACTGAATGCGTTTCTCCATAACTATTTCTAGATGGCATCCAGCATTCTAGATCTGCTGAATTATATTTCCCAATTGCCAAATCTCCAGTACAAAGCTGCAATTTACGATAAGGAATCTCAAAATCCTCCAAAACTGACATTGCATTTTCAAGCAAGATATTATAGTACTGATCTGACATTTTTTCATCTGCTGGCAAGATCATTACTTGTTCAACCTTTTGAAACTGATGTACTCTATAAAGACCTGCAGTATCTTTTCCATAAGTCCCTGCCTCACGGCGATAACAGGTAGAAAAACCTGCATACTTCTTTGGCAAATCCTTTTCATCAAGGATTTCATTCATATGATAAGCAGTCACTGGAATTTCAGAAGTCCCAATAAGCCATTGATTATCTCTCTCCATCCAGTAAGCATCTTCCTCTCCTCCAGGAAAATAACCAGTTCCAATAAGACACTCTGGATTTACGATATTTGGTACTTGCATAGGAGTAAATCCTCTTTCTACAAGCCTCTTGAGAGTATATTGCAAAACTGCCTGCTCCAAGAGCATACCATCTCCTTTGAGAAAATAACTTCTTGCACCACCAAGCTTAACTCCTCTCTCTACATCTACCATATCATACTTTTTCATCAAAGTCATATGATCTAGAGGCTCAAAGTCAAAATTAGGCTTTTCTCCAACAACCATTACTACTACATTCTCACTATCATCCTTTCCAGCTGGAACATCTGAGTGTAAAGAAGTATTTGGCATCTTCAAAAGTTGAGCTTGTAAGCTTTCTGTTACTGTATTATGTTCAGCTTCAAGTTCTTGAATTTTCCCCTTAAGTTCTTTTGCAGCTTGATAATTTTGCTGTGCAGCAAACTGTTTTTGTTCTGCTTTTGTCTGATCAATCTGAAGCTGTAAAGCCTTTCTCTGATCATCCAAAGCTAAAACTGACTCAAGATCAAGCTTCATATTCCTTTTCTCCAAAATCTGCTGATATCCAGCAACATTCTCACGTACCTTTCTAAGATCTATCATTATTGATACAAAAAAATTAAAATCTGATTTCTTTTTTAGTTTAGCTTTTTACCTCAAAACTTCAATTGAAAATTTAAAAAAAATATCCTAAAAATGGGAAAATTCTAGGATATCAATCAATTATCAAATTCTCTCTGCCAAAGTTTCAGCATCAAAAGCTGATTCTGAGAGCTGATATTCTGAGAATACACTTCTAATCTGATCATAGTCTGGAGTGATAAAGGTTATCAACTCGTGAGAAAGTCCTAATTCCTGAGCAAAAAAGTTTTTTAAATCTGAATCAGGAAATTGATCAAGGATTATCGTCAGTTTTTTCATCTTTTTGATCTGATTTTTGAGTTGCTCAGAATGCAAAAGTGAAGTTTGTCAAAGCAAAGTCAAGTGATAGGCCTGAGGCTTTTCAAGCAAATACTGAGAAAGTTTTACAGCTTCTTCAAAGTAGTTTCCCATCATCAAGATATGATGCTCTGCATCTGGATTATTGATAAGCGAAATCATCGCCGGTTGCTCTGCCAGAGCCTTATCAATAAATACCAACTCATCCTCCTCTGCTCCTAAAGTATAGATAGAGTCTGCAATTTCCTGATTGATTAGAGAAAAATACTTTTTCCCAGTCTTTGACAATCCAGTAAAAAACTGATTTTCATCAAAAGGGAATAAAAGATCAAAACCTGATTGCAACAAAGGATAATAAGCTCAAAGTTCACAAGATACCTTATATCCAATACTTGAGATCCCATCAAATGCATTAAGAATTTTGACATTCTCAAATATCTCAAGCTCCTTGAATACAAAAGAAACCGTCAATTGATCCAAAATCACAAGAATTGAGTCAGTCTTTTTTATTTTGTATTCTTGAATAAGCTCTCCAATAGGACTCTCTAAGAAAAGAAGATTGTCCTGCTGGCTCTCGATTTTTCTCTCTGAAATAATCCAATCAAAATGAATCTTCTCTTGCTCCAAAAGCTCAAAAAAATATTCATGAGTTACTAATTTAGATAGATTGCTACTATGCATGCATAAAGATTACTATTATAAATCATAATTAAGAATATATTGGGCAATCTGCTTGAAAATAGGACCTGCGGTATTACCTCACCACTGATTTGATCTTGGACGACGAATCCAAATCAAAACCACATATTTTGGATTATCCGTTGTAACAATTCCGGCAAAGGTTCCATTTGTCCATCCCTCTCCTCCACGATACCTTCCTCTAAAGGCGACCTGAGAGGTTCCAGACTTTGCTCCAAGTTTTGCACTTTCAATATTGGATTTTTTACTATATCCGGGATTAGTAGATATAATATAATGAAAAGCTGACTTAAGTTTTTCTGTCGTCTCTTGTTTAAAGATTTTTACAAAATTATTTCTCTGAGTATAGATATTATCTGGATTCTTCTTATCAACAATATTCTGAATAATCGTAGGTTGACGATAATATCCACCATTTACCAGTGCAGCATATGCAGATGCCAACTGAATATTAGTCATTGAAACTCACTGACCAAACGCATTATTAAAAAACTGTGTCATATAAGCAAGACTTGCTTTTGGAATACTTCCTTCTTTTTCCCCTGCGAGTTCAATATTGGTCAACTGTCAGAATCCAAGCTTCTCCAAATAGTTATAAAAGACAGCCTTTCCAAGCTTCTGAACCACTCTCACCATACCTACATTACAGGAATAACTGAATGCATGCAAAAAATCATGATATCCAGAACAGTCTTTAGACGCATTTTTAATAGTATATTTATCAATCTTAATTGATCAATCATCCTGATATTTATCTTCAAACCTAAGCTCATCCGCATCAAGACCAATCCCCACAGTAAAAGCCTTTACAATACTTCCAGGCTCAAAAGGAACCGTAATATTTTTATCAACAAAAACCTGAGAACCTACAACATTTTTCGCAAGGAATTTCTGCTGACCAGACAAAGCTCTTTCATTCCATTTAGCTTGCTTGTACGCCCCTCCAGAATAAACATAAATAGGAATATCAACATAACTCTGATTATCAACCAAATCTGCATACTCTTTTCCCAAAGGAACAAGCGTATATGCATCATTATAATCATTTGGATTAAAAGTTGGTGCATTAACAGAGGCTTTAACCTGACCATTTTCAGTATCTAAAACCATAACACTAATCCAGTCCGCCCTCAAAGATCAGACTTCTGCCTTTGCTAATCTCTCTACTTCTTTTTGAAGTCCCACATCAATAGTCAAATAAATATCATTTCCATCAGTTGCACTTGAGATTTCAAATTCATCCGTCCCAATATTTCCAAACCAAGAAGTTGTTCTTCACTTGAGAGTTCCCTTTTCTCACTTCAGCACAGCATCAAAATATTCCTCAATACCATAATGTCCATTTCCCTCCTTATCTACATATCCAAGGACATTAGACAGAAAATCTCCATAAGGATAGTACCTCATCACATAAGGCTCCAAAACCAGTGAATACAAAACAGGAGTTCTAATCGTCTTCTCATCCTTTCTACTCAAAGTTGAAAGCTCCTTTTCATGTTTTACTTTCAGCTCTCTAACCTCCTGAGCTAAAGCAGGATTCAAACCTGAAATAATCTTAATATATCTCCATTCCTTAGGACTAAAAATAGAATCAAATCCATTTGGCAAAGGAACCTTCCATTTCTCGAGAAGCTTTTTTACTGTTTTTCTTGCATTATCTCTATTGGCATCTGTCAAAACACTAGTCAATATACTCACATAATTTCCATTTACCTTCAAATATGGTAAATTGAGCCCTGAGAGTTCATTCAAAAACTCTTGATTAGAAAAATATCCCAAAGAATTCTGACTTCTGATTCAGATTTGAATCTTTTCATTAAGCCTTTCCACGATCAAAGCAATCGCCTTATCTTTGGTAAATTCAGAAAGCACCTGCTGATACTGAGCATTATACCCAGAAAAATCAAACGTATCATACTCAGGTGAAGCACTTCCATTTCCATAATAAAACAGATCTGGCTTTTTAGGCAAAAGAGGCTTGCCAGAAAAAAGTTCTATATTTTTCACACAGTCCTCGTGAGAAACCTGCTTCATACCGTTAATCTCACACAAATGCTTGTAAATAATTGGCGTAATAAGCTGGATAAACCTTGGTTTCATAGGCTGCCCTCTAAGTGATGCTGGCAAATTAAATCTCGGATCTGATTCAAAAGTCCAATTAAGCTCTTTTGCATCGACTGCCAAATCATAAAGGGTAATATTTTCAGTCAGCTTTACTGGGTGTCCTCACTTATCCAAAGCATAAATATTTCATCTATCTGGATCCAAAAGGGATTCCTTATAATGCTGCTGAGAAAGGAGCTGATCATACATCTGATGATCAAAAATCTGTAGCTGCACCAACCTAATAATAATAATTACAAACAGAAAACAGAAAAAACCGATGAGCTGAAGCTCCTTTCTTGTTATAAAAGACTGAATCCATTCAGACTGCATCCATTTTTGAATCAGATTTTTATGTTTTTTAAATGATATTTTAGAAGATGAAAATCAAATCATCAGTAGAGATTAGCGAGTATAAAAGCCCTTGCTATCAAAGCTCGTCTGGAGAGTAAAACTATAATCCTTTAGCATATTTTTCACAACAAGCGGCAATGAAGCTGTATTAAGTTTTGTCGTCATTACCATCCTAATATAAGGATTAATTTGAGCGGACGACTCCTGCCATGCATATTCTGGATTCTTATTAGGAGTAAGCGTAATATCCCAATTTTCAATACTAATAGCATTATCAAAAAGATTTACCCATCCATCATTCTCATCCTCAGGCAACTTATAATTAGAATAGAGTGGAATATCTGCTCATTTACAGATAAATCCTTCTCCAGCATCACACGCCCAAGTATCAATCTCACCATCATAGGTTTTAGAATCTGCAGGATCAAAAACATGCTTACTACCAGCATCAAATCCCCTTAACTTAAGCATTTGAATAGTATAGCTACAAGTTTCTGGATTTGTAGCCTCCTTACAAATCTGCTTTCTTCTAAGGAAAAGTCTCCTAGTCCCATCATGAGAAATCAAATAAAGTTCTTTAGGATGAGCATCAGAAAATGCTACAGGTCATGTTCCAAGGTCCTTGTCATCAGCATCTCCCACATTGGTAAATCTCTCGTCTCTTTGTTCATTGATAAGATTAAACTTCCCCTGACCATCAGTATCATTTCCCATATCCCAAAACATTGCCTTATATTGACCATAAGAAACAGGAAAACGAAGACTAGCACAATTACCTCCTCCTTTAATACAATATTGAATATAATGATGTCCAGTATTCACTCAAGGAACTCTTGTTCAATTTCCATAACTCGTAAAATCCTTGTAATATTCATCTTTTAATTCACCAGTTCCCACATGTTCTCTATTAAAATATTCCTCATAGTCTATAGTATAGTCCTGAAAAAGTACAGCAAATCTATTCATCACATCATTTGACTGCTCAATAAGTTGCATTCTTGCATCATTAAAGAGTTTCACTCTAGGAAGCGTTGTCATTACAGAATAAATTGTTGTAAAAAGACTCCCAGAGATAATAACCACTAGGAGCATTTCTACGAGAGTAAATCACTTCTTTCTCATGCTATCTTTACTATAAAAAACAAAAAATCTGATCTTGAGTCCCTATTGATAATCAAGAAGGGAGAATTATAATTCTCCTCATCGACTCTATCTGTTATCCATTAATAAGTTGATTGATTTTAGCTCTTGTTTGAAATCCAAATCGCCCATATCCAGTCTTCTTCTTTTCTTTCCCAGTTACTACACCATATTTAAGCTGGAATTGGTAAACCGCCTCAATAGTTGCCTTATCATATACCCCATTGATTGTTCCATGATAAAGTCCCCAACTAGCGAGCAAAGTCTGAAGAGATTTTATCTGCTCGTGATACTGCCCTTTTTTGAAGGCTTGAGTAAAAGTAGTCTTAACCGGAGCTACTGGATTGGTTTCTCAAACTTGTGGATTATTAGAAACTGTAGGAGCAGGAATATTCTGAGAAGGATTTTCCACTACTTCAGACTTTTCAACCTTTTGTTGTGGAAGTTGAGCGTTTAACATCAATCTAAAATCTCTGAGCAAAACTGTTGTAAGAGAAGAAAGACTACTAGAAATCTTTGCTGCAAGTTTTTGTTCAAGAGAAACAAGATTCAAAGAATTATTATTAAGTGCATAAGTAACAGCATCCATTCCTGTCACCACAGCACTTGACTTTTGATCCAAATCTCTCAAATACGGTGTAAAATTGAGCGTTGAAGTAAGTAAAATAGGACAGTTTACCTTTCCTGAACCATTGTCAAACATTTGATGAAGTTCAGCATAATTAGATGCTAAATCCTGATAGATTCCGTAGTCAAAATTCTCAGAGAAAACAGCATACAAAGCCTTTTTTGATTCCTTTTCAAACTTTTTAAGAAAATTCACTTTGTGGCTTAGAAATTTTGCCTGAAGCTCAGCATCTCAACTTCCATTTACCTCAGAGATGATCTGACTCAACTGAGAATCAAGACTTTTCCCCAAATCAACTCTTGTATTTTCAAGATTCTTCCAAAGATTAGTTTGCTTATTAATAGCATCATTCAAACCAGAAAAAGACTTATTTACTTCATTCATAGCTTTATCAACTTTTGCCAAAGTATCAATTCTTCCTGCTAAAGTTTCAAGTAATGTCTCGTTATTCTTAATATATTGTTCATAAGTCTTTCTTACTTGAGCAGACTTACTATAATAATCATTTTCTAATCCTGTAATTTTAAGAGCATTTTGATTATAGAAGTTATCTAGGCTATTTCCAAAAATCAAACTATCTCAGCTTGCAATACCATAGCTCAATTTCTTAATCTCTCCATCAAGTTTAATATATTCATTGAGAATTGAGTTTTTAAGGTTTTTTGTCAAAACAGAATAATCTAAAGTCTGATTTTCTCCAGTAACCACCCCAAGACACAAAGCTGCATTAAAAAGTCTACTTTCAGAGAATCTCTTGTTATCCCTTGCAATACTGCGAAGTTTATTTTCACTTCCAGAGAGATTTTTCAAGAGAGAATTCTTATGATTTTCGAGCTTGTTAGAAAAACTTTTAAGCTCTGAATTGCTAGCACCAGCTGCAAAAGTCAATCCTCCCATAAAAGCAACAAGAACAAAAAGTCCTAGTCAGATTTTTTTCATTTTTTCCTGTTTTACAAAGTAAAGATTTACAATATTCTATGAGTACAGTTTTTTAATACAATTTCAAGTTGAAATCAGAAAAAAAAACAATACAAGTAGACAAAAAGCGATTTTTATATTTTTTATGTATTCTCTATGACACTCATTCCAACAATTATTGAAAAAACAAAAGCCTGAGAAAGAGCCTACGATATTTACTCTAGACTTTTGGAAGATAGAATTATCTTTGTAGGAGAACAGGTACACAGTGCAATGGTAAATACTATCGTAGCCCAAATGCTCTATCTAGAAAAAAAAGATCCTGACAAAGATATCATCATGTATATCAATACTCCAGGAGGAGAAGTTTACTCTGGATTGGCGATTTACGATACAATGCAAATCCTCAAATGCGATGTACAAGTCATCTGTACTGGACTCGCAGCATCAATGGGATCAATTTTTCTCGCTGGAGGAACAAAGGGAAAGAGATTTGCACTTCCTCACTCTAGAGTAATGATTCATCAACCTCTCATCTCAGGAGGTGGAATTTCGGGTCAAGCAACTGATATTCAAATCGAAGCTGAAGAAATGCTCAAAATCAAAGAAACTCTAACCAAGATCATGGCAAAACACACAGGAAATTCTTATGAAAAATGCCTTGCCGACATGGAAAGAAACAAGTGGATGTCCCCTCAAGACGCTCTAGAATACGGACTGATCGATAAAATCATTGGAGAGTAAAAAAGCTCTCCTTTTATTTCCCTTCACTTACCCTGCTCATGAAAATTGCACTCTTTGGAGCCTCTCCCCGCCCTGATAGCCTCACACTCAAAATTCAAAATCGTATCATTAGTTGGAATCAGACTTTTTTCCCCATAAATCCAAAATACGAGGAAATTGAGGGGGTTAAAACCTATCCTGATCTCATCTCACTTCCTGAGATGCCTGATTTAGTCGTTTTTATGACGAATCCTCAGATCAGTCTTGCTCTTTTGGATCAAGTAGCAGCAAAAAAAGCCAAAAAAGTCTGGTTTCAGCCAGGTTCTTTTGATGATTCTGTGATTGCAAAAGCTGAGGCTCTTGATCTCAAAATTAACACAACCCATTGCATACTCGTTGCACCACAAAACCTTGTAGAAGAGTTTGTAAACAACGATTAAAACCTCTATTCATCTTATAATTTTTCCTAATATGAAAATTCTCGTTGGTCTCTCCTGAGGCGTAGATAGTGCAGTCTCTGCCTACCTTCTTCAACAGCAATGACATGAGGTTGTTGCTGGTTTTATGAAAAACTATACCTCCGATAGCGGAAATTGCACCACCTACAACGATTCCATCGAAGCTATCAAAGTAGCAGAACATCTCGGCATCGAAATTCGCGCCTACGATCTCCAAAAAGAATATCAAGAAAAAGTCATTGACTATATTTTTGACGGATACCAAAAAGGAATAACTCCAAATCCTGATGTCCTCTGCAATTCACTGATCAAGTTTGATGTTTTCCTGGAGAAGGCATTGGAAGAAGGTTTTGACAAAATCGCAATGGGACACTATGCAAGAATCACTGAAGATGAGAACTGAATATTCCACCTTCTTCGTGGGAAAGACCACCACAAAGATCAGACTTATTTTCTTTCTTGACTCAATCAATTTCAACTCAGCAAAGCCATTTTCCCTATTTGAGAGCTGGAAAAATCTCAAGTAAGACAAATAGCAAAAGAAATCTGACTCCCTAATGCAGATCGCCCAGATTCTCAGGGATTATGTTTCATCTGAAATGTGCCAATCAAACAGTTTCTTCTACAAAAACTCCCTATCAAAAAAGGTCCAATCAAAACCCTTGATGGAAAAACTGTTTGAGAACATGAGGGAGCATACTTTTTTACTATTGGACAAAAACAAGGTCTCGGGCTCAATTTCAAAGCCTACGTCTACAAAATCGATATTGAAAACAATACCGTATATGTAGGGGACAAAGAAATCCCAGAACTCAACTCCTCTACTATCTCAGTCAAAAATTGGCATCGAATCTGAGAAGAAAAAGTTATTGGATCTAAGCTCCAAGGTAAAATCCGCTATCGCCAAAATCCAGCTGTAGAATGTATCTTAACCAAAAAAGAAAATTCTGACTTAAGTTTTTCGTTTTCCTCACCACAACGAGCCATAGCACCTGGACAGGTATTTGTCGTTTATCAATGAGAAGAATGCCTTGGCTGAGGAATAATTAACTTGACATAACTAAAAAAATTAGCACTCTACAAAATTCTTTTCTCCAAACACAAAAAAGACAGAAAAACCTGAGTTCTGTCTTTTTTCTTATATACATCAGTAAATTATTTCACAAAGAGATCTCTAGAATTAAGTACATAAGAGAAGTAATTGATATTTCTCCAATCAAATACTTGATTTTTATACGCTCTAAAGAGCATCAGTGCGACATTATTTCTTAGTACTGGCTCTGCTCCAGCTCCTTGATTGATGATACCAAGATCTGTTGCTACTTTATTGTACTCTGAATACCACATTTTGTTTTCAGACTGTTTTTCATCAAGATATGACTTGAGAATCATTCTGATAAGTACTGCATTTACTTCTGCCTTACTAATAACATCAAATGGTCTAAACTTTCCATCTCCCATTCCACTTCCCTTCATCACTCCAAGCTGATAAGCAAGAGTAATATAAGGTTTCAAGGTAGGATTGGCATTTTCTACATCAGAGTAATTAACAGACAAGTTTGTATCAGGTTTTCTACAAAGTACATTGATGGCAAAGTTTGAAAAGATTTTAGCAGCTTCTTCTCTCGAGAGATTTCTCTTAGGGACAAAACCATCTACACTATCAAACATCGTCATTTCATAACTTCGAAGGAAAGATAACGCTTTCTTAAATTCTTCAGAAGTAACTAGCGTTTCAGAATCTTTAATCCCGAGATATTCCCTTCTTGTATAACATTTTCCATTTTCGATTGTTGGGTTAAAGATTACTGTATCCTGATATTTAGTCTTACCTTCAACAGGTTCAGGTTTATCTTCTGCTTTTATTTCAGTTGGGGCTTTTGTTTCAGCAGCGTTGTGCTCAGTTTCTTCTGTATTATTATTTCCAGTATTGATCTGTACTTGCAGAGCTTCACATTTCCCATCAGTTCTACTTCCTGAGTGATCTCCATTAGGACAGTTATCATACACAACACTTACACTAGAAGAAACTCCTCATCAATTCTTTGGTTTTACAGTAATAGTAATCTTTTCTGTTGTCTCATTTCATTGATTGTCTCTCGCCTTAACCGTTACCGTATAGGTTCCACTCTTTTTAGGAGCACCTGAAAAGCTTACCTTCTTTTCTTTAGAATTAACTTCAGTAACATTAAAGTTTACCCCATCTGGAAGTCCTACAACTTCAATATCACCAACTGCATCATTATCTTTTACCGTGAAAGTAACGCCATTTAAGTTTTTTCCTTTTCTTGTTGAAACTTCTTTAGTAGAAAGATCAATAGTCGGAGCTTGATCCAAAACAATCTTAACAGAAATTTTATCAGAAAGCCCATCCTGTTCACGATCACGAACAATAATATCTAAATCATACTGATTTTTCTCCTGGAAATTGAACGATCACTTAACTATTAGCTGATTTCCTACTATTTCAAATTTATCATCATCTCCATCTAGAGTATAATATTGTGAATCTTCTGGATTTGGATCCATTACTTTAAGATCAAGTATAGAGGTTCCATCTGAAGTTGTATCTGAAATAATCACCTTATTATTATCATAATGCGACTGATCAAATTTCGGAGGCAAGTTAAAATCAAGCTTTCCCAAAGACTTTGAGCTTTGATTTCAGACTTTATCCTTTACTTGAAGACAAACATATTTACCATTTTTTGTGGTATCAGTAATTTCAAATGCAGTAGTTCCTGGGAAGAGCGGAAAATATTCTTCAGGATTTGTACAGTCTTCTTGTCTAGAGAAAAAGTAGCCTACAGCACTTCGATCAAAGTTTGGATCATTCTGCTCATCTTGAGTTCGGAGTCCCACCCCTTCATAATTATCTTCTGCTGTAAATGAAAGTTTTGCAACCGTTCCATTAGTTTCATAAGCTATCGGATTAGGAGTAATAACTGGGCCTACCCTATCAATAGTAAACTCTGAACTTTCTTTATGTACTGGATTTCCCGCACTATCTTTAGCATCAATAGTGATAGTTGTTTTTTTACCTCCCCCTCTGCTGGAGCTGGAATAGTATAGTCACAAACTACCTCACTATCAGAAATCTTTGAACATTGATTAACTTCTTCACCATTAATTCTAATACTATTAGGATCAAGCTTGTGATCATCTGTAATAGTAATCTTAAGAGTAATATTTCCTGATGAAATCAATTGTTCTGGACTAATAGAGATCTCAGGAGCTTTATCATCTATAGTAAATGATTGACTATTATTTCCTTGAGCTCCATGAACATCAGTCACCTCAATACTTAGTTTCCCTGTTTTATCTCCATTTTCCAAAACCTCTCCCTCATAAAAACATTCAACCCTATGAACTTTATCATTCTTTATACTCATACCATCTTTTGATCCCTGACCTATACCTTGAAGTTCTCGCGATTCAATTGGATCCTTCTTTCCACTACACCTTATATTTTTAAAGTGAACACCTCCTGTAGCTTTTGCAACAAATTTAGCAATATCTGCAGCATCTGATTCACTACCTGGAGAATAAAGAGTAAACATTCCTTCAAATGTCCCTTTTGAAATAAGGGTTTTATTTTCAGGTGAAAACTCAATAATTGGAGGGAATTTAATCGTATTGATATCTCCTAGATTTCATAAGCGATCTTTACATTGAACAGACACTGTATGTACTTTATGATGATCCGACAACTCTTCTAAATCTGAAAGCTCAACAGCATTTTCATTACCAGGCTTCAGACCATATTCCATCAGCTGACCAGCTCTATTAACATAAGAAAGCCAACAACTTTTATCAGCTGCATCTCATCTATCAGCTGGAAATCCTGCACCTCATCTATCAGCTGGAAATTGAGGCAATGAAATCCTTGGTAGATTTACACCATTGTTAGTATTGATATAAACCTGTGGTAATTCAGGACCTTTGTTATCAATAAGATATTTTCCTTCTATGATTTTTGTAGTTACTCCATCAGTAATTTTTACTTTAACATTTCTTCCTTGTTCAGTAGATTTAACTACTAAGCTACATTCTTTTTCTCATGGAATTGTTGTCTTTACAGTACAATTCACTTTAGCATTAGCCCCTGCTCCATCACCTAAAACTTGCACCGAAATAGCTTCCTGATGACGAAAACTTGTTACGGTAAAAGTATCAGTAATGGTATCATTACTTTCTTTTAATTTAGAATCAAAATCTTCTACTTTTAGTCCACACTCTCTTCTATCTCGCCCAATCTTATATCCTTTCTTAATCAAACTATCTCTATCTTCTTTCTGATTACAATAAGGAGCTTCAATAGCAAGATTAAACTCACGATTAGCATTTGTTAACTTATTATTCCATTTATACAAAAGCCATTCATAATTCTCTCTAGAAAAACTTAAGGGTTGACTATTTTTATCAGTACGATAGATAAAGAAATCCCCCTTCATCAGAGATTTAGGATTCCAATCTGAAATATCTGCATTAAAAGAAAATGCATTTTGAAACATAGCCCCAATATTTTCTACCTTTTCAACATTCCACTTTTCCAGTCCACTTCCTGTAAAGACTTTTGCTTCATTAAACATCGCTATCATACCTGTCACCTGACTAGTATCCCATTTTGAAAGATCTTGATTGAAACTTGTTGCTTTATCAAACATAGCAGACATATCTTGCACATTACTAGTTGTCCAATCATTTAATGGTTGATTGAATGATGTTGCCCAAGCAAACATAGCCCTCATATCTTTCACATTATGAGTATCCCAATCATTTAATGGTTGATTAAATGATGTTGCTTTAAAGAACATTAAATACATATTTTTAACATTACTAGTATTCCAATTATTAAGTGGTTGATTGAATGATGTTGCTCAATAAAACATAGCAGACATATCTTTCACACTACTAGTATCCCAACCATTTAATGGTTGATTAAAACTTGCTGCTCAGAGAAACATTCTAGCAAAATTTTCTACATTCTTCATATTCAAACAAGAAACATCCTGATTAAAAGCAGAAGCTCCTCGAAACATATCATTTACCCATCTTAACTTATCTGAAGTCTGCCAATTAGTCAATGGTTGATTAAATGATGATGCTCATGCAAACATTGCTTCAAGTTTTGTAACTTTACGGAGATCCCAACCACTTACATCACCGTTAAAGCTCGTTGCGTTATCAAACATTCTATACATACCTTCTACCTTGCTTGTATCCCAATTATTTAATGGTTGATTAAATGATGTTGCTTTAAAGAACATATAACTCATACTTAGCACATTACGAGTCTTCCAATCATTTAATGGCTGATTAAATTTTTCCGCCCCTGCAAAAAGCGCGCTCATATCTCTAACATTTTCAACATTCCACCAAGAAATATCTGTATTGAAATTTGTTGCTCCACTAAACATTCCTTTCATAGTTTTCAGATTATCAGTTTTCATCCCTTCCTCAAAAGTAATATTTCTAGACTGAAAATCCTTAAAAAAATCTGTAGCATTATCTGGGAGACGAACATCTTTTGCAAAACTAATCGTTATATCTTTAGTTGCTAAATCATAACGATTTTTGAAGTCATTCCATTTAATTCTATCTATTTTCCCATCTCCTGGATTAGCATTTTTTGTGATTTTAAGTGCCCCACTATCCCAGGTTGCCTGTACACCTCCTCAAAGATCAAAAGAACTAAGAGAAGTTAAATCTTCAGCCTTTGTAAAAAGACCTACTCCTACTAGAATAAAAAATCCTAGCACCCCGACTAATCATTTTTTCATATTTTTTAAATGAGATATAAAAAAGTTTAAAAATTTGATAAAAAACATATTTATCAACTTGAGTAAGTATAACGCCATAGCCCCCTAAAAACAAATTTTGTATCAATAGAATAACTACTTTTCGTTGACAAATTCAGTATTTTAGTACTAATAATAAAATTATTTTACAAAAAAGATTGAGAAAACAATCTCTTTTCATATTATGAAAGATACTTTATGTTATTTTATAGCTCACATATGAATCTCGACCAAGCAAATCACATCGAATACGAACTTTATCTCAAAGGTCTCACAGAAGAAAACATTCGCAAAATCTCAGCAGACCTAGGAGAACCAGAACGAATGCTCCAGCACAGACTCAAGAGTCTTGAGGTATTCCACCAATTAGAAATGCCAAAATTCTGACCCGAAATCTCAGATCTCAATTTTGACGAACTGGTTTATTACGCCAAGCCAAAAACCTGATCTCCAACCTATGTAAACGATCGAGACCAAGTACCCGCCGAAATCAAACAAACCTTTCAAAGACTAGGGATTCCCGAGGCAGAGCAAAAATATCTTGCCGGAGCTGGAGGACAATTTGACTCTACTGCAGTTTATCACAAGATCAAAGAAATCCGAGCAAAACAGGGCGTAATCTTTGAAGATATGAAAGAAGCGGTAATTAAATACCCAGATCTCGTTCAAAAATACTTTATGAAAACCGTTCCTATCAACGACCATAAATTTGCAGCTCTCCACGGAGCGGTTTGGAGTGGAGGAAGTTTTGTCTATGTACCAAAAGGCGTAAAACTCACTCAACCTTTACAAGCATACTTTCGTATGAATACCCTAGCTGGGGGACAGTTTGAGCATACCCTCATTATCATTGAAGATGAGGCAGAAGCACAATACATTGAAGGATGCTCTGCTCCAAAGTACAACAAACTCTCGCTTCACGCTGGATGTGTAGAAATATCTGTAGGAAAGCACGCAAAAATGAGATATTCTTCAGTAGAAAACTGGTCTCTCAATACCTATAATCTCAATACCAAAAGAGCCGTTGTTGAAGAACATGGTCTCATGGAATGGATTGGTGGAAATCTCGGTTCTGGAGCGACAATGCTCTACCCTTGCTCAGTACTCAAAGGAGACTACAGCAAATCTGACAATCTCTCCGTAGTAATGGCATCCAAAGGGCAAAACCAAGATGTAGGAGCAAAAGTTATTCACCTAGGAAAATACACCACTTCAAATATCATTTCCAAATCCATCTCTACCCAATGAGGAATTTCTACCTATAGAGGATTGGTAAAAATCGGGAAAAATGCCACAGGGGCACTTGCTGGAATCAACTGTGATGCGCTCATCCTCGATGAAAAATCTATTAGCAAAACCATTCCTGTCATCGAATCTGAAAACGCAGATGCGATCGTATCTCACGAAGCCTCAGCTGGAAAAGTTGATGAAAATCAGATTTTTTATCTGATGAGCAGAGGTCTTGAGGAGGAAAAAGCAATGTCATTACTCGTAAATGGCTTCATCTCTGGAGTCGTAAAACAACTTCCTCTCGAATATGCAGGAGAACTCAATAGACTCATCGAACTTGAGATGGAAGGAAGTGTTGGATAAAACCGAACGCTTGCTTTTTAGTTGATCAAAAAATCATAATAATGAATAAAAAAATAAAAATCTGACTTTTTTTGCTGTTTACCCTTATTGGGACAGGAATATCGTCTACAAACGCCTATCAAGAGCTCATGATCGAAGAAAGATGAGGAAAACCTATCAGAGTTATCAAAGTAGTTCTTGATGGAGAACATTTTGTAGTTGCCTCACCTGCTGGCCTCTGATGAGACACCACAGAAAACCTCGCAAAAAAAGTCTGAGGAAATACCGCGATCAATGCGGCCTTTTTCTGCCCAGATGACTACAGCAACTGTAGAATCAATGGGAAAAGGGTTACTCATACCATTTCCGAGAGAGTTTTCCTCTGAGATGGGAAGTCACGAAGCCCTTTTTGGTGAGATACGAGTATTAGAGCGATTTTCTCTTTTGACAAAGAAGGAAAGCCATTTTTTGTACAAAAAAATAGCGGACTTCATGATGAAGGTCTCCGAAGTAATATCAATCAAGACAAACTTGATCAGATTTATTTTTGAATTTGAAACTTTCCTGTCCTCTTGCTCGAAGGAGAAGATGTAGTAAAAGCTTATGTAAACTATATCGACTCCAAAATGAGCTGAAGCGCAAACAGAAACTTCATTTGCTCAACTCAGGATTGAAAAACAGTCTATATGGGAGTAGTTTGAGGAATTAGCGTAAAAAAACTTGCTCCCTACCTAAGGGATCACCTCGGATGTCGAAATGCACTCTCTCTTGATGCTTGAGCCAGCACCGCAATGGTCTATGAGGGAAAAACTCTCGATAGAAGCCCTAGAACAAGAGTAATGGACGCTTTTGTCGTACTTACCAAATCCCAATATCAAAAACTTACCGGATCTACCCCCAATGGACAAGCTGATAAAATAGCGGGCTATCAAGGATATCTGCCAACTTCTGGAGATTTCCAGAAACTCAGCAAAATCCAATCCTCTCTAGATCAAATCTTCCTTATGTACGGGAAAAACAAATATAAACAAAAATTTATCAATCGCATCCGCAAGATGATTACTCCAGAACTGCCTCTTGCGGATAAATGGCTCTACAATCAGCTTCTTATCTCACTTTATACCATCGATACGATGCAATAATGTCCACTAAAAGACAAAAAATCTGACTCTGAACCTGGAAACTCTGCTGACCTCAAGCTATTGATACGATCAAATCTGCTCTCAAACTAGGATATCACACTATAGATACAGCCTGGATCTACCAAAATGCATCAGAAATCGCCTCTGCCATCAAAGAATCATGAGTTCCTAGATCAGAACTATTCATCACGAGTAAAACACGATTTGACTACATTCCCAACTACCAAAAACACCAATTTCAAAAGTCAGACTTTTCTTACTCTTTACGAAAACAAAGATTTGAAAAACATTTACAAGAATTAGAAACAGACTATCTAGATGAACTCTTAATTCATCGACCCACTCGAGAAGAAAACGACCTTGCCCTACTTGAACTCCTCTCCTCCTACCAACAAAAGGGAATCATCAAACATATTTGAGTATCAAATTTTCCACTCTCTTACCTCAAACAGCTTCACTCAAAGCTCCCGATCCCTCTCTCTTGCAATCAAATCGAGCTCCACCCTTGTCTTTTTGATCCAGAGATGATCAGTTATACAAAAACCAACAACCTGCAAATCATTGCCTATTCACCGCTTGCTCACTGACATCTCCTCAAAAATCCAACTATCAATCAAATTGCAAAAAAACATCAAGCAAGCCCAGCTCAAATCTGCATTGCTCGATGTTTAGCTCAAGGAGTAAATGTTCTTGTCAAAGCAACTACTCCTGAAAAATTAGTCCAAAACCTGAATTCAGAAAAGATCATTCTTGATCATCAGGATTTTGATCTTATTGCTTCACTTCCCAAAAACCATCGTTATAATAATCCTCCATTTTCTCCTACTTGGGACTAAGATATATAAAAGCCCCCAATACCATAGTACAAAAAGATAAAACAGCTAAAAAATCAGATAACATAAAATATAAGCTAATTTATTTACAGAGAAGAACCATGGAAAAAGCTCCTCTTATCTCAATCGTCATTCCCGCAAGAGTACAAAATTCTCAGCCCCTAGTAGACATTTTACACTGCTTAGAAAGACAAACTTTCCAAGATTTTGAAGTAATTATTGTTTGTGATAGATTCTTCTCTCACTTAGAATGGGAAATCTTACAATATCTCCTCTCTATAAAAACAAAAATAGCCTCAAAAATCAGACTTTTTTCTCATTTTAATAGCGACTTCACTCCAAAATCAGCATGAGGAGCCTCTTATGTAAGAAACTTTGGAATACTACAAGCAAAAGGAGAATTCATCCAGCTCTTCGACGATGACAATCGCTTTGATCCAAACTATCTAGACACTGCACTTAAACTCTACAAAGAAAAGAAAAATGAACTCAAAAGCGAGGTGGTAATGACGCCAAGCCTCTACTATAGAGACACTCCCAATATCCAAAACCAAGGATTTTCAAAATATAACTATCGACTTGCAAGACCGCAAATCAATTTCCTCTCTCCTGATCAGGATCTAGCACAAATTCAGATGTTTAGCGGAAACGGAGTATTTGCAAATGCAAAACTTATGCAAACCACACTCTACGACGAACAAATCGCCCGAATCGCAGAAGACTTAGATTTCACCTATCGTTTACACAAAAAAGGAGCAAAAATCCTGACCTTTGCCAATCTCAAAATCCAACACTTTGAAAGAGAAAAAAACATCTTGGAGCAAGCCTGGATCTGAACTCCCCTCTCTGCAGAACAAAAAATCAAAAATATTTTCATCCGACACAAAAAACATGCAAATTGGGCTCAGTTTTTGATCTTTATTTTGCGAAGTTCTCGAGGAATAGCGCTCTGGCTTTCTATTAAAGCCCTCTACTACGGACAAAGTCAAAAATTCCCAATTCTCATGGGAATTTGGAAAGGTTACTGCAAAGGTTGGAAAACTATTTTCTCACGCTAACTCTGAGCATAAACAAGAAGAATCTTATCAGTGTATGGAGAAGGGAAAATATCAACTTTAGAAAAATAAGTTGAAAACTGACTTTTTAAAGCATTCCATTTTTGAAGATCAAGATCTGAGAGAATATGTATCTCTGCAATCAGATTTTTGATCTTTTTTCGATTCTCTAGAAAAAGATCAGACAAAACCTCATATTCCATGCCTTCAATATCAAGCTTAAGCACATCGATCTGATCAATAGCATGATTATCTAAGTAGTGATTAAGATTTTCACAATGTACCGTTTGAAGCTGACCTTTCGAGTTCAAAAAGGATGAAGTCTGAGATGATTGCATCGTTTTCTCAGGATTAAAGAAAAACTGATAATCTCAAGCTTGTTTTGCCAATCCAAACCTATTAAAAACAATCTGATCTGAAAAAGCCTCCAGATTCGCTTTTGCTTGCTCAACAAGCTGAGAAAAAGGCTCAAAAAAATGAATTACTAATTGAGGATTCTGTTTCAATGCCCAAAGTGAAAAATATCAGATATGACCTCAAATATCAAAAATCACCTTTGCTCAAGCAAGACTTTTCTTTATCATTGCATATTCTTCAGTAACGAAAATCTCATGATACAACGCCTTATTATAATCTTTCATCATAACAAAAAAGACTAAAAATCTGATTTTCAAAGTCTGTTTTTCTCCTAAAAGAATGCAAGAGTTTTTTCCATTGAAAAAAAGAAAGGAATCGCTACAGTTAAGATCAGATTTATTTATTTCTTTGCACACATGCAAAAGATTATCAAAGGACTAACCGTTTACAAAATAGGATACTGAGGAATTGGAATTGCCAGCCTTCCTGATGGAAAGAAAGTTTTGATCAAAGGAGGAGCATTACCATGAAGTATCGTAGATGTTCGCGTAGTCAAAAACAAAAAAGATTATATTGAAGCACACTTACTTGAAATCAGAAAATATGATGAAAAAATCATCAATGGGACCCCGCTTTGTGCTCATTTTTTTTCTCCAATTTGGGAACAAAATCAGCCAGCTCACAAAACAGGCTGTGGAGGTTGCAAGTGGCAAGTTATGACTTACGAATCCCAGCTTGCTCTCAAAGAATCAATTATCAAAGATGCTTTTTCAAAACTAAGTAAAACCCATCAGATCAACTTTTTGCCAATTGTGGGCTCACCATTGGAAAAGGGATATAGAAATAAAATTGAATTTAGTTTTGGAGTATACAAACAACTCAATGATGCCTTCAAAAAAGCAAAAAAATCCTGAACTCCAGAACAAGAACTTCTTGATCAAGGACTAGAAAAGTATGCTGTTGACTCTGATTTTAATATTGGTTTCCACAAACAATGAGAGTTTAGCAAAATCGTAGATGTAGACTCATGTGGATTGATTAGCGAAAAAGCAAATCAGGTTTTTGCCTATTTTAAGAAAATTTGCTTAGAGTCTGGACTTCCTGTCTATGACCAAAAAACTCATCAAGGATTTTTCCGCCACCTAGTACTAAGAGAAGGGGTAAATACGCATCAAATGATGATCAACCTCTCCGTATCCAACGAAAACCTCAGTGATGAAAAAGGAGAAACACAACTTCGAGAACAGTTTTTAGAAAAGATAAAAGCTGACTCATTTCTTCAAGATCAAGTTTCGACAATGATTATCAGCTACAACAACGGACTTGCCGATGTAGTAAATAATCCTGAAACTGAAATCAAAACCTTCTGGTGAGAAGGATCAATCTATGAAAAATTATTTTTCACTCAAAAAGAGGGAGAATGTGAAGCGATATTCAGGATTTGACCTTCTTCTTTCTTCCAAACCAATACTCTAGGAGCGCAACTCCTCTTCTCAACTGCAATCAAAATGGCAGGAAAAATAGAAGGTAATGTATTGGATCTATACTGTGGAGCAGGAAGTATCGGAATTTCTCTCCTCAAACAAGGACTCTGAGAAGAACTTATCGGAGTAGAAATTGTAGAAAAGGCTATTACCGACGCTTGGCATAACGCAAAAATCAATGGAATCGAAGACCGTGTATTCTTTGTAGCCTCCCCTGCAGAGAAAATGCTCATCAACTATCCAGAACTTGAAACTAAGATCAAAAATATTGGACTGGTAGTAATCGATCCTCCTCGTGAATGACTCCATCCAAATGTCATCTCTTACCTCGGAAACTTGAAAAAAGAATATCAATTCAAACTTTTATACATTTCTTGCAACCCTATCACGATGGCAAGAGATGTCGAACTCCTGTCTACTGAAGGATTCAAATTCTCTCAAGTACAGCCTGTAGATATGTTCCCCCACACACATCACATCGAATGTATTACTGTATTGGAATAACCTAGAGAATCGTATAGAAAGAGAAGCATATTTCGCTTCTCTTTTTTGCTTATATCTGCTATGAGGTTTATTTTTAAAAACCTAACTTTTTTGCTTAAAATAGAATTTAAAACTAACATCTTTTAGTAAGCTATTTTTTTAATTACAAAAAAAAGATGAAAATCTGACTTCTTGAGTCAGACTTTTAATATAACATTATTTTTATATTTCAATAAATTACAGAACTATCTACACCTCCCTTTATCAATACAAGAGTAGTTATTCCTCTTGATACCATCCTTTTTTGATCTGTAGTGAGATTGAACCCTTGTACCGTTCTTTCTTGTGTATGATCTCACTTTCACATCGCTTGATCTTGTCCTGTACTTTCTCGCTTCTGCTCCAGGAGCAATCATCACAAGTCCTAGGATTGCTACAAGCAAGAGAAAGAATCATTTTTTGATGAAGTTTTTCATTATAAATCAGTAAAAGAAATAAATAATTGCTATCAAAAGTTTTTATTACAAGAGTCTATCTTTCTCTGATAGTCTTTGTTTACTAGATCAAGAGAATTGCTATCAATTAAACAATCTTTAGGGCATTGTCAATAATTCTTCAAATATATAGGATCTGTTCATTCAGAGAATCAGGCATTATATCTATCAACCTCTCTTCTACAATTCGTTTTTTCAGCCTCACAAAAGCCCTTAAGCATATCAATTTTTTCATTTTCAGCTTTTTTTACACAATTATTATATTTTTCTCCCATTTCTCGTCTTTCTTCCTGTATCCTATCCCTTTCTTCTTGTTCTTTCTTCTCTCTTAAAGAATCTTGTTCTTTTTGATATTCTAGTTTATCTATTTCTATTTGTTGTAAAACATTGTTATGATTCGGTAATGCTATTAAAAAATAATACGATACTGGCAAGAACAAAATAACAAAACCTATAATAATTAAATTTCTATTACTCATTACCTTAATAAATAACTCAAATAAATCGCAAAATTCCTTATATCTTCATTACTATGCGTCTTTAAAACTTCTAATGCTTGAGTAATTCTCTTTTGTTCTCCTATACTTTTCCTCTTAATAGTTGGCACGAGTCTTTCAAAATTCGAGGCTCTTCTTCCTAATTTTGACTTTGCATATCCCACATCAGCAGGAAGGTCAGGTTGATTCACTACTCATTCTGTTCTTGTTTTTTCTCCCTCTTCTTCTTTTAACAATCTTCTTTTAGCAATTCTGATATTGTGATCTATCTTTTCTACGAGCTCTGAGTACTGAGTATCTGGTCTTAGATATTGCACCGCTTCCTCATAATTTTCTATTGCTTCAGAGAATCTTTCAGATCTATAGGCTCTATCTCCCTTTTTTAAGAGTTCTCCTATAGTATCCCGATTCCTTTCTACATTAGATACAATTTCATCACCAAAACTCGTATTATCCTATTTAGAGAGATCGTGAGTTATTTTATCATCAAAAATATAACCTTGAGCAAGAGTAATAAATGAATCTCTACTTTCACAATATTGATCTCTAATAGAGGCTTCAGCTCTTGCTACACGAGCTGTTATAAGATTTTCACTGGCTCCTGTACTTTGTCATCTAATTTTTATTCATATTGAACGAAGTTCTCTCAATCTTTCTTGAATATATTCAAACAACTTCTTTAATCTACTATCTTTATCCATTACTCGTGATATATTCAAAAAATCCTTATCCGTATATTCACTTACTCGATGACAAACATTACTTGGCTGTTTTCATACACACTCCGAAATAGTTCAGTCTGCACAAAGGTAGGCTCCCTCCGAACTAACATATCTAATTCCTCCATGATGACTACAACATCCACCACCATCTTCATAAAATCAACGCGTATATGTTGCTCAAGCAAAAAAAGGAACGCACAAACAAATTGAACACGACAGGATTGTAGAACATATCACTTTTCTCATATTTGGAGAAAAAAATATAAATCAAAATAATCTTTATCGTTTTTATTGTAAAAATCAAGAAAAGTATTTACATAAGACTTAGAAAGTTTTCCCAATCTTGTTAAAAAAAACTAGCTATAGCTAGTTTTCTTTTCCATTAGTACATTCCACCCATTCCTCACATACCAGCTTCTGCACCATGGCTATGTCCGCAGTTACATTCTGACTTTGGGAGATCAACGATAACCGTTTCTGTAGTTAGGAACATTGCTGCAGTCGATACCGCATTTTCCAGCGCTATTCTCAACACCTTTGCTGGATCAATAATTCCTGAAGTAAACAAGTCCTTAAATGTCCCTTCTTTAGCATCAAAACCAAAGTTAACTTGATCAGATTCTTTTACCTTTTCTACTACTCGATCTCATTTGAAACCTGCATTGTCTGCAATTTGCTTTACAGGATATTGAATAGCATTTTTTACAATTTCAATCGCTACCTGCTCATCTGGATCATCAAACTTAACCGAATCCAATACCTTTGAAAGCTGAAGCAAAACACTTCCTCCTCCAGCAACGATTCCTTCTTCAATCGCAGCTCTCGTAGCATTAAGAGCATCTTCAATCTTGTATTTCTTGTTTTTCATTTCCATTTCAGTTGCAGCTCCCACCTGGATCACCGCCACACCTCCTACGAGTTTTGCAAGTCTTTCTGCCAATTTCTCTCTATCATAATCAGAAGTAGTTTGAGAAAGCTGACCTTTGATCTGGTTTGCTCTCGCTTCAATCTCATCAGGATTTCCTTTCCCAGAAACAATCACCGTATTATCCTTTGAAGAAATAACTTTCTCTGCCTTACCGAGCATATCAATAGTAGTATCTTCAAGCTTGATTCCAAGTTCTTCTGTAATCAAAGTTGCTCCAGTTACCACAGCAATATCTCTAAGCATTTCCTTCTTCCTATCCCCAAATCCTGGAGCTTTAATAGTAAGGATATTGAGCATACCTCTAATTTTATTGAGTACTAGAGATGCCAAAGCTTCTCCATCCACATCTTCAGCAATAATTACAAAATCTTTTTTCCCTGTAGCAGCTACAGATTCCAGCACTCACAAAATCTCTTTGATAGAGCTAACTTTCTTGTCAGTAACAAGAATATATGGCTTTTCTACTACTGCCTCCATTCTCTGAGTATCAGTTACCAGATAAGGACTAGAATATCCTTGATCAAATTGCATTCCCGTTTTGATCTCCTTAGTAAGTCCAATTGATTTTCCTTCTTCTACAGTAATAGTTCCATCCTTCCCAATCTCTTCAAATACCTCAGAAATCAGGTTTCCAACTTCTTCATCTTGTGCAGAAATAGTCGCTACTTGTCTAATCTTTTCTGGGCTATCAACAGGTTGAGCTTTTTGATGAATTTCATGAGTAAGGATTTCAACTGCCTTGTGAAGCCCCTTTCCAAGAGAAAAAGGATTTACTCCAGATCTTACATATCTAAGACCCTCTTTTGCCATAGCATGTGCCAATACTACAGTAGATGTTGTTCCATCTCCAGCTTCTTTATTGGTCTTTTCTGCTGCCTCCTTGATCATATTCGCACCAATATTCTCTGATTTATCTTCAAGTTCGATCTCCTTTGCCACAGTTACTCCGTCATTAGTCACAATAGGACCACCATAACTTCTCTCAAGAATAACATTTCTTCCTTTTGGACCCATCGTTACTTTAACGGCATTTGCCACAGTTTCAATTCCTAAAAAAATACTTTTTCTAGCATCATCGCCAAAATGTAATGTTTTTGCCATAATTGTTTTATAAAATAAGATAAAAATTCTGATTTTTTCACCATTTTTTGTCTAATTCCTTAATTTAGATTCTCTTATACTGCTCTTGAAAAGGGATACGGAAACGTGGACCATGAATTCCACCTTCATCACGAATTCCACAAGTAACTACTAGAGAAACCTCTGCCCCTCTTGGGAGTTTCAATATCTTTTTAATTCTATCTGAATCAAATCATTCCAATGGACAGGTATCATAACTATGCTCAGCCATTGCCAACATAAAAGTTTGCGCTACCAATGCACAGCTTTTGTGAACAACGGTATTCATATCAGATTCTGAAACTTCACGAACTATTGGCCTAAAAAAACCAACAATCCAAGCAAGAAATTCTCTTATTCTACCCCAAATACCTCGAAAACGAGAATACAGAAGAGGAATAAGTTTATTGTAATACTGATCAACTTTTTTTATTCTTGAATCGATTTTATGCTCTGTAGCAGTCTGTCTAATATTGTCTACATTATCTTGAAAAACAGCATGAGCTCTTTTTGAATAGAGATCTTGACGAGTTACAAAAACAACGACCTCTTGTGCGGTCTTCACAGATCACTGCCCAAAACATGCCTCTGCAATTTCAGCCAATACCTTTGGATCTACAATATGATACGCCTCCCAAAGCTGCAAATTTGAACTAGTCGGTGCCAACTGTGCAAGCTCAAGACAATGCTGAACAACCTGCGTATCAATACGATTTGTTTTGCTATATCTACGAACAGCGCGACGATATTCCAATAATTTCTCTAACATTAGAAATATACTAAATATAAAATACCTGTACTAATTAACTTTCCATAATATCTGCGAGTCTTTTTAGTGGATCTTCTGTAGATTTTGTGGTTGAAGGGCTAGACTTTACTGTAGAAGAGGTCTTTCCTCAAGAAGTCTGATTTCTTACATTATAAAGCAATTTAATAAGCTTTTCATAAGTAATACTCTCATTCTTTTTATAAGACAAATCCCCCACATCTAATCCTAATGCAGAAGCCCTATCAAAATACCCTTGAGCCCAATGTCTACCTCCCCTGATCGACTCATCTTGAGTACCGTCAATAATCCTCATTACCAATGCTACAGCCTGACCGTTAGTCAACTTTCGCAAGGGATAAAGAGAACCATTTTCACCATTGAGTACACCATAGGCACAAAGTTTTTGCAAATCTGATTGATACTCCTGATCTGCCTTGGATAAGTCTCTAGCATTACAAGTTCTAGCCTGATATTCTTTAAGTGCAACCTTATCTATGAAACGCAAAAGAATAGGTGCAAACTGAGCCCTAGTAATGTTTTTTTGACCTTGATCCGTACTAGAGGAATTTATAAGACTATGCTGATATGCCCAATCAAATGCCTCATGCGCAAAAGTTCCATTTACCAGACAAGCTGTTATGATAGCAGCTCAAAAGATTCGCTTCTTCATGTTTGTATAAAAAAGTTTTAAAATCAGATTATTATGCCTGTTTTGCCATAATATAAGACTGTTTCATAACAAGATATTTTACAGTCTTTCATTCTTCTTCTACCTCAAGCTCATCAAGAGCATATTTCCCAAAATATACAATATCTCAAATTGCAACATCGATAGGAGCTCTTGAACCATTTTCAAGGATTTTTCCATTTCCAACAGCAACCACCTCTCACTTTGAAGGCTTTTCATTACTTTCTGGGAGAAGTATTCCTGACTTTGTTTGAGTTTCTTGAGCTAAAGGCTTCACAATAATGTGATCCTCCAATGGAATCAGTTTTGTCATTTATTTGTATTAAGAGAATAAAATATATCACCAAAATAAAAATGGTGCTATGATTATAATTATGAAAACAAAAAAATCAAGAGAAAGATCATTATTCTTCTTCATCTTCAGCAAAATCTTCAACTACAATAGGACCCCCCCATCTAATTCCCTGAATAAGAAAACAAAATCCCATAACCATCAACACCAATCCAAAAAGAGAAATCAGGGTTAAGACCATTGCAAAACTATTTAATCCAATAAAAATAGCACTCAATATAATCAAAACTCCCATAATCCAAAGAAGAGAACTATAAGGAAGTCCAGCTTCTTGCCTAACTCTTGCAATACTAAGCAAATTATATCAAAAGATCGCTAAAATTATCGCCAAAATCACAACCCCAAGTGAGAGTATAAACTGCATAATACCCGGAAAAATCAAAACCAACAGACTAAAAACAAGCTGAGAAAAAGCAGCTAAAATCAGATTTCTTTTTAAGTTTGAATCTGGTTGATCAACCAAGAAAAAAAGAGAATAAAACAAACTCAAAATACTTTCAACAGCAAAAATAATCACAATCGTCTGCAAGCTTTCTCCTGGGAAAAACAATAAAATTCCTCAGAGAAGACTTAACAAGACCCCTTTAAAAATCAAATAACTCTTCATCATCATAATTTTATCAAATAAATTTTTGCACTTATAGAGAGCAATATAAAGCTTATATGAGTTTTTCTTAAAGATGCAAGTGTTTTTCATTAGAGAAAAAAAGAAGTCTGATTCAGGATTTCTCTCCACCAAAGCACAATAAATTTAAAAATAAAAAACGCTTGATTTTGTATTAAAAATCTCCATACTCAAAATAAAACTTCATTTCGTCAAAAAAAACTATGACAGAACTCAAACCTTTTCTTAAAACCACACCGAGATACCTCAATATTCTCGCACAAAATGGAATTTCTACTATCAAATCTTTTTTCAATTATTTTCCTAGAACCTATGAAGATCGCGCCTCTATCCAGCCACTTAACAACCTCCAAATTAATGAAAAAGGGACAACAGCTACAAAAGGAAAAATCATCTCAAAAAAAGTCATTCGCCGCTGATCCAAAACACTTTATGACATCACTTTCTCGGATGAAAACTGAACATTGGGAACTATCTCAATTTTTAATTCAGGATACTTAGCGAGCAAAATCATCGAAGATCAACGATACATCATCGTAGGAAAACCAAGCTTCAAATATGGGAAAACAATCTTTTCCCATCCCGACATTGTCCCCTCTTCTGAAAGCTGAGAAGTACAACATCTCCACAATTCAGGACGTATATTCCCAGTCTATTCTGAGATGAACGGAATCAAACCCGGACGATTCGCTCAAAAAATTCGAGACAATCTGAACCAAATCCCAAATTATTTTTCAGAATACCTCCCAAACCAATTTCTAAAAGATTTTTCGCTTCTTTCTGTCCCTGAAACTATCAAAAATATCCATTATCCAGACTCTCATAATCTCAAAAATCAGGCTCTTCATAGAGTGTTTTTTGACCGTCTCCTCAGAGTCCAACTTTTTTCACTAATGAACAAACAAAACTACCAATCGGCAACTAAACAAATCTCCACAGATCAACAGCGAGACATCCTCAAAAAAATGCTCTCTCTCCTCCCCTTTGAACTTACTACTGCACAAAAAAAAGTTGTAAAACAGATTATTGATGATTTTCATTCAGGAAAACCTATGCTTCGCCTCCTCCAATGAGATGTCTGAAGTGGGAAAACCATCGTTGCTACACTTGCTGCTTATTATATCCATACTGTTTTCTGAGGACAAACTGCCTTTTTAGCTCCTCTTGAAGTCCTAGCTACCCAACACTACCGCACCATAGCAAAATTTCTCCTTCCTCTAGGAATAAGAGTTGAATGCATCACCGGTTCTTTAACAAAATCTCAAAAGGGAAAAATCAAATCAGACCTTAAATCATGAGCAATCCATGTCATTATCTGAACTCACGCACTCCTACAAGAGGGGATTGATTTTCAAAACCTCCAATATGTCATCATCGATGAGCAACATAAATTTTGAGTTAAACAAAGAGCGTTTTTTAAACAATTTAACTCACCTCACATCCTACAAATGTCTGCTACTCCAATTCCAAGATCAATGGCAATTGCTTTCTTTGGAGAGTTCGATGTTTCTATTATTGATCAACTTCCTTCTGGAAGACTCCCAATTCAAACCAAAATCATTTCAACTAATGAAGAAACTAAACTCAAACCTTGGATTTTAGACAAAATAAACAAAAATCAAAAAATCTTTATCGTAACCCCTCTAATCGAAGACTCCGAAAATCTTGATGAAGTCCTCTCTGCACAGTCAACCTTTTACGAAATGCAAGCACTTTACCCTGAATTAGACTGAAAAATCTGACTCCTTCATGGAAAACTCAAACCAAAAGAGAAAGATCAAATCATGTCGGACTTTAAAAACGGGAAAACAGTAATGCTAGTCTCAACCACCGTTATCGAAGTGGGAGTAGATATTCCAGAAGCAACGGTTATGATTATCAAAAATGCAGAAAGGTTTGGCCTTGCACAGCTTCATCAGCTCAGAGGAAGAATCGGAAGATCATCTCTACAATCGTACTGTTTTCTCCAAACTCCCAAAAAATCAGGAGATAGCTACAACCGTCTAAAAGCTATGGAAGAAACGAATGATGGATTCAAACTTGCACAGCTAGATCTAGAAAATCGTTGATCTGGAGAAATTTTAGGTACGATGCAATCTGGAATCTCAGACATTCCTATCGAGATTCTCACAGACATCACCTTTCTCGAAAAAGTACAAAAAGGAGCTCACTGGCTCCTCTCTCAATATCCAAACCTACAAGGACTCCCAAAACTCCAAGCCTTCCTCAATGAAAAAATTTGAGATATTATGGCATAAGACACAAAAAAATATGAAAAAAGACAAGAAATCAGACTTTTTTGTCTTTTTTTGTAAAAGGAAACAATTTCAAAAGTATCTGTTTCCAGAGATTTCAATTGTACAATCCAATCCTTACTCCATGGCAAATCCAAATGAGAAATCACGTTTTCCCTTCGGTCTTCTGTAAGGCTTCCTCCATATTCTTTATATCGCTCAAGTTCCTCAGGTAATTTCTCAACAATCTCTCTCCCCATCTTATTAACCTCAACTGTTCAAGGAAAACAAATTTTTTTAAGCATCCTAGCCTTTTCAGTTCCCTTTTCTTCACTATGTTGCTCCAAAACATGCATTAAGGCTTTTTTTGTAAAAATAACTGAAGTTCTACCAACCCTTTTTGAAGCCAAAACCTCAGAACTTACTCAGCTATTCAAAACATTTCCCATCAGATAAACAACAAAGTTAAAAACACTAAAAATATATCTGCTTTTTTCAAAAAAGCACATTATAAAAAAGCTTGACATTGCTCAAAAAAAAGATATATATAAATCATCTTTGCAATCCCGCAAAGATATAAAACAAAAAGAATATGAATAGAAAAGCAAACGTTGTAAAAATGCTCTTAGATGGAGAGCTTCAGCATTCTAGGCTCATGCTTGAGCTTTCTGAGATCCGAGCTAATGGGCTTTCAGAGAACCAAGCTCGATATGAGAGCGAGTGGAAAGCAATAGAAGATAGTGTAAAAAAACATGGAGATCGTGGTTTTGATGGTCAAAAAGAAGCTATCAACTCAACCTTCACCTCCACAAGAGAGTCAATCGAAAGAAAGTACAGCAAGCAAGTTGAGCTATATACTCGAGCATGTACGATCAAGATTGAAGAAGAACACCTCTTCTTATCCATTACGAAAGCAATGCCGTATGGACTCACCCCCGAACAAAAAGCGGACCTCCTTGAAGCCCACTCTACAGAAGAAAACAAGGCACAAGAGATCTCGATAGGCGAAAAGAAATTTATTCTTTTCGACGCTAAGATCGAAATCCCTAAAAACCTTCTCAACGAAGATCCTAGAGAAAACGAAGAGTTTCAAGACTGGATCTTAGATGCACTAAGACACAACGTTCTGTTCGCTGTATTTCTCGCAACAGAATGGGCATCTGAATTAAAATATCAGATCGCCTAATCACACAACAACTCAACACAAAAAACCCACTCTGAATCAGGGTGGGTTTTTTACAAACAAACTTGCAAAAAAACAAAATCTGACTATACTATACAAATGTTTAGATACCTTTATCCCCATGCTCCTCCAAGAAGTCAAAATTTCAAACCTTTTAAGTTTCCCTTACTATCCAGACCTAAGAAAAGCTGAACCTATTTCTTTTTTTTCACAAGGAGGCTTTGAGGGAATGAGAATCCTTATTGGGAACAACGCTTCAGGGAAAAGCAATTTTGTAACCATCATAGAGGAATTTTTCTCAACCCTCATCTATGATTTCAACTATAATACCTCATACCTTACTGATCCTGATTTTCCTATGAGATCATGCATTTCCCTACTCAAAAACACCACCACAAACCTCCACCCCAACACAAAATACCCAGACAAAAGCTCTAAAATTCAGATTTCTATACAACTATCTTCAAACGACTTTGAGAACATCTGATTTGTCTGCAAATATTACAAAAAAATCAATCATCTTATCAAGACCTACTCTACCCTGCCATTAAGTTTTCCTGCATTCTCACTAGCTGATGTCCAGAGTAAAAAACAAAGCCTAACATTAAATGCAACTTTTGACGAAAAAATCCAAGAATTTTTTATAGACACCACAGTTCTTGACGAATACGATCTATTCATTCTTCAATGTATTCAATACCAAAAACTCCTCCAGATCCTCATCACTATTTTTAATGAAAAAGAAAAAAAACCTGAAGAAAGAAAACGATATCTCCTCAAAAAGACTTTCTCAATCATTAATACCCAAAGAGACACCTTTCAATTCAACAACTTTATCAGTCCACATGAGCTTATCAACGACATTCACTACAACAAAAAAAGCCTCTCAGGATACTCTAGCACCATAGGGAAACTACGAAGTATTTTTGAAAATTTTTCTCAAAACCAACTCTTAAGCGCAGACAATTCAGAATCCGACATGCAAAAAAAGCTAGAAAAATCTGTCTTTTTCCGCTCTCTTTCTTCGACCATTGAACGTTTCCTCTGAAAAAAGCTCCTTGTAGAATACATCAACCATAGCATCAGTCTTTCACTAATCGATCAAAGCAAAAGACCAGTCTATTTCAAGGAACTCAGTAGTGGTGAAAAATCCCTATTGATGATTATTTTTGCTCTTTACGGAAATGATCTAGAAAACGGCTTTTTAATTATCAATGAACCAGAGCTCCACCTTCATCCACAAATTCAAAAAGAACTCGCATTAACATTTGAAAAGCTCACGGGAAACCAGAATTCTCAATTTATTCTTTCAACAAACTCTCCGCTCTTCATCAATGAAAATAATATTACCAACGTGTATAGAGTATATAAAGACGAAAATCAGACCTCTAACATCATATGTCCAAAGATCAATGTCGACTATGATGATGCAACGCTAATCCACATGCTCAAATTTGAAAATCTATCAAAAATATTTTTTGTGAGCAAAATTATTCTCGTAGAAGGAGACACCGATGCCTATTTTTTCAGTTTTTACCTTAACTATCTCAGATCTCTCCCAGAATGGAAAAATAAAATCTCAGATTATGAAGTCATTAATATCAACGGAAAATGATCAGCAAAAACCTGGATCAGATTTCTCAATAAATTTAATATTAGCAACTTTTTTATTTGAGACCGAGACAATACCGTTGATTACTGATTTTTTTCAAAAGCAGAGATCAACAAATTCTATCTCCTAGCAAACAAAGCCATAAAACAAAAAGAAAAACATGAAAAATACACCGATTACTACAACAGACTAGTAAGAACAATCTTAACATTCAGTCCTAAAAAGTACAGAGCAATCATCAAAGGAATCGAAAGACTCTACAATGATAATGTTTTTATCCTCAAAGAATGAGCAATTGAAAGTTACATTTCAGTCGAAAGAAAAGGATTAGGACAAGTTGCCTATTTTTGTAATCATAACTTTGAAGACTGGCTCAAAGATAGCAACTTTGCCTCCCAACACAAGGAACTAGAAACAATTATGCATCTGATTTTCAAATAATTTGCGCAACCTCTTCTCGAGACAGTTCCTCAAGCCTCTTTTTTGCAAGAGATTCAGAGATATTAAATACTCTTTGATGCTCTTGTTTTTTTTCAATAATTTTAGCGATTCTTCAAAGAGTTTTCCTACTATAGGGAGCAAACAAATTTAAAAAAAGCTCTAAATCCTGAAAATTAACAGGTTCTACCCTCTCTTTTCTAATAAACTTCACAAGGCAGCTTTTTACCTTAGGTGCAGGAGAAAAACACTTAGGAGGGACCATTTTTAAGTACTTGACTTCATATGCCCAGTTCAATAACCGCCATAAATAAGATTTTTTTTGCGCAGAGGAAATAATCTTTTGTCAAACCTCATCCTGAATCATAAAAATACCTCAGAGAAAACAAGCCTCTCCATCAGTAAAAAGCTTTCTAAAAATAGGAGAAGTAATATAATAAGGAAGGTTTCCAACAGCTAAAGTCTCTTTAATATTTTTTCAAAGTCCTTGTAACTGACCAACAACATCCACCTCCAAAAAATCACCAAAAACAATCTGTTTTTTCTCAAGTCAAACCTCTAATAAATATGGCTCCATCGTCAAATCTTTTTCAACAACAAAAAAATCTCTAGAGACATCCTTAATCTTCCTAGTAATAGCTCACTTCCCTGGACCAATCTCCATAAGTGCCTGCGCCTGCACTTCCTCATACATTTTTGCTATTGCTGAGCCAATATAACTTCTCATACTACTATCCTTCAAAAAATTCTGCCCCAAATAAGTAGACATAACTAGACAATTTTTAAGATAAAATACCATATCGCAAAAGATTTTCTTCATTTATAGACTGATTTCTCATTTTTTTTACTTCTATCCAAGCCTCAATAGAACTTTGATCTCAAGCCTCAACATAATACGAAATCAAAGCATCAATAAACAAATCCAACATTCAAAATTCCTGAATTTTTTTCAAAAACTGTAACTTTAAATATTGAGAATTCTGCTGCAAAAACTGAGAAAACCCATCAACAAAAAATTCTGCCAAATCTCCATCCTTCTCAAGCTCTTTCAAGAGTGTCAATCAAAGTCAAGATCTACCTCTTGCCATTTTCACAACCATATCAATAAGTTTCTGGTTATTGATTGATGTTTTATCTTGTAAAAAATCGAGCATTTGAGATGTAGACAGAGGAGAAAATCTTACAACCAATGCTCTAGAGAAAATAGTTGGTAAAATTGCTGACTCATCAGAAACCGTGGCAAAAATAAACCTATGTTTCAAGGGCTCCTCACAAGTTTTAAGAAATGCATTCATAGCAGCATTGCTCATTCTTTCGAGATTCTCAATCAATAAACACTTTTTCCCACTAAATGCAGACTGTTGAAGCCAAGTAGAAATCTCTCTTACTCACTTATTTTCATAATTTTCTCAGTTTGACAATGGTATTGTTTTCTGACTAGATGGAGTTTCCACAGCCAAGGTATGTGTTTTTTCAAGTTCTTTAGTACAATCTCTTATCCAAAGCAGATCCTGATGCATATAAGGTCAAAGAAACTCTCCCAAAAGCTCAAGCAAGTAAGAAGTCTTGCCTAGTCCTGACTCTCAAACAAGAAGAACAAACAAAGGTTTTCCTTGGTCATGATGATGGTTTAAAATTTTTTCAATAACTGTTCTAGATTCTTCATTACCATATCGCATAATTATTCATCTTTACAAATCAAAATACCTCCCTTATACCATTCTTAGCCAAAAAAACAAGAAAAAAAATCTGAATTAAAGTTAATCCATTCTACGGGCATGATTTAGATAGATTTATCTCTATTTTCCTTTTGTCAATGATTAAATAACCTCCCCCATAATTCGCAAGAAAAAATAGTTCAGATTTCTGACTTTATCTTTACTTTTTATCCCATTCTTCTATACTTTTATCTATATTATTTACACTTACAACAAATAATATGTTCAGAAAAAAAATACTTTGAATAACCGTACTTCTTATCTATACTATTACTCAAGTTCTCTCAGCAACTGGAGCCATTCAACGAAATCAAGTATTCGCTGCCGAAAACAATCAAAACACAATGTCAAATCTCGTCGCTGTTTTAGTAGACGATAAAATTTATCCTCAAATTGAAACAGACCTAAAACGATATACCACTCAATATATCCAAAAAAAGTATGAAAATAGCAAAGCATTAGTCCTCAAAATAAACACTTCTGAATATACCGCTCCTGAGATCACCAAAATGCTTGAAAATCTCTATTTCAATTGAGAAAAAGGCACTTCTAGCCAATTGATCTGAGTTATTATGGTAGGAGAAATCCCTCTTCCTGTACTTAAATATCAAGATTACATTTTCCCATCAGTTTACCCCTATGTAGATTTTCTTGAGCAAAAATATACTTGGAACGAACATGAAGGCTTTTTTACTCAAAACAAAGATTCTTGACAAGCTGAAATCTGGCACTGACTTATTAATTTTAAAAATGATGCATCAAAATACCATAATTTCTTTTCTAAATTAAAAACCTACAGTGAGAATCCTGGAGAATTTGTAGATAAAAAAATCCGATATGATGACTTCCTTGCTCTACAAAACAACTTTCTCCAAGAAGCAAATAGCCTTTATAAAAATAAAATAATCTTCAGTGAAGACCTCCTCTATCATCGCTATACCGACCTCCTTTTCAATACCTTACAATCAGACAATACTCAAGAAAACAATGAGATCATCTCATGACTCTCCGATGCACTCAAAGAACTATGAGACAATTCAAACCTCTCAACTTCAGGACTAAATAATCAAACAAAAACACCGACTGCCTTTCTAAAACAAAAAACAGAAAGTCTGACCAAAGATTACATTTCCAGCATAAGTACTGAATATCAAAGAACTCTAAACGAAAATATCAAAGCTTCTGATAGACGAAGTTCCACCTGAGCAGATACCCATTACAAAAAACTCCAGCTCAAAGATACTCTTCTCCTATGAGATAATGAAACGCAATGACTTTTAAAATCACTGAATGATAAATTAGAAACTTTTGTTGATCAAAAAGTTAAACAGGAAAATTATGCTATGAAATCTGTAATACCTACAGAATATTTTAGCAATAAAGATTACCGTAAAAAATTCCTTGTTCGAAAGCGATACTTTCCAGAGTTCAGAGATACTTATAGGTTTTTCTATTTTTGACAAGATGCAAATACTCTAGAAAATGCAGAGCAATCCTCAATTTTTAGGGGAACTTTTAGAAATTTACAAAAAATCTGATCCTATTCTTCAATCATCTCAGATCCAAACAATCCCGCAAAAACAAAGAATGATCAAACAAATCTCACTTCAAAAAATCTATGAGCCTCCTATGATCTTTTTTCTACTCAAGTACAAGCCAATAGAGCTTTCAATGTACTAAAAACTCAAGAAGAATACAATCTCTATCAAAAAGAAAAAACCTATGCAGAAATTAAAGATCATTGTACAAAGAGGCGATTTGGGCTAAATCTGAAACGAGACCGAGTTCCTTGTGCTAGAGTCGAACGAAAAGGGAACTGAAAATGTAACCCAAATTCCTCAAATGAAAAAGATCAAGCCGATTGCGAGAACTTTCAAGAGTTTGGAAATAGAGTACGAGGAGGGGCAACCTCACTCAACATTACAGGAATTGCAGAGCAATCTCCTCACATCAAGGCCCCTTATGATCCAAAATCTGCACGAAAACCAATTTTTAACATTGCAGGAAGCCTTACTCTAGATAAAGCAGAAACTCCAGCAACTTCATTTTTAGGACTTAAACACTATATTTCACCAACAAAGACACAACAAAAAGAATGAGCCCTAACTAAACCAACAGAACATATCGCTGCAGAACCTCTCGATTACTTCAATCTCAAACTGAATAATCTCAATTTTAATAAACTTTCAAATTCCTCTTTCAGTTTTCATAAAACAAAAAGTTCAAAAACAGATCTAGAACTGCGTTATCAATACAAAATCATCGATTCCACGATCAAGCATAGTGCTACCACTGCCGACCAAATCAATGGAGGAGAAAGAGCAAAATACGGACAAGGGACAGAGAACTACAATAATTACCTTCAACTTTCTTCCTCTCTCAAGACTCCAAACGATACTGCATCAGCACCTCTAATCAATGCCTTCTCAAAAATCAAAACACAACTTACATCAATCAGAAATTCAATTCAAACTTCATCAACGAAATCCCAAGTTCAAAAGATACTGACAGATGAAGAAAGATCAGATTTTTCTAAACTTTCTAGTGGGCTTAATAATATTTTCAGTGAGTATAACAAAATTATCTCGCAAGAGATCAGCTCAAATTTTACCAATACAATAGAAAATATCAAATTTAAACAAATTGAAAAAGAACCTCAATTATCACTCCACAAAAGTCAGCATGATCAGATTCTAAAAAATATAAATACATCAAAGACCTTTTTAACCGGACAAATCCAAATTTCTGAAAACATCTTCACTGGTTTTATAACCCTTGATAAATTAAATAAAGAAATCTGAACACTAATCGAGAATAAAATAACCTCTCTAGAAAACCAAATCAACATACTCAGAAATAATCTCACTCAAAATCAAACTCAAATCAAAAATCTAGTAGATCTACTATGAGAACGAGAAAAGTTAAAAACAAGATCAATGATTATTTCACAAGAACTATCAAAAGCAAATCAAATCTCTGAATGTGAGACAAATCATGAAACATTAGGTTCTCTTCTCGGTAAACAAACAGACATCATTTCCTCTCCAAATGCAAACTCAGCTCAATGCAACATAGATAATGAAACAGAAGGCTCTGGATCAAGTAATGAAACAGCGAATAATCACCTTAGAGATCAGCTCACTCTCCTAGAGGAATGAGAAAATATTTTCAAAAAAACCTTTTCTCCTGATCCAAATAATCCTAGCGTAAAGATTGAAGCGATTAATGCCACAACATATGACAGACCAATTGATTCGCCAAGATACCTAAGCTTTCAGGGAATCGGTGGACATGAGATCAAACTCATCTATCCAAATCTCTTCAAGGTAGAAGCCTTTTTACAAAAAGGAGAAAATCTGATCCTAAAAACACCAGATCAATTTAAAACAGCAATCCAAAATTATCTAAAAAATAAAGTAAATGAATATAACACTATCCTTACGCAAGAAAAGAATCAATCCCTTCAAGATTCCCCTCATTTTAAGTATCTTAAAACAATTGATCCCCTTGCAACCCCAAGTCTTAATGCTCGTAAATATCAACCATTTACTTATGAAGAATTAGTTAGTGCGCTCTGAGGAGAAAAAATCATCTCAACTCTTGCTTATCTCCTTGCCTACCACAATGCCCCTGTTCAATCAAGAAGTTTTTCAGATCAAATCATGGATGATCTAAAGCTCACAAAATCTGCATTCGATATCAATCATAAAATAGATGTTATCCTTTCAGACTATCTAACACAAAATAGTAGCTGAGCTCGTGACACTCAAAATATCTCAGGACTTAGCATCCCAACACATACAAAAAAAGGATATGAAGTAGGTTTTATCAATTCAAATGACAGCGACAGCATTTCTTCCGAAAATATTCCACCTGCAATAGAAACAACTCAGCCGATAAACACCATATCCAATAATACAAATGAAGACTCTCCTCTCTCTGATCAATCACAAAAAGATGAGTTAGAATGCTGATTTAATTACAACGACACTCTCCTCCTCTTTGATATTTCTAAAGGAAACTCCCCTTGGCTAAAAGGATTTCAATGCCGACGAAAACAAGTAAGGAAAAAACCTTTTGAACTCTCGCTTTCTCGAGATGACAATTCCATCCTTTCTAAACTGATCAAACCAGAATATCCTACAAACGATAATCAGCTTATTGTGACAACTACTTCACCTACGCCTTCTTTTTGACCAGACAAGATTATAGGGACTATCCTAGAGAAAATCAGCATTAAACCTTCTTCCACTGCTATTACTATAGGTGAAAAAAGCACTACAAACCTGATTTTAACTATGCCAGGAACTCAAACACAAAATCTTTCAATTAGCTTTAAATCTACTGGGGAAAATTGCCTTCTGATCAATGGTAAAAATAGTTGTTCTTCTAGCGTAAACATTAAATGAACAGCTACTCCAACAGGATGGGAAATCCCTCTCAACTTAACAACAACAAAAGCCTGAAGCTTTGAAACCTCAATCACCGTCTGTTCAAACATTTGATCTGAATGCGGACAAAAGACTTATACCTTCTCTGCCCTACCAAATCAGATAGAATCTTTTTCTATCAATATAGGAGAAAAAAGACAATTTGCTGCTGGAGTATATAGTCTCGTAAATCTTAACGCACTGGACAAATACAAAAACCCAATCTCAAGATCCCTTACTCCTTATATACTCACTGCGAGCAAGGGAGGATTTATCCTAGGAGGGGAAAGCCAAAAGTCAATTGAAATAAACGATTTTTCAAATACTAATCTTATCTATAGAGCTGATTCAAATGATAATGGAACAGTTACTTTTACCGCAAAATCAAATCAGAAAGGAGAATCCAATAAAATTCTCTGACAAACTCAAGGAACCATCGTTCCTGCTCATCTATCTCTCCAATACAAGGACAAAAACACAAAAGAAATCAACTACTATCTCAATACTCTTCCGCTCTATACCAAAGATAAAAAAGTAAATGAAAACCATGCTCTCAAAATCCAAATCAAACTTTTGGATCAGAATAATCAACCTATTACTATCACAACCAGAGCCTCTCTTAAAACAGAAAAAAATCTAATTAACCTGGCAACATTAGATCAAGATAAAAATTGAGTTAAACTAATGGAAGATAATAGCCCTATCCTCAAAAATGGGCAAGTCGATCTCTACATTATTCCAAAAGGAATTGCTGGAACAGAAACACTATCTCTTTCAATTCCAGGCCTCAAAGAAGAAAAGATAAAAATCAGACTTCATCCTGGTCCTCTCTCAAAAATTGAGATTAAAATGGATAAAAATACCGCTCCTGTCTGAACTAATGTAGGATGACTGATTACACTGACCGATCAGCGAGGAAATCCAATAGAAAAAGAACAGTCCATTTCACTTAACCTGATCAGTAAAGAAACAAAGACAAAAAATATCACTATCAAATGAGGAAATCAAAAAATCAGTACAAGCATTCCAGAATGAGCCTCTCAACTACAAATCCAAGCACTTATTCCTGGAACACCAATCTCTACAAATACAGTTCTAAAGAGCAAAAAAAACTTTCTCTCTTCTGCAGTTGAAAAAGGACTCAATGTAATGTATCTTAATCTCTTTGGTTCTGACCGAGGAAATCAACGAGGATATCAGTCAGACTTCTCTTCTTATGCGGGAAAAATCATCTCAAAATCAGAAAAAACACTTGCGATCACAACTCAACTCATTGACCTCAAAAAACTTGCAAAACCAAGTCTACTTTTGCTCGCAAAAGGAAAAATTCAAAATACTGATACTATTCCTCTCTCAGCATCAATTCAAAATAGAAAAATTAAGATTTCACTAGGAACAATCTGAGAAGTCAGTATTTTATCTCCTTTGGATAAAATTGTTCAAACGACAAACCTCCAGTCTTCCCTTTCAAGGGCAACAGGAAATCCGCTTGTCATTGCAAATCTAGATGAAAATTACCAATTCAAAAATCAAACACTTTCCTCTCTCCAGTGAAATCCACTCGCTACACTCGATAATGGATTGACTTTTGCGCTTACAGCAGAGGAAGATTTTTGAGTAAGTCGTTGGAATATGCTTTTAAACTGAGAAGCTATCGCTGATGTATATTTCCCAGGGATGAACTTTACACTCAGCCAAGCAAAAATCAAAGATCCAAACTATACATTTGCTCCTACATTTCAATCTGGTTCAACAAATATTAGGGCAAATGCTCTCTTTAATACAGCATCAAACCTTGCTGACACTTATCAAGGATATGATTCTATACAAAATAGTGATGCCCTCGATAAATACATTGGTTTTAGGGGAAACTTCAAAAACATTACAAACTTTGCTGCGGGGAAAACCGTTGGAGAATCAACTCTTCCATTTGGATCAGAATTCTTGATCAATATCTGAGATCCACTCTTGGAGAGAATATCTACCAATACCAATATTCCAAACACAAACCATAACTGAGGTCTAGAAAAAACAATATATTCTGATCCAAATAATGAAATCTTCAAAGTCATCGATATTGATTATAATAATGACGGACTTAAAGATCTCCTCATAGTCCATCGCGACGGAACAGTAAAACTTCAAAAACAATATCCAGACCACTCTTTCAAAGATCTTGAAACCCTAATCCTTACTGCTCAAGAGATTAAAGAGATTTATATCTGAGATTTGGATGGAAATAATTATCAAGATATCTTGATCCATACCTCTTCTAACCAACTTAGAGCATATCTCAATCAAGGGGGAAAATTCCCTGTTGATGGGCAACTAGTATGTCTCAATACCAACGCTTCCAAAGATAGTATTAATCCACAGGCTCAATATCTCTCAGGAGTCTCACAGTTTTTCCTCGAAGATATGAACCTAGATAAAGCTTCAGACTTGGTAACTTATGACAAAAGAGGAGACATCAAGATCTTCTATGCGAATGGTAAGGGAAGTTCACACTCTTTCCTCTCAAATAATGCATATACCTGCGATACCGATCGATATAATAGACAAAAAAATAATATAAATCTGGTTCATAATATCGGAGTTCAACTTTCTAAAGACAAAATTATAGACAAAAGTATTGTACGTTGGGCTGGACTCATCTCTCCAAATGCTGAAAGCTTAAGCAATCAATCTGCATCTGAAAACAATCAAGAAATTCAAAACTCAATTCCTGCTCATATCCAAAAACAGCTCCAAAATCCAGATAAAAACTTCAATCCAAAAAATATAATGGATATTAGCAAACACTTTAATGCTAATCAATACGCAGGAAATACCGTTGCTAATTTTGAAAAATATCTTAGCAATCCTTTTGAGGAACAAACACTTCAAAATGATGGACTTTCTCCACAAGACCAAGCCTTTATCCAAATAAATAATCTAGATAATTCTGACCTGGTAGAAGTATATAAAACTTATCAAGACCTCAATTGAGGAAATCTTATTGATGGAGATCAGGTAAAAATTACCGTTCATCTCAAAGCAAAAACCACCAAAGAAATCAGCTTTTTGGACACTGTTGAATGACCTTGGAAACTAAAAATCAACCAACAAGGAAAAATTCAAAACTTTAAAATCGAACAAGGATGAGACTATCAATATCACCGTCAAATCGGCAGCTATCCCTATGCAATATCCTTTATCCCAAATATCAATAAGGACCTTGTTCGAAGCTATACCGTAAGCTACCATGATCTGTGAAATGCATATAAAATTGCAGTTCATGACGAAGATATCCTAGATTACCAATATAGTGCAAAATCCCCAGAAGTACCAAGTATTATAAAAAAAGCTCCAAAAGACTGAGAAACTCTAGATGGTTACCCAGATATCACGATCTCTCCAACAGACTGATGCTTTAAACAGCAATCTATCCTTTTCAATTCCAAACAAAATGCTGCGAAAACTTACAACCTCAAGTCTGTAAATCTCCAAGAGCTCTCTGATCGTTATACTCAAGACATTGCCATTGAGCAAAAAAAGAATCAAGAAAAAGTTACAGAACAAGCAACATCAGCACAAACAAACGGAATTGATACTATTCCCGGACTCTCAAGTATTGGAGAAAAAATCCCTACAAAAGAATTCCTCTCTAGTGCACGAAAAAAAGCTCTAGAAGACTGAAATCTCGATCTAGGAAACATAGATGTAATCGGTTCAGCTCTGGAAGCCCTAGGAATCGATAGCGAAAAACTAGAGGGGAAACTCGATAATATCCAATCGCAGCTAACTGACATAGCAGACAAGGCATGTAAAGGATTTACTTTCTGAGATAAAAACAATAGCTGTAAAGGACTCCCTATTCCATTTAATCAAGCCTTCCTTGGACCAGGAAAATATCATATCATGTGATGTATTCCTCTTGAGCCACTGACACAAACCCTCGGAAAGGGACTTCCAGTATTCCATTTTCCTGGAACTCTACCAACCCCAGTATGACCAATTCCGATGCCTCGAGGATTAAAAGGACCTTGAGACGATTTTCTCCGAGCTCCATTAGGATCTTATCCATCTATGATCAGAATCTATGCTATGCCAACACTCACTGCACAACTAGGACTAGCAATCTGTATGGGACCATATCGTGCAGGAGTTGATCTACCCTCTCCACTCTCAGATATTGCTGGAAATTGTATTGTAACTTCCGTAGCACTTCCATGCAGAGCAAAAAAGGACTGAAATTCAGAATCTGATAGCATAAATACCCCACTCCATAGCCGATCCAAAGCATATGGAGACACCAATACTTGTAACACAAAACAAGGATCATCACCGTTCCGTAGCATACAAACAACTCCAAAACAAGAAAAATCAGGACTTGCAAAACTTCTAGATAATGCTTCTGCTCCTGAAGCTTCTAGTCCAGTTGAAATGGGACTAATGGGAGGATTGATTCGTATTGATCAGGAAGTATCTATTGTTTCTGAAGGAGAAAATACCATCGGAGGAATTCAGATTTCTGCACCTAATGTTACAAAAAACAAAATTCTCTGAGGAATGGAATGAGGTGTTATGAAAATCTTGATGGGATTCCTAGACAATCAGCTTCAATACACAAAAAACAATCTTCTCCGCCGAGAATTTAACCTCTATCTTCCTGATTTACAAAAAGTAGGAAATCAGATTTCATCAGTTACTAGTGCCCCAAACAGAGCAAAAGAAAATCAAAAAAACCAAAAAATTCAAAAGAAACTAGGAAGCCCTCTTAATCTCAATGAAGGACTAAAAAACCTCTTTAAATCTCAAGGAACAGGATTTAGCAATACGCTAAAAACGCTTTCTCCCAAAAAAGAAAATCTATCTCAAATCAATCTTCTCAATGGAGACAATCTTTTCGCTGAGATGAAAACCCTCTTCAACCAATCAGAAATCGTCTCAGTGCGTACTCAAGACATCTTTATCAAAGTTCCACGAATTTATGGGGAAGACATTGAGGCATACAAAAATCACCTCCTCATCTGGAAAAATACCCAAAAAGAGACATTATTAGCATGGGAAAAACGTATTAAACAGGTATACAACTCCTGCCCAACTGCACTTGAAAAACTGAAAGCAAGTTGAGATCAAGCTGCATTTGAGAAAAAATCTAAAGAATGTAAACTAGCCCAAGAGGCAGCTCAAAAAGTAATAAAACTGACTCACAACTTCAATAAGATCTCAGAGCAAATCAGAGAAAACATCATCATTCTAGATAAATACAAGAGATTCCCTCTTGAACTTTACGAATATATCCACATCACAGAAAAGTATATTGCTGAACTCAGCTCAGTAATTACAAACTTCTTTGGATACATCAATTACTGGATGGATCTAAATGCTACTAGATTCTCTCAATATGTTGATGCCATCATCACAATCCTTGCAATTGTAAAGACCTACCAAGTAATCGTAGATTTTTCAGCAAACCGAGGAAAAAAATGTGGAACATGTACTAATGATACTTATGACCAATATACTTGTAAACTAAGCTTCCTCTGCTCTGGTATCTCATTAGACCCGCTTCCTATCCCAAATATCAAACTTCCAAATCTCACTGTTGATCTTTCTCATCTAGATCTTTGACTTGATATTGTACTTCCTAACTTTAGATTCTCTCCTCAAAGCATTGACCTTATTCAGATCCCAAACCTCCCACAACCTCCTGCCATCGGATTAAATCTAAATATTGATTTTGAAATTCCGGATCTCCCTATACTCCCAGAGCCACCAACACTGCCTCCTCTACCATCACTCATCCCAAAGGTAAAGATGAGTCTACCTGTTCTGCCTCCTGCTCCAAAAATTCCAGAATTACCAAAGCAAATCACATCAGTACTAAATCTTGCAACTAAACTAGGACAGATCTACTGTATCGTAAAACAAGGATTTGGACTGGTTGGAGAATCTTCAGTAAAAGCAAAGGTTGAACAAATCACTCAGAGATCTTACAATGTTCCACGGGTTGATAACTTAGATCTTGGAGCCCTCATCCAATCAAAGCTTCGAAAGACCAATCTCAAAGGAGTTGATTATCAAGTCGATAGTTATGTCAATCTTCAATATAATTTTGACCAGTTCTATGCTTTCCTTAAAGGGGTAACCGATGAAATCAACAATACCTCCACAGCACTCACAACACTGGCAAATAAAGGAGTATGAAGTGCTAATAATTTTTCATCTAATGTTGAAGGAGAAGCTGATGAACTCATAAATCAAGCACAAGACTATCTCAAAGTAGATCTAAACACTACTATTTCCTTCTCAAACCAACAAACAGAGAAAAATAATACTAAATCTGATCTCCTTGCCCAGTTATCTCAAGCTAAAGAATCGCTCCATTCTCAAACAGAAAAAGATCGTATTCAACAAATAATCAACCTCACTCAAAAAAACACCACTATCACAGCAAATACTCCACAAACACAAAAGATCAAATCTGAATTGGAGAACATTATTGCACAACACACAGAAAATTCTCTTCAACTCTCAGATCTCATCAAAAAGGACTATAAACAATTCCTTCTAACCCTCGATACCCACAACCAAAATCAAAAACCTTACCAACTCACCTACTCTACCTCATTCCTTAATAAAAACCCAGAACTCCAGCAACTCATCTCAAAAGAGACCCCAGCGCAAGTCTATATTCAAACTGAGCAAAAAAATGTTGATGGATATCTAAACGCACTCAATACCCACACACCAACAGATCTAAGGATGAATCAAGATAGCTATGATAAATCCAAAACCTATCTTCTTGCTATCAAGGACAAGATTTACCAGTTTAATTCACTACAAAAAACAGAATACGCTGGGACTCTTCCTCTCATCACTAAGACAGCAGGATCAACTTCTCAAAAGCCTCTCTTAACTGCAAACAGCAATCAAATACCATCAAAAACAACAACAAGTTCTGATTATTCAAGCTATATCAAAGGGGTTCTTATCAAAACCAACGACAAACAATCAAATATTAATGTTGTAAATTCCGAATATAACTCAGAGCAATTCCAAGGATACTATCAACAAGATATGAATAATGATAAAAAATCTGATCTTATCACTCGAGATACCCACACCGTATGGATCAAATATGCTGATGATGCAGAAAACAAAACAAAAAAACACAATAGTAAATATTATCTTATCACCCCATCACTCAAAAAGCAATGACAAACTTACGAATCTTCACAAGGATCAGCCTTTAAACTTTATGATATCTATCCAGAGGTCAAAAACTTTGAACTCAAAGGACAAAACTTTGATGCACTCAAGTTTAGCCGAACCCACAATAGTGAAAATGCACCAGATGGATACTTAATCAGAATCTCAAATCGTATTGACGCTCAAAAAGAAAAGTTTAATGCTGATGCCTATCGTTATGCACTCTTCCTACCTCAGTCTTGAGTACACACAGGTTCATCACTAGAATATCAAGAGAACAAAAAAGCAAATATTACCTCTCTCTTAAATGCAAACTTCATCTATGCATTGAGAACCTACAATCCATCTTCTGAGAGCTTAAACTTCAGTCTCTCTGAGCTTCCTCGTGAACGAACCTATCTACAAATTGCGAGTCTAAAACATAGTGGGAATACCTATCATATTGCCTCTCCACGATCCAATCAACCCCTTGGAGGCCGCCAAATCCTTTGAGATACCCAACCTCCAAAACCGAATATCACACTAATCAGAAAGACCAAAAAGACGATCGCTGATCAAGGAGCAGAACTAAACGGATATGTAGGAACTTACTATGATCTAAGAATTGAGCGAGAAGATAATGTCCTTGTAAATAATGCAAACATCAAAGAAAATAATAAAATCCTGACTTCCAAGATCATCAATAGTCAAAAGTGAGATATTCTCCTTGAAAATCTCTTCTTCACAGAGCCACAGACCAGATACTATGAAGTCTCAGCAGTTGACAGCGAAGGTAACGAGGTATCAGAGCAGATTGCTCTTACTATCGATACTCCATTGATTTCTATCGAGGATGTCTCTCGTTTCTCTTGACGAAAAGAATGACTTAAAAACCCAATTCAAATTGATGCGCTCCTCAATACTGATATAGATAGATGAACTGTCACTTTTCAAAGAGAAAGAAATCAGACTCTAAGTGATATTTCAGCCCTCTCTGGGGGAAAGAAAATCAGCAACTTCCCTGTTTCTACACATCAAACTCAAGTGCAATGAGCATACTTTGATTACGGAAACTTAATTGGAATGTTTAACCAGTCAGGAAGCCTCTATGGAAATATCGATTCTGAAAATGGAGAAATCACCATTCTCCCAGCCTATCAAAACAAACTCTCTCTTGAAGTCAGTTTTGAAAAGCACTATCCAATAGTTAATCTTATGGAAGGAAATAAAAAGTTATTTCAAATTGTCCTTAGACCAGAACAATTATTAAGTCTAGAACATAAAAAAGGAGAACTTGTGCCTCTCTCTTCAAAGAGATTTGGTGAATATCAATGAGGAAAAGTTCTTCTCATAGATCAGACCCCAGTTCTCTACATTGGACCAAAAGGACAACTTTCAAGCCCACAAAATCTCTATGCAAGCTATCAATTTAACGAGAAATCACAAAGCGTAACTTATAAAATTCATCTTCATCGCTTTGGAGAGGAGATTGCATCGGTACGACTCAAGGTTAAGCCGATGTAATCTCCCCGCATTTCTTGCAAAAATCCTAAAATTAACTATACTTAAACTATCTTTATCAGAGGATATACGATGAGAAAAGCAGGATTCAAACCTTATTTCCAAAAATCACAAAACAAAATTAAAATCTGACTTTTGAGTCTGGTTTGAATCTTTTTCTCGTTTTCTTGATTTTCCTATGCAAATACCTACAACAACTGCTCTCTTTTTACCCAAGGAAAAGTTCCGACAATCATTGCTAATTTAAGAACTGATCCTATAGTTAGCAAATGAGCTATCCCTCTTCAAGCAATAGAAAAAGCTCTAGATAACTTGCATTCTTACTGTTGCAGTAGCGAAATCCTCTCAAAAACAACTAAATCTTGTATTGAGTCAAAAAATAACCGACAAAACAATGCTTATGTACCGGAATCTGCAGCGCTTTTCGATCAGTTTGTAGATGTACAAATGCGCCGCTGGACAAACGATCTCAACAATTATAGCGGAGTCCCTGCCGATCAACAGTTTCAAAACTGGCATACAAAAATCAAAGAAACTATGCTCGATCCTAAATGAACATTACCTCAAACATTTCTAGCTTCTTATCCAGAAAATCGAAGCTATAATGATCAACATTTACTTCCCAGATACATCGATCACTCAGCTCAAGATTTCCGTCAAGCAATTAGAGACTCTTCTGCTCTAACAAACGCAACCTCTCGAAATCTCAGATCAAAGCTTCTAAACACGTGTTCAATTGCAAGCTATCTAACAACAATTCTTGATGCAGAATCAAAAAGTATGGTCCCTGACCTTACAAAAGCCAATCCTCTTTGTACCAAACTTATCAATCAAGAAATCAATAAACAGATTAACCTATTAAGTAGAGTCATTACCTACAAATCCAACAAGGCAACAACAGATAGTATTGAAAACTATGCACTTACATACTTCTGATCACGCCTCAGATATCTACAAACTCAAATCGATAAACTCAATACCCAACTCCTCTCTACCTCAAGACAAATCCCTTACCTTGTCCCAAAATGTAACTAATTTATTTTCCTATACCAATTCCAATGATTAAAAAAATGGTATTCTGACTTTTGATCTCGTTTATTCTCTCGACTCCAACCTTTGCTTCTCTAGCAAATACAAGAAACGATCTCCATATCATTCCTGAAACTCAAGAGAGCAACGAAGAACTTGATAAAAAAGTAAAAGATATTGCAAAAAATCCAGGAAAAGTCCTAGAAACCTACAATAACAAAGCTGATGAATTAGCCCAAAAAGGAGACCTGGGATCAGCATTTGCAACTGGAATTTTCAATCGAGATCTTATCCTCCTATATATAGCATATCTTGTCCAATTCCTCTCTCAGCTTGGAATGCTTATCTGAGGTATTATGGTTGTCTATGCTGGATATCTCTATGCAGGATCAATCTTTGGGTTTAGTAATATTCCCCAAACCAAAACAGCCATCAAAAACGCAATCACGGGAATTCTAGTGATCTCTTTCTCCTATGCCATACTAAAAATTCTCACTAGTATGTTTATCAGTTAAACAAAAAACTCTAGTAATCAACTAGAGTTTCTTTTTTTAGAAAAGATCTACAATTTTTTCATCTCTTCACTGTACTTGCTGAGGATTTCCTCCCCCCTTTAGAGAGAGTTTTTGAGCAAGATCTTTGGCATTTTTACCCTCAACAGTCAAAATCAAGTAATTCCCTTCTGAAGTATAGAAACAACAACTCTGATTTTCAAACTGAGCTCTTGCCAATCATGGTAAACTTTTAAAATTAGTCGTAGAAGGAAGACACATCACCACATCAAAGTCAGCATTTGACTTTTTCTCTCCAGACTTCAAAAGTGCTGTAATAACCTGAGTTTCCAATGACTCTACTTTAGATTGAGCATCAGCTAATTCTTTAACAAGCTTTTTAGCCTTTTCTGGAAGTTGAGTCGCTGCTTTAACTTGAAGTTCTGCATTGAGCTGATCCAAAATGGCTCCCAAAGCTCAAACTCTCTCATTTACTCTCGGTCCTGTCAATGCAGTGATTCTCTTAATCCCTGAAGCTACTGCCTCCTGAGAGACTATTGTAAATCCTCAGATCTGATCTGTTGTATCTACATGAGTTCCCCCACAGAGTTCAATAGAAATAAACCTTCCATAACCTGCGAAATGAGCTTTATCCTCATCGTCAAATTCCTCTCATAGATCAACATTTTCTACTTGAACAACACGCACCCTATCTCCATATTTTTCCTCAAAAAACATCTTTGCACCAAGCTTTGCCACTTCATCAATGCTCATTTCCTCTGTTTTAATATCAAGTCCAAGATAGATCATCTGATTGATTCTCTTTTGGATTTGAGCAAGCTCCTGCTCACTCAAAAGCCTCTCTGCATAAAAATCAAATCTCAATAAATCACTATCTACAAGAGAACCAGCCTGCTTGGTATCTGGAAAAATTCTCCCAAGCTCTGAATGCAAAAGATGCGTAGCAGTATGGGCTCTTTTTTTTGCATATCTTTGTGGCTTACTTACCAATAATTTCATCTCTCAGAAAAAACAAATTAAAGTCTGACTTCTCTTGTACTGTTTATCTTATTTTTTTCAAGAGGAAAGTCAGTTTTTTTTCAATCTTTTTATTACTTTTAGCCTATTTATCCCTCAATCTCATTATATCTAGGAAAAAAAGCATACACCAAATTATAAAACGATGAAATCACAGATTCTAAGCCTTTTTCTTGCTTGAGCATTTTTTCTGTCAAGATTCCCTCAAGCTTAAACATCTCAGTTTCTACCTGTTTTCCTACTACTTGAAAATCTTTGTCCTCCACAGAAAAATCATTCATCCTCCTAAACTGCCAAAAAAGTTCATTTTTACTTTCTACAAATCTATTAAAAAGCTGTCCTCCCTTGGTTTTTTGAGAATTTTTAAGTTTTTCGAGCACATAGTCATCGCAGAGCTTTTTTACTTCCTCTTGCTCATCCTTTGCCAAAGAGCCAATCACTGCTCAAAAAACTGGATGTTTTTGCAGATCAGAAAAATACGGCAAATATTTCTTACTTTGCTCAAGATTTGATAAAATACTGAAAATTTGTTGTCTTTCCTGTTCTTGCATACCAATATTTTAATAGTTAAAGTGATGATTTTTTAATACAAAAAATCTCTCAAAGAGAGACTCTCGTCTAAACCTAGCTCTATTATGTTAATTTTCCAAGCAAAATCAAGAAAAAAGAAATCAAAATTTATCCCTAAACAAAGATCAAAATTCTGACTTCTTTCTCTTTTTTCCCCTTTCGCTTAGTTTACTAAGAGCCTCCTCTTGCGATAAATTGTGTAATTCTTACGATCACTATAGCTAGAGTCACCAGAACAAGCCCATAAACTGCATATTTCATTCCTTCTTGAGCCTTCTTTTTATAACTCGCATCACTGGCAGAAAAAACATAATACACTCCCGAAAGAATAAACGCAACAGCAGCTACCGTACCAATAAACATACTCGCCCCCAAGATAATATCCTGCAAAAAGAGCATTACAGAAGTTCTTTCTCCCTCTGCCCTTCCTTTACGGATCCCCAAAGAGTCATAAACAGAAAAACCACAACCAACCCCTCACATACATTCTGTATTGATTGTAATTCACACTTCTCTGTTTTGAGCTTCTTGAACTTGCCTTGCTTTTTCAGCTTGTTGTTTTTTCTCTTCAGCTTGTTGGGTTTCTCTGATTTTTTTCATTCATTGATCTAAGGACTGTTGCATCATTTTATCTACTTTCCCTGAATCTACCTTTAATTTTCCTGTATCATTAGCAAAAACACTACTTGACAAAAACATGATCCCACAAAGCAAAACCGTACTCAAAAATCAGACTTTAAGACTCTTTTTCATCTTTATCCAAGATAGAGAATAAAACTATTTCCCTGCTACACTCCCGAGCAACATAATCGCACTACCAAAAATCAAACTGAACCCAGCAATTGCCAAAATTACAAGAGTTACAATTTTCATAGTTTTTGATTTTTTCATTGAATTCAAATAAATAATAAAAATACTGTTTTAGACTACTATTTTTCTCATAAAATGCAAGAGAAAGCTAGAAAATCAAATACTGATCAATTACATTAGCATCACTAGAAGTGATCATTCCCAAAAGCTGAGACTCACTATCTCCCATCTCCGTAATAAACATCACATCAAATTTCTGATTTTTAAGCTTTTTTTCTGTAAAATATAGATCTGCCTCATAAATACTCATCTCTTTACTTACAAAAATGAAATCTGACTCCTGATCGAGAGGACAATGTTCAACCTTGAGTAATTCAAAATTAGCATAATGATTCTCAATCACAGCATCTGCAATCCAATGCAAAAGCCTTGATTCACTCAATACTCCTACAAACGCTCCCTTTTCATCATAAATAGGGATATGCGTATAGCTATGTTTTTTCATCAGGGGAATAATATCAGAGATCAAGTCTGTTGTCTTTGCAGTAAAGACCTCTTTTCTAAAAACTTGCCCTACTTTTGGAGGCTCGATAATAATTTCTGCATACTGACGAATCTTTTCTAATGCTGCTTGAGTTGGGATAGCATAGGTTTCCCCATTAGTTTTGATCCCATGAGTGATAAAGTTCCTCAGCTCTCCCATATTTCTGAGCTGATAAATATGCTTACGAATAAAATTAGTAATCGAAAAGCGACCTTCTGCGACCTTTTTGAGTTTTTCATTGTAAGGAGCAAATCCATCGTCTCCCAAAACTTTATCCAAATGCTTATCTATCTGATTAAAATAAGCTAGAAAGCTGATTATTGATTCATCATTCGTCATTTCGATTTCAATTCTTTAGCTAAAATTATTGTAAATAATGCAAAATATAATATTCATAATCTTCCACAATCTTTGCTTGGAGATATGGGGAAGCATCAAACATATTGAGCATTTCAAGCCCTATGATATTTTTCCTCCAAAAGACCTTAAATTCATCCTTATGTATATCTCGCCATCAATCTTCATAAGCATCTCTTGGAGCATCTCTTCCCCAGTCAAAAAGCCTACTATCCAAATTACGAGCCCATCTTCGCAACTCTTTTGCTCATCGGCGATGCTCCTTGAGCTGCCAATAACTCAATACCTGAAGCAGCTTAAAGGTCTCTTGCTTATCAAAAAGTAATGGCAAAACTCCCTCCATATAATCAGAAGAACCTTCAATTCGGCTCTTCATCCACCAATAAGTCATCTTGATGGTTTGATCAGTAAGTTTATCAGCATCAAAAGTCCATTTTTGAATAAGAGACATTAAATCTGACTGTTTGAGATTAATCTTGTCCTTTTGATCCAGATACAGCATCATCAGCAAAGCATCTTGCTTGATTCATAGTCCATAACTAACTCCCATAGCAATATTTCTCTCAGCCATCTTAGCACCGAGCAGATACGAAGTCTTGAGATAGTCAATACACTTTTGAGTCTCTCCTTTGCTACATGCATATCCAGCTAAAAAATTGAGCGTCTTAGCATAAGCTTTCGCATTATTGAGTCCATCAAAACCTCTTCAAAAGCCTGTTTGCTCAAATATTCGATCTTTCGACTCAATCTCAGGCATCATTCATGAAACAAGTTCAAAAACTGACTCTAATTGTGCTATCTCCTCTCAACTCAAGGCAGCAAAATACCCATCAAAACTCACATCAACAACTCGTCCACTCAATATATCTTGATCAAGCTCTTTAAGGTGATAAGCATCTACCGCAAAAGGTCTTTGCAACAATTTTATCTCTTTAATTATCCTAGGAAAATTATAGATAGTAGGGTCTTTCCTTCACCACATTCTCTGCATCAATGCTTCATACCTTTCCCTAAAATCTTTCAGTTCTGGCTTAACAAAGCTATAAATCAAATTTTCTCCAGTACTAACCTGAGCAATCTCAGGTAGAATAAAATCACTTTCCTCTGGCATATGATCTGGAAAATTCGCAGGTCTCATCCGCCATATCACATACAGCAACAAAAGAACTAAAAATCAGACTCCAAATCTTCGATAAGATCAGATTTTTCAAATTATTTTTTTGATTTTTGATGGGAAATGTGCGATTTCTTCACAGGTCTTTTTCCAGTCAGATTTAATAAATTCTTTGATACTTTTGAGAATATTTTTCATATGCTTGTAGTAATAAAATAAAAAGACCTTATTTTATACTCTGAAGCGTAGTTGCCATCTGATCAGCAGTTACAGGATCAAGGGTATTTCCGTATTCAGGATCTGGAGTATAGTCCGTATCTAGCATTTTAAGGAGTCTTTGAGGAGACGGCTCATCTCCATTGAGATATCCATGCTTAAAATCCTCATAACTCGTATTCCAAGGCTTACAACTTGGATGTTGATAGTTTCCCTCTAAATCTCCATCTGCACAAATTCTAATTTGCACCTGACATGGAATATCAGTAAATCCATTTTTAAACCTATAAGCTTTGACAAATTGCCCAGCTTTTACCTTTTCTCACCACGGAGTGAGACAGGAAGTTTTACTTTGAGGAGTAGGCTGTACTCAAGATTCTTCGTTAACTTTCGGAGTCGAAGGAACACCTACGGTCGTTGGATCAGGATTTTTACCCACATGCCCCAATAGGTTAAAATGAGCATCTGCATTAGCTGCTATTTTACTCGGCTGAATAAATCATTCTGCTCTAAGTTTCTCTCTTCTTGCTTCTTGAGCTGCTACATTCCCCTGAAGCTCAGTCTGATCAAAAGGGAGATTTTGAGTTACAAAGGATGATTTCTCAACTTTACCGAGGGATTCATCACAAGACCTTTGAGTAAATGAACCTGACAATTTTCCATTCCGGCAGCTTCTTCTCTGGATATTACAAATATTAGGAGCATCAGCCCTCTGTTGATAAGCCAAGACAGACGCTCCATGCTCCATCTCATACCCCCAAGGACTCATACATCATTGATATTCCAAAAGCTGATCCTTGTCCTCATCGCTCAGTCCATACATTGCCACTACATATCTCATTGCTCCATCAGGCAAGGCATCAAGCTTACCTGTCACCAAATAAGTATACACTGCATTGATAAACAAGCTACGATCTTCTATTGCTCACCAAAGAAGGTCATAACCTTTTTTATATCTTTTTGGTCAAGATTCCTCGATATCTCACTCAGATTTTGAAGATTCACAACCACTTTTCGAACATTTTTGATCTTTTTGACCAGAAGCTACAACACTTCCTGTAGACAAAAGATAGTCAAAATCCTGAGCTGATCCATGTTCTCCAATAGCGTCAGTTTTATCCAAATCATACTTATTTCCTCCTTCATCTACAAAAACCCATTGCATCATGAGTCCATTTTTCTTTGCTCGGTCTTCACGATATTCCTGATTGGCGTCTGGATTGATATTTGCAATAATCATAGATCCAAAAAACAAAATCAGCACATACGCAATAAACGACAAAATCCTAGGTCTTGTCAAATGATGGGGTTTTCTTTCGTACTTTCTTTTCTTTGGCATAAGGCACAAATTCAACAAATAAATTTTCTTCCAAATTATAACTACAAAAAACAAAAAAAGCAAAAAAAGTCAGACTTTTATTCCTCTTTTCAAACTTTCACCAAAGCAAAAAAAGCAGACATCACTGTCTGCTCTTAGATTTAAACGAAAGAATTGACTAAACTCCAATCCTATAATACATTTCTTTATCAACAAGTTCTCTTTTGGTTCCCCATTTGAGTGATGAAATCTGCTTGATAATCTGCACTTTTTCTGGAGTGTTCAGATATGGTAATCCATCTCCATCTGGAAATCAAGGATAAAGCACCTTCGCCTTAAAACTAAAGGGTCTTGTTTGCTGATTATTGATTGATACTTTACAAGCTCCCATAAAAGCTTCTGTGGAAGTAAGATCAGTTTGATTAAATTCAGGCTCAAATTCTTTAGTCAAAGCTTCTCAATCAGGAGCTCCTACTTTAAAAACAAACATATTTCCAACATTTCCAAAAATGGTTTTTGAAAGATCCATATTTCCTCAGAGTCCTTCTTGCTTGAGCTGATCAGTATACTGATGAGCTACAACAAGTCCTACTTTATACTTTCTCGCCTCAGACAAAATTGACTCAAAAGACTGAGAAACATAATTTTGAAACTCATCTACATACAAATAGTGAGGGACTCTGTCTTTTTCTTCAATTTTTGCTCTCTTGAGTGCAGAAAGTTTTACCTGCATAGCAATAATTTTTCCAATAAGTTTTGAAGTTTCCTCACCAGCAATACCCTTTGCCAGATTCATGAGAATAATCTTTTTTTGCTGCATAGCATCATACATCTTGAATGCTGACTTTGGTTGACCGATAATATTTCTCACATAAACTCAGGTAGTAAATGGACCAAATTTTGCTTGAATAAACGGAATAATCTCTGCTTTTTCACGATCCCCCATTCCTTTATAGGTTCTATTCCACCAAGAGGCTACCACGGGATCTTTCAGATTTCTAATCTTTGCCTCTGCAAATGCCTCATCAGTAAAAAGTCTCATAATATCTACGATAGTTCCTCACTCAGGCTGATCCATAAGCAGCAAACAAGCATTTCTAAAGTAATCCTGAATTCTTGGACCAAAAATTTCATGACCATACATCTGAATAAACATTTCCACCAAGTCATTAGTCACGACATCCTTTTCATCATTATCTTCTGGATTTACCTCAAGCGGATTAAGCGCAATGGGATATGAAGTGTTTCCCAGATCAAAATAGATCAAATCATCTATTCTCTCCTTTGGAAACCATTTTAAAAGATAGTCACAAGCTTCTCCATGAGGATCAATAAAGGTAAATCACCTCCCATTATTCATATCATCTACAGCTTGCGAATACATAATAGTAGATTTTCCTGTTCCCGTCTGTCCAAGGATATAAATATGCCTAAATCTATCCTTATCCGTAATTCTAATTTCTCTTTTTACTCATCCATAATTATTGTATCCCACAACAATTCACTCGCTAGGAAGATCGTCTGGAGCTGGGACAATTTTAAATTTCTGCCAAGCAATTCTTGGATTCTGATTGAATCTTCCATGAGGAAAATGAATAATCGAAGAAAGTTCCTTGATATTGAGCACGGTCTCCTTACCAAAATTTAACACATCTGCAAGCAAGGTCTCATCCGAATAGAACAATCTCAATACATAATTTCTCGCAAAAGACTTCAAATTTGTCGCCTTTTTAAACTTCAAGGTATTAAGCCCAATATAATTATATTGATTGAAAAGTCTGGAAATATCATCGATAATCTTTTTTGGACGATTGCGATCAGTAGAGGTCGCCAAGGTTCTCATCTTTACACGGAAGAGTTCATCATCCATCTTCTTATCAAAATCTGATAATTGTTGTTGAGAAAAGGAATGCTTCTTTTCTTCAGATTCTTTTTTATTTTGTTTTTCTTCTGGAGTAAATCGGATTTTTTTAACCCAACCTCGAAATCCAAGCTCTTTTTTGCCATTTTTAATATCTTCTGCAGCTTTTCTCATTTTTTTGAGCCAATCTTCATGCAAAGGCTCAACCAAAATTTGAATTCAGACTTTTTCATCTTTGTTCAAATTTGAGAAAGCGGATAAGATACTATCCATCGGATCTGCTT
>ERZ773197.146-NODE-146-length-58218-cov-19.280006_pt1 | contig 58218 bp, 47 predicted proteins | sample MGYA00580999_ERZ773197 | MGnify/ENA primary metagenome ERZ773197 (study PRJEB29015, sample SAMEA2738166) | human oral metagenome | biome: human oral; feature: human-associated habitat; material: saliva | place: China | collected 2185 ...
ATAAGAGGCGAACAGAGGTGCCGAAACAACTGAGTGACAAGGAGTTTGAACTCGCAAAGGCTGTCGTAAGGAAGATATTCATAGGCATCAGGATGATTTTCTTCCCTTCGACTCCTATTTTCAGCAATACTTAGGTTATAAGAAAGAGGGTGTTTTGATGGCAGATGTTGCTTTATTTTCGGATTATAGAGTCATCTATCAAAAGGGCGTTGCAGGGATTACTCGTGAAGACTATAGGGTGAAATTCAAGTTTCTGAAGGACCTTGGGAAGGAGCGTAAGAGACTTACAATAAACTTGGATAAAGGAGTTGTCGTAAGTGAATAGGACGATTTTAGACACGTTACTTATCTTTTTTGTCGTACAAAGCTAACTGCTCTCTCCTCGTTCCATGGTAATCCTTTGATAATCAGTATGCTATCGTGTAGCTCTATGACCTTACAACGGTTGGTATCTTCTTCCTCATAGACTAAAAAAAGAGAGTCGTTCACAAAGTGATAACTATTAAACCACCTGCAAGTATCGCCTATGCCTGGGTCGTATGCAACGGTAGAATCCGTCACTTCAAGGATTGGATACATACCAATGTCTGTCTTTTCCACACCTGCCCAGTTCCCTATGAATTCTTTGGGATAAACGGGTCCATTGTTTCTGCTGCAAGCAACGAGCAAAACTGACAAGAGAATAGAAAGTAAGTAGTATCTCATACCTCACGAATTTAGCAATATCAACAATCACGAATAAGTGCATATGTCCTAAAAGGCTGACCAAAACAGAATTATAGTCTTTAGCCCTTTTATGCTATAAACGCCATTACCACCATAAAATTGCTTAGTAGAATGTTTTTTTTTGATGATTACAAAAGTCGTAAAATACTTCTTTAGTATTTGAATTTTGTTTACAAACCACACGTGCTTTCAGACTTTAAAAGTCGAAAAAACGAGCTAAAAGACTGCCTTTGTAAGTTGCATAGAATCAGATAGTTGCAAAGTTGCGTTTTAAAAGGTGCTTAGTAAGGTTTCAAAAGGGCGTTAGTTGGACTTCAAAAGGGCATCTTTTGCAAGCCAAAAGGGCGTTAATTGGAAGCCAATTAACGCCCTTTTCATTTGTGGTATTAGAATTTTATTTACAAACCCCCTCATTCTTACAAAAGCTATAGAGAATTTAAAAGGCAGAAGTATGCGAAAATCAATCGTTCTCCTGTTACCCTATCTACAATTAACTCGTCAACTTGTCTACTTGTTAACTTGTCAACTAAATAATCGTTCTCCTGTTACTCTGTCTTTCATCTACCCTGTCTACAAGCAACTCGTTAACTTGTCATCTCGTTAACTTGTCAACTAAATAATCGTTCTCCTGTTACTTTGTCTTTCAATTACCCTGTCTACAAGCAACTCGTTAACTTGTCATCTCGTTACCTTGTCTACCAAATAATCGTTCTCCTGTTACTCTGTCTTTCAATTACCCTGTCTACAATTAACTCGTTAACTCGTCTACTCATTAACTCGTCAACTAAACAAACGTTACTCTATCTTTTGTTCTTCTTATAACTCACTACCGCCCAAGTACCCATAAAGAGACCTATTCCCGAGAGGGCAAGCAGCTGATGAGCTATGCTACTGATGTTTCCACCACGGATGAATACTGTACGCATCGCCTCAATGAAGTAGCTTACAGGGTTGATATAAGTGGAAAGATAAGCAAAAGGAGGCATCGAACGTGTTGGGGTAAATAGTCCTGAGAGTAACAGGAGTATGACCATGAAGAACCACATTACGAAGATTGCCTGCTGCATGGTATCGGAGTAATTAGAAATAATCAGTCCAAAGGATGAGAAGAACAGTGCAAGCAACATCGAAAGAAGATAGATGAGGGCTATATTCCCCACTGGGGTGATGTCGTAGAGAAGCCAAGATAACAACAGACAAACCGTCACGATGAAGAAAGCTATCATCCAATAAGGAATCAACTTCGAAAGTATGAATGTCCATTTGCTCACTGGTGTCACGTTTATCTGTTCAATTGTTCCCTTCTCTTTTTCGCTGACGATGTTAAGTGTTGGTAGGTAACCAGTTATCATCATCATCACCATAGCCAGCAGTGCAGGAATCATAAAAACCTTGAAGTTAAGATGTTTGTTGTAGAGGTAAAGCGTGTCAATCTTCGACTTTATGGCTGTCGTAGAGGGTAAGACATTTGCAGAAACAATCTGAGAAAGGTATCCCGAACCCAACGCTCCCTTTGTTCCATTGACAGCATTAGCCGCAATCAGAACCTGCGGAACACGTCCTGAATTTAAGTCACGGCTGTAGTTTTGGGGGATAACAACCACAACGTCCGCCTCAGAATGTTCTATATTCTTGAGTGCTTGTGCGTTGGTAGGCTGCTGCCCATGGAAGATGAAGTATTTGTTTGCTTCTATCTCGTGTACCAATTGTTGGGAGAGGGTAGAGCGGTCGTTGTCGACAACATCCACAACAATGTTCTTAACCTCCATATTCATTACCCACGGCATAACGCACATAATCATTATTGGGAAGGTAATGATAAGTCTTGGCAGAAAGGAGTTACGACGTATCTGGGTGAATTCCTTTCTTAAAAGATATTTTAGTATCATAGTTTTCTATTCTAATCGTTTGTTAAACTTTGCTAATGCAAGCGACATCAAGGCTATGAGCATACTTATTAGTATGGACACTTCAAAGTAAATTTCTTCAATTCCGGTACCCATAATCATCAGTTTACGCATCGCACTGATGTAATAACGAGTAGGGATAATGGCTGAGATACATTGTAATATCTTCGGCATTGACTCTATTGGGAACATCATTCCAGAGAGCATAATGACAGGCATCATTAATAACATCGCTGATATGAGGAGGGCAACGAGTTGTGTCTCGGCTATTGTTGACACAAGGGTTCCTAACGATAGCGCTAATAGAATGTAGATAGTTGAAACCACATATATCCAGAACAAGGAACCCTTTATAGGTATGCCTAATACGAAGGACGACATGAGTAAGATGATTGAAAGAATGGTGAAGGCAATCACAAGATAAGGTACTAACTTCGCAATGATAATCATTAAGGGTTTTGTAGGTGATATAAGCAGCACCTCCATGGTCCCTTTCTCCTTCTCACGGACTATGGAGATGGAAGTCATCATCGCACAGACGAGCATCAACAACGTACCCATAATGGCAGGAACGAAGTTGTAAGTAGACTTCATCTGAGGGTTGTAAAGTAGCTTTGTGTTCACCGCCTTTGTCTCTGTATTATTGATAACGGCATTGGCATAAGTGGTCCACTGCTGTGCCATGTTGGGGTCTGCCCCATCGACAATGAGTTGATAGTCCGACTTTCTGCTTGCAAAATCTTGTGAAAAGACGATTGCCATGTCGGCTTTTTGGTCACGGATAGCTTTCTCGGCTTCGGTAGGAGTAGCTACAACCTTTGTCAGTGTGAAGTATTCAGATGCTGCCAAGCGGTCTACTACTTGCTGGGTGGCATTGTCAGTATTGCTCATCACGATGACAACACGTACGTTTCGCACATCATTGGTGACGGCAAAACCAAAGAGAAGCATCATTACGATAGGCATACCGAACAGCATCAACATTGTGCGTTTGTCACGAGTAATATGCTTAGTTTCCTTGAAAACAAATGAAAAAAACTGCTTCATTTATAATTACTTATTTATATTGAATGTGTGTGCTTAATCTGAGCTGCGGGTTGCTTGACGTGCCAGATAGGTGAATACGTGGTCCATGTCGGGCTGGTTGAACTTTTGTTTTAGTTCGTCGGGCGTACCCAAAGCCTTTATCTTTCCGTCTACCATGATGGAAATACGGTCGCAATACTCGGCTTCGTCCATATAGTGTGTGGTCACAAATACCGTTATCCCTTGCCTTGCAGCATCATAGATAAGTTCCCAAAACTGACGACGTGTGGCGGGATCGACGCCTCCTGTAGGTTCATCAAGGAACACAACACCAGGATTATGGAAGATACTTACAGAGAAAGCAAGCTTTTGTTTCCATCCTAAAGGCAGACTTGCTACCAACGTATTGCGGTGTTCTGAGAAGTTTAGACGCTCTAACAACGTATCCGTCTTACGACGTATTTCGTCGTCTTTCATACCGTAGATACCTGCAAAAAGGCTGATGTTCTCAGCAACGGTAAGGTCATCATATAGCGAGAACTTCTGACTCATGTAGCCGATATGTCGTTTGATCTGCTCATATTCGGTACGGATATCAAACCCAACAACCCTTCCTGTGCCGTTAGTAGGCTGGTTGAGACCCGTAAGCATGTGCATAGCGGTGGTCTTTCCGGCTCCGTTAGCACCGAGGAAACCGAAGATTTCACCCTTCTTCACTGTAAAGGATATATCGTCTACAGCGTGGAATGAACCGAAAGTCTTGACAAGATGTTCTACTTCTATGACATTTTCTGCTTCTTTGTTTGTAGCGTTAATTGCCTTATCGTTCGTTGTTCGTTCGATAGCTGGTGGGTTAAAGATGTCTTTAAACTCAGTAAGAATATCGTCAGCAGTGCCTATTCCTTGCACAACTCCTTCTGAAAGGAAGGCTACTCGTTCGCAACTCCTCACCTCATCAAGGTAAGGTGTGGAGGCAACGATGGTTATATCGCGCTCCTTCAGTTGGCTGAGAATCTCCCAAAACTCCTTTCGGCTGACTGGATCAACACCTGTTGTAGGCTCGTCAAGGAAGAGAACACTTGGCTGATGGACCAATGCACAGCAGAGTGCCAACTTCTGTTTCATACCGCCAGAGAGTGCTCCTGCCTTTCTATCCTTAAATCGTTCGATCTGCGAATAGATAGGTTTTATGGCTTCATAGTTCTCTTCTACCGTTGTATTGAAGAGTGTGGCAAAGAAGTGAAGGTTCTCTTCTATTGTCAAATCCTGATAAAGTGAGAATCTTCCAGGCATATAACCAACTCGCTTGCGCACCTCTTCCATTTGGCTCACCACGTCAAATCCGTCAACAGTAGCAGTCCCTGTCTCTGGCAAAAGTAGCGAACAAAGGATGCGAAACATTGAAGTCTTGCCAGCTCCGTCAGGTCCGATAAGACCGAATATCTCACCTTTATTCACCGAGAAGCTAACATCCTTCAATGCTTGTACCTTCCCGTAATACTTTGATATGTTGTTTACTTCTATTGCTGTCATCGTGTATTTACCATATTAAAACTTCACTTCACCATACATTCCAATCTTTGCATAACCGTCGTTTTGGAACTGTATCTTGATAGCATAGACCAGATCGGCACGTTCATCTTCTGTGACAATACTCTTTGGGGTGAATTCTGAGCGACTTGATATCCATGTAACGACACCATTATATTGCTTTTTCTCGCCACCACCATAGTCTGCCATCACCTTTACCTTTTGTCCTAACTTGACGTTTTTAAGCTGTTCAGAGGTGATATATGCGCGTAAGTACATACGCTTGGTGTCTGCAATCTTGAACAACGGTTTGCCTACAGAGACAAATTCTCCTTGTTCAACATACTTCTCTAAGACTGTTCCTGTGAGCGGACTCTTCACAAAGGTGTGAGCAATTTGGTCGTCTATCTGGGCTTGCTGATTGCGAACACCCGCTTGCTGTGCGCTTACTCCAGTCTGCTGTGAGCTTATTCCGTCCATTTGAGCAGCCAAACCCTTATTCTGTTCGGCTAAAGATGCGTTTTGACTGCCAATCTGTTCCTGCGTAGCAACGAGTTGTTTCTGTAGTACTTGTATCTGATAATCAATGTCATCAACCTGTTTACGTGGCACAGCACCGTCTTTTAAGAGCTCGGCAAAGCGTTCGCGCTCACGCAGTTGATTAGCAATTTGTTGGCGAATAGATGCCACCTGCTTTTCAAGGTCTAACTGTTTGCTTGCTGTTGCTTGTCTATTCGCTTGCAACTGACGCTTGTTAGCTTCGAGCTGACTATGTGTTGCGGTTAGTTGCTCGTTGCTTGTAGCCAATTGTTCACGCTTTAATGAGAGTTGGCGGGAGTCAATCTGACCAACTGTTAGTCCGTTGTTAAGCAGCTGTCCTTCAGCAATATTGAAGCTTATCAGTTGACCAGTAGACTCCGCTGATACCGTTACTTCAGTTGCTTCGAATGTTCCTGTAGCATCATAATCCTTCTTATCTTTTCCGCAAGATGCCATGATAACGGCAAGACTTGTTAATAAAACGATCTTTTTCATATCCTTTGTTTGTCTTTTTTTATTCGTTGTTTGTATATTTCAAGTTATACATCTCCTTAAGCATATCAATCTCGTGGATGCTTTGTTGGGTCTTGGCTGCATTCTCATTGTTTATCTCTCGTAGCAAGCTAATGACATCTATGATTCCGTGAGTAAGTTTTGATTCTGCTGCCTTACGTACATTCGTACGCAATACGATGATTTCATCGTCGCTTTTCATCATTGTTTGATAGCGATTAATATTCTCATTTTGTTGTATCTCTTCCAGTTTATTGTTGAATAGAAACACTTCTCGCGCGTTCTCTATCATTTCCCGTTGTGCGCTTAGCCTTGCTTTGTCGTTCTTGTGTGTGTAGAAAGCACTTACATTCCATGACAATTTGATGCCGACGATACCATTAAGACTCCACTTGCGGTTCATCATATCCTCAAACATATTCAGTCCCGGATAGCCGTAAAAGCCTTGTGCAAAAAGTCCTAACTTGGGTCGCAATTGTGTTTCTAAGGCTTTCTCCTTTGCTTCTGTAAGTTCTAATTGACTATTGTATAAGCGCATCTCAGGGCGATTATTTACTGACGAAGCTATCTGGACAGGTGCTGGTTTCTGTGTATTGTTCACCTCGAGTCCACAGAAGACGCTTAACATACGCTGTAACATTTGCTTTTGCTGCTTTAGATTCTCGTTCTGTTGCTCAACACTGAGTCGTTCTGCTCGCACATTGTCGAGGTCGCTTGTAGCAGCCGTACCGCCTTTTACCATGGAAGAAAGCTTTTTCTCACTTGACTGTAACAGGGCTTTTACATCCTCGTTAAGTTGGATTTGTTCGTTCAGCAACAGCAATGAGAAATACATTTCATTGACACGTCGGCGCACTTGATATAGATTTGTTTCCGTCTGTGCCTCCTGTACTTTTCCCTCTTGCTGTGCAATGTTGCGTTGACTGCTAATAGCACCGCCATCGTAGATTGTCTGCTGGAGGTCAACACCAATCTTATATTGATCCTTACGCAGTCCTTTCATATTGAGTCCCATCTGCTGATATATACTCTGCATACTCTCTGGCCAAGCCGTAACAGCACTTTGATAGGTTGCTTGAGCCGAAGCCGTAACTTGTGGAAGCCACCCTTTCTGAATGTTCTTAACCGTAAGTTGTGTAGTCTTAGCAATCAATCCATACTGTTTGATGAGGGGATAATTCTTTTCTGCTGCCTGCTGACATTCTTCCAATGTCTGCGCCCAACTACCGGAAGATAGTATTATTAAAGCAAGGCTTATCATTATTTTCTTCATATTCATACCTTTATTTTTATGCTTATTTACTGTGGTTTAATTCCTTTTCTATCAGGACGATGCAAATTTATCCTATCTTTCTCGTTATCTGATTATCCAAAATTTAGATAAAATTGTCTTTTTGTACGATTAGTATTAAAATTATTCTTCATATCAGTATAATAATAGTAAATTTGCAATTAAATCATACAATAAGGAAATTTTATGAGCACTACGAAAGTTATAAACCATCTTTCGGTAGATAACCTGAATTTAAATGAAGTTCTTAGCCAGCAGGATAAGTTCTTTGTCAACGACGATTTGATTCTTATTCTTAATGGAAGTGTACAGCGGATTCCTGTTTTTAGTAAGGAAGAAATCTATCAGATGGTAGAGCCGCGTCTCTTTCTTGTGCTGGAAGGTAGTGCAGAGGTCTGTATCAATCTGCAGGATTATCACATTGAGAAAGGAAATGTTATGTTGAGTCCTGCCGACACAATCGTTGAAGTTAATAAGATTTCCGATGATGCTCGTGTGACGGTTATTGTGTTTAGGGATAGTATTGAGATGTCTGATGAGGTGGTATGCAAAGTTTCTCCTGCAGAATTTGACAGATTGCTGAGGATGTACTATATTTTATGGGATGTCGTACACCTTGCCCCTTATCGTCGAAAGACCGTACAGTATTTGTCTAAAACGATTGTTGCAGATGTGCAAGAACTAAACGAGGTGGTGGCACAAAACGTTCAGAATGAAGGCTCTACGCGTACTCAGGAACTCTTCCTTCAATTCAAACGGCTGATAAAACAGTATTGTGTACAGGAACGCTCAATTCCTTATTATGCCTCTCAACTGCATGTAACGCCACATCATCTTTCTGCGACGATAAAGAAGGCAAGTGGGCAGAGTGTGATGTCTTGGATAAATCGAGCCACCATACAAGAGGCAAAGCTACTGCTGAAAACTAACGGAATGATGGCTTATGAAGTTGCAAATCGCATGAATTTCCCCAGTGCTTCTGCTTTCTCTAAGTTTTTTAAACGCGAAACAGGCTTGACACCTCGTGCTTATCAGGAAACAACCTATAAATAAGAAAGATGTTTTGAGTCCTATTTTTCAAAGCTAAAAATACGAGAATTGGTTTGAATTTTATTTACAATACAAAGGTGCTTTTGGGCTTTAAAAGGCGAAAAAACGAGCTATAAGACTTCCTTTGTAAGTTGCATAGAATCAGATAGTTGCATAATCTCGTTTCTAAAGGTGCTTAGTAAGACTTCAAAAGGGCGTTACTTGGACTTCAAAAGGGCATCTTTAGCAAGCCAAAAGGGCGTTAATTGGAAGCCAATTTACGCCCTTTTCGTTTGTTGCTTTAGAATTTTATTTACAAAAAGTTATGCTTCTTGCAAAAACTATAGAGATTTTAAAAGGCAGAAGGATGCGAAAATCAATTGTACTTCTATTCCCCTATCTTAATCTAATTCAACTTTTGTTCTTAGGGTTATGCTGACTTTCATTTTCCCTGCTTACAAGTAACTTGTTATCTTGTCAACTCGTTATCTTATCAACAAAAGAAACGTTCTTCTGTTACTCTGTCTTTATATTCCGCCCTTCTTTTGTTTCTCTGTTACTTTGTCTTTATTTTATCCTGTCTTAATCTTACTTTGTCTCAAAGTGATTTAGTTATCTTATCTACAGCAATAGTGGTAATCATAATTATGAATTATGAATTTTGAATTCTGAATTAGTTAAATCATGGTTCTGATTACCTCATGTCTATAAACGAAAAAACCGCAGGACAATGTCCTGCGGCCAATTTCTCTCTTTTTCTGTTCGTTCTCTGATTACTTAACAGAGTCAGCAGCTACTGAATCAGCAGCAACAGAGTCAGCAGCAGCTGAGTCAGAGCTGAGTGAATCTACAGTTGAATCTGCTGTAGAGTCAGCGTTCTGAGCTGGCTTAGTGTTACCATTACAAGATGCGAAAGAGATAGCTGCGATAGCTACGAACATTAAAACTAATTTCTTCATTTTCTTTGCTTTTTAAATCTGTAAAACAATCATTTGTTTGTTAAAACGATGCAAAGGTAAGTATTTTTTTTATACGGCAATAATATTTTTAGAACTTTTTTTGTTCTTCTTTTGTAACAAATTCGTAATCTTTTGATAATCAATACGATATGAATATTAAATAAATGTTAAAGGTTTTAATGTGTGCCTACACAATTTAAAATCCCTTTGTTTTTAGCGCCTTTAGAGCTTTGTTTTTGCGTGTAAAATCTTATTTTCTGCCTCTTTCTTGTTTTTTCTGATGAGCAAACGGGCTTATTTCTTTGGTTTTGTCTTCATTTTACTGTAACTTTGCAAGTTATATGATAGATACAGCAGCATTTCAAGGCAAGACAGCCAAGTTCTATACGTTGGGTTGTAAGCTCAACTTCTCAGAGACAAGTACCTTCGCGCGTACCTTATATAATATGGGCGTGCGTGAAGCGAAGAAGACTGAGCAGGCAGACATATGTCTGATTAACACCTGTTCGGTTACTGAGGTTGCTGACCATAAGTGCCGTCAGATCATCCATCGTATGGTTCGCCAGAACCCAGGTGCTTTCGTAATCGTGACAGGTTGCTATGCTCAGCTTGAGAGTGCAACGGTAGCGAAGATAGAAGGTGTTGACCTTGTGTTGGGTAGTAATGAGAAAGCCGACCTCGTACAGTATCTTAGTGATGCTTGGAATAAGGTCGATACAGCTAAAGAAGAGACATCAGAGGGAGAGTATCACTCTGTAAAGACGAAGGATATTAAAAGTTTCCAAGCAAGTTGCTCACGTGGTAATCGTACACGCTACTTCCTAAAGGTGCAAGACGGATGTAATTACTTCTGTACTTATTGTACGATTCCTTTTGCTCGTGGATTCTCACGTAACCCGACTATTCAGTCACTTGTTGCGCAGGCAGAAGAGGCTGCAAGAGAGGGTGGAAAGGAGATTGTGTTGACGGGAGTTAATATAGGTGACTTCGGTAAGACCACAGGTGAGAGTTTCTTAGACCTCGTTAAGGCATTAGATAAGGTAGAGGGCATACAGCGATTCCGTATTAGTTCGTTGGAACCCGACTTGATAGATGATGAGTTGATAGCGTATTGTGCAGAGTCACGTGCGTTTATGCCACATTTCCACATCCCACTTCAGAGTGGTTCTGACGAGGTGTTGGAGTTGATGCACCGTCGTTATGACACGGCACTCTTTGCTCGTAAGATAAAACTTATTAAGGAAAAGATGCCCGATGCATTTATCGGAGTGGACGTGATGGTAGGTTCTCGTGGCGAGCGTCCAGAGTATTTTGAGGATTGTTATAACTTCCTCGACTCTCTTCCAGTCACCCAACTCCATGTCTTCCCTTATTCAGAACGTCCAGGAACAGCGGCATTGTCAATCCCTTATGTGGTAGATGACCGTGAGAAGAAGCACCGTGCGCATAAGCTTTTGAAACTCTCTGATGAGAAGACACGTGCCTTCTATGCGGAGCATATAGGGCAGGAGGCAGACGTCCTCTTTGAGAAAGCGGCACGAGGAAAGGCTATGCATGGCTTTACAGATAACTATATTCGTGTAGAATTATCGCCCGATCAGGCAAAGGAAGAATATGACAACCAGATTCTCCGAGTACGATTGGGAGAGTTTAATTTCGATCAAAGTTCATTAAAGGCAGAACTCTTATGAAAGTAGCGATAGTCATATTGAACTGGAATGGACGAAGCATGATGGGGCAATATCTCCCTTCCGTGCTGAAATTCTCACGAGATGAAGCAGAGGTTATCATAGCCGACAATGCTTCAACAGATGACTCTGTCGCATGGTTGAAAGAAACTTATCCACATGTTCGGGTGATAGAATTGGCTGAGAACTATGGCTTTGCGGAAGGCTATAATCGTGCGTTAAAGCAGGTAGACAGTGAATATTACGTGTTGTTAAACAGTGATGTTGAGGTCACACACCACTGGCTTACGCCCCTCATCGAGGAGATGGACGCCCATGAGGACATAGCAGCTTGTCAGCCAAAATTGCTCTCTGTTGCTAATCCTGACGCTTTTGAGTATGCCGGTGCATCGGGAGGTTTCATTGATCGTTATGGCTATCCGTTCTGTCGTGGACGTATCTTTGACACGGTAGAGGATGATAATGGGCAGTATGATAATAGTGAAGAGGTACTTTGGGCAACAGGAGCTTGCTTGATGATACGTGCCAAAGACTATTGGGCAGCAGGTGGATTGGATGGCAGATTCTTTGCCCATAATGAGGAAATCGACCTATGTTGGCGTCTGCATCAGATGGGTAAGCGCATCTTCTGTTTCCCTGAAAGCTATGTTTATCACGTTGGAGGCGGCACATTGCCTAAGTCAAATCCACGTAAAACCTTTCTAAACTTTCGTAATAACTTGACCATGTTATGGAAGAACTTACCAGAAGATGAATTGAGACATGTCATGCGCGTAAGATGGTTTTTAGACTATTTAGCTGCATTTCAAACGCTGATTCTGAATCATAATTGGGGTGAATTTAAGGCGATTTTCTCAGCTCGTAGGGCTTTTAAAAAGTGGCGACATGAGTTTGAGAGATTACCTATTCGTCTTGATGGAGTGGTGAAACATCGAGAAAATATCCCTTCTTGCACGAATGATGGACGTAAGAAATATGCCCTTCTTTGGCAATATTACGTGAAGGGTCGTAAGTTTTTTAGCTCCTTATCTGAATGAAAATGGGATATAGTTGCATGTTATTTTAATATTTTTAGCAGAACACTTGCGTTTTAAAATATATTTTAGTAATTTTGCAATCAATACTCAAATATTGTAAAAAGTAACCAGAAAGTAACCAGTGAGATATCTCTATTGCATATTATTAGTTGTTCTGTTCACCTGTGTAGGCTGTCAGTTCAAACTTTCATCTGATGACATGAATGAAAATTCACTGTTATTAGAGATAGATCGCTATGACCGTTTGGAATATCGTTACTTGACAACAGGTGATTTCTCTGCGCTCCAGCAGATGAATACAGAGTATCCGATAGAGACCCGTACACTGATAGAGGATGTCGTAAAGATTGGTGAGATAACCGATCCAGACATCAATACAAAGTTCTTGAAGTTCTATCAAGACACGACCTTACAGTCTGTTATAGCAGCTGTAGAGTCGGAGTTTGCCAATACAGAAGACCTTGATCATCAGTTTAGTGGAGCTTTCAGACGACTGAAACAGGCTTTGCCGAACATTACAATTCCAAGAGTCTATGCGCAGATATCGGCTTTAGACCAAAGTGTTGTCGTGGGTAATGGTACTATCGGTATCTCGCTTGACAAGTATCTCGGTCCTAATTATCCTTTGTATGCGAAGTTCTATTCGCCAACACAGCGTAAGCAGATGTCACGTGAATACATCCTTCCAGATTGTATGACATTCTATTTGATGAGTATCTATCCTTTACAGCATTTTGAATCACGTCCGCAAGTGGAGCGTGACTTGCAGATTGGAAAGATACAATGGATTGTCAATCAGATAATGACAAAGCGAACCTATCACAGTCGGTATGAGGAGGCTGTAGACAACTATATGAAGAAGAACCCTAAGACCTCTTATGAGGAACTGCTTCGTATGACAGACTTCTCCAAATTTACTGTTATGGAGAGTTAATGAACATTGCTTGACGAAATCAAAAGAAAGATACTATCCCCTCTCAGAACCAATGGCATCGACCATATGAAAGGTTTTGCAGAGGGGATAATTGTATCTAATAGGTTATAGCGTTTTCTTTTATTATCTATTTATCACTCCAAATTCCTGAAGAGATGATAACCGTTTTCTCTATTTTGTTTCTTACAACTTCTGAAATATTCTTGTTCATAAATTCGTTTTTACTCCGATAAAACACGAATGATTTTTCGCACGACTCAATCTTCATCTTTATAATACAACTTGTAAAATTTGCCACGCCCATCTTCTCCCTGTTCTACGTTTTGGCGGTTACCAGCAATGACGATTTGGATTTTCTTGTCCAAATTGATAACTCGTTTATAGGAGCGTTGTTGCTTTTTACAAGCGGATTCAGAAATTTCGAACTGATTATCAATGACGATTTCACTTTGGTTCTCATACTCCTGCTTATACTGGTGAAATCTTTCAATTACTTTGGGTTGGGCAATTACTTCATGGGCAAAATCATTGATATTAAAAGTTTCTTTATCTTTGAAAAAAGACAACGACTTGTTAAGCAAATCAATTTGGTCTGCTTTTGAAACTTCAAATTCCTTAGGTAATTCTTTGGTTACAAAGTTTTTTGCCAGCGACATAAAATTCTGCGTATTTGAATATTTGTCTTTGCGCTGGCGAACATGCAGGAAGTCATCTACCCAGTATTGAGCTTCTACACCCTTGTTGGTATTGTCAACTACAGCAACTACATATCCATTTTCTCTGTCCTTATTGAAAATTAGGCAGCCTTTATCCAACTTTTTAATATTGATACCCTTATCACTCTCCAAGTTGAAATTGTCATTTTCGCGTAACACTTTCAAAAAAGTATCTTTATTTTCAGACTTGAATAGCCCTACAGCATCAAGAGTTTCTCCTTCTAATATACAGTCTTTAAAATAAACTGTATAAAACTCACCGCCCTTGATTTTAGGGTGCATGCTTTGCTCATACAGATGTTTTGCCAGATTTACCGATTGTTCATAAAGTTGCTTAGGTTCATCGAATATCTTGGAAACATAGGTATAAACCTCATTCAATACCAAATCACTCTCGTGGTAGAGTTCATAAAACTCTTCGGAAGTAAAGGGGCAAAGAAAATATTTCATTAAATTTAAACGTAAGTCTGGGTTGTCAACATTTAAACAAGTAAACGAAACTATCAGATTTTCATTTTCTTTTTTATTGCCTACGATATGTAGTGTGGCTGACTTTAAATTGCATTTTATAATATCTATCATAACATTAACACCATAAATTTATTATTGCCTCTAACTCGTTTTCATCAAAACACCAATTATCTGTAATGGAAAAGCTTCTATTGCTTAATCCCCAAAAAATAACAAATATTTCAGGTTGAGTTAAAAATGTAATGTCTGCATAGCGATTCCTATTGTCTTTGAAAATATGCTGAATTTTTGAATCATTGTCTGTAATAAAGGATTCAATTTCTGTTTCTATCTTCCTTTGGTCTTCTTGATTAAAAAAATTAAGTATTAACTTCATTTGTTTAATTGATAAATCTCTGTCAAAATCCGTTGAGGCGTATTTGTATATTTTGCCTTCTAATTTTTTCAACAAAGTATATACAAGATCTTTTTTATGTTTTTTTAAGTACTCATTTACTTTAGAAAATTCCTCATCAGCCAATTCATATAAAGATAATAACCTATATATGCAATGTTTCATTTCATCAGGTAATTCTATGTCCTGTTTATAATATAATATATGTGCAGAATTTGCCCACGCATGCTGATTCAATGTTCTAACTTGAATCTCAAAAACAATTTCCTCGTTATCAAAATCTATATACTTAGAATCTATGGAAACATCATAATGATTTGATTGATAATCCAATCTATTGAAATCTATATTCTCTCTTTTCTTCTCTACTTTCCGGATATTAAAAGATGATTTTATTATTTTATCAACTACTTCTAAATCGGATAAAAAAGGACAAATTACGCGTACCCCTAATTTGTCTCTTAAATCGTTGTATGTATATTGTTTCTGTTGAGACTTTCTTTTGATTTTTTTGATTATACTCTGAATCTCTTTTGTTCTAAATGACACCTCTGGATGCATCTCTTTTTGGTATAAAGCATTTTGTAAGAAAGAAACGACCTTTTTCCCCAAATCTCTTAGAATAGGTTCATCACGCTTCCAATTATCAGCTATTGTGGCAGCATCCATTGTTTTGTTATTTTATTTTTTTTATTTTTGAATTTATTGTTGCAGTACAAATGTCTGTTTCTTCATTTCTTTGCAAACTAACTTTCCCTTCTAACGAACCATTTGAACCTAATATAGAAATACCATTTTCAAATTGCAATAAGATTTTTTTCACATGGACATCTATCAAGGTGTTGTCTTTCGTATATGTTTCAAATGCAAAGTTTTTATCAACTAAAAACTGTTGGTACTGATTCTTATGCTCTGTACATAGCAAATAATTGTCAGCAAATACTCTTGGACTTATTGTGTTTTGATTCATTTGTAGGTATGAATTCAAGTCCTGAGTATATTTAGCACGAGTTAGAATGTCTGGTATGTTATCAATAAAATCTCTTGTATAGTTATAGAAATTTTTTGTTGCTATTTTCGGGTCATTGTATGGAAAACATCCCATAAAATCAAGAAAAAAAGATTTTGTCCCTTTTTTATTCTTAATATTAATCTGATAGTCCATCAACATTCCATCATAGTCTATTGAAAAATTATCCCGTCTTACTATCAATGCAACCTTAAAAACCTTTGTTTTACTTGTTAGCATTAGATCTTTCACTTCTTCAACATTAAACGTTCTGGTTGTTTGGTCTAAAACAAGTTGTGCACCATTGTCTCTTTCCAATTTAAGAATAATACAAACATGATGAGATGTTATTTTCCCTTTGATAATCAATAATATGCCAGCTGAATTACACCCTTTTTGGATATTAAATAGTTTCTCTGCGATATTTTTTGATGAGTCGATAAAATTATCATCGGAATCCAATAAATCCATTATGTAATTAGGTACAGATAATGGTGTATTATTTTGAAAACACACCTTCATAGCCTGATCACTATTTAAAGCAGCTTTTACTTTATCTTGGAAAAAAAGCCTCAAACCATCAGTAATTGTACTCTCTTTTTCACTGTAACACGGAGTCCCATTTTCACCATTCTTGTGCTTAGGAATATCGTGTATTATTAATTTTTCAATAATAAGTTGTGAATAGTCAATTCTTGCCATATCATTTATTTCTTAAAACTCAAAATCCTACCTCCTATTGCAATTAATTCCTTCATAGCAATGGATATCTATTTTCAGGTGGACATTATAGTGTAGAGTAACGTTCTGTAACCTCATATTTATTCTAAGTTGGTTTTTGAACAGTTTTCCTATATGGTTGCAAAGATAATATGTTTTCATGTTTCCACCAATAAAAATACGATATTTCTTGATAGACGCTTTCAAATCTTTTTATTTTGTTATAGTTTTCTGTATATAAAAAGAGAAGTGCGTCAAGAACTCTCTAAGATATCTATTGTAGTCAGTATTGTTTTTATTTGAGTATTTAGATTCAATTCTCCATGCCTTTAATCTTTAAAATTATCAAAACGACAGCATCGTTATCAATTCAATACTGTACAAATCAATAAATTCTCGTTTGGAGTGAATCGTTCTTGTCGCTTCCGTCTCCATCAGGAGCCCCTCCTTGAATATAGCTTTAATTTGTGTGTCACCTTGCCGGAGAAAGCTCATATTAGGTCGGCTATCTTTCGATAACTTTTGTAAGTTCTGTACTTTTATGCCCTTTATTTACTAATATTTAAGAATATAAAGGGCTAATTTAAAGGTTTCGAAATGTATTTTTATGTCATATGGCTTATCTACAAAACGCCTATAATTAGCTGTTTACAATATTTCTTTGCAATAAGGGTCATAAATTAAATCTTACCATCACTCCAAATTTCTGAAGAAGCTAAAATATTTTCACTCAAGCTATATATTATCAAGGTAATAAGCTCTCAGCACAAGGGTTGAAAACGAGATGTAAGGTTTATTAGCGGTATATTTTTTTAGTAAAATATGACTGACAGGTTTTTTGTTGAAGTGTTTAGCACATAGCTTGAAACGATAGTCTTTTGTTAAAAGCCTAAACTTTTAACGGCGTATTTTATAGAGAACGATTAAATTTGTTGTCATGTAATAACAAAAATGTCAGTTTGTTTTTGTTTATCTTCTTTTTTTTATATTTTTGTAGCAAGGTCTTTTATTTACTAACGCTTAAATAATTATTTATGGAAAAGGGGAGAGCCATTTGCAAGGTATTGAAGGATGTCCGTCAGAAAATAGCAACTGAGAACGGAATAAGCTATCATCCAGAAGAGTGTCATCATAAGGGTGAATGTACAGGTACGTGTCCCGGTTGTGAGAAGGAAATCCGTTATCTTGAAGAACAACTGAAGAATAAACAGCATAGCGGTTTAGGCTTGAAGGTGGCAGGTATCGCAGCTGGTGTCTGTGTGACAGTATTGCCAATGGCTGCTATGGTACAAGCTGAGAGTAAGATTAGTCTGGAGGCGAATCCCCAGTTCATAAAGCAGGATAGTATAAAAGTGGTAGACCTGACGAATGGTAATCCCGATGCTGTGCTTTTACGTGGGCAGGTGCTTGATAAGGAAACAAAAGATTCATTATTTGGAGCAGTTGTTATGTTGAAAGGTTCAACAGCACCCAATGGATTGGGGACATGTACCAATGTGGATGGCTGGTATGCAGTGAAAGTTCTGCCAACCGACACCTTAGAAGCTGGCTTTGTAGGCTATCATAAGACTTATGTAACGGTTAAAGAGCTGTTAGCGACAAAGGATAAGACGATTTATCTTGAGCAGGATACTACCAATTGGCATAAGACTATCACCGTTGGAGGCATAAAAGGAACAACAGGAAAGTATCATCCTAAGAAAGGACCTAAGTCGCATAAGGAGAAGAATAAAAAGAAGTGTAAGTAAGGATAAGGATTATGGTAAAAGGAAAGAGTACTTGTAAGTTGCTGAAGGATATTCGGCAGCAGATAGCGGATGCGAATGGTATCAGCTATCAGCCTAAGGAGTGTCATCACAAGGGGGATTGTGCAGGTACTTGTCCTGCTTGTGAGGAGGAGATACGTTATCTTGAACGTGAATTGAAAGCACGTAAGGGTAATGGCTTCGGTATGAAGGTAGCTGGTATCGCTGCTGGTATCTGCGCTACGGTAATGCCGATGACTGCTGCTGCGCAAACTGTTAAGTCTGATAGTACGGCTAACCCTCCTGTACAAACAACCAAGAAAGCCCCTATAAAGGTAGTAGACCTTTCTGATAGTTGTGCATCACCTGTGGTTGTACGTGGAATGCTCATAGACGCAGAAGATAAACAACCAGTGATAGGTGCTTCTGTTTTTATAGAGGGCACAAACAAGGGTGATGTAACAAATATTGATGGACAGTTTGCCTTGAAAGTACCACCAGACACTTCGTTGGTTATTTCATATATCGGATACAAGACAAAGAAGGTTCATGTAAGCTCTCTTTTGCATTCTGATAATAATGTTATAGTGCTTGAGGAAGATAGAGAGGCAATGTTAGATGGCATTGTAACAATAGCTACACAACCTACCAGTAAAGATGACTTGTATGGTCGTAGAACTTATAAGCCGAAGTCACATAAGGAGAAGAATAAAAAGAAGTGTAAGTAAGGATAAGGATTATGGCAAAAGGAAAGAGTACTTGTAAGCTATTGAAGGATATTCGGCAGCAGATAGCGGATGCGAATGGTATCAGCTATCAACCTAAGGAGTGTCATCACAAGGGGGATTGTGCAGGTACTTGCCCTGCTTGTGAAGAGGAGATACGTTATCTTGAACGTGAGTTAAAGGCACGTAAGGGTAATGGCTTCGGTATGAAGGTAGCTGGTATTGCTGCTGGTATCTGCGCTACGGTAATGCCTATGACTGCTGCTGCGCAAGCTGTTAAGTCTGATAGTACGGCTAACCCTCCTGTACAAACAACCAAGAAAGCCCCTATAAAGGTAGTAGACCTTTCTGATGGTTGTGCATCACCTGTGGTTGTACGTGGAATGGTAATAGGTGGTGATGATAAGGAACCTTTGATAGGTGCTTCTGTTGTAATAGACGGAACTAACAAGGGTGTGGCAACAAACGTAGATGGACAGTTTGCTTTGAAGTTACCACCAGAAACTTCGTTGGTTATTTCATATATCGGTTATAAGAAGCAAAAGGTTCATGTAAGTTCTCTTTTGCATTCTGATAATAATGTTATTGTTCTGGAAACCTATGATATAGCAGGAGAGGTTGTAATTGCTTCGCCAAACTACGATGATGTGTATGGTCATAGGACTTATAAACCGAAGTCGCATAAAGAGAAGAATAAAAAGAAGTGTAAGTAAGGATTAGTATTATGGTAAAAGGGAAGAGTACTTGTAAGCTACTAAAGGATATTCGACAGCAGATAGCGGATGCGAATGGTATCAGCTATCAGCCTAAGGAGTGTCATCACAAGGGGGATTGTGCAGGCACTTGTCCTGCTTGTGAGGCGGAGATACGTTATCTTGAACGTGAGTTAAAGGCGCGTAAGGGTAATGGCTTCGGTATGAAGGTAGCTGGTATTGCTGCTGGTATTTGTGCTACGGTAATGCCGATGACTGCTGCTGCGCAAGGTGTTAAGCCTGATAGTACGGCTAATCGTCCTGTACATACAGCTAAGAAAGGCGATGTAAAGGTAGTAGACCTTTCTGATGGTTGTGCATCACCTGTGGTTGTACGTGGAATGGTAATAGGTGGTGATGATAAGGAACCTTTGATAGGTGCTTCTGTTGTAATAGACGGAACTAACAAGGGTGTGGCAACAAACGTAGATGGACAGTTTGCTTTGAAGTTACCACCAGAAACTTCGTTGGTTATTTCATATATCGGTTATAAGAAGCAAAAGGTTCATGTAAGTTCTCTTTTGCATTCTGATAATAATGTTTTTATACTGGAAGTCTCTGAATTATCGGGTTTATCGGGTATAGCAGGAGGGCTTGTAACCGTTTTGAACTACGATGATGTGTATGGTCATAGGACTTATAAGCCGAAGACGCATAAGGAGAAGAATAAAAAGAAGTGTAAGTAAATATAAATGTTATGACAAAAGGAAAAAGTACTTGTAAGCTATTGAAGGATATTCGGCAACAGATAGCGGATGCGAATGGTATCAGTTATCAGCCTAAGGAGTGTCATTACGAAGGGGAGTGTGCGGGTACGTGCCCTGCTTGTGAGGCGGAGATACGCTATTTAGAGGCACAGTTACGAGAACGGAAACGCAAGGGATGGGGCATGAAAGTGGCTGGTTTGGCTGCTGGTCTTTGTGTTGCTACGGTTCCGCTTACATCATGTCAGAACACTCCCAAAGCTTGTAACGTTGAGAATAAAGCTCAGGATTCTACTGATATGCCAGTTATGGGCGAGAAAGTAGTGATACCAAAAGCACTCACTGCAGATTTGAAGAATGCTATTGTTATTGTTGGACGAGTGCTCGACTCTTCTACTGGTAAGGCTGCTCCAGAAGTTAATGTTATGCTATTAGGAGGTAAGAAGAGGCTATCTTTGGGCGAAGATGGAAGATTTGTATTGCAGGTTAATCGTAATGATACCCTCGTGTTTTCATCTTATGGATTTGAAGATAAGGTGATAGCAGTGAAGTCTATTCGTAATCCTGATGATATGGTTGTCCGTTTAGAACCTTCTCTTGACGTAGTAGGAGGGATAGATAGGGAGTATTTAGAGAAAGAATTAGCCGACAGCACTGCTCCTCAATCACATAAAGAGAAATGCAATCAGAAATAACAGCACCGTTTATTGCCATTAATCGGCACAGACTCACTACGGATGGCGAAGGCGTAACAACATTGGTAGGCTTTCATGGTTGTCCGCTTCATTGCGAGTACTGCTTAAACGCTCAGTGCTTGCAGGCTGATGGTGTTTGGTGCAGGCTGACGCCCGGTGAGTTGTATAGTGAGGTGGAGATAGACGACCTTTACTTTGTGGCAACGGGTGGCGGTATCTGTTTTGGCGGTGGTGAACCCCTTTTACGTTCAGACTTCATTAAAGCCTTTGCCGAGATAATGAATCCCGAATGGAAGTTGACAATAGAGACATCGCTCAACGTGCCGCTTGAGAATGTCAAAGCTATTGCCTCGTTGGTGCAGATGTGGTATGTAGATATTAAGGATATGAACCCTGATATCTACAAAGCGTATGGATGTAAAGAGAATAAGCAGGTAATCAGTAATCTTCAATGGTTAGCAGCGAACGGATATGCTGATAAGGTAATCATCCGTCTACCCTTGATACCTGAATATAATACAGACGAAGACCGCCAGCAGAGCCAGCAACAGTTAGAAAAGATGGGCTTTACAAACTTTGATAAGTTTAATTATATTGTGCGGTAGTAGAATTAATCCTATACAATATACATAGCTCATCTTTCGTTTTTTACTTGAAAAGCATTATCTTTGCAATTAATAAAAGAAAGAGAGTATGAAGAAACCACTTGTCATTTTATCAATTATATTTCTGTTGTTGCCAATTACAGTAACAGCACAGAGCTTCGACGCCTTATGGCAACAAGTAAATCAAGCTGAGCAAAAGGACTTACCAAAGACACAAATCAGCTTGTTAAAGAAGATTGAACAGAAAGCACAGAAAGAAAAAGCCTATGGGCAAATCTTGGCTGCAAGTCTGTTAGCATCAAGGTTACAGACAGAGATTGCACCCGACTCTGCTGAGGTAGAGTTAAAGCGGTTGAAGGCAAAGGCAAAGATGGTAGAAGGGAAGGATGAGGTCTTGTCGGCTGTCTACAACTGTATCTTGGGTGTGATAGGACGGAATGAAGAAAGTGGAAATGCTGACGACTACTTTAAGAAGGCTCTGGCTAACCCTTCTCTGTTGGCAAGTCAGAAAGCAGCCGACTTTAAGCCTTTGATAAAGATAGGTAAAAACGATGATATCTTCAAGGGCGACCTACTGCATGTTATTGGTATGCAAGTGGGTAACTACGACAAACTGCATAGCTATTATAAAAGCGTTGGAAACCGTGAGGCAGCTTGCTACACGGCATTGATGGGAATAAAGGAGGAGAAAGAGAGTATTTCAAAGCTCGACTCACTCATGCAAGTGTATAGCGACTTACCGATATGTGGGGAAGTTGCGTTGAAGCGTTATGCTTGTATGGGAGAAGATACTCCGGTTGAGGAGAAGATAGCTTATATTGATAAAGCACTTGTCCGTTGGGCATCATGGAATAGAATTGTATCATTACGTAATGCTCGTACAGAACTGACAAGACCGATGTTTGAAGTGAGTTTCGATAAGCGTAATGTTAGTTCGACGGAGAAGAATAACTGGGTTAAGCTGAATACGCGCAATGTGTCAGATGTAGTTATAACGGTTACGCGTACGAAACTATCAGGAAATCATTCTATCAGTTTTGTAGATAAAGACGACATGGCTAAGTTGAAGGCAAGTCTGTTGCCTGCAACAACGCAGACGATAAACCGTACGTTCACTGGGCATAAGGATTATGAAGAGGTGAAAGACTCTTTCTTAATGCCTACATTACCTTTGGGTGTTTACCTTATTAAGGTAGAAACGCCTAAAAAGAATTTTACACCGAAATATGCTTTCTACTATGTTAGTGACCTCTATGTCATGAGCGAACTGCAACCAAAGAAGAAAGCACGGTATGTTGTTGTCAATGTTGTGGATGGTCAACCAGTAGCAAATGTAACGGTTCAGGCTACCTATCCAAATTATTATAATGATAAGCCTTCTATCGTTAAGAAACTGGTTACGAACAAGAATGGAGAGGTAGTTTTTGACTCGGAAAGAACTACCCCTGACATCTATGTCTTTACGAATAAGGATAAAGCCTTTGAAGAAACTCAACTGGAGGGGTCGTATGACTACGACAAGGTGAACTATGACAAGATGGTAACTCAGGTCTTCACGGATAGAGGTATCTATCGTCCTGGGCAGACGGTGCACGCATCTGTCATTGCTTATCAGAACACCAAGCAAGACTATAAGACTAAGGCTGCAGGCGGACAAACCTTCGATATAGTTTTGAAAGATGCCAATTATAAGGAGATAGGACGTAAGTCAGTAACCACCGACCGTTTCGGTACTGCTGCAGCAGACTTTAATCTTCCTACAAGTGGACTGACAGGTAGTTTCTCTATTTATGCTGATTTTGGAACAAAAGGATCTAAGCGTTTTCAAGTAGATGAGTACAAACGTCCAACGTTTGATGTAAACTTTGACGAGTATAAGGAGAAGTATGCTGTCGGTGATTCTATCAAGTTGATTGGTCGTGCCAAGAGTTTTGCTGGTGTACCTGTACAAGGTGCAAAGGTGCATTATGTCGTTACACGTAATATAAGCTATTGGAGTCGCTTCTATGAAGATAGTGAGGAAGTGAACGAGCAAGATGTTGTCACAGACGACAAGGGAGAGTTTGTTGTTACTGTACCTTTTGTTCTGTCTGATAAAGCCAAGAAAGAACTGAAGTCTGGTAAGGGTTATCGTTCACTTTTCTATAACTTCAGCGTTGAGGCTTCGGTGACTGATGCCGCAGGTGAGACACATGACGGGTTTGCTTCATTGCCATTAGGAACAAAGGAGGCAAGTCTTTCTTGCAATATTCCTGAGAAGAACCTGCGTGACAGTCTTAAAATGATTAAGTTTAATTATCTGAATGCTGCAGGATCTCCTGTTGATGGTACTGTGAAGTATGTAATCGTAGCGCAGCAGAAGGATAAGAATAAATATGTTTATAGCGATTATAAGACCGCGAAGGCAAATGAGAATGTTGCTATAAAGGGTTTGTCTTCTGGTGCTTATCGCCTACATGCTATTTGCGGAACAGATACGATAGATGAGGACTTTGTCGTCTTCTCTTTTGATGATAAGCGTCCTGTTATTGAGACACATGACTGGTTCTATCTGAGTGGGAACCAATTCCCACGCGATGGTGGTCCTATCTATATGCAGGTGGGTTCAAGTGATGAGAATCAGTATGTTGTTTATTCTATCTTCTCAGGTAATAAAGTGATTGAAACAGGTTCTTTCAATCAAAGCAATAGTATACAGACACGCAAGTTTGTCTATAAGGAAGAGTATGGTGATGAGATATTTCTTAATTATGCTTGGGTAAAGAATGGCATAATGTATTCTCATTCAGAGAGGATTATACGTCCGTTACCAGATAAGAGCTTAATTGTGAAATGGAAGACATTCCGTAATAAACTTATCCCAGGTCAGCAAGAAGAATGGACAGTAACCATTAATCGTCCTGATGGTAAAGCTGCCAATGCTCAACTGATGGCAACACTTTATGACAAGAGTCTTGATCAGTTCTTGTCTAATTCATGGAACTTAGGCAACTTCTTCTCGCTTAACTATACATCTGTTAACTGGGAGAGTCCTGATTATTCAGGTTTGGGTCTTTCATGGGAAGCTAATATCAAACCTTTTGATGTAGAGCTGTTGTCTTTCTCGAGATTTGATAGTCGCTTCTTAGAAGATTATGATACGCCAGATGCTTATGTTTATTCAACAAGAGAAGACCGAATGGTAAGCATGACACGTGCCGTTAAGTCAATGGTTTTAGCAAAGGAGTCTTCTATGAATGAGGTCGTTAAGGTTGGATTTGGACCTACTAAGGAAACGAAAGCGAAATTTACTGCTCCTGTTGTCAAGAAAGATGAGGAGATAAAACCAGAGAAGGACGAACCGAAGAATATAAAGCCTTCAATGCGTGAGAATCTCAATGAGACTGCCTTCTTCTATCCACAGTTGCAGACGGATGGAAAGGGTAATGTAAGTATTAAGTTTACGCTTCCAGAGAGCCTTACTACTTGGCGTTTCATGGGATTGGCACACGATGAGGATATGAACAATGGCTTCCTTTCTGATGATATCGTTGCTCAGAAGACCTTGATGGTGCAGCCTAATATGCCTCGTTTTGTACGTATGGGTGACGAGGCTATGGTTTCTGCTCGTTTGTTCAATCAGTCTGAGAAAGATATTAATGCAAAAGCAAAGGTTGAAATCCTTGACCCAGCAACTGAGAAGGTGCTCTTTACGGATAGTAAAGCTGTTGTTTTGAAGGCACAGGGGAGTGGTTCAGCAACTTATAGCTTAGCTTCATTGCTGGCGAAGAATGCCAATAAACTTACAGCTGACCAATCCTTACTCGTTGTTCGCTTCACAGTTGAGGGCGATGGTTTCTCTGATGGTGAGCAACATTACCTCTCAGTACTTCAGAATAAGGAGTATGTAACAAACACCTACCCATTCACACAGAATGATGCAGGGGTGAAGACGATTAATGTTGGTAAGCTCTTCCCAAAGAAGAGTACGGATCAGAAGCTGACAGTAGAGTACACCAATAACCCTAATTGGCTGATGATTCAAGCATTGCCTTATGTGGCAGATGCAAATGAAAAGAATGCAATCAGTCTTGTTTCGGCTTATTACGCAAATAGTTTGGGTAAGCAGATAATGAATACTTCCCCATCGATTAAGCAGACTATTGAACAGTGGAAGAAGGAAACAGGTAAAGAAACGTCTATGATGTCGGCTTTGGAGAAGAATAAAGAACTCAAAACCTTGACACTTGATGAGACTCCTTGGCTAATGGATGCTAAGAATGAAAGCGAACAGAAACAGCAACTCGTGCGCTTCTTCGATGAGAATCAGATGCAGAACAAATTGACATCAACATTCTCAAGTCTAAAGAAACTGCAAAACTCTGATGGTTCGTTCTCTTGGTGGCAAGGAATGAAGGGAAGTCTTTATATGACTGTTGCGGTGACGAAGACACTCGCTCGTTTGCAAAACCTTACAAGTCCTAACCCAGAGGTTACAAAGATGATTAACGCTTCTTTCCGCTTTATGGATAAGAAGGTAGCTAAGTGTGTGGCTGAGATGAAGCGTGATGAGAAGAGGTATAATACAACATTGTTCCCTTCTGACGCACTCTGTGATTATCTTTACACCAATGCTTTGTTCTATCATGACCGAGCTACAAATGACATAAAGTACCTCATCGACCGCCTGACCAAGAAACCTACGGATTTGACTATCTACGGTAAAGCGAATACTGCAGTAATCCTTCAGCAGTATGGTAAGGTTGAAAAGGCGCGTGAATACCTGCAGAGTATCAAGGAATATACGGTTTATACGGAGGAGAAGGGACGTTACTTCGATTCTAAAAACGCTTATTACAGCTGGCGTGATTATAAGATTCCAACAGAGGTGGCTGCTATCGAGGCGATAAAGACGATTACTCCTACTGATGGTAAGACGCTTGTTGAGATGCAGCGTTGGCTCTTGCAGGAGAAGCGTACGCAGGCTTGGGATACACCATTGAACTCAGTGAATGCTATTTGGGCTTTTATGAACAATGGCAATTGGTTGATGCAGAATGGAGAGCATGCTACGTTGATGCTTGATAACAAACCATTGCAGATAACACAGCCTACGGCTGGATTGGGCTATGTGAAGGCTACACAGCCAGTTGATTTCCAATCGTCTGAAAATCATGATTTGGTTATTAGCAAGACAAGCACTGGCACAAGTTGGGGTGCTGTCTATGCACAGTTCTTCCAATCGTCAACAGATATCTCTGATGCTTCATCTGGCTTGAAGATTAAGCGTGAGGTAATGGTTGATAGTGTGCTGTTGAAGAGAGGAAAGAACCTTAAAGTTGGTGACAAGGTGCGTATCCGTTTGACGATCATTGCCGACCGTGATTACGACTTTGTGCAGGTTGTTGACAAGCGTGCTGCCTGCCTTGAGCCTGTCAGTCAGTTGAGTGGTTATCGTTGGGGATACTACATTGCTCCAAAGGATTACACCACTAATTACTACTTTGACCAGATGGCAAAGGGTAAGCATGTCGTTGAGACAGAATATTATATTGACCGAGCAGGTGTTTATCAGACAGGAACCTGCACTGCGCAATGTGCATACGCTCCAGAATATAGTGGACGTACTGGCGCGGAGGTTATACGAGTAAACGAGTAGACGAGAAGACGAGTTGACAAGTAAACGAGTTATTTGATAGAGTTGTCGATTCAAAGTGTTGTTTTTAACTCTATTCATTTTCAAGTAGATGAGTAGACAAGTGAACAAGTCTACAAGTAAACGAGTAAACAAGTTATATGATAGAGTTGTGGAGTAGGGGATGTTATCTTACCCCCCCTAACTTCTCAACTCCTTAATTCCTTAAAAAGAAATGCTTCAAATAGAGATAGATAACGGTAGTGGTTTTTGCTTCGGTGTGACCACTGCCATTAAGAAAGCCGAAGAAGAATTGGCAAAGGGTACAAAGCTCTATTGCTTAGGTGATATTGTACATAACAGTATGGAGGTGGAACGTCTTACAAAGAAAGGACTTATCACGATTAATCATGAGCAGATGCGCGAACTTCATAACGTGAAGGTTTTGCTGCGTGCACATGGCGAACCACCTGAGACTTACGAACTTGCAAGACGTAATAACATTGAGATTATCGATGCTACTTGTCCTGTGGTTCTTGCCCTTCAGCGTCGTATTAAGACACAGTATGAGAAAGGTCGTCAACCTTCTTATATGATATCGTCAAAGGGTGGGGCTGTTGTTGATGAACCTTCAAACCTTAAGCCAGTAGCGAATGAAGCGGCAGAAACCTCTACTTCCTCTGTTTCTCTTCCTCCTGCAGTGGGTGAGGGGCAAGAACTCAGTTCTACTTCTTCCATTGTTATCTTTGGAAAGAATGGTCATGCCGAGGTTCTTGGACTCGTAGGTCAGACGCATAGTCAGGCGATTGTGATAGAGAAGTTTGAAGATGTTAAAGCGTTAGACTTTAATAATGACATCTATCTCTACTCACAGACGACAAAGAGTTTGGATGAGTTTCATAAGATTATAGAATACATTCAAAGCCATATATCACCAAAAGCAAAGTTCCAAAGCTTTGACACAATCTGCCGACAGGTTGCTAATCGTATGCCAAACATTTCAACCTTTGCTGCTCGTCACGACTTGATTCTCTTTGTGGCAGGCCGTAAGAGTTCAAATGGTAAGGTCCTCTTTCACGAATGTCTGAGTGTGAACCCAAACTCCCATCAAGTTGAGAGTGCGGATGAAATCGACATGAGTTGGTTTGATGGGGTTGAAACAGTAGGTATCTGTGGTGCTACGAGTACTCCGAAATGGCTGATGGAAGAATGCCGTGATGAGATACTCAGGCGTACGAAATAATAGCTTTATAATCCTCAAACAAAGAGATTAAACGCGAAAAACTATCAAGTTGTGATAGTTTTTCGCGTTTTTTTTATACCTTTGCATCGTCAATCAAGATTTAATGTGACTTTTATTGCAACACTTGGGTTAGGTTTTTTCTTGAAATGACAGATGCAGGATAATATTTGTTGGGCCTTCCAACAGTTTAATATGATGGAGTATGTCAGGTGATGATGATAGTTTTTAGGGAGTTATATACTCCTCGAAAATCTTTTTATATCGCTTCAAGAAGTGTGGAAATCTGACTTTTATAATTAGAGTTCTATCTCTTCCCCTGACATCTCAATTCTTAATAATAAAACATTGTCGTACTGTAAACATTGTACGAAATGTCTTGTTCGTGGACATAACATTACTCTAATCAACAAGAGAAGATGTCATGTTGTCCCATATTATTTAAGTGAAGTATTCATTAATAGTGTTGCATAGTAGACTTATGAAAGAACAAAAGAGTTTCCTTGTCCCTATGGCATTCTTAGGGCTTATGTTTTTTACTTGTGGATTTGCATTGGGTATAAATTCATTGTTGGTTCCAGTATTGAAGGTGTCATTAAGTGTTTCTTCAATGGAAGCATATATGCTCATTGGTGCAACATTCTTGCCTTTCCTCATCTTTGGCTATCCTGCGGGAATATTAATCAGCAAGATAGGATATAAGCGTACGATGGCTATTGCGTTCGGAATGTTTGCTGTAGCTTTTGGAGTGTTTATCTTCTCGGCAGATGCAAAGAGTTTTCCTTTGTTTCTGGCAGCTTCCTTTTTCTGTGGAACGGCAAACACCTTCTTACAGGCAGCTATAAATCCTTATGTGACAATATTGGGACCAACGGAGAGCGCTGCAAAGCGTATTTCTATTATGGGTATGATTAACAAGTTAGCTTGGCCAGTGTCACCCCTCTTTATTGCTCTTTTCGCAGGTGCTTCAGGTAGTGTCGCGATAGATGATTTAGGTAAACCTTTTGCTGTGATTATTTGTCTTTTCGTTGCTTTAGGTGTAGTGGCTCTTTTGTCACCATTGCCAGAGGTGAAGGCAGCAGGTGAGGATAGCAGTGAGACTGATGAGGTTGACCAAGAAGTATCTGCTTATGCAAACAGTAAGAAGTCTGTTTTCCAGTTCCCACACTTGGTTCTGGGTGCTATTGCCATCTTCTTTTATGTTGGTGCAGAGACTATTGTGTTGGGAACGCTCATTGACTATGCGAATGAGTTAGGACTTGCTCATCCAGAAAACTATTCTTGGATAACTCCGATTAGTATTAGTATTGGATATATAGCAGGAATCATTCTGATTCCTAAGTATCTTTCTCAGACACGTGCTTTGCAGATTTGTTCATTCGTAGCCTTATTGGGAACGACCCTCGTTGTTCTTCTTCCTGGAGTTTATAGTATATATAGTGTCGGTGTTATGGCTTTAGGATGTTCACTGATGTGGCCAGCGTTTTGGCCTTTGGCATTGATGGATTTGGGTAAGTTTACCAAGAAGGGTTCATCACTCTTGACAATGGGACTTATCGGTGGAGCAGCAATTACAGTACTGTTTGGTCTTTTAAAGGATGTTTTAGATGCTCGATATGCCTATGGTCTTTGCTTTGTATGCTTTGGCTATATCTTGTTTTATGCGTTCAAGGGCTATAAGTTACGTTAATAGATTCATATCTAAAGACGTTATAAGTCTCTGTATAATAACCTTTCTATTAGGTTGGAAGCAGTATTCTTATTACATTAAATAATCCTAAGTTATAATAGTTTTACGGGGTTGCCTTTACGAAGGTAATCCCGTTTTTTGTATACTATCTTATAAACGTCTATGTTTGGTCTTCTTTCATATGGACTGATAAACTAAGACTCTTATATAATATGGCACAGAGAGCCACGGAGTGGACGGAGATAAACGCAATGTGGAGGTGCCGATGTCATAAAGTGTGACGGAGGTGTAGCGTACAGATTCTTGATAACTATTTTGGTATAAACGCTTTGTATATAGATTACTGATAGACTTGGCAAACTATCTCCGTTGCTCTATGCACCAACGGTGCCTCCGTGCCTTCCATTGCTTTGTTTTATTAATCCTCCGTCCTCTCCGTGCCTCCGTGTGACATTGCTTCAAACTCTAAGCTTAAGTGGCAAACCTTATCACTCCCAAATCCTGATGAGCCCAAAATATGTTTAGGCTCTAATAACCGCATGGGTTAATTTTGATTTCACATTAGGTACTTGAATCTACCGACTCTTTTATTATTGTGAAATATATTTACATAACTTCGAGTTAAATCTCCTTTTCATGCGTATAAAATAGCATTTCTAAAGGTGTTTGTAACTATCAGGTATACAGTATATTATCAATTTGTGTTTTAAAAGGTGCTTACTAAGGGTCCAAAAGGGCGTTAGTAAGACCTTAAAAGGGCATCTTTTAGAAGCCTATTAAGCCCCTTTTCGAAGGCTAAAGACCATATATAAAATTCAAGATGTATAAAAAATATTTACATGCGTTTGTTGGTTGCGGTTAAGTGAAGGCATAAATGACAGAAAGACAATGTAAAGAATAGGCAAAGAAATAATATTTTTTAGGTTTCAATTAAATATTTGTGATAGATGTTATGAAATGATATGTTTTTAATATATAAACTTAAAAAATATTTGCAAGGTTTTTGTTTTTTGTGTACTTTTGTAGCTTCGCTGTTAAAAAGCGGCTTTAATAAAAAGAATATCAGTATAATTTGTATTCTACTTTTTTAATTAATAAGAATAGTTCTAAACATTAAAGTACCAGAGGGGAAATGAGAAAAGAAATGCAAAAAAGTAATCTCGTATTACGAATTTGGGCAGTACTGGCTCTGATGTTAATGCTTAGTATAGGGTCAACCATATCGGCACAAACACAAGATGTTGATAAGATGGTAGTGACGCTGTCTATGAAGCAAACAGAAATGAAGACCTTCTTAGATGAAGTGTCAAAGCAAACAGGATTACAATTTGATGTGACTCCCGAACTACTATCTCAAGCGGAGAAAGTTAACATTGACGCACAAGCGCAGCCTGTTCGTGCCGTGTTAGGACAAGTCTTTAATAAGACTGGTTTTAGCTATAGTATTGATGGCAACAGCGTGAAACTTGTTCGTAAACCAACACAAGAGAAACGGAAGGGAGTGTATGGACAGGTAACCGATAAAGACGGTTTACCTCTGCCTGGTGTAACTATTCGAATGAAAGGCTTTAATGGCGGTTATATTACGAATTTAGATGGTCAGTATGAAATTAATACCGACCTGCCAGAGGTTACACTTACCTTTAATTATATAGGATATAAGCCTTTAGAGAAAAAGGTAAAGAATGGTACGGCTGGCAACTTCACGATGCAGGAAGACGTTGGTGAGTTAGGTGAAGTTGTCGTAACAGGTTTTGCAACAAAGAATAGAAACAGTTTTACTGGTTCGCAGGTATCTATAAAGAAAGACGAATTATTGTCTGTTGGTACAAAAAATGTACTTACGAGTTTGGCTAACTTTGTGCCAGGTCTTAGCGTGTTAGAAGATAACCTTGGCGGATCTGACCCAAATAAGATTGCTGATATCAATATTCGTGGACGTGCTACCTTCTCAGGTCAAGCTAACTTACCTGTATTCGTTGTTGACGGTTCGCAGGTAAAGGTAGACTATGTCAATGATATGGATATGAATGATATCGAGTCAATCACCGTACTCAAAGATGCGTCGGCATCAGCACTCTATGGAGCGAAGGCTTCTGCAGGTGTTATCGTCATCACAACGAAGGCACTCAAGGGTGGTAAGTTGAGATTTAATTATAACGGAACATTACGTTTGTCAACTCCTGATTTGAGCGATTATAAATTGCTTTCAGCATCACAAAAGCTTGAGTACGAGCGTTTGGCAGGTCTTTACACAGCGACCAACTTAGCGGACCAATATGCGCTGCAAAACAAGTATGCATACTATTACAACCAGATTCAGGACGGTGTAACAACCGACTGGATTAAGAAGCCATTGCGTAATGCGGTTTCTTCACAGCATAGTGTAAGTATCGACGGAGGTGATGAGCACGCACGATACAACTTAGGTGTGCGTTATGGAGATGAGGAAGGTGTAATGAAGGGTTCGAGTCGTGAGCGTTTGTCAACAAACTTCAAGCTTTCGTATAACCTTTCTGGTAAGTTCTTTATCAGTAATACGGCTACGATCTCATCTGTAAAATCAACTCAGTCGCCATATGGTGACTTCTCTGATTGGGTGAAGCAGAATCCATATGAATATCCATATGATGAGTATGGAGCACTGAAACCAAAGTTGAACTATGACCTCTCTAATCCTCTGTATGAGGCATCGTTAGGTAGTTTCAACAGAGGAAACACGCTTGACGTATTAAACACAACAACGCTTCAGTTATGGTTAGGTGAAAAGTTCAGAATTGATGGAGACTTCTCAATACAAAAGACGAAATATGAAGGACGTAACTTTGTGTCACCCTTCTCGGCAGATCAAATTAAGAATGTAGCCGATGTGTCACGCAGAGGAAGCCTGACAGAGACTTTCACCAGTACAACTACTTATCAGGGTAAGTTGATGGTGTCATACAATAACTATATATTTAGTAAGTTGTTCCTTACCACGATGGCTGGTGCAACGATTGAGTCAAACTCTGTCGATGGTAGTAGGTATGGTTCTGTAGGTTATTATTCAGACAATGTAGCCCATCCATTGTTGGCAGGAAACTATCCAACAGGTAAACCAGGTGGTGTAGACAATAAGTATAATGGTGCAGGTTTCTTCGTAAACCTTAACACAATATGGGATAACCGTTACTTCTTAGATGTAATTTATCGTTATGAAGGTTCGTCTAAGTTTGGCAAGAACTCTCGTTTCGCTCCTTTCTGGAGTGTGGGAACAGGATGGAATATTCATAATGAGAAGTTCCTTAAAGGTTCACCTTTCCAGTTGTTAAAGCTTCGTGCAAGTTTGGGTTATCTTGGAAACATCTCGTTTGAACCCTATCAGGCGTTGACAATGTATACCAGTTTGGCAGGTCTTAACTATATAAAAGGTATTGGTGCCGTACCAATGGGTATTGGAAACAAGAACCTTAAGTGGGAGAGAACACTCAGTGCCAACCTCGGTCTTGACCTCACAATGTTCAAGGGACGCTGGGACTTCTCGGCAGATGTTTATGTAAAGAATACAGACAACTTGTTGCTTGACATCACTAAGGCTCCATCATTGGGTATCACCACGTCACGTGAGAATGTCGGAGAGGTAGAGAACCATGGATTCGAGTTCCAGACACGTGTTATCCCTATCAAGAATAAGGATTGGGAGTGGTCATTGAGCCTTAACTACGCTTACAACAAGAATAAGATTAAGAAGATTAGTAACGCTCTTCGTGAACAAAACGAGAAGAACCAAGCAAAGGGTGGTGTGACACCATTGCCTATCTATGAGGAAGGTCAGTCGTTGACAGCATTGAAGGTAGTTTCTTCAGCTGGTATCGACCCTATTACGGGTAATGAGGTCTTCATTAAGCGTGACGGTAGCCTTACGTTCGTTTACGATCCTAATGACAAGGTAGTATATGGCGATACCACACCATTCGGTATGGGTTCAATCGGTTCTTACCTTACCTATAAGCAGTTCTCAATGGGAATGTCTATGCGTTATTCTTTCGGTGGAGCTGTCTATAACCAGACGTTAGCAAGTAAGGTGGAGGGTGCCGACCCACGCTATAACGCTGACGAACGCGTATTTAGCAGTAGATGGAAGGAAGTAGGTCAGCAGGCAAAGTACAAGCGTATTAGCGATTCAAGCGTACCTATGCAGACATCACGATTTGTAGAGACAAATAATTATATTACGCTGAGCAGTCTCTCGTTAGCATACGAAGTGCCATTGACATTCATTAAGCGATACGGCTTGAAGCGTTTACACTTGGAGATGTTGGCTAATGACCTCTTCTATCTCTCCTCTGTGAAACGTGAGCGCGGATTAAGTTATCCTTATGAGCGAAGCGTAGAGTTTTCAGTAAGACTTGGTTTTTAGACCGATGATGGCTGACACATTAATATAATAGTGAAAGACTATTTAGGTAACAATAAGAAAAAAACGAATATGAAGAGAATATCATATTATACAAAACTATTGGTAGGTGCTGTCATGATGCTATCTGTGGTATCATGTAACGACTTTATAAATGTTCAGCCATCTGGGCAGGAGGATGAAGAACAACAGTTCTCATCTATCCGTGGTTTCCGTAATGCTATGTATGGTGTTTATGGCAGTATGGCAACATCAGACTTATATGGTGACAACTTAAGCTTTGGCTTTGTTGACCAGTTAGGACAAATCTTTGGTTACGATAACTCATCAGAGACAAGCTACTTCGTAGGTCAATACGATTATATGCGAAGTGATGTGCGCTCTATTGTTGACGCCATCTGGACAAAGCAATATCAAGCAATCTCATACGTCAATAATATAATTGACCAAACAGAGAATGCTAAGTTTGAGCATGCGGAGCTGCCTTTGATGCGTGGTGAGTGCTATGGCTTACGTGCCTTTATGCACTTCGACCTTGTTCGTCTTTTTGCTGAAGACTATGGTCAAAGTAATGCGTCAACACGTGGTATACCATACTCAACGTCTTTCGACCTCAATAATAAGACGATATTGACTTTGCATAAAACGTATGAAGCGATATTGTCGGATTTGGATAAAGCTGAAGAACTTTTGAAGAACGATAATGTTGTAAACGTTGAGACAACAGCTTCCAGTGACTATCTGAAAGGACGTGCTGTGTTCTTTAATAAGTATGCTGTGGCTGCTACAAAGGCAAGAGTTTACTATGCTATGGGTGACGAGGCGAATGCGGCTAAGTATGCTAAGCAGGTAATCGATGCAACCAATAACTTCTCATTGAAGAAGTATAGCTCATTGAGTGATGTAAAGCGTTTCCCTGCAGCAGGAGAATTAATCTTCGGCTTGTATAACAATACGCTTTCAAGCACTATCTCTACACTTTTCTTATCACAGACTGCACGTGGTACATTCACTGAAGGACGTAGAGATCTGGAGAATCTGTATGAAACATCAGCTTTCTCGGCTACAAGTACAGACTTGCGTTACACGGGCTATTACAGACAGAATACTACACCAGATGGTTTGAAGACCTATTCTTTTGTAAGATTCTTAGAAAGTGATGCGCAGGTGAATAGCAATCCTTTACAGGGCTTGACACTAATCCGTTTACCAGAGATGTATTATATCTTAAGTGAATGTACATATGATAGTAATAAGGCAGAGGCTGTTAGATTACTCAATGAAGTAAGAAAAAGTCGTGGATTAGAGGATGTTGATAGCGCAAAGGTAGCAACACGCGAGGCTTTCAATAAGGAGATGTTGCGTGAGCGTATGCGTGAGATGCCTGGAGAAGGACAAACGTTCTATGCGTTAAAGCACTACAACAAAGCATTTACTGACTTTAGAGGTATTACCACACGTCAGCCATCTAATTCCATCTTCGTCTTGCCTTGGCCAGAAACGGAGAAAGAGTTCGGAGGACAGTAAGTTATTAAACACTTTATGAAAATGAAAAAAACAATAAGAAATATACTACTTGTTTGCGCTGGTGTAACCATATTTGCAGCATGCAGCAACGTCGACTTTGATGGTGAACATAGTTCTGACGGCATGTTTGAGCCAACAAATCAAGTTAGCTTCTATTATGCACAACCAGGTGATACCGTTGTGAATTACTCATTCGGAGTAAAGCCTGTTGATACACTTACACACGTGGTTTATCTCCCTGTGCAGCTCGTAGGTAATCTTTCTACTGAGGCGCAGTCTTTCAGTGTAGAAGTTGGTAAGGGTACAACAGCTGTCGCTGGGAAGCATTACACACTTAATGCTGACACCTTGCGTTTCGCTCCTAATGCTTATCGTACCTGTGTTCCTGTAACGTTGATACGTACTAACTTGTCAGAAGATAAGGATGATTCAATACGATTGGTATTGAATTTAGTAGGGAAGGATAAGTTGGGAACAAGACTTACCAAGAACAATACGGTTAAAATAACCTTTAACAACGTACTCTCTAAGCCTGATTTCTGGGAAGTGATGGAGAGTTACTGGGGTTTAGGAGCCTTTACCAAAAACAAGTATCGTAAGTTACTTGCTTATTATGACAGTAATGAGGCTACTATCAGAGATATCATAGAAGGCTCTGATGTAACGGCACAAGGCTATCTTTATCAGCATGTGCAGGAGGTAATTGCTTACTTTGCAGCGCATCCAGATGAGTTGTAAAAAGTAGGATAGGTATTGTTACTTGTCTTAAGGTATAATCGAGTGTACACTGAGTATCGTTTCAATAAGGAACTTTGGTTTACGATAAAACGATGATTATGCCTTATGATAGAATGAATATTGGTAAATAGATAAATAAGAAATAAGATGATAAAGAAATATTTATATCTTCTCTTGGCACTCCCATTAGTGGCATTGTCATTTCAGTCATGTATAAAAGATGAGTCTTATGGTCCTTCTGGTAATTCGTCTAAGTTGTCATTGGCACAGGACTTACAGGAGAAATATACCCTTAATAGATGGGATACATTAAAGATTTCGCCTAATGTCGTACAGACAAATGAGCAAAAGAAGGTTGACTATGAATGGGAAGTAAATGGTAAGGTTGTATCGACCGATGCTTCTCTTAAATATGTTTGTAAGGACTTCGGCTCTTTTCCATGTCGATTAAAGGTGAGCAATGGAGATAATATTCAATATTATGAGTTTGGACTAAATGTACAATACTCTTATGTTGATGGTCTTTACATATTAGCAAGTAATAGCGGAAAGACAATTGTTTCTTATCTGCCCGAGGAAGGAAGTACAAAGACTTTTGACTTAGATGTTCTGCAAAAGAATAACCCAAGCATTGATTTCACAGGAGAACCTAAGGGAATTGATTATGCGTTAGCACGTGATAACAAGACTCCACTCTTGTTAGTTGCCGTAGGAAGTCCAAGTACTATCTATGAGTTCGACGGTAATCTGATGAATATGCGCTTCACTACTAATAGTACAGGCGATGTTACATATCTTAGAAAGAGTGCCTTGACATATCCAAAGTCAATGCTGACAATGGTAAATCATGTGCCAAACCGATTGACACTCTCAGAGACAACACCCTTCAACTTAGGTAAGTCAATAAAGGATGCTTTAGGTTCTGACATCTCTTTAGCTGATGCTGCTACAGCTTGGAAGCAGCAAGACCTACGTTATGTACAAGGCTACGTAATGTTTGATAATGCTGAAGGACGATTGGTCGCACAAAAGGTACAGGCTACAGGTAAGGTGCCTGTTGAGTTATTGAAAGGTAAGTTTACGGGTGAAACACTTGTTGGTATGGGACCTGTTGACAACGATCGTAACATCGTACTGCTCACATGGAATGCTACTTCATCAAAGTTTAAGTGCTATTATATCTTCCCAGGCTTCTATCCTTCTACAGCTACTAAGGTTGAGGCAGCAGTTGTAAAAGATGAGGCTGTTGTACCAGCTACTGCGGGTTTGACCACGCAATCAGTTGTACGCGTATCTGCAGAGAAGAACTTAGTTTACTATTCTGCTGGTAATAAGCTGTATGCTTACAACGTATTGTCTGGTGGTAATTTCCCACAAAGCGCATTAACAACCTTTGGAGATGCCAGTGAGACTATCGCTGATATGTTCATCTTAGAAGGAAGCAATAAGCTTTATGTAGCTACAAACGCGGCTTCAGGTCAGCTTGTGGGAAGCATTTACTGTTTTGATATGAACGAAAACAAATTGCTCTGGGCGAAAAAGAATATTACTGGACGTATCAAAAGCATTACATACAGACAATAATGAACGTGGCATGTAAGGATATTACATGCCACATTCAAACCATAATTCCGACATGAAAACAAACAATATAATGGTAACACTGCGCACAATAGGAATAGGCTTATTACTATTGTGCGTTAATGTTAGGGCTTTTGCCGATGATAAAAAAGGCGACGAAGACAAAAAAGCTAAGAAGGAAACAAAATACGATAAACTATTTAAGGACAAGAAGAAGGAAACTGCAAGTAGTAAGTTTATCACTGTACATAAGAGTGATGGGAAACTTTACTTGGAGGTTCCTGTCAAATACTTGCATAAAGAGATGTTGTTGGGTGGTGGTATCTCCTCAACAACAGACCCAACCTATCTGACCATTGGTACAAAGAGCTTCACTCCTTTGCATTTCTTTTTCGAAGTTCAAGACAGCAGCTTGGTGATGAAGACACCTAACAGTGTGGTTTATTCAGATGGTAGTGCAAGCGCTGAGATGCAAGAAGCCTTGAAGATTAGCTATCGTGACCCAGTCTTGATGGGCTTTAAGATTGCTGCTTACAACAATGATAGTTCGGCTATCGTGATAGATGCAACCGATCTCTTGGCACGTCCTAACAGTATGTTACCCATTATTCCAAAGAAGTCGGGTGATTTAGCATTGTCAGCTTCGCCTAAGAGCGAAATGTCTTATGTTAGAACGATTAAGAGTTTTGATCGTAATATAACGATAAACGTTGATTTCAACTATCTACTCACTGCCTCACTCATGTCTTTACCAGTTGCGAGTGAGATTCCAACGACCGTAGGTGTTACCTATAGTTTAGCATTATTGCCAGATAGCAAGATGCGCCAACGCGTAACAGATTCGCGTGTTGGTATTGCATCTGTATCTAAACTCACCTTCGATAATAACATAGCAAAAAGCAAGCAAACATTCATAGCACAACGTTGGAATCTCGTTCCGCAGAATCTTAAGGCTTACGAACAAGGTAAGTTATCAAAGCCTGTTAAGCCAATATGCTTTTATATTGATGATGCCTTCCCTGTTGAATGGAAGAATGCGATAAAGCAAGGAGTAGAACTTTGGAATAAGGCTTTCGAACAAGCGGGTTATCAAAAGGCTATTGAAGCCGTAGACTTCCCAAAGAATGACCATAACTTTGATGCTGATGATATTGCCTATTCTTGCATTCGATACGTACCAAGTACAGCTGAAAAGGTTACATCTTCTTTTTTGGCGAACCCACAAACAGGAGAAATCATCAATGCATCTGTTTTTGTTCCTGCCAATGTCGGTGATCAGATTTACCGTTGGTTATTCTTAGGTTCAGCAGCTTCAGATGCCACAATGCGTACTTCTCATCTACCACAAGACAAGTTCAATCAAGGATTGAAGTACATGGTAGCATGCGAAATAGGGCGAAGCCTTGGTTTGCTTGATAATATAGGAGCTTCGTATTCCTATCCTGTTGACTCTCTTCGTAATAGTACATTCACACATACCAATAATCTTGCTGCATCAATAATGGCTAATACACCTTTTAATTATGTTGCTCAGCCAAGTGATAAGGGTGTTGTTTATATGCCAGAGAATGTTGGACAGTATGACAAGCATGCTATCGAATGGGCTTATCGTTATTTCGACCCATCAAAGACAAGTTTAAGTGCTGAAACCGATGCACTTGAGAAGATGGTTGATAAGCGTGTACAGAATCCTCGTTATCGTTTCTTCCGAACTTCTTCATTGATTTGGGACCCACGTGTACAAGAAGGTGCATTGGGCAATGATGCGATTAAGGCAAGCGAATATGGATTGCGTAATATGCAAATCGTTGAGAACAACCTTTATAACTGGGTGAAGGACGATGATGATAGTCGCATCAAAGAGAAGTTATATTTGGCAATCTCTCAGCAGAGATATGCTTTCTTCAAACGTGTGTTGAGTAATGTTGGTGGTATCTTCTTAAACGATATGAAAGTAACATCGGGTGTTCCTCGCTATGAGGTGGTACCTAAAGTGCGTCAGCGTCAGGCGATGTTATGGTGCTTAAATCAGGCAAAGCACTTTAAGCAATATGCTAACCCAAGCTTTGAGCGTAAGGGATTCATGGCTATAAGCTATTACGACCAACTCTTAGAGTTTATTGGATATGACCTCTTTGGTGTTCGTACACGCTTGGCAGTAGCATCACATCTGTCATCACAGAGTTATAGTCAGAAAGAATATTTCGACGACCTTTTCTCTTCACTCTTCCAAAGTGCACAATTATGTAAGGCTCCATCTCAGGAGGAACGAGTGTTACAACGTGCTTATCTAACGTATTCACGTGCGGTTATCGACAAGGCTAATAAGCAGGGTGGTAATGGTCCAGCAGCACTTCAGTCTACATCGGTTAACGGCAGTCAGACGAGTAGCACTGCCTATGGTAACCCTACAGCCTCACTCGCACCAACAGTTGATGCTGCTTTGTTAGACGGCTCGGCTATTTACTTCTACACTTCACTGTTGAAGCTTAAGCCAATGTTGGAGAAGTGTGTCAAAGCAAACCTCTCACCTGATGCGCACTCACATTATTCTATGTTGCTCTTTAAGGTGAACAAAGCTTTGGAGGATGGTCAATGAAATATTCATTAATAGCTAATCAGTTAATGCGTCGCATACTATTACTTCTGCTTCTCTTCTCTCTGGTCGCAACATCGGGAGCGGCTTTCCCGTTTTCAAAACGTAAGAAGAAGGCGCAGAGTACACAAACAGAAAAGAAATCGGCTTACGAGCGTGCCCTCACCGAGCAATTAACGGAGTCGGTGCGTGGTAGCTTTGTCTCGTTTCATAAGACTGACGGACGTATATTGATGGAACTTCCGAAGCAGTCTTTGGGTCGCGACATGATTATTGGCGTAACCATTTCGTCAGTATCTAATCCTAAGATGGGCGACTTAGGCTTTAAGAATTCCAACTTAGTGCATGTACGCTTCATTGAGAAAGATAGTTCTGTGGTGATGCAGGTGGTAAATACCGACTTGTTTGTACCAAAGAATCAGCCCTCAGCTACGCTTGCTGCAAGGCTGAATTATGATAATCTTGATTTCTTTTCATTCCCTATCAAGGCACATAACGACTCCACTGGAGCCGTGCTGTTCGATGCTTCTTCCTTTATTCTAAAGGAGAATCGCTTCTTCCCAGTGATTGCAAAGAATGTAGGATCGTACACAGTAAACTCATCTTTGAAAGATAATCTTACAAGGGTGACGAAACTAAAAGTCTTCGATGAGAATGCCTGTGTCGGTATGGATAGGCATTACATTATTAGTCTCTCTGGTAAGAAGGGTTCGCCTATCACCAACTATCCCGTAACGATTGGCGTAAACTTTACGTTAGCTTTGTTGCCAAACGACTTGATGACACCTCGTTTGAGCGATACACGTGTGGGAATGTTTCTTATGAACAAGGATGTTCTTAAGAAGGACGGATCAATTGATAAAGCAACATTCGTTAAGCGTTGGCGACTTGTACCGAAGGATACGGCTGCCTATTTTGCTGGCGAACTCTGCGAACCAACAAAGCCAATCGTCTATTATGTAGAGAATACATTCCCTCCACTTTGGAAACGAGCTATCAAAGCTGGTGTTCTATGGTGGAATAAGGCTTTCGAACGTATTGGGTTTAAGAATGTCATGCAGGTGGCAGACTTCCCTGCGAACGACCCTAATTTCGACCCAGATAACTTCAAGTATTCTTGTATCAGATACTTACCTACTGACGTCGAGAATGCTATGGGACCTTCGTGGACCGACCCTCGCACAGGAGAAGTAATCAATGCTACCGTTCTTGTTTATAATGATGTTGTAAACACTATCAACAACTGGCGATTTGTTCAGACGGCACAGATTGATCCTCGTGCACGTGGAGCACAGATGCCTGACAGTATTATAGAGGAGACACTTGAGTATATTATTGCGCACGAGATTGGTCATACGCTTGGATTTATGCACAACATGGCGGCTTCTGCAGCGCTTCCTACTGACTCGTTGCGTTCTCCTGCCTTCACGCAAAAGTATGGTACAACGGCTTCCATCATGGATTATGCACGTTTTAATTATGTTGCACAACCTACTGACTACGGCGTTAAACTTACGCCACCACGTCTTGGTGTCTATGACTACTATGCTATTGAGTGGGCTTACAAACTTTTCCCTGGTTCGAAAGGGTTTGAGGATGATGCTAAACAGCTGCGTTTGTTGGCTGATAAGCATGAGGGCGATCCTTTCTATCGTTATGGCTTACAGCAAACGGGAACGAAGTATGACCCTTCTGCTATTGAGGAAGACCTCGGTGACGACCCTGTAAAGTCGTCTACCTATGGTATGGACAATCTTCGAATGATTCTCAAGAACCTTGATCATTGGATTGGTGATGAGGATGGTGATAATCGTAAGGCTGAGTTATATAATGAGGTACTGTCTCAAGCTATGCATTATGTACGTAATGTTAGTGTTAATGTTCCTGGCATCTACCTCTATCAAACAAGCGAGAAGTCGGGCTTACCACGCTATAAGGTTGTGCCTAAGACTAAGCAAAAAGAGTCTGTGCAATGGCTTCTGAAGCAAGCACGCACGTTTGCGACGTTGGGTAACGATACGATTGAGAAGAAACTACCATTCGGAGCAAACAAGCCTTTTAAGATTTTAGCTCGTGATGTGCAGTCGCTTGCTATGATGGCAACGTCAAAGCTTGCTATTTCTTATTATCTTGACTCTACCTCTTATTCGCCAATTGAGTATATGGAGGATGTTTATCAAGATGTCTTTGGCAAGACGATTGCCGGTAAAGAGAATCTTTCGGTGGCTGACCTCTCTATGCAACGACTCTATGTCGACTTATTGCAAGAGGGTGTCTCTGATATGAAGCAAGCACCTAATGTTCATAATCTTCAGATGCCTTTGACTTCTATAAATAGTGTTATCACTAATATGTTACGAAGGAACGAGGCTGAAAAAGAGCATACGGAATGTTGTTATTTGGCAGACAGACAACGAAGTTTAGATGATGATACTCATTTTCTTAATTTCGGTAATGGCTATGGTGAACCAGAACCTTTGTGGGGAACAACTGTCAATCGCACTTCTGAGTTCCAATTAGAGTATGCGCAGAAGTTACTTTCTTTATTGGAAACAACCATTCCACGTGTTTCTTCTCCTGATTTGAAAGCACATTATATGCTTCTTGAAAAGCGTTTGAAGAAGTATTTGAAATAATAGAATTCTTCAATTCGATAAACTTAAAGCTCTCTATAATTCTCATAATTATAGGGAGTTTTTTTTGTTCTTTCGAAATATGAAGTGATAAACTAAAAGTCTTATATAATAGGCACACGGAGTCACGGAGAGTACGGAGGTAAACACAATGTCACAGAGGTGCCGACGGCACAAAGAGCGACGGAGGTGTAGCGTACAGATTCTTGATAACTATTTTGAGGTAAACGCTTTGTATATAAATTGCTAATAGAATTGGCAAACAAGCTCCGTCGCTCTATGCACCGACGGTGCCTCCGTGACTTCCATTGCTTTGTTTTAATAATCCTCCGTCCTCTCCTTTTCTCCGTGTGACATTCGTCAGAAACCTAACCTTAAACAGCAAACCTTATCACTCCAAAATCCGGAAGACACGTTTTTGTTCTATCGAAATATGAAGTTATAAACTTAACTTTAATATTATAAGAAACTACTTAGAGTTTGCGGTTAATTCTTAGGTGGGAAATGAGCAGAATCATGTCCAGAAAAATGTTTACATAAATTCAAGGTCTGTGTAAGTAAAAGCTAAGAAAAGGGGCTTTTCTTTCGTCTTTGTAACTAAAAGATAATCAGGTGGATGTGAAATGGTGTGTGCAAAGGTGCTTAATAAGGCTCTTAAAGGGCGTTAGTAAGACTTCTGTTAACGCCCTTTTGAAGTGCTATAAGGCATCTTTTCATGTGCAAAAGAGCGTAGATTGAAAACGAAGATATGAAAAAACAGGACAAAGACGTCTTCATTGTCTCTGTTTTTGTATGAACGAGACTTTTATTATCGCTCGTAAAAGTTGCAGAAAGCAAGTAATTTTAGAGGATGAAAGACGTGCTTTCTCTCATTTTAATAATAATGATAATGCTTATTAGTGATAGGAATAATGCTTATTAGCAGGAAGTTTCCACAACTTATTTAGCTGCCTCCTTGCTTATTTCTTTTTCTTTTTGAATAAGCTGAACTTATTATTAAAGGGTCCTGATGCATGCTTACCGCCAAACATACGATAGAGCTTCCACGTAAGGATAAGTCCATCCAATACATTCGCACCAACATGGAATGCACCAGAGAAACGCTGGGTAGGTGTGTTCTTGTCTTTTGGCTTATGCATAAGTTCATTCCACAACCCCGCAATCTTGTTGCTATCCTTGGTCAAGTCTGTACGCAGCTGCGCCTTGCGCAAGCGAATGTCGTTCAGCGACCTATAATTGGTTCCAAAGTGAGTGGTCTGTTCAGTCATAAGCTTATTTTGACATTAAGAGACTTCCCAAGAATCTTACCAATGGGCGTTCAATAAGACTGCGACGTAGTAAGATGAAGAAAAAGAGTAATAGCAAATAGCCACCACCCACAATGAGGAAAGCCCAAATAAGTGAACCCACCAATGTCTGCAATGCAAAGGCTGCAGCAAAGGAGAGATAAATTAGGGAAATTAATAAGATAGTGCAGAAAACAACCATGATTGTAATCACAGTCATTAATCGCACGACCTTTTCAATTACATCGAGCTTCATGTACTCTGACTGAAGCCCGATATAATGCTTTAGCACCTCTACGAGTTGTGCTATTGTTTCTACGTTCTTATCGTTTGAGAACATCCTTTACAATTTAGATAACGTCTGAAGCTGCATCCTTGATATCCTCAACGAAATCCTCAGCTTCCTTGCGGCTGAGCTTGATATCATGCTTCTTGCAGAAATCGTCAACAGCATCAGAAATCTTTGAACGTGTGTCTGTACCCTTCTCTGGAGCCAAAAGAAGTCCGAGAGCTGCGCCTGTGATGCTACCACAGAGGAATGCGCAAACATAACCTAATGTCTTCATAATCTCTTATTTTTTATTGTTAATGAATAGTTCTTTCTTTATCAATGGCAAATATAGCTAAAGTTTCGCATATTAGCAATAGATGGGAAGTATTTTTGTGTTAAAAATCTTACAAATAGTTTATTTAACAAACTTTATTGACGCTGCTTTCTTACTTCTGCTTCTTATTTTGTAACTTCGCACGATAATTACATAGTAAATTAATAGTATAATCAATAAAAACTAAGGGATTATGAAGAAATTTATGGTTTTGGGCGCAGCTATGTGTGTGGCAATGGCTTTCACTGGCTGTAAGTCAAGCGAGAGTGCATACAAGAAGGCTTACGAGAAGGCTAAGTCTCAGGAGCAGAATACTACTACGAATACTTATGACAACGCAACTCAGCAGGACGCTGTTGTAGCTCCAGTAGAGACTCAGCCAGTTACACAGGCTCCTGTTGTTGATAATTACGACAATGAGCCAGTACGCCGCGAGACTGTTTCTGTTGTAAATGGTTCTGGTTTGAAGGCTTACAGCGTAGTTGTTGGTTCATTCGGCGTTAAGTCTAATGCTGAGGGCTTGCAGCAGCGTTTGAAGAATGCTGGCTACGATGCTCAGGTTGCTTACAATGCTGGTAACAATATGTATCGCGTTGTTGCTTCTACATACGACAGCAAGGCTTCAGCTGTTCAGAGCCGCAATCAGCTCCGTGCTACTTACGCTGATGCTTGGTTGCTCTCTCGATAAATGAGCAGAATTTTAGCGATAGATTACGGTAAAAAACGTACAGGATTAGCAGTCACCGACCCATTGTGCATCATCGCCAATGGGTTGGCGACTGTTCCTACGTCTGAACTTTTTGAGTTTTTGAACCAATATATCGCAAAGGAAGCGGTTAGTCAACTCGTCATTGGCAAGCCTATGCAGCCTAATGGTCAGCCGAGTGAGAACCTCGCTCGTGTTGAACAATTTGTCAATCGTTGGCGCAAGGCACATCCTGAGTTACCTATTGATTATTACGACGAGCGGTTTACGTCGGTTATCGCCCATCAAGCAATGATTGCGGGGGGTGTGAAGAAGAAGACGCGCCGCGAAGATAAAGGGCTTGTTGACGAGATTTCGGCAACAATTATCCTACAAGATTATATGAGGTCCAAGGGGCTTTAATCCGCTTAAAGCTTATGTTTGTTAAGCTTCGAAACGTTTGGAAATCAAACTCGTAAAGCCTTGAGCCGTTTGATTGTTAAGCTGATAGAGCTTTGCGCTATTTGATGATTAAACTTGTTGGACACCTATTAAGTTTAAAAGAAAGAAAAGAATATGGTATTACCCATTTACACATATGGTCAGCCAGTGTTGCGAAAGGTAGCCGAGGATATCCCCCTCGATTATCCCGACCTCCAAGAGCTGATACAAAATATGTTTGAGACCAACACCGCCAGCGATGGCGTAGGTTTGGCAGCACCACAGATTGGTAAGTCTATCCGTGTCGTTGTTGTCGACTTGGATGTGCTCTCAGACACCTTCCCTGAGTATAAAGACTATCGTCACGCATTCATCAATGGTCACATCCTTGAGTATGATGACTCTGAGACGGAGACCTTGGAAGAGGGATGTCTCTCTCTGCCAGGTGTTCACGAGAGTGTGACACGTGCAAAGCGCGTCTACGTAAAGTGGTATGACGAGAACCTCGTTGAGCATGAGGAGTGGATTGATGGCTATCTTGCCCGAGTTATCCAGCATGAGTTTGATCACCTCGAAGGTCGTGTCTTCACTGATCGTCTCTCGGCATTCCGCAAGCAGATGATTACCAGCAAGCTCAAAGCCCTTCTGCAGGGAAAAGTTCGCTGCCACTATCGTGTGAAGGCTCCACGTAAGTAAGCCTATGTTGCGTGGTATCGTAGTATCCTTGCTTTGCCTATTGGCATTACCGTCAGCAGCCCAATACAACGTCAAGAAGATGATGGAGGAGGGGAGGCGGACGCTTGATCAGGGATACTACGTTACTTCCATGCAGATTTTCTCTCGTATCGTTGCCCTCAAACCAAATCTATACGAGGCTTGGTATTTGATGGCATTGTCAAAGTATCACCTTGAAGATTATAAGGGTGCTGGTGATGATTGTCGCCGTGCTTTGACTTTACAGCCCTATATTGCTGATATCTACGAACTTTATGGTATGTCTAATATCCATGTGGAGCGTTACGACAGTGCTATCGTAGCCTTTTCTCATGCCCTTGACATTACCCCCGACAATCGCGACTATTGGTTTAATCGTGCTTATTGTCTCTATCAAGTGGGCGATAGCAAGGCTGCTCTTCAGCAACTTGATTATATCCTCAAGCGATGGAAGACCTTCGAAGCAGCCACCCAACTTCGTGCCGATATCGTAGCTGGTAGGAAGCCTAAGCAGCAGCCCATGAAACCTAATGCTTCGCATTTTTACAAGCTACCGAGTCTTCGCATTGAAAGTGATGACAAATCAAACCCAATGAAGAATAAGCCCCTCTTTGTTCATTGAACTCTTTTACCTTTGAACTTTGACCTTTATGATTTGTACTACGAATTTCTCTAATTACGCTAACATTATTGCGATGTAATTCGTGTCATTCGCGTAATTCGTAGTTAACTTTTTGATTTACGTTTAACCCTTAAGCAACATCGGTAATCATAATTATGAATTCTGAATTGTGAATTCTGAATTATATTTGGATTTTGAATTATAAATTAAAGAAGTAATCATAATTATGAATTCTGAATTATGAATTCTGAATTAAAAGTATTACCTTTGCCACATATTTGATTTATAAAACTAATTTGTAGTATGGTTAAAATCACTTTCCCAGACGGTTCCGTTCGTGAATACGAGCAGGGCGTAACTGGTTTTCAAATCGCCGAGAGCATTTCGCCGGCTCTCGCCCGTGACGTTGTATCTTGCGGTGTAAATGGCGAAACAACAGAACTCAATCGTCCTATCAATGAGGACGCTACCATCGCACTGTACAAGTTCGATGACGAAGAAGGTAAGCACACCTTCTGGCACACTTCTGCCCACCTCCTCGCTGAGGCTTTGCAGGAGCTTTACCCAGGCATTCAGTTCGGATTCGGACCAGCTGTTGAGAATGGTTTCTTCTATGATGTGATGCCTGCAGAGGGTCAGACAATCTCTGAGAATGATTTCCCAAAGATTGAAGAGAAGATGCGCGAACTTGCTAAGAAGAATGAGCAGGTCGTTCGTCGTGATGTCTCTAAGGCGGATGCTGTTAAGGAGTTTACTGCCGATGGACAGGAATATAAGGTGGAGCACATCGTTGAGGACCTCGAGGATGGCACTATCTCAACATATTCGCAGGGTAATTTCACCGACCTTTGTCGTGGCCCGCACCTCGTTTCTACAGGTGCTATCAAGGCTGTCAAGATAACCAGCGTTGCTGGAGCTTTCTGGCGTGGCGATGCTAAGCGCGAGCAGATGACACGTATCTACGGTATCACCTTCCCTAAGAAGAAGATGCTTGATGAATACCTCGAGATGCTTGAGGAGGCTAAGAAGCGCGACCATAGAAAGATTGGTAAGGAAATGGAACTCTTTATGTTCTCTGACCGCGTCGGTAAGGGTCTTCCTATCTGGTTGCCAAAGGGAACACAGCTGCGCTTGCGCTTGCAAGAGCTCTTGCGTCGTCTCCTCCGTCCTTACAACTATCAGGAGGTAATCACACCGGGTATCGGTGGTAAGAACCTCTATGTAACTTCTGGTCACTATGCTCACTATGGCAAGGATGCGTTCCAGCCAATCCACACACCAGAGGAGGACGAAGAGTATATGCTCAAACCAATGAACTGTCCTCACCACTGTGAGATTTACGCTTACAAACCACGTTCTTACAAAGATCTTCCACTGCGTATCGCAGAGTTTGGAACTGTATTCCGCTACGAGAAGAGTGGTGAGCTTCACGGACTTACACGTGTTCGTACTTTCACGCAGGACGATGCGCATATCTTCGTACGTCCTGATCAGGTAAAGGCAGAGTTTGAGAACAATATCGATATCATCCTCAAGGTGTTCAAGACCTTCGGTTTCGATAACTACGAGGCACAAATTTCTCTCCGCGACCCAGAGGACAAGGAGAAGTATATCGGCTCTGACGAGGTATGGGAAGAGAGCGAAGCAGCCATTAAGGAAGCATGCGCAGAGAAGGGCCTCAACGCTCGTGTAGAGCTTGGTGAGGCAGCGTTCTATGGTCCTAAGCTCGACTTCATGGTGAAGGATGCTATCGGTCGTCGTTGGCAGCTCGGTACTATTCAGGTAGACTATAACCTGCCTAACCGCTTCAAACTCGAATATACAGCAGAAGACAACTCTAAGAAGACACCAGTGATGGTTCACCGTGCGCCATTCGGTTCACTCGAACGCTTCACAGCCGTTCTCATCGAGCACACAGCAGGTCACTTCCCACTCTGGTTGACACCTGATCAGGTTGCTATCCTCCCAATCTCTGAGAAGTATAACGACTATGCTCAGAAGGTGAAGGCTTACTTCGATGCGCACGACGTACGTTCAATCATGGACGACCGCAACGAGAAGATTGGTCGCAAGATTCGCGACAACGAGCTCAAGCGTGTTCCTTACATGGTTATCGTTGGCGAGAAAGAGGCTGCCGAAGGTCTTGTGTCAATGCGTCAGCAGGGCGGTGGCGAGCAGGCAACGATGACAATGGAAGCCTTCGCAGAGCGTATCAACAACGAGGTAGCTGAACAGCTGAAGGGGTTGGATTAAAAAAAATAACAACTTGCAACAACCAGCCCCTCCCCCTTGCCCCTCCCCCATAGGGAGGGGAGTAAACACCGTGATACCCCTGTTGTTAGATAAGTGGTGGTATGCGAATAACATACTTATTAGGGGGAACAGAAGTTAGATAACATACTTATTGGGGGATATAAGTTAGAAGTCCTTCGCTTTAGAGGCTAACATATTAATGACCCTCGTGGTCTCTCTTCTCTTCTAATCAAGGGAAGGAGAATCCCTTATGCGGCATCCCTTAGTGGGTGCCGCTTTTTATTCCTTTGAGTTTGTCTATTGCTTTTGTACTTTTAACTTGGACTATGAAGCTGACTTTTCCATATTCAGAACTATAGTATTTAATAAAAGTTTGTCGCATCTATAAAAATGTTAGTATACTTTAAAAATATGTATAATTTATTTTTGGTATATCAGAAATATTTTTTATATTTGCATTGTTTTAAAGTTATCCTAAAGTCTATTATAGTAGCTACAATTGCTTTATTGGATTTAGAAATTTATTATTTACTTAATTTATAACAAACTAAAATTATGGAACCAAGTGTAATTATTGATCGAATTAAGAAACTTAAGTCTCAGGGAAAATATCTTGACTTACAGTATTCTGTTCATTCTTTGGGCAATGGTGCATGTGTATGTATTTTAAGAGGAGGATTCAATAATCCTAACCCTGAGAAATATATGGAAAGCGTAGTTCTTGCTATTTTTCAAAATGACATGCATAATTTATTTGTTGAAAGTAATTTAGATATTCCAAACGTAAAAGTCATTATTTTCGATTTAGATAATATTCCATTTTTAGAATAGTCATAATGTGTTTCTTTTTGTTACAGGATAAGAAAACTTATGATGCATAAGGGTAAACTGTTCTCAATATATTGAGAGAAATCCTTAATGCGAATTCTATAAATATGGAATTTCTGAAGATTTTATGACTTCTATAGGATATTTATCGGTTCGAGGACAGAATGTTATTCCTAAAATGAGAAAATAGAGTATAAGCATTCAAGTCCTCTCACGATGTAATTATTTTACAGAGGAATAATTGTGTATGTTCTTGTTTGAAGGGTAGAGTTTTAGATAATAGCTTACCTCATTCGGGCAACATATACAAGATGATACCAGCATAGAGGGAGAGAGGTAAAGATATTATGCTGTTTTACCTCCCTCCTTTGCTTTTTTATTTTTGAGAAAAGTTTTTAGGACTTCTCGCGGTTTGCACTCCTCCCCCTTCGGGGAGGTCGGGTGGGGTTTTACCTCACTTCCACAAACACCTTTTCTCCTTTCGCTATTGCCTCCGTCATCATCTTGACGAGTGTCAGCACGCAGCGGGTAGAGTCGAGCACATATCCTTTGCGTCGGTTGAAGCCAAGGAGGATACATCCCCGTGTATCTTCGGGTTTGTTACCCGGATGAATCCTTATCCCCTCAAAACCCTTCACATTCAGCAGCAGCGGCAGCCATCGTCCGAACCGTCGGCTGCGTGTGATGAGGATGCGGTAACGCCCCGTTGGGATAGCCGTCTTTCCAATTATTTTATGCCTGCGGATGACTGTTTGCGGCATTTGAGAAGTCAGCTTTCTCGCTGTTGGCTCCATCGTATTGCAGAACCATTTGGGCACGGCTTTTTCTTTATTGATAGTTTGTGTCGGCGTGATGCTGTCTTCGTTAGCAGCTTGTTCTGGTAGAATATAGAGGTTACCTATTGTGTAGCCATCTTTTAAGGCGGTACGTCTGATAATTATTTCCATTGCAGTAGTGATTATGTGGTTAGACCTTAATGTAATTTGTAATTGTAATAATGTAATTTCTTCGGGTTATACAGTCACAATCTTCTTCCATTCACCTTCCTTCACCTTCTCAATCCATCCGTCCGCCTTCCATCGATGAATCATAACGCGCAGCGTTCCTATGTTCGTATTCTCAGGTTTCAGTCGGTTAAGGTCGTCGAGGGTGAATGTCTGTGGCAATTCTTCAAGGATATTCTTATTTCTGCTTCTTCTCTCGTTTCCCTCCATTGTCTTACCCATCTGTGTAAGCAGTGGATTTCCGAAGATTTGTATTTGTGTTTGCAAGACATATTCAGCCATAGCCGCCGCAAAGTCAAGACAGGCGTTTGACTCTTTCCCGATAATCAGCCTATAGATAACGCCACAGCGAAAGCCTATCACGGCAGCACGTTTGCGATAGGTGTCTTTGACGACATCCCAGGTGCGTGATGCCTCAAGACGTTTCTCTTCCACCCAATTAGCAATTCGTTTGCGCAATCGGGGGGTGTCAAGGAATCCGTTGGCAGTACACAGCTTTTCTACGGCTTCACGAATGGCGTCAGAATCCTTGTCAATCATTCCTCGGAATCGGGGCATAGGAGCAAAAGCGTTGTCGGGCATTTCGGAGAAAATGATGCGTGAGGAAAGTCCATTCTCTACGTTGTCGCCTTGGAAGCATTTTGCCAGCGCACCGTATGTGCCGAGGATGGTCCAATTATAGGCAACGTCAACGACTCCACTCTCTGCCTGATCCGAGTTATAATCTTGTCCCCACCGTCCGTTATCGAAGGCAAGGCGATAGATGTCATACTTTTGCGACCACGACCCAGCTCCGTTCGACTTGCGGAGCGTGTCAAGTTCCTCGCCAAAGGAGAAGAGCGTGTGACCCTGTGCATATTTCATACGTTTCAGTAGGGTAGAACACGAGATGGTAACTGGCACGTTGCGTATCATCACTCTTGGGTCTTCGGGAGCTTTCTCGTTAGCCTTTCGATTGCGGCGTTTCTCCTTCCATTCGTCTTCTTGCCTTCGTGCCTTTTCGTCGTCCTCGTTCATCTTCTCGAGCCATGTGTCGAGGGCTTCCTTACACGCACTTTTGCCCGATGCTTGCGGACCGACGATGACCGACATAAGTCCCAGCTGCATTCGCTTTCCGTCGCAGTATTCCACCGTTACGCTGTCGGCGTATGCGGCTGCCAGAGGCATGACAGCACAGAGAACGGGTATCTTCATCCCTTCTGGAACGCCTGCTAAGGTAGCTTTTAGTGCAGGCAGACGTAAGATGGCGTTCTCGATGTCTGCAACATATTGGGGCTTTGCCTTCGGTGTGGGTATGGAGAAGGTCTGGTTGCCCATTAAGGCACTCGTTACGGCTGTTTCAAGATTAGAGACATCTTCACCTGCCTCCTGTTCAGCAAGGGCATTGATACGTTGAACGGTTGCGTTGAAAATCTTTGAGTCGTCGTGATATTTCGCATAGAAATCGTGGATAAGCTGACGGCAATCCTGCTCCTTAGCATATTCAGGCATGCGCTGCTGCACCACAGCCAAGAGTTCTTCCTCGCTCATCAGTCGACTGGCTGCAATGGAGAGGATAGCCTGCAGAGAGGTGTGGCGTGAGCCTATGCGGTTGATATCTACATCCTTTAAGCCTGCAGCTTCACGACTGAGGTCGAAGATGCGCAACTGCTTTTCGGTGCAGGTCGTAGGCTGCGTGTGCGTGCGTTCCTCTTTCGGTGTGTGTGTAGCTTCTGCCGTTGACATTTGATAGGCAAGCGTACGCCCATCGTCCGTAAGTCCACGCCCTCGGAAAGCAGCTATATACATCTCACGGTCGTCATCATCGAGGGGTTGATACCATTCTTTCGAGCGATAGATTTCGTCGTCAATGGATGTGACATAAATAAAGCGTTCGGGTGTGATGCAGGATTTGTCATACGGCACACCGATAGCCTCGCCATAAGCCTGCTGCGCCTCCTCTACGGTCATACCGAGTGGAAGACGGAAGTCAATATGCAGTTTCTTGCGGGCAGAATATTCCATGTGCAACAACTTACCGCGCCAACGTCCAGGCTTCGTGTCAAGTTCGCGTGCCGCAGTGATAGCTTTCTCTACGACCGATACGTCGTCTACATCGAAAGTTGTCTGAAAGGAGAACGCTTCAGGTAGTAGATTTGCTTGCCTACGGTGATTATCCTTAAAGGCGGTGTAGTGCGGGCATCTCCACGGCAGTTGTGCCTTCAGCCCGTCCGCCCGTTTGTCGCCAGCAGGCAGCGCACGAATTTCGTTTATCAGTTCCTTCAGCCACGGCTCTCTAATAAGCTTGTCGTAGTCTTCGATTGTCATCGTTCCGACAATTCCTTTATTGCCGTTGCGTGAAGTGTTAAGTGCAATGTTTTGTGTCATAGTTTTAAGAATTAATAAGAGTAAAGAAAAAGAAGCGACTGGCCCCTCCCCCTTGCCCCTCCCCCGAAGGGAGGGGAGTAAGCACCGAGATACCCTACGTTTTGCTTGTTCTTTGTTTTATCACCGCCAAGCGTTATCTGACATATAGGGATAACACGGTATTCACTCCCCTCCCTCTGGGGGAGGGGCACGGGGGAGGGGCCAGTCGTCGCTGTCGCTGTCGGGCTTCTACATCCCTCCCACGAATGCAGTTACGGCAACAAATATCTCGCTCATCATTGTGACGATGCGACGTATGCCGAGTTTTCGGGGCAATCGGATATTGACGATAAGATCGTGAGAAGTCTGTTTGACACAGGCGTAAGGAATCTCAAAGAGTTTCTCATAGCGGCTACCCGTTCCCTTGCGATAAGGACGGATAAGCGTCTCACCATCTTCGCGCACACTGACCGATGCTTGGAATTTCTTCTCGCTTCCAGCCACGACGACCGACCTCTCCCATGGGCAGGGCTTGAACTGGATATGACCGTCGGTATGAAAGCGAGTCTGTGTGTCCATACAGATATTGTCGTAAAATACTTCGTTAATGTTCTCGATAAAAGCACTGTGTGTTTCAATAATTTTCTTCATTGTTTTCTTCTTCGTTAAGTGAGGAAGAAGCGTCTGAAAAACGTGGCCACGTTTACTCTCCGGAGACTTTCCTTCAGCTCACTTCACTCAGATGATTATTTCTTTTTTTTATTCCTCCCGATGGCTATACCCTCTCAAACTTGATGATACGGATGTCGTTGAACCAGCGGTCTTGCCACTGACGGACGCCATAGTGCAGGCTCACCTGCAGGCGGTCGCCCTCTTGGAGGGTAAACTTCTCAATCATACTGCCGTGCAGCGTTGCTACCAATGCGTCAGGGTAGACAACATTCTCCTCTGCCTCCAACACCACGTCACGACGCTGCCAAGCTTGTCCGTCACGCTGGCTGATTCCTTTTACTACTGGTAGCAGGGTCTTCACCTTGAAAACTACATTCTCTAAATCTTGCATATCTCTTTTTACGAATCGAGGATAGTGCGCAGCGACGTTGCCACGGGGCTTCCTCTGATTTCTGATGCAAAGATAGGACATAAAAAAGCCCCTTGCACGAAAAAACGCACAAGGGGAATAGTATTGGGAAAAAGGGAATTGAAAGGGGAATAAACCTACGTCAGATTTAGCCTTTTCAGTAGGAATTCGGCAACCTTCCATTGCTGCTCGTAGGCGGGAGTCTTACTCTTATAAGTCTCCCACTTACTCACCTTAGCAAGCAAGTCGGTCAAATCGTTAGGCACTTTCTTGATGGAACTATATTCGCAGGCAGGTTCTGCCTCTTTGAAGCCCATTTTGCTGTTGATATCCCTTGCAAAGTCGGTCATTCTGCAGGGATAGTTGCAGTATTCGCTCAGTACTCTGAAGACGGCATACCACTGTCTTTGTGTCTTCATCAGCTTCTCCCCCTCGTCAGTCTTGGCTTCGAGAAGTTCCGTCAGAGCCTGCTTTATCTCCTCATCATCAGGAGCAAGGCGTGGCTCATCGTGGCTGCTGCCGTAGTAGTTCTGCGTACAATCGCCCATAATAAGATTCTCAATCGTCTGTGTGCTGTCGCCAACAACTAACTGATGAATATTCACGTTAGCCCCCTGCAGCAGCTGCTGCAAAGCCTCTTTATGCTCGTTGTTCATATATTATTCCGCTCTTGGTGCCATATTGGCGTTAGTAATATTCTGTGTTCCGTTGCCCATTACAAGCTGGGTGGCTGATATATTGGTTTGTCCTTGTCGTGCTTGGATTTCCTTGAGATTCCTATTGATTTCTCTTGCAAGGGATAGGATTCTCTTAGCACAAGGCGTATCCCCTAAGACATAGATGCCAAGCTTCTCTATGAGAGATAGTTTCTCCTTCGTGTCGGGGATGTCGTCCAGCCCCTTTATCAGCACATCAATACTGACGTATTTCTGCCCCTGCTCCTCTATTATCTTTTGCATGTTAGCCTCTAACTCTTTGTTTTTCTCCTCCAACTCGCCAATTTTCTGGAGATTATCGTCATAGAAAACTTGTTCGTAGACGGCATCATCGAAAAATTTTGCGTACTCTTCCTTCTCCTCCGACATTTCATATTCTATCTGTGGAACGTAGAGGGTATCGGAGAGTTCCTGCTGCAGCTGCATTATCTCCTCCTGCTGTATATTGCCGATTTCCTGCAGCTTCTCAACTTCCTGCTGGAGTTCTTTGTTCTCCTTCGACGTTTGAGCTTCCTGCTTCTCTATGTCCGTAAGCTTCTGCCTGAGTTCTTTGTTCTCCTTCTGTTTTTGGAGGTATTTCTCCTTAATGTCCTTTATCTGACTGTTCAGCTGTTGTATATTGGTTTCTTTTTGTTTCGCATCTTGTTGTAGCTCTGCATTTTTTTTCTCAAAGCCTGACGCAAACGCTTTAAATAGACTGAGCTGTTGCTGGTCTTGTTCTCTCTGTCTTTCAGCTTTTTTTAGCTGCTGATTAGTATAAGCAAGCTCTATGTCTTGCTCATCGAGTTTGTCACGCATCAATGTAATGGTTTTCGACCTTCCTTCTATGGCTTTTTGGAGTTCTACTATAACTCGCTCAAATTCTTCTATCTTTTTTCTTGTTGGGCGATAGTTGCCTTGTGTTCGTCGAGGGTTATCCTTAAGAGAGCGTTTTCTGTCCGTGCGGTCAGTCCTGTCCCTGCGGGCTTACTGTACCTTTTTATACGCTTGGCATCTCGTATTTCCTGACGCTGCTGCAGATAGTCATCAAGAATATTCTCGAAAGGTATCAGCTCAAACTTGGTTTCTGAATCTTTCAGATTTTCCTTCCTGAATGTTATGCCTCTGCTCCTGGCGTTTACGAGAGTCTTATATTCTTTTATTATTTGTTTTACGATAAGATTTACCTTACTGTCTCTCTCAATCCCAAGTATTATCCGTTTGATTTTGTCAAGATTGAAATCATCAGTCTCATCTCTCCATACTTTGTGTACGGAGTCTTTTCCGCTGTTGATGCGGCTGATAAGAATGTCAACATTGTCTTTTCTATTGGCAATGCCGCCAATTTCATCCACACCCAACTGGAGAGCCTTCATTATAGGGTGGCTCTCCCTTGAGTTCATCATTTCTTTGAGGTTCAAATCTCTCATTAAAATAACATTGTTTAAAGGTTAATGAAGCCTATTCTTTTCTCTGTGTCTTTCCTTTTTTCATAGAATCGACAGCTCTTTTATGGAGCCAACCTCTCTGTATGCTTCTATTGCGGGTTAACAAAGCTGCTAAGAGGGCGCAGATTAAATTTCGTCTTCAGCCTTCGTTTTATGATAAGGCCTTACAAAGTTATAAAAATTTTCGTACAAATGCAAGCATCATCTTTTCTTTTTTTTCATGTTTTTTGGGAGTCCTTGATGAGTAATTCTGCAAGGCTGATTCTAACTGCTGATGGTTAAGGCGATTCAAGATGAGGATGGTAAAAATAACGACTATTTTTGTTTTCACTCTCGATTACATAATTACAATTACAAATTACATTAAGGTTGGTCGGGATATTCTTTGAGGATAGAGAGAGGGGAATGAGGTCGTGGATTGAAAGAATAAGTATAGAAAATAGTTATAAATTATTATATATAATTTTTTATTATAATAT
>ERZ773197.152-NODE-152-length-57260-cov-5.698855_pt1 | contig 57260 bp, 50 predicted proteins | sample MGYA00580999_ERZ773197 | MGnify/ENA primary metagenome ERZ773197 (study PRJEB29015, sample SAMEA2738166) | human oral metagenome | biome: human oral; feature: human-associated habitat; material: saliva | place: China | collected 2185 ...
GATTTGAGCGTTTACGGGTGAATCGAATCACCCGTAAACAGCGATTTTGACGGGGTTTTTGAAATCCGTGTGTTTAGTGGTGATTTTAAGACAATAATCCCACTTCAAAGTTTCTTGAAGTGGGATTATTTTAGTGGAGAAGACAGTGGAGAAGACCTTTGACAGCCCAGTACTCTTGTAGTCCAGCACCTAGTGCCCTAGCACCCTTGCAGTCCAGCGGGCGTCTGACGCTCTGGTACTCTTGCACTCCGACAATCTTTATAGGTTCGACAGTCTTTACAGATTCAAGTCGCCACCAAAGATGTCAGAAACGGGACGATCCGTGTAGACGGCATAGATGGCTTCTGCAAGTTCATTTGCGACGGTGATGGTCCTGATTTTTGAGCCCGGCTGATTTGCTGCCGCACAAGGAATAGCGTCGGTTACCACGCACTCCTCGATAGGGGCTTCATTCAGGCGCTCAATGGCAGGTCCCGAGAAGATGCCGTGGGTTGCGCAGACATAGATATCTCCCGCGCCCATTTCTTTGAGCTTTAAGACGGAAGCGCAGAGAGTTCCTGCGGTATCAATCATGTCGTCGTTGACGATGCAGGTTTTACCAGTGATGTCGCCGATAATACCCATGACGGCCGACTCGTTGTGACGAGGACGGCTCTTGTGGGCGATGGCAAGACCGCAATCAAGGTAATCGGAAAGCTTTTTGGCTGCCTTGGCGCGACCCATATCGGGAGAGACAACGACGGTGTTTTCCCAGTCAAACGGCTTTTTCTTGAAGTAGTCGCCCAAGAGATACAGCGCGGTGAGGTGTGAGACAGGAACGTCAAAGAAGCCTTGAATCTGACCCTGGTGCAGATCAAGCGTGATAACGCGATCAACACCGGCTTCTTCAAGCAGATTAGCCATAAGACGTGCGGTAATAGGCTCACGAGCGGCGGCTTTGCGGTCTTGACGCGCGTAGGCGTAGTGGGGGATAACGGCCGTGAAGTTCTTTGCGGATGCTCGCTTGGCGGCATCGGCAACGATCAAGGTCTCCATAACCAGGTCGTTGACGTTTTTGCCCGCAAGCGTTTGGATGAAGAAGACCTCATCGCCACGGACAGACTCGTCAAAGCGAGCATAGATTTCACCGTTGGCAAATTTCTCCAGCAACAAACCGGAGAGCTCAAGATGAAGGATTTCAGCAACTTTGCGGGCAAGTTCTGGGTTTCCTGTACCACAATACAGTTTAATGTTCTTCTCGACATTAAGCGGTTCACACAGTTGCTCGAACATTTAATCCTCTTTCTCCTCGAGCTTTGCGCGCCTTGTGGCGGCATATCCTTCAACAATACGCTGTTCTGTGCGCTCAAGTGCAAGAGCGTCTGCGGGAACATCCTGAGTGATGCAGGAGCTTGCGCCTACCAGTGCGCCGTCTCCAATGGTAACGGGAGCCACCATCATGGTATCGGATCCAATGAACACGTGGTTACCGATGGTGGTATGGAATTTGTGGTAGCCGTCATAATTGCAGGTAATAGATCCAGCGCCTACGTTAACGCCTTCACCCATGGTTGTGTCGCCAATGTAGGAAAGGTGAGGCACCTTAGAGCCCGTACCGATGGTGGAGTTTTTGATCTCCACATGGGTTCCCGCTTTGGCGTGTGGCATGAGGTGCGCTCCCGGGCGCAGATACGCACGGGGACCGCAGGTGGCGCCATCTTCAATAATCGCAGAAAGTGCAACTGTTTCATCAACAATGCAACCATTGCCAACGCTTGTGTCGGTGAGGCGCGTATTCGGCCCGATAACGCAATCGGACCCGACATGCGTTGACCCAAAGAGCATGGTCATCGGAAGAATTTCCGTATCCTGACCCACGGTAACGTCCGCGCCGATCCAGACCGTAGACGGATCGAGCATCGTGACGCCTCCTGCCATCAGGCGCTCGTTGATCCGTTCCTGCATAACGCGGGTAGCGACGGCAAGTTGCGCGCGGGAATTGATGCCCAAAGCTTCGCGGTAATCGTCAACGTGCACGGCAGACACCGGCTCACCTTGGCTGACGTATATGCCGACCATATCGGTGATGTAGTATTCGCCTTGTACGTTGTCATGGGCGAGAAGATCGATGTTTTTTGTAAGGCGACTGCCACAGAAACAATACACGCCGACGTTGCATTCCGTCTCGTGTATACGCTGTTCCGGCGTGGCATCTTTGTGCTCGACAATGCCGCTTACATGACCGTCTGAAAAAACAACGCGACCGTATCCCGTGGGATCCGGTGGCGTCATGGTAAGGAGCGTGCAAGCGTTGTGATGCGCGCGGGTTTCATCAAGAAGAGCCGTAATCGTTTCCGGGCGCAGGAGGGGAGCATCGCCATTAATGACAACGACAGGTCCACTGAAGCCGCCAACGGCATCGCGGACCACCCGAACCGCATGACCGGTACCTAGGCGCTCGCGCTGCTCGACATACTCAATTGCGTCAAAATCGGCAAGCGCATCTTTAATCTCATCGGCATGATTTCCCACAACAACAATCGTGCGCTCAGCACCTGCAGCTTGAGCGGCACGGACAGTCCACCAAACGATGGGCTTATCGAGTAGGTTGTGTACTACCTTAGGGTGACGGGACTTCATGCGCGTTCCCTCGCCTGCAGCGAGGACAATCGCAGTAAGTGGCATGTGAAAAGCCTCCAAGCATACGGTATGCGTTGACGCGGGAGTATTGCGTCCGTGTCCCTTACGCAGTCATCATATCAAACGAGAATGGCTGGGATAGTAGGACTCGAACCCACATTCCAGGCACCAAAAACCCGTGTCCTAACCGTTGGACGATATCCCAATGTACTCGCTACGTTGGATGTCAGCGTCCTCGTCAAAAAATGACTGCCTTAAGAGTGTATCAGCTATGGGCGGCAAATGCGCCACAAATTGCATCTAATACAAGAACTGCAAAAGTTTGCGCGTCTGCAAGGGTAAATGAACCGTTCGCCGATGTTTTTTCGGGAAGCGAAACGCGCACAATCCGAGGGGATCCCTCTGCCGATTGAAATGCGGTGCGAAGACGTATGGGGAGCGTTTCATTTTCGTCCATGCTTACGCTGCCGATAACAACCTTGCCTCGTGCCGGTTTGACGGGAGCAGGTTGTGAGGTAATGGCGAGAATTGCATCCGCGTGTGTGGGCGTTTTGATGGAGTCCACCAGCTCAATGCCCGACGCTTCGGAGGTTGCCGTCGCAAGGTTCACCACGCGTCCCGCAACGTTTCTAGCAATGGGGTCTTCTCCCGTGATGGCAAGCTTGATGGTTTCCAGTACGTTTGCGGCTCGTGCAAAACCCATGCCGCCTTGAGGATGCGGGCCTTTTGCCTGCTTGCCGGACCAGACATGGCGCAGGCGTTCGATGGCGTCCAAGGTGTCTTGAAAAGCCATGCCATCGGCAAGTTCGCCGACGCTTTCTTGAAAGAGCTTTACGGCAGCCTCCGTGTGGACACCGTACTGGCCATCCGGTTTGCCGCAGGAAAATCCCAGGATGTTCAGGCGTTCTTGAAGCTGACGCACGTCATTGCCGTGAAAGTTTGGCAGCCGCAGATACAGCGTGCGATCTCCAAGTTGATAGCTTTCATCGACAAGCAGCATCCACGTGGCGGTGTCAACGTCTTCACCAAGTGAAAGATCATGGTCAAGACGGAACCGAGCGACGGCTTTGGCGGTGGAAGGACCATAGGTGTTCTTCTCGCGTTCAGAGTCGTCGATGGCGTAGTCGAGCCGTACCAATCGCTCCTGAATATCTTCAACGGCAGCGCCGGTGCTACCGGGTGTAATAGGATCCATGGTTTTTAATTACCTCTCCCGATTCACAAAAAAGTCGGCCATTGAAAGCAGGGTGTCACGCGCTTCAGCGTCAAACGGAGCTTCTTCCAAATATCCTTTTGCCTCGGCTATCAGCGTTTGGGCGTAGGCTCGGACATTGTCGACCGCTCCGGTAGACACAATGAGTTCAACGGCCTCCTCTAACAGTATAGGGTCATTTGTCTTTGACGACAAAAGAGAGATGAGTTTTTTATACGAAGCCTTGGCAGCCGCAGCGTCTGGCGTGCTGTCCTTTGCGTTGCTGCCTGCGTTGTCCTTTGCGCTACAGCCTGCGTTGCCCTCTGCGCTCTCCTTTGCGTTGCTCTCTGCGTTGCCCTCTGCGTTGGCGAGAAGCACCTCGATCGCTTTGACCACCAAAAGGGTGCGCTTGCCTTCTGTGATATCGGAGCGGAAATCTTTGCCCTGAGTCTTGGCATCGCCGACGAGGTTCAGCAGGTCGTCTTGAAGCTGAAACGCAAGTCCCGCTTTGAGACCAAAAGCTTCAAGTGCCGAGCGTTGCTCTGCGGTGCCTCCGCCCACGATGGCGCCGCACAGAAGCGGATATGCCGCCGAGTAGTAGGCTGTTTTTGATGTTGCCATAAAAAGATACTCATCGGGGGTAATGTCCCAGCGATTCTCCTGCGTCCATCCAAGATCAAGCGCTTGACCTTCAAGAGTATGTTCCTGCATGGAGATAAGAGCGTCGATAAGGCGCAGCTGCGTTGTTTCGTCATACGTATTGCCGTGACATATGCGTCCTATGGTATGCACAAGGGCGGCGTCACCGACATTGATGGCAAGCCCGGTTCCAAGTCGGCGATACAGACAGGGCTCGCCTCGTCTCAGCTCAGATTTATCGGCAATATCATCGTGAATCAGTGCGGCTGATTGAAAGTCTTCGATTGCGCAGGCGACCGGTAGGGCCGCCTCAACGTCTCCATGAACCGCTTGCGTGGCGAGAAGCACCAGTGCAGGTCGCACGCGCTTGCCTCCCGTGGCGGAAAATCCGCGTAAGGGCTGATACAGATAGGTGTTCAGGTCGGCGACAACGGAATTGCACGCAGTCGGTTCGGCGGGCACGGCAGCAGCCGACTTGGCGACGTTCTGCTCGACCAGCGTGCAGCTTTCGGCCTCTTGGAGGTGCCTTTGCGATACGGGAATGGGAAGTCCAGCGTCCAGTTCCTTCTCGACACGAGGCCTGACAGATGTGAGATAGTCGATAAAGTCCACGATAATCCCTTGTTGCTTGAGGTGTGAGCGTTAGCCGCGGTATCCGTTAGGGTTCATGGACTGCCACTTCCACGAGTCTCGGCACATGTCATCAAGATTGTATTGAGCGGTCCAGCCGAGTTCTCTTGCCGCCTTGGAGCAATCGGCGTAGTTGGCGTCTACGTCTCCCGCGCGGCGCGGGTCAATAACGTAGGGGATATCCTTGCCACATGCGCGAGAGAAGGCCTTGATGATATCAAGAACCGAGCTTCCGACGCCGGTACCGAGGTTGAAGATCTCAACGCCCTCGCGACCGTTCATCCATGTAAGTGCTGCAACGTGGCCGGTTCCCAGGTCGCAGACGTGAATGTAGTCGCGCACGCCGGTGCCGTCCGGGGTGTTGTAGTCGTTGCCAAAGACATGAACGGCCTCTCGCTTACCAATGGCGGTTTGAGCCACGTAGGGAACGAGGTTATTGGGAATGCCTGTGGGATCTTCGCCGATAAGTCCGGACTGGTGCGCGCCAATGGGATTGAAGTAGCGGAGCAGGACAACGTTCCATGTGGGATCTGCGGTATGAACGTCGGTGAGGATCTGCTCGATCATCCATTTTGTCCAGCCGTATGGGTTGGTCGCCGGCTTTTTAGGGCTTTCTTCAGTCAGGGGCAGCGCGTCAGGATCGCCATAGACGGTTGCCGAGCTGGAGAAGATGATGGACTTGCAATCGTGTGCGCGCATCACGTCCAGCAAGGTGAGCGTGGAGCCGAGGTTATTGGAGTAGTACTCAATCGGTTTAGTAACGGATTCTCCAACGGCCTTGAAGCCCGCAAAATGAATAACGCGGTCGACATGGTGAGAATCAAAGATACGATTGAGCTCCGAGCGATTGTTGACGTCGGCTTTGTAAAACGTCAGGCGTTCGGCATTCTTCTCGCCCACAATGGTTTTAATACGGTCGACGACTTTTTCCGACGCGTTGGAAAGATCGTCAACGATAATCGCTTCGTAGCCGCAATTGAGCAGCTCAACCACCGTATGGCTGCCAATGAATCCGGCGCCTCCGGTAACGAGGACGCAGGTGTCTTTTGGATCTTTCTTCTGGCTCATACGAGACCCCTTCTGTGACGGCGCGAGCGGTTTTTGTGATGCACAAGGCTGCTGCGCATAATTTTTCTATTAGTAAGTATAAGGCTTTGCGCAGAATGAGGCTGTGCTCGGGTCGGCCTCAAGTAATTCAAATCGCGCTGCTTTGAGCGTGTATGCGTGTGTAGTCTACGTGTGGGCCGCACTTCTTGATCGTGCTTGATGCCGGAAACCAGACGGCGTGGGCCGCACACGCATGAGCAGCACAGGTACGGACTGCGAGTGGGGGGATCAACGGCAGTGGTTTCGGGGCGAGAAATACCGCGGTTTTTCTCGCCACACAGAGCGCTTCATGGGTTCGTATTTTATGCGGCAGATAGAGAGCTGTCGGAAGAGCCGCCGAAGGAGCTGACGGTAGAATTTCCGAAGGAGTTGCTGAAGGAGCCACTGGAAGAGCTGCCGGAAATGCGCCAAGTTGGTCTTGAGTTAACCAAACTTGCGGCAAATGTGGCAAAACTAACCATACTTGCAGTAAGTTTGGTGAATGTAGCCATACTTGCTGCAAGTTCGGCAGACAGAGAAGATTCCGATTTTAACTTTGTCATTCCCAGATAAAGGCTCGTGCCTCAAAAGGACGGAGTACGAGCGCATCTGCATCAGTTACGGTATCGGGATAGTTGCCAATGAGAACGTCAGAGCCATCGATTACAGTTTTCGGCGCGCAGCAAACCTTTTGGTCAGAGAAGTTTGCAAAAACGCGCACGCAACAGCCATCCAAGGTACGCTCGTAGGCAATGACCTTCTCGCTAGCGCAATCGATGAAGTGAACATCTCCCGCGCTGATAACGGGATGAGTCTTTCGGAGAGTAATGAGCTTTTGATAGAAGGAGAATATCGAGTCAGGATCGCCAACTTCTGCAGCAGCATTGATGATGGTGTGGTTGTCGGGAATGCCAATCCACGGTGTACCGGAAGTGAAACCTGCGGTTTTTGAGGCATCCCATTGAACGGGTGTGCGCCCATTGTCGCGGGAGCGCTCGGAGATGATATGGAGCGCTTCTTTGGGGGAGCAGCCCCGATCCTGAAGGATCTTAAAGTAATTGAGGGACTCCACGTCTCGATACTGTGTGATATCGGTAAATCCCGCATTGGTCATACCCAGCTCTTCTCCCTGGTAAATATAGGGAGTCCCGCGCAGAAGATGTGCGGTAACAGCAAGCAGCTTGCTGGACATTTCCCAGTAGCGCTCGGTATCGCCAAAGCGAGAATTCGGACGAGGCTGATCGTGATTGGCCCAAAACAGCGCATTCCAGCCGCCACCGGCCGTAATCTGTTCTTGCCACGATTTCAGCAGCTCACGAAGCTTGCCGATGTCCGGCTCTTTGAGCGCCCACTTGTCCCCGTTGAGGTAGTCAACCTTGAGGTGATGAAACGAGAAGGTCATGGCAAGCTCATGGTCAGCGGGATTGGAATATCGGATGCAGTTTTCAATTGAGGTGGAGCTCATTTCACCGACGGTCATCAGCCCGTCGATACCACCGCGCTTGACGAGTTCCTGCAGGTATTCGTGGACATGTGGCCCGTCGGTGTAAAAGCGCCTGCCGTCTCCTATGGCGTCGTCCTCAAAGACATCCGGCTTGGAAATGAGATTAACAACGTCAAAGCGAAAACCATCAACGCCTTTGTTGTGCCAGAAACTCACTATGTCGGCAAGCTCGGCTCGGACGCTTGGGTTGTCCCAGTTGAGATCCGCCTGTGAGGCGTCAAAGAGATGGAGATACCACTTATGAAGTGTGGGAACCCATTCCCATGCGCTTCCGCCAAACTTGGACTTCCAGTTTGTTGGCGGCGTGTCGGGGCTGCCGTCGACAAAGGTATAGTAGGCAAGGTATTGAGGATCGCCGGTAAGTGCCCGCTGAAACCATGGATGCTCGGTTGACGTGTGGTTAAAAACCATGTCAAGCATCAGCTTGATACCGTGCTTTTTTGCCTCGGCCGAGAGTTCATCGAAGTCAGCCATGGTGCCAAAGAGAGGCTCGACGTTGCGATAATCTGCAACGTCGTAGCCATTGTCATGTTGGGGTGAAACAAAAAACGGAGTAAGCCACAGATAGTCAACGCCGAGCTTTTGCAGGTAGTCAAGACGCTGCGTGATACCGGGAAGGTCCCCGATGCCGTCTCCGTTTGAATCGTTAAAGGAGCGGACGTAGATTTGATACACAACCTTGGTGCCGAGAAACTCAGCGCGCGCACAAGCGCCCTTGGGATTGCTTGTTACTCGTGAAGATTGCCCTGACATATCCGCTCCTCTCATGGGTTTTTTGGGTCGAAAAGGTGCCGTTCTTCTCGTTTTATTGGGCCGAAAGGGCATCGTTTTTCTCGCCATCAAGCGTGATGACATTGGCATCGATACCTTTATCAATACCTTGACGCTTGCCGATGGTGAATGTAAGAACAAATGGAACCACTACAGCGATAATCATGCAAACGGCGAAGATGCCGATAAACTCGGGGCGAATTGAAAGAATTCCGGGGAGTCCACCAACACCAATGGAGAGGGCGTTGACGCCAAAGGCCGTGCAGACACCTCCTGCAATGGAGCTACCAATCATAGCGCATACGAAGGGGAAGCCGTATTTGAGGTTGACGCCAAACATGGCGGGTTCGGTAACACCAAGGTAGCAAGAGATGATGGAAGGAATGTTTACCTGCTGGGCGTTTTCGTCATGCTTCTGAAGGACTGACATGGCAAGAACCGATGAACCCTGAGCAATATTGGAGAGTGCGATCATGGGCCACAGTGGAGTGCCATAGTTATTGGAACTTGCAATAAGCTGCATGTCAACGGCATTGGACATGTGGTGCAAGCCGGTGATGACAAGGGGAGCATATACGGCGCCAAAGATAAGGCCAAAGAGCCATGCAAACGGACTTGTGATGCCTGCGAGAACAATGTTTCCAATCCAAGATCCGATGGTCCAGCCAATGGGGCCAAGCACGAAGTGAGCAGCCATAACGGCAAGCAAAAGTGAGCAGAAGGGCACCACGATCATCTGAATGACGGATGGCGTGATCTTCTTGAAGAATCGCTCAAGGTAATTGAAGGTAATCGCGGCGAGAATAGCAGGAATGACCTGTGCCTGATATCCGATCATGCGGACCTGCGCGAAGTCAAAATTCCATGTATGGGTGGCCCAATCGGCGGCGGTTGCTCCTGAAACGGCATATGCATTCATGAGCTGACCGGAAACAAGGGTGAGGCCAAGCACAATGCCGAGCATGGGAGTTCCACCCATTTTCTTTGTGATCGACCAACAAATGCCCACAGGGATGCCGGCATGGAAGACTGCCTCGCCAATAAGCCACAAGAAGTTATATACGCCCGTCCAGAAAACGGAAAGCGAAGCGAGGGTCTGGTTACCTTCAGGTCCAAAGTAGGGCATCTCGCCAAGCACGTTTCGGAAGCCAAGAATAAGGCCGCCGGTAATGATTGCGGGAATCAAAGGAGCAAAGACTTCGGCAATGGCGCCCATGGCTCGCTGCAAAATGTTTGTGTTTTGAAGAGCGGCTGATTTGACGTCTTGTTTTGAAGCCTCACTTACGCCGGAAATACCGACAAAGGTGTCGTAAAAGTCGGCGACGTCATTGCCGATAATAACTTGAAACTGGCCGGCTTGCGTGAAACTTCCTTTAACGGATGCAAGCTTTTCAATGGCAGCCACATCCGCTTTTGAAGGATCTTTCAAGGCAAATCGCATGCGTGTCATACAGTGTGATGCCGCAGCAATGTTGTCTGTGCCGCCAACGAGCTCGAGGAGTTCACGAGCATCATGGTCGAACTTTGCCATCTTTCCTCTTTTCCTCGTGGAACTAACTTATGCAAATAAGTTAGTTCATTGGAGCAATTTCTTTAGCGGAAAATGAAAAATCGACAGTTTCGTATCGCCGAACGGTATAAATTTGCCTATGAACGTCTTATGCAGATGATTTGGATAAGTAGGTGATATGCTGTTTTTGGTGAAAAATATAAAATAATTGCAACTAAACAGCGATGGAGATATGCATGAAGGCAATTTATGATGAGATTTATAGGAGTCTTTTAGGAAAAATAGAGAGAGGAGAATATCCCTACCAGACCTATATTCCATCTGAGGCGAATCTTATAAAAGAATACAGTTGCTCGCACAACACGCTCAGAAAGGCAATTGCGCTTTTAACGCAGCAAGGAGCATTGCAGCCCGTACATGGCAAAGGGGTGCGCGTTATTTACCAAAAGCGCCCGCGAGCTCTTTTTGAGCTGGGAGGTATTGAGACATTTCAAGAGGCATCTGAGCGCAATCAACTCGATACGGAAACACGGGTTCTCAAGTTTGAACGTATTGTTGCCGATAAAGACCTCGCACGCTACACCGGATTTGATGAGGGCGATGAGCTTTTGTATGTTGTTCGAGTGAGGATTGTAGGCGGTAAAGCATCGATTCTTGACTGCAATTATTTCCGAGCACGTCTTGTACCAGGCTTAACTCCTGATATAGCTCAGTTTTCAATCTATGACTATATCGAGAAGACCCTCAATATGCAGATTGCAACCAGCAAACGAACCGTTACCGTTGAGCGTGTTACCCGAGAAGATCAAGACTATCTTGATCTTGACGGTGCAGATTACCTAGCCGTGGTAACCGGACAAACGTTCAATTTCCAAGGTGCGATGTTTGAGTTTACGCAGTCTAAGCACCGTCCGGATTACTTCTCGTTTTTTACGGTTGCTCGTCGCGAGATATAGCAATGGTGAATCGCGTGCCTACGCCTTCGCGCGAGAGCACGTCGATAGAGCCGTCATGACTGTCAACGATCCACTTTGCAATAGAGAGACCTAGACCGGATCCGTCGTTGTTTTCCGCACGGGTGTTGTCGGCGCGCCAGAACCGCTCAAAAATATGTGAAGCCGCTGCGTCGGATATACCAATGCCTTCGTCTTGTATGGACACACGGACGTACCTCTCGTCGTATGAAACGCCAAATGTAATGGACGTTTGGGAGGGAGAATAGCGGGCGGCGTTGTGGACAATGATTCTCAGGCATTGTTTGAGCAGTGCGATGTCGCCAACGACTTGATAGCGGGCTTCGTTCACGGCTGTTGCGTCAAAGCCCAAGACATAGCGATGATCAGGGTCAATCATTTCGGACTCTTCCCACACCTCATAGGCAAGTCGTGCAAAATTTACGTGAGTCGTGGTAAGGGTATTTCTGCCCGCATCGCCTCGCGCAAGGAAGAGCAGCTGTTCAACGAGCTCATGCATGTGCTCACTTTCGGATTTTAATGCGGCGATGGATTCATCAAGGACCGCCTCATCGGTTTTTCCCCAACGATCTAGCATGTCGGCATACCCGTGAATAACCGCAATGGGGGTGCGCAATTCGTGGCTCGCGTCATTCACAAAACGCATCTGTTGCAGCTTTGCCTCCTGCATTTGGCGCAGAAGTTTGTTCAGGGCAACCTCAATGCTGGCAAGATCTTCGTCTCCCGTTTGAATATAGGGCGAATCAACGCTTGCGTGGTCAATGGCCTGCTCAAGGCTGTTTATTTTGCTCTGGCTGAGTGTTCCGGAAGTGCCGGGAGCCGTTGCATGAGCAAGCGGATCGGAGCTGCTCAGTTGCTCGGCCTTAAGAGCAAGCGTGTTGAGGGGGAGAAGTGCCCGTCTGACACGCCTGGTATCACTGAAGAAATGGAGAAGATCAATGAGTTCCCACACAAGAACCGCTATATAGAGAGGCCAAAGAGCTATGAAATCGGAGCCAAGGGCAAACGATAGCGTGTCGTGGTAAGAGGTTCGCACCACATAGTGGAGGCTTGAAAGGAACCACCCGGTCTGAGCTCCGTCGAGAGCGATTTCAACGGGAGGAGCCGGAAAAAACCCGTATAAAAACGTTCCTGCGGGGAAGGTTTGGTTGTAGCCATGTATGAGAATGGCTACGACACAGGCTGTGAGAAATATGTTAAATGAAAGGTAATTGAGTAATTTTCGCCACCAAAATCCCCAGCTGATGGAGCGGGCGGTCGATGATTCAGGATGCGTTTTCAAAAAAGAGAACGCCGGCTTGTGGGGGCGAGAGTCGGTGCGCGTGCGGTGCGCTGTCCGAGAATCGGTGCGTGCGGAGGGCGTTGTCCGAGAGCTGATGCGCACACGAGGCGTTGTCCGAGAGCCGGATGTACGCGCACCGTTTTTGGGTTGCTTAGGTTTCTCTGATGACATATCCAACTCCACGGACCGTGCTGATGAGTTTTATGTTGTAGCGGTCATCAATCTTTGCGCGCAGATGAGCAATGTGCACGTCAATATTGTTCGTATCGCCGCCAAAGCTGTACCCGAGAGCCTCGGTTGCAATACGCTCCCGGTTCATAACAATGCCGACGTGTTCCATGAGCGTGCGTAGTACTTCAAATTCTTTGTTTGTAAGTTCAACGGAGTTCTCGTTGACGCAGACTTCTCGGCGATCAACATCAAGCGTGACGCCTCGTATCGTGAAAGTTTGCGTTGAGAGAACTCTGGGTTCATCAAACCCATCGGATAAGACATCGTTTTTTGTTGCGTGGTGTTTAAGGGCCACTCGGATGCGGGCGAGAAGTTCCTCAATGGCAAAGGGTTTTGTGAGGTAATCATCGGCACCCGCATCAAGTCCGGCAACCTTATCCATGACGGAGTCACGTGCGGTAAGCATAATGGTCGGCGTGCTCTTCTCGCGGCGTATGCGTCGTAAGACTTCAAGGCCGTTCAGTTGGGGGAGAAGAATGTCCAGCAAGATAAGGTCGTAATCGCCAGAGAGCGCTTTTTCCACACCGACTCTGCCATCCTGCGCCTTATCGACCTCATAGCCTTCGTGTACAAGCTCGAGTTCTATAAAACGCGCTATTTTATCTTCGTCCTCAATAATAAGAATCTTGACCATGCATGCTCCGCGTAAAGTGTTGATTATTTGCCTTTGGTGACGTCGTGTTTAATGGTCTCGGCAGCGTCCGCCACCGTATCCATGGCTTCGTTCACATCAACGGTTACCGGGTGAGCTCCCTTGATGTGGTAGCGTAGATCAAAGAAGAGTCCAATAATAAGAAGCCAAATTGTGGCACCCCATAAAAAGAGACCGGCAATGGGGACAAGAATTGGCATGCTCATAAACTGTTCGTCATAGCGCATGACAATGAACTTTGTCTCAATTCCTTTGTGGAGCAGCTTCTTGCAATTGTCCCATAGTGAGTCCATATGCTGAGAGAAATCGGATTTCTTGCTTGACTCTTGATAGGCCGTTTGTGCTGCTTCCATTTCAGATGAAATGCCCGACTGAGTCTGAGCCTCAGTTGTATAATTTGTTGCCTGCTTGGCGGTTTTCCCCTGCTTCTCAAGCCAAATAATGGCGTCAAGCGTGTCGTCACCGCACGCATCAAGTGCAGCTTTTGCATCTTCGTAACTTACACCGCACTTCTCGCGGATGAGTTCGACTTTTTCAAGTTTCTCCATGATTGTTGCCTCCTTGGCAATTTGAAGGCGCTTTTCGTCTTCGTTGTCTCTCATGGTCTTCTCATAAGATTAACCGATTCTTGCGGTTTGATTAAGTTTTAGGAAATGGAAGGATTTTCTATGAGTTGCTTGGTGTTTCGGGGGAGTTGTCTGCCACCTCGGGTGAGTTGCCTATTACCTCGGCCGAGGTATCTGTCATTTTGAATGAATTACCTGCTACCTCGGCAAAGATTGCTCCGCCGATGATACAACATGCTCCGGCAATCTTAAGAGGCCCCAGCTGTTCTCCCAAGAGAATCGCAGAAAAGATTACGGCAGAAAGAGGCTCGAGGTATCCAAAGACAGCAACGCGCTGCACCGGAATCTTGGTAAGTTGCGGAAAATAAAGACCTCCTCCAACACCGGTATTAAAGAGGCCGAGCAGTATCAGTGCTCCCCAGTTGACGGATGAGCCGTCAGGAGGCAGCTCGATACCGTGTAAAACCAGCGTAAGAAGGCCAACAAAAAGAGCACCGACGCCCAGCTGTATGGTTGTGCTTTCAATTCCTTTAATGTCGGGGGCATATCTGTTTGAGATAATCATGGCAGCATATAGTACGGCTGCAATCGCGCCAAACGAAAGACCGGCCAAAGAGAGCTTCTCGCCAACACCATAGCCAACGATAAGCCCCATTCCAATCATGACGACAACCAGTCCGCTGATTTTTTGCCACGTAAGACGTTCATGAAAGAGGATGGGCGAAAGTGCCATTACGATGATGGGACCGCAATAGTACTCGAGCGTTGCGACGCCAACTCCCACTTGCCGGTAGGCCTCAAACAATAATGACCACTGCCAACCGAGCGCCAGTCCGGAAAAGATTAGGTATTTGATCTGACTGACATGGTCTAAACAAGACGGTTTCGAGTGCGTTATCAGAAGAAGAACGCCGAGAAAAAGGGCTCCCAGTAGCATGCGGAAAAAGACAATTTGATAGCTGGGAAGGTTGATGTAACTCGCAACAATTCCATTTGACCCGCAAATAAGAAGCGCTACAAGGTACATAACGGTTGGGCCGAGGGTGCTATTTGTGGGGCGCGTTGTGAGCGCCGTGCGTCTGTGCGTGAACATACTCATAGAGCTTTAGCATCCTGAGACGCAGGGAAAGATGTGTCTTGCTCTTTGGGCGAATCAGCCCTCTGATTGGGCACGCGATCGTAAAATACAACGCGGTAGAAAAGCTCGGAAATTTCGCGCTGGTCGTGTGTTTGTCCTAGTATCCACATTGTTTTGGCGACAAGAGCTTCGGTGCTCATGTCATCACCTGCAAGAATGCCGTCTTTGTGAGCATAGGTGCTTCCAACCTGGTACACGCCAAGATCGAGGCCTTCTTCGGGTACCTGTGTGGTAACTACGATGATGCGTCCGGATGAAATCCAGTCGTTGATGGCTTTTTCGTATTCACCGTCGTGATCGGGAATGCCTCCGATGCCAAATGTTTCCAGCACGATTGCGTCGTAATCACGCTTGAGCAGATAAAATATGCTTGGATTGAGCTCCGGTGTGAGCTTGAGTACGATAACGCGTTCGTTGAGTTTGGTATAGGTTTGCAAGCCGGTATGTGTGCGAGAGTCATGAGAGCCAGTCTTCTCGTCAAGACAGACAACTCCTGCATCAGCTCCAGTATAGCTACGGATAATTCGATTGCCGCGAATATGAGCCAAAGCGGGAAAGTTCATGCTGGTAAATGCATTGAAGCTAAGGGTGCGCTGCTTATGTGCGCGTGTCCCCGCAATGACTTCATTGCCAAAGACTACGACAACTCCGCAGCTCTTCTCGTCAATGGCGTAAAGTACCGAGTGGTAGAGGTTAAGTTTTGCGTCGGTAAACGGATTTGCCATGGGTTGCTGGGAGCCGGTCAACACGATTGGCTTGGGGCTATTCTGAATAAGATACGACAGAGCGGCCGCGGTGTATGCCATGGTGTCTGTGCCGTGCAGGATAACAAAGCCGTCGTAGTTGTCGTAATTTTCGATGATGTCACGGCACAGGTGTATCCAATCGCGGGGGCGCATGTTGGTACTGTCGATATTCATGGGTTGGATAAAGTCAAACGCACAAAGCTCATTGATGAGAGGAACGTTTGCAACCAAATCTTCTCCCGATATATTAGGAGTAAGGCCTGCTGCGGTGGAGACGGAGGCAATGGTTCCCCCGGTGGCAATGATCAAAAGTTTTTTCACAACCGCACGACCTCCAGATATTTCGCGGACACCCGCCAGCCGAACTATTGTAATCGCCTTTGGAGCGGAATGGCTCGAAAACCAAGATCTGTAACAGCTTTGTATTTTTTAGCGAGAAGAACGCAAGAATTGCAGTATATTCATACCTGTTTGAAACAATGCATACGGCAGGTGTCTGTGTGCGAAGGAGAATGACACGGGTAAATGGCACAGAAGAATTTATTTGGACGTCAACGACGTACAACGCAGGTCCCACCTACTATATCTCGCGATGGTTCTACGGCGTCTCGGGATGAGCGTTCGACATCTCCGCGTCGCGTACAAGGCCGTCACGCTGCTTACTATATGCGCCCACAAAACGAACGGCACACCGATCCGGTACGTCATGCACGTGCAGATGTTGCTCGGGCACAAGGTCACCCGGCTACCCGATACGGTACGCATTATGGAACCCTAAATCCTCGCGACGAAGCTCAGGCGGCATATGCAAACAGACGCCGCCGTTCTTCTCGCATGAAAACAGGGCAGGTAGCGATTGCCGTTGTTATTGCACTTATTTTGTTGTGGCTGGTGGTTACGTTAGTGAGCTCATGTGTACAGGGTGGCGCCACAAAGGATGCGACATCGTCTGACGCACAAACGACCGTAACGGGAACCGTGTCTACGTCTACCAATTAAAAGCTTGTCAAGAGCACGGGTCGCTTTTTGGCACATCCGACAGGTCAAGGTTGAGATCTACTGAGCCGGAAATGCCGGCCACGGTGCCTTTAGGTGTGTATTGCCACATGACAAAGGAAATTGAACCGTCGGGCTTTCCATCATATTGTGCCAGCCAGATACGCCCCGTGAGGGCAGTGAGGTCGTATTTGCTGAGGTCATAGCTGTTGCCGTATATGATTGCTCGGTGCCCGCTCTTTTGTATCTCATCGCAAAATGCGTTTGCTATGGCAGTTGCTTCTTCACGGGTAAGCGCATCGGCCCGACCGCCACCCTCCGGCGACGGCTCCATATCAAAGGCTATCGGATAATCAAGTGATGCTCCATCGAGCTGCTTGAGTACGAACTGCGCTTCTTCTCTGGCCTCTTCCTCGGTGATTGCTTGAGAGAAAAAGTACACGCCGACATCAATTCCCGCATTTTTTGCACCGGAAAGGTTCTGGGCAAAGAAGTCGTCAACATACAAGGTCCCCTCTGAAGATCCTCGGTAGCCAAGACGAATGTAGGCAAACGATATACCGTCTTGAGCAACGGAGTTCCAGTTAATCTGTTGCTGGTGAGAAGAGACATCGATACCGGTGCGAGAGATTGTCTGTCCGTTTTGTACATAGCTCAAACGACCAGACTCATCGGTTTTCAGATTGCTCCAGTCGTAAGGTGAAGGCACCTTTTGCTGAGAAGAAAACGGTGAGAGAAGAAAGAGGTTGTACACGCAGGAGCCGATAAGTGCTACGACAAAGATGCTGCATACCAAAAAGATTCCAAAGCCAACGGTCTTTCCTTTGGCAGAGAGCCTTTGGAGTCGATGTGCGCGGCGCACGTTTTGGGTGCTCTCGTGTGGTTTTTTGTTTTTGTTGCGTGAACTGTTCGGCATTATGCGTTGCGCCTTACGTGTCGTTTACTGGTGATAAAACGAACCCTGTTCAAAGAGGGGCTCACAGCATACGTTAATACCCAGCTTTCGGAATACCTCTTCATCAGCGGCGGGAATGATGGAAGAAAAGTATACGTCGCACCCCTTGAGGAAATCCGCAGAAGCTATAGCGTCTTTTGCGAGACTGTTGGAAATGGAGCTGATGGAAAGGGCGATAAGCATTTCTCCTGCCGTCAGGGCATGCTGCTTTTCTCGCAATGTTTTTGACTTTAAGCTGCAGATGGGCTCAAGAGCTTCATCCGATACGATATACGCTTTTTTATCAACGTGTGCGCTGTACTTGAGCGCTTTCAGCAGCACCGAAGCGCTTGCGTCGAGAAGCTCCGAAGCCTTTCCGGTAATAACCGTGCCGTCGGTCACCACCAGGGCACCGGCCTGTTTTCCGGTGACCTCGGCCTTGATAAGCGCGCTGGCGTGTGCCGGCGAGAAGTTCTGGTCTACTCCCACTTCTTTCATGAGGAGACTGATCTTATCGAGCTCGCGCTCACCCATGCCGGTTCTCTCAAGGCGTTCCGCCGTTTTGAACCAGCGGCGAACGATTTCGGCACGGCTTGCATTTTGACACGCTTCGTCATCGATGATGCAGTTACCGACCATGTTGACGCCCATATCGGTGGGCGATTGATATGGGCTTGTGCCGGCAATCTTTTCCATAATGGCCTTGAGAACGGGGAAGGCTTCCACGTCTCGGTTGTAGTTAACCGTGACGGTATTGTGGGCTTCAAGATGATAAGGATCGATGACGTTATTGTCGTCAAGATCGGCGGTTGCTGCCTCGTAGGCAACGTTGACCGGGTGTTTAAGCGGGAGGTTCCATACCGGAAACGTCTCAAACTTTGCATAGCCGGCCTTTATGCCGCGGGTGTTTTCGTTGTAAAGCTGAGAGAGGCATACGGCCAGTTTGCCCGAACCCGGACCGGGAGCGGTGACTACTACCAAAGGATGGGAGGTTTTTACATACTCGTTTTTCCCGTAGCCATCTTCTGAAACAATGAGATCCACATTTGATGGATATCCCAAAATAGGATAATGACGATATACGCGGATTCCCATGTTTTCAAGACGTGTCTGATATGCCTCCGCCTTCGGTTGTCCCGAGAATCGAGTGATGACTACGCCTCCAATGGCCAAGTCACGACCGCGGAAAATATCCATCAGACGTAAGACGTCATCGGCATACGTGATACCGATATCGCTGCGACGTTTTCCGGATTCAATATCGGCGGCACTGATGGCAAAGATAACCTCGGCTTCTTCTGAGAGCTGCTGCAGCATTCGAGCCTTTGAGTCGGGTTCAAATCCGGGGAGTACCCGGGAAGCATGATTGTCATCAAGAAGTTTGCCGCCAAACTCAAGGTACAACTTTCCGCCAAATTCGCTGATGCGCTGACGGATTCTCTCTGCTTGCATGCTGATGTACATAGTATTGTCAAATCCGATACGCATAAAATCCTCCCTTGAGCTCTTTGCTGGTGAGATTGTATCATCGTGGGCGGACAACAATGAGATGATGCTCAAACACAAGGCAAGAAGCCTCAAAAGTCTTGAAGGGATTTGTATGAAAACAACACCGCAACAACCTAGCTCTTCTCGCGTGAAAATCGTCATCAAGAGTGCGGGTACGGCTTTTGGATACGGTATGCTTGCAGCTCTTGGCTTGGGCCTTTTTGTTTTTCTTTTTGGAACGCTAACGTCGGGCGGCAATATTGAGGTTGGGTCGGATTGGACCCGCCGCGTGTTGTATGTGGTTTCCTCTCTTGCAATTATTGCCGCCGGTGCAGGTATGTTGTTTTCAGGCAGAGAGTATGCCGAAAAGCAGCGAGGATTTACGAAAGATATCGCGGCACTTGAAACGCACATCACAGACGATGGGAAGATTGACTCAAGAATTAAAGACCTTGCGCCTGCGGGTATCCAATGGGCAACGGCAATTCTCGTGGCTGCGGCGGGATCCTTTTTCGTTGCCGCACTCTACGATGAAATTATGGGCAGATTTTTTCTTTTATAGGGAGCAACCGGTGAAGCGAAGGCTGACGGCGAAGGCTAGCGGAGCGGAGACCGGTAAAGCGGAAGGTCAGTAAAGCGGTAGTTCTCCTGTTAAAGGATCAATTTTCTCTGCCGGCAGAGGCTCAAAGGCAAGACAGGTAAACGTAGGCTCTCCGTGGAATTCAGTAAAGCCCGCATCGCGGATGAGTGCTACAGCAAAGCCGAGTTCTCTTCCGCGTTCATATAAATCGAGAAGCGCTTCTTCCGAGTCAACATATACGCATACCTTTGCAACGCCCGCATCAAACCAATCGGAGAGCGGTGTTGCGTCTTGCCGGTCATGGTCAAGGTAAACCCAGCTTTCGGCTGCATTGAGACGTACTTGCGAGAGACGGTTTTCTCGAGCAAGCGCCATAAGTGTTGCCTCTACGCAAGCATGACCGGCTTGAGCGGCAATTTTTCCTTTGCGCATTTTTAGATCGCGGCGCATGACAATCATTTGTTTTGCTTTGTAGCTTGGCATAGAGACCTTTCAGTGAATGTATTCCTCCATGAGTGTAGCGGAATATGTGGAAATTTGAATTTGACGGATATTTGACCAAGATTGTTCGGGCGACAAAAAGTTTTCAACAACGTTGCCGTGCCCTCGGAAAAGTCTTATGAGCAACTGGTATTACTAGGGCATTTATGGCGAGAAACTCTCGTATATCTCCAAATATTACAAGTTGCATTTTGGTACGTTGTATTTCGGAGACGTGGAGGTGGATCCGGAGGGACGGTGGTGGGTATATGGGTAATTTTTTGACTCGGCCATCACCATGGGTATGTATCAGTGTGCTCATGGTGATGGGTATTGCAACCGTGTGCGATATCAAAACGAGAAAGATTCCTCATAGAGTTCCCCTTCTTTTAGGGGTGATTTGGGTAATTGATGTATGCAGTGCGGTGATAATACCTACAAAGAGTTGGAAAATGAGCATTGGCGGCTCACTGATGCGTTCTGCGTGCATGCTCATGGTACTTCTAGCTACATCAAAGTTTTTCATCCTTATTACCAAGCAGGCAGGTATCGGCGGCGGTGACATAAAGATGTTGTCTTCTTTGGCACTGATTTTAGGCTTTGAAGATCTTTGTGTGGTTGTTTTTTCCGCATGTGCGCTAAGTGTTATGTTCTTTTTTCTGGCTTCTTTTGTGAATACCATACACAAAAGAGAAGGTGACAAAAAACAAAGAATGAGCAGTTTAGAGGCTATAAGAAAGACTACGTTTCCTTTTGCTCCCTTTGTTTCGTTGGGAGTGGTAATATGCTTTGCGGTGAGCTACTATTTGTAGGCGTTATATTATTTCCAACAAATTTCCGATTCTCGTATATATAAAAAGTTTTTTCTGATAACAATAGTGATGCGTTGAGAAAGAGACAGGTACCCCCAACGCCTGTTTCTGTAGCCGATCTTGGTTGATGTCAAGTACGGTATCTCGGTTTTCGAGGCAACGTAGCCATAGGATGAACCGACATTTTGTGGTCGCTCACTCGTCACAGTTTCATCCTATGGCGTTTCTTTTAGGTGGTTTACCTTTCCATCTTCTGTATCTTTTGGTGGGGATGGATGTGTTTATACCGTATGCATCCGCACGTTAGATCGCCTTTTGAACAGCCCGGTGCCATCCGTCTATAAGTTTTTGCATATCATTTTCGGAGGCTTTTCTTACAAAAAGGTCATCGGTTTGACGGAGTGCTTTGAGCTCTTCTGTTCCGCTCCAGTAACCGGTGGAGAGTCCTGCAAGATACGCAGCTCCCAATGCCGTGGTCTCCGTATTCTGCGGGCGTTTAAGTGTGCATCCCAAAACATCCGCCTGGAACTGCATCAAAAAATTATTTCTCGCGGCGCCTCCGTCTACGTTGAGTACGCTAAGTTCCTGCCCACAATCAGAGCTCATTGCGTCTGCGAGGTCTTTAATCTGGTATGCAAGTGCTTCAAGCGCGGCTCGAACAATGTGTGCCCGCGTGGTTCCTCTGGTGATCCCCGTAATTGTTCCGCGTGCGTCAGGTTGCCACCATGGCGCTCCCAGACCGGTGAACGCGGGAACAATATAGACGCCTCCGGTGTGAGAAACACTTTTTGCAAGGTATGAGGTTTCTTCGGCCGTTTGTATGAGACCTAACTCGTCGCGAAGCCATTGAATAAGGGCACCGGCAACAAAGACCGATCCCTCAAGAGCATATTCGGTTTGTTTTTGCGTAGGCGGAGATGCCACAATGGTGGTTACCAGGTTATTTTTGCTGAGATGAGCGGAAGTGCCGGTATGCAGAAGCATAAAACACCCCGTTCCATACGTATTCTTTGCCTGTCCCGGATCAAAACAGCATTGTCCAAAGAGTGCCGCCTGCTGATCTCCGGCAACCCCGGTAAGAGGAATACCCGCCGGAAGTCCCGGATAGCTTGTCTCTCCAAAAAAACTTGACGATGCGCGCACTTCGGGGAGCATTGATTCAGGAATATCAAAGAGTGACAGGAGGTCTTTATCCCAGCACCCTTCATGGATGTTATAGAGCATGGTCCGACTTGCATTGGTGGTGTCAGTTGCGTGTACAAGTCCGCCGGTGAGCACCCATATAAGCCATGTGTCAACGGTTCCAAAAAGGAGTTCTCCCGCTTCGGCGCGCTCGCGAGCTCCCGCAACGTTATCCAAAATCCAGCGAATCTTACTTGCAGAGAAGTATGCGTCTGCAAGAAGACCGCACTTCTCGCGAATCATAGTTTGCACGCGAGAAGAACCGCAGAGTTGCTCTACAAGCTCGGAAGTTCGGCGACACTGCCACACGATAGCGTTGCAAACGGGAGCGCCGGTTGTAGGATCCCAAACCAGAGTTGTTTCTCGCTGGTTGTCGATGCCTATTGAATCAATGCTTTGAGCATCGAGTCCGTGTTTGGTGATAAGTTCGGTGAGGGCTCCGATTTGGGAAAATAAAATGTCCTGAGGATTGTGCTCGACCCATCCGGGATGCGGATATATTTGCTGAAATGGGCGCTGTACAAAGTCGACCACACAACCCTCGTGGTTGATAAGCACTGCCCTGGAAGAGGTGGTTCCTTGATCAAGGGCAATGATGAATTTATCGCGCTGCTTAATTGTTGCCATGGTGTTCTCCTAGCCACTTCAAAATGTCGGAATATACCAAAGAGTGATTGTCCTCACAGAGAATTTCATGACGCATGCGCGGATATAAAACGGTGGTGACATCCGCGACGCCGGCATCTTTAGTAAGTTGTGCTGCTTTGCGCACGCCTTTTCCGGAGGCTCCAACAGGGTCGTCCTCACCGGCAATAAAAAGAAACGGCAGAGAGGGCGGAATGTGAGAAGCTGCGGCCGGTGAGCAGGCCTCTTGAGTTAGTTTTGAAAGTGCGGCGTACCCTCCGACGGAGAACATAAAACCGCAGAGAGGGTCGGCATTATATGCGCGTACGTTGTCATTGTTATAGGATAGCCACTCATATCCGGTAGGGCCGGGGACTGCTTTGGAATAGGCGCCAACCCCGAGACCATCGACAAAGGACGAGGCATAGGCAATGCCCTTTGTTTTGCAGAGATGATAGGAAAGGAGAAAGCCAATGCGAGAAAGAAGGGGAGAAACACTTCCGGTTCCACACGCAATGACGCCGGAAAGACTTGCGCCGTATCTACCGGCGTATGCACGGGCGATAAAGCTGCCCATGGAATGGCCAAAAAAGTAATACGGGAGAGAAGGGTCATAGTGCTGGCACATATGCTGATGAAGGGTGTGTGCGTCTTCAATGAGTGCGTGCGCACCGTGCAAGGGATCGAGAACACCGCGGCTATCCAGAGTACTTGAGCGACCATGGCCAATGTGATCGTTTCCTGCCACGATGTACCCTGCGTCGCAAAGAGCGCGGGCAAAATCGTCGTAGCGAAGGATATGTTCGGACATGCCATGGTTTATCTGGACAATTCCGCGCGTGCACACGGTAGAAGAGGGCTGCCAAATGGTCGCAACCACTGTTGAGCTGCCGTCTGTTGACGGATATGAAAGTGTTTTTTGAATAAGGTGCTCGCTCATACAGACTCCTTTAATAGATGTATTTATTAATATCATGCTTGAGGAGCGTCGTCGTGTTTTAATAGGTTGAGCGGCTGCTCTTTTCCGTAGAAGGTAGGAGTATTGGCCATGTAGCATTTGCTCTATATCAACATAACGAGGAAATACATCGTTATGTTATTCAATATCGTGTGTATTGTATGTAGAAAATACCTCTTTTAGCTGCAAACATAACAACGTACATTGCAATAATTTTTTGTAGTATCATTAGTAGTGATGATAGGGGGATGTCATCAGGTTTTGCAGATGGGGGACAGAGATGGGCAGAATAGGAGTTGAGGCAAGAGCCGAGCTTGGTTTAGGAAGAACGGTTGCACGACTGCTTCATGAGTCCGGCAAACGTCAAGTGGATCTTTGTGAGTTTTCCCACTGGTCGCGCGCGTATGTTTCCTATATATGCACGGAGCGACGCAAATGGCCATCTTTTGATAAGGCAAAGATTATTGCCGATTTCTTTGGTATGACGATGGATCAGCTGTGGGCAGAGCATTTGTTTGATATGCAGGAGTCCGGAGTAGAACTAAATGATGACGACAAAATTGCATTAGAGCAATATCGCATCCCTTTTCGGTTTGTTGAAGCAGCTGCTTCGGCAGATGCGGCCTTTGCGTCTGCGTCACTGGAGCCTTCTGTGTATAAGACGCCTTATCCTGAACATATAGGATTTAAATAAAGATAGGCTTCTTGTAGATATAAAGTGGCATACTTGACTGGCAATAATTGAGGGTGTTGTTGGTTTAAAGGAGAACGCAATGGGCGGGCTTCACTGCTCTGACTGTGAATTTTGTTCTTTTTGTTTTAATGATACGGTGGGAATGTACCAGGCAGCTTGTGCGCGCGGGTATACCCTTGCCGATCCCCATATACACCATGATATAGAACAGCATTTCGCAAAATCTGTCGATGCGTTTGTCCCTCTGGTTGACCCCTTTGGCCGCGAATATCTCCGTAAATCTAATGTTTGTGATGAGTTTGTCCGAAAGGCGAGATAACGGTATCCGTTATTGACCCACGTTGTCGGGCACTTCCTTGTGTTTTTTGAGCGATACGCAGGTGCAATGCTCAAGGTGAATGGCGGCGCAAAAGCAGGATGCTCTTCTCGCAATCGCTTCAAACTTGCGGTTTACGGGTGACTGCAGTCGATAAGAACGGTGTTTACTGGTGATTTTTCTTTGATTTGAGCGTTTACGGGTGAATCGAATCACCCGTAAACAGCGCTTTTGACGGGGTTTTTAAAATCTGTGTGTTTAGTGGTGATTGTAAGAGACGGACGGTCGTGAAAACTACAAGTAAAGGCTTGCTGCGGAAATTCAAGATAAGTACTCGCGTGCGATAAACACTCGCGTAGGGAAACACTATCTGCATATGGACATCAACACATCCGCACCGACATCTGCACCGACATATATACCGACATATGCACCGACACATATACCGACATCTGCAAGAAAAGATATGCACGTACGAGGCCTGAAGAAACTCGTTTTCATGTAGACATTTGTTAACACATTTTGTCCATAAACGCATAAAACTATAAAATAAAAACATTAGTTGACGTTATGTTTTTCAAATGTGAAACACGTGAAATAGTTCATTTCTTGTTATAAAACTCTAAAAAATTAGGTACTATCTTCTTATTGGGGGATTGGTCATTTTTATGACTACTTTTGAAGGAGACGACAAAATGTCGAGGCGGCCACAGGTAGATAGTCATGACACACGTCGCAAGCTTATTGCTTCTGCTGAGGAGGAGTTTGCCCAGCAAGGCTATGAGAAGGCTTCTTTAAGAAGAATTTGCTCACGGATCGGCGTTACAACCGGTGCACTGTATTTCTTTTTTAACAATAAAGAGGATCTCTTCAAAAATGTGATACAGCCCGTTACTGACCAGGCTATCCAAATACTGAAGGAATATCAAAGCCGTATACAATCGGAGGGCGCGCGAGAAGAATCGGATTCTCCTATGGGGGATGCTGAAACGCTTGGAGCATTCTTTGATCTTATGTATGCACATCGATATGTGGTAACGATTATCATCAACAACCAAAATAGTCCGTTTGTGGCAAAGTTCTTCGAGTCGTTTAAGAGCGTAATTGCCGCAACAATTCAAGCGATTCTCTATCCTGGGGCCACATATATTGAGCCGTATGACTCTTTCATTATTGAATGGCTTGCCCAGACAGAGATGACTACGATCATTGACATATTGCGTAACGATAAGACGCGACAAGAGGCTGATGGTCACGTAACATCGGCGCTGGTCTTTACGCAAGGCGGTCTCAAAGCTCTGGCAAACGGTCAGTTTTAGAAGTTCCTTGTGGTTATCCTTTAATGTTTGATATCATGTGAGGACATTAAAAGAGACTCTTGAGAGGGTCACCTATGAAGGAGCTGATATGAAGCTGAAGCGTCTTGGTATTTGTATTCTTACGGCAACTCTCGCTTTTGTTCTTGTAGGATGCAGTGGTCTTTCTGGTTCAAAACATCCCGCTGGGCTTGTTGGTACCTATGAACTTGACAGCATGGATATTAAAAGCGGAGACAAAACCCAGTCCATTACGAAAGAGCAGTACGAGCAGGTTTCAAAAGCCGGTAATTTCCATATTACCTTGGAGCTTTCAGAGGACGGCACCGCTATTTTGAACAGCATAGAAGCAAGTGGACAGCCGGAGAAGCTTGATCTCAAATGGGAGTCGAGCGACGGTAAATCCATAACGCTCAGTGAGGATTCTTCCAAAGAGAAGATTACTGCTTCGGTTGATGACAAGCAGATTACCCTCGAGCAGTCCAGCGATAATGCTTCAGTGAAGATGGTCTTTTCCAAGGTAAGCGATAAGCCCGGATATTACAGTGACTCTTCAAAGAAGTAGTTTCTAGAACAGATCAAGAACAGATACAATAGAAGGGCGAGAAGTGTTTCTCGCCCTTTTTTATAACAGACACCGTCCTCAATGATAGGAGCATTATGAAACTTCAGAAATTTGGCGCCGCACTTGTTGTTGTTGCATTAATAGGCATACTTTCAGGTTGCGACCTTTTTGCCCCAAAGATTGTCGATGACAATGCTGCAAATACATCGGATTCATCTTCGGCTCAAACTACGACAGACTCAAAGAATGAGCAGAAAAAAGAAGAGACCAAGACGGATGACTACGCCACACAGCTTGCCGGCACGTATGAGCTGGAGAGCGAAGTTTTGACCGATGAGGACGGTACTCAAGAGATTACGCAAGATATGTATCAGCAGATGGTTAATGGGACTGGTCTGCGCTTTACTCTTGAGCTTTCAAAGGACGGTACGGGCACGATAACGGCGCCCAATTTCCAGAGTAATAAGAGCGATAAGCTTTCGTTTAACTGGAAGACCACTGACGGAAAATCCCTTGTCATTTCTGCTGGTGCCGGCGATGAGGGCCTTGAAGGTACCGTAGACGAAGACGGAAAAATTACGATTAAGATAGAAGATGACGATGAGTCTATGACAATGGTGTTTGCCAAGGTCAGCGATCAGCCCGGGTATTACAGCGATTCGTCCAAAAACTAGAATAGATAGAGTGTGCCATGGATGCGCTTCACCAAGAACTTTCACGAGACATTATCATTCTTGAGCCTGTCTTTCATGAGAAGATTTGGGGAGGTCGGCGCCTTGCAGAGGACTTTGGCTACGACATTCCTGAAGGGAAAATAGGAGAGTGCTGGGCAATTAGCGCTCACCCCCATGGCGATTGCGTTGTTGCTTCCGGTGCGTTTGTTGGCGAGAAGCTCAGTCACCTGTGGGATGTGCATCATGAGCTCTTCGGTGATGCCAAGGGGGATCGCTTCCCACTGCTCATTAAAATCCTGGACGCGCATGATGATTTGTCGGTGCAGGTGCATCCCGACGATGCGTACGCAGCTGAGCATGAGCATGGTTCGCTTGGTAAACGTGAGTGCTGGTATGTCCTTGATGCAGAGCCCGACACGGATATCATCATTGGGCAGCGTGCGCGCAATCGTCAAGAGTTTGCTCAGATGATTGATGAGGGACGCTGGGATGACATGCTCAATCTCGTCCCCATTCATAAAGGCGATTTCTTCCGTATTGACCCTGGTACGATTCATGCAATTAAGGGAGGAACTCTGATCTTAGAAACACAGCAGAGCTCAGATGTGACCTATCGCGTGTATGACTATGATCGTGCCGGAGCCGATGGCAAGCCTCGGGAACTTCATGTCCAGCAAAGTCTTGATGTTGTAAATTACGATCTTGTACCACCTGTTTCCGGAAAGGTTACTGCTCCTGAGGTTGATGGCGTAACGGAGCTCATGGCGTGTGACAATTTCGTCGTTAAGAAGATTGCCGTTCAAGGGGAAAAGGTGGTCGCGCAGCCCTATCCATTTTTATGCGTCAGCGTTATTGAAGGTACGGGAAGCGTCCAAGTTGAGAGCAACACGGCACAACCCCACACCCTTCATAAGGGGAGCCACTTTATTGCACCCGCTCGGTCGGGAGATCTGACATTCTCAGGCGACATGATGCTCATCGTTTCTCATCTTCCACACGTGCAGAGTTAGCTGCAAGATTTTGTGGCAAACATATGAGCGAGATAAAAAAGGGGTCAGGCGCACACAGCTTGACCCCTTACTTTTTGATGACGTGTATGTTTGCAGTAGGTTAGACAGTATGGGCAGTGCCTTTGATTTCGCCCGTGCAATGAGGGCAGCGCGTGGCTCCCGCTTTGACCTCTTCAAGGCAGTGTGGGCAAACCTGGGTGGGAGAGTCCGTGGATTCTTTTTTGCTCTTCATGAACTTGTTGATAGCTTTTACCAGCAAAAAGACGATGACGGCAATAATCAAAAAGTTAATGATTGCAGAGATAAATGAGCCAAAGTCGATGCCATGTTCAGTGCCTGTAACGGGGATGGAAAGCCCCGATACTTCTGTGCCGCCGCCGCTTATGAGTTTAATGAAAGGATTGATAATGTCATTTACCAGTGAATTAACGATTGCCATGAAAGCGCCGCCGATGATGACACCGATGGCCATATCCATAACGTTGCCGCGAGCAATAAAGTCTTTAAATTCACCAAATAACTTTTTCATGTAACAAAATCTCCTTCAATATTTGATGTACTTCAAACCTGTATCGGCAGGCGCTTAATAGAACATAAAACCGTCTATCGTGTCAATCCATAAATTCGTGAGAATTTCTCAACAAGGTAGCTGGTGAAATATCCCACATCAAAGGGTTCTCCGGTGGCTGAGGCAATAAGCTCGCCTGAGTCCTTTGCACGACCCCACTTCCAAATTCTCTGACCGAGCCACTCACGAATGGGTGCAAGGTCTCCCGAGGAACAAGCCCCATCAAAGTCCATACCATCTTCAATCATGGCGTGCTTAAACTGAGCGCCAAAAGCACTTCCCAAAGCATAGGTGGGGAAGTAGCCAAACTCGCCCCAGCTCCAGTGGACATCCTGAAGCGCTCCATGGGTGTTATCGGGCACCGTAACGCCAAGATAGTGATGGTACTTCTCGGCCCAAAGTTTTGGAACATCGACCGCCTTTACTTCTCCAGCAAGAAGCGCCTGCTCAATTTCATAGCGGACAAGAATATGGAGCGGATAGGTGAGCTCGTCGGCTTCCGTACGGATAAGACTTGGCTGCACCTTGTTGGCTGCCGAGAAGAGCTGGAATGCGGTAACGCGCGTGAGCTGACCGGGGAAATGCTTGCGCATGAGCCGGATAAGCGGTTCGGCAAATGCTTCAGAGTGCCCGACGTAGTTTTCAAAGAAACGTGACTGAGACTCGTGCATGCCCATTGAAGTGCCGCCTTTAAGGGACGTAAAGCGATAATCCCAATTAACTCCCTGCTCATAGAGGGCATGACCGTTTTCATGAAGCATGGAATACACATTGGAGAGAAGATCGTCCTCATAGACGTGTGAGGCGACCATAACAAAGCCAATGCCAGGTCCTGCGGTATAGGGGTGCTCCGTCTTGCCGAGCCAGAAAGCGTCCCAGTCAACGCCTTGCATCGCTACGATGTCTTTTGCAAGGTTCCACTGACGATCCACATCAAAAGATCCCTCAAGAGGCTTTGTGCTGGGCTGGTGCTTTGAGGCAGCACAGTCGGCCACGAGCGGGACTATGGTGTCCTTAATCTTGGTAAAGAATGAATCATAAAAGGCCCGGTTGCTTCCGTGTTCAAAATCATTGAGGAGTACGTCGTACGGGTCTTTTTCAGCATCACGATACCGTGCAATATCAATCTGACCAGCAACAAGTTTGTCGAGATAGGGAGCAAAGAGGTCCCAATCATCTGCATTCTTTGCTTTCTCCCACACGTCGTTTGCTTCGGTGGCAAGGCGTACAAAGTTGCTCTGTACCTCGGGGGGTACATCCACCAGTTGCGCCCGGTCGCGACGAAGAATCTTTACCTGTGCGCGATGCGTCTCGTCAAGCACTGCGCGATTCTCGTGAAGGCGGTCGAGCAGAGCTCCCACCTGAGGGTCAATAAGTAAGGCTTGCATTTGCTCACCAAGGATGGCAAGGGCTTCTCCGCGTTCCTCGGTTGCTTTTGCGGGGTCAAGGCAGGGTCCAAACGAGCTCAGTTCTTCGGCGCTGTAACGGAGCGCAAAGATTTTTTTCTCAAGTGCGTCAAGCTCTGCTATATCCTGACGTGGATTAGAGAGTGCTGCATTAAGGGTGGTTTTGCTCTTCTCGCTGTCCATAGTTCCTCCTAAAGTGTATGTCCGTACCCATGACACAGGTATACGTTTTTAATTCATTCATGCATTTTACGCGACGGAGACCCTCTTTTGCGCGATACTTACATAATTAGAAAGATATATGGCATGTGTGTTTTGTTTTTTTGCGAGTGTGCGTCGCGAGCAGGCGTCGCGAGCATGCGAGAAAAACGTTCGCGAAGACGCGAGAAAAAGCACAGGCCTGTGGGATGGGGAGAGTTTTGGATGAGTGACAGTAAGATCTCATTTGACGAGTGGGATAGGTTGTATGCCGATCGCATCATGCAGATGCGCCGCAGTGCGGTGCGCGATTTATTTGCGGCAATTTCGCGCCCGGATGTCATTGGTCTTTCGGGAGGCATGCCGGATATCTCATCGCTCCCCCTCGATGAAGTGGCTGAATGCGCAAAGCGATGCGTTACCGTTGAAGGACTCAAAGCTCTTCAATACGGAAGTTCTGACGGACGCATAGAGTGTCGGCGCACCGTTTGTAAGATCCTGGCGGTCCAAGGCATTGAAGCGAAGCCTGAAGACATGATTTTAACCTCGGGCTCTCAGCAGGCCCTTGATTTCCTGGGGCGTGTTTTTATAAATGCAGGAGATGATATTATCTGTGAAGGTCCCAGCTACCTGGGCGCTCTTCAGGCATTTTCGGCATATCAACCCCGTGTTCATTGCATAGAGATGGATGAAGACGGAATACGGGTTGATTTGCTTGAGCAAAAACTCCAAGAGCTTAAAAGTGCCAGCAGACGTCCAAAATTCATCTATGTAATTCCGAATTTTAACAATCCTTCAGGCATTACCATGTCGCTTGAGCGCAGACATCTCTTGCTTGAGCTGGCGCACCGGTGGAACATACCGGTGGTGGAAGACGACCCGTACGGTCTTATCCGCTATGAGGGACAAGACCTTACGCGTCTTAAAACCCTGGACGATCAGGTAATTTACCTTGGAACCACATCAAAGATTTTTGCCCCGGGTCTGCGCTTGGCGTGGATTGTGGCCCCGCATCATTTTCTTGAGCGTATCAACCTTTCAAAGCAAGGGGCGGACCTCTGTACCAGCCCTTTTAATATGGTACTGGCCGAGCATTATTTTAACGAGGTGGATTGGCAAGCCGCTCTTGAGGTTTCCAAAACACGCTACCGAGAGCGCAAAAACGCCATGCTTGCGGCATTGGAGGAATTTTTCCCGGAGGACGTCTCGTGGACGCACCCGGAAGGCGGGCTCTTCTTATGGGTCAGCTTCCCGCCATACTTTGATACAAACCAGCTTCTTCCGGCGGCTCTTGAAAAAGGCGTTGCCTATGTTCCGGGAACCAACTGCTATCCGGATGGTCGCGGGGCATCAAGCATGCGGCTGTGTTATTCCTTTGAGACGCCGGAACATATTCATGAGGCAATTAGTCGCCTGGCTTCTTGCGTGCAGGACCGTATGGCGCTCTACCGAGCATTTCGGGAGGCAGGCGCATTGCCTGAAACTGCTTCGACCAAACACTCATATCGCCAATAGACCAAAAACAGGAGGTAGTCGTGGCGTCTAAAGTTGCTGTTATTATGGGCGGGACCTCATTTGAGAGGAACTTCTCGCTTCTTTCCGGTCGTTTGGTATCGGAATCACTTGCAAGGTCCGGTTTTGATGTGCTGACGCTCGATGCCGATGCGCACCTTGTTGATACGTTGCGTGCGGAGAAGCCCGACGTGGCTTTCATCTGCATGCACGGAGCCGGTGGAGAGGATGGCGCGGTACCTGCGCTTTTGGAGTTTTTGCGTATTCCATACGTGGGGTCTCGTCCCGCATCATGCAGGGCCGCATGGAACAAAGCCGACATGCCCTTTTTAATGCGCCGTGTGTATGGCAAACATGAGTCTTTGGTGGTCTGGCCGCCGCAGTTGGTGCTCCCCGCCAGCGCGTTTAAGGACCTCGGTGCCGCAAAGGCACTGGACATCATCCCCGAGCGCCTGGGTGGCGGCAGCGGTTTTCCTCTGGCGGTAAAGCCGGTACACGGCGGATCTGCCATGGGTCTTTCTCGTGTCGATAAGCCCGAGGATCTTGGACATGCCCTGATGGGTGCCCTTGCCTATGATGATTCCGTCATCATTCAGCATTGGGTCGAAGGCGTTGAGGTCAGCGTGACCGTTCTTGGCATTCCTGGTTCAGAAAAAGTTCTTCCGCCCGTGGAGATAGAGGTTAAGGAAGGCATTTACGATACGGATGCACGCTTGGAAACCTCTCGCGTCAATCACTTCTGTCCGGTTCGGGATGAATCTCTCGCGGCTCTTGGAAGTAACGTTGACAACGCCCGCGTAGCATTGGAGCAGGCTGCGTGTGAGGTATACCGTGCGTATGATTGTCGCGACTTTGCGCGTGTTGATTTTATTTGGGACGGTCATAAGGTTATGGTTATGGGTCTCAAGACATTCCCAGGTCTGACCGAGACCTCGCTGGTGCCTATGGCAATCGAGGCAGCCGGCCTTAAGCGTGATGAAGTTCTTGCTCATCTGGTCGTTGGCGCGCTTGAACGTGGTAATTAAGGATAGGAGAGCACACATGCAGTACGTACTTGGTATCGATATTGGTGGAACAAGCATTAAGATTGGCCTGTTTACGCCGGACGGAGAACTTTTGACAGAGGAAAAAGTCCCTACACCTGCGCTTGCCTCACCTGAAGCGTATCGTGTTGTCTGTGACTCTCTTGAAGAAATCGTTGCGTCGCGCTCCGGTAAGCCGGAAGATGTCATAGCGTGTGGATTGGATATTCCGGGTCCGGTGGCCGATGATGGTACCGTCGGGCTTCTCGCCAATGTTGAGATCAATCCCGAAGGTTTGGTGCAGGCCATCAGTTCAACGCTCCCCAATGCCACGGTTGCCTTTGTCAATGACGCCAATGCGGCGGCTCTTGGTGAAGCATGGGCGGGAGTTGCGGTAGGGGTGCCTTCGTTTGTGCTGATTGCTATTGGTACGGGCGTCGGTGCCGGCGTGGTTGCCAATGGCAAGCTGGTAGCCGGCGCGTTTGGTGCCGGTGGCGAGATTGGACACATTACGGTTGAGCCCGATGAGCCCAAGACGTGCGGGTGCGGTCGCCACGGCTGTCTTGAACAGTATGCCTCTGCGAAGGGCATTGTGCGTCTCTATCTCGAAGAGTGTGAAACGCGCGGAGTGACTCCGGTACACGTTGAGCATGAAACGGATACGATTTCCGTTTTCCGTGCGCATGCGGCGGGCGATGAGTGCGCAACCATTGCCATCGATAAAATGTGCTCGTATTTGGCTCGTGCCATGGCGCAGGTGTCGTGTGTGGTTGATCCGGCCATGTATTTGATTGGCGGTGGCGTTGCCGGTTCATTTGCGACTTTTGCAACGGAGCTGCGGAGCCGTTTTGAGGAGTATGCATTGCGGGTGAGTCGCCCCGTTCGCATTGAAGCAGCAAGTCTTGGTAACCAAGCTGCCATGTATGGGTGCGCATACGAGGCGCTCCGTCTGCGCAAAGAGCGTTTTGGGGATGAGCCCTCTGCCGAGTGCTCCGTCGATCACTCCGCTTAACGCGAAGATCAAGAGTATCTGCTGATTCTATCTGAATTTGCAAAACCGGGATTGAAAACTCATGTTCGGAGGAGCTCGGAGGAGCTCGGAGGAGCTCGAAGAAGTTCAGAGAATAATGAGTTTCCGCATCGAGGGTTTTCTCACAAGGTAATTTAGGGTACTGTATAAAGGCTATTTATTCTGTACGTAAACAAAGGAGAGTGCACATGTCCGGACACTCTAAGTGGGCAACAACAAAGCACAAGAAAGCAGCTATCGACGCCAAGCGCTCCTCGCTGTTCTCCAAGCTTTCTCGTAATATTACCGTCGCTGCAAAGATGGGCGGCGATCCTAACCCTGATAACAACGCGACTCTTGCTGCAGCGGTTGCGCGTGCGCGCATGGTCTCGATGCCTAACGCAAAGATTAAAGCTGCCATCGATAAGGCCTTTGGTGCTGGTGCCGACGCGGCAGTCTACGAAGAGATTGTCTATGAGGGATACGGTCCTGCGGGTATTGCCGTATACGTTGATTGCCTGACAGACAACAAGAACCGCACCGCTGCCGACGTTCGTTCTGCATTTACACACTCAGGCGGCAATCTTGGCACGGCGGGTTCTGTGGCGTTCCAGTTTGAGCGCCGTGGCTCCATTGCGGTTGACAAGGTCATTGTTTCCGATGATAAGAAAGTCGCCGATCGTGATAACGCCACCGATGAAGATGAGTTTATGATGGCCGTTGCCGAGGCCGGCGGCGAAGATTACGAAGATGCCGGCGAGCAGTGGATTGTGTGGACTGCCTACGACAAAATGCAGGACGTCCAGAAGGGTCTCGAGGCTCAGGGTATCGAGGTAAAGGGTTCCGAGCTTACGATGGTTCCAACCACCCCAACCGATGTGTCCGTTTCCGATGCCAAGAAGGTTCAGCGTCTGCTTGACAAGCTCGATGAACTTGATGACGTTCAGAACGTCTACAGCACCATGAATATTACCGACGAGATTGCGGCTGCTTTAGAAGAGGACGAGTAAGTATAAGGCAGCCCGGCTTTTCTTAGTGGTTTAGTTTCATTTTCAAAATCCGAGAAGTGCGCACGTGCTTCTTGGATTTTTATTTTTGCGTGAAATACCTGAGGCTCTTTGATTGCCTTTGGTGCTACCAACTTGGCGCCGCTAGACTGACGTTAGGTTGGTGTCGTCATAATAGCGCTGCCAAAATGCTGCCAAGTTGGTAATACCAGAATAGCGCTGCCAAACTTGCAGCAAGTATGGCTACATTCACCAAACTTGCAGCAAGTATGGTTATTTTTGCCACATTTGCAGCAAGTTTGGTTAACTTAAGACCAACTTGGCGCATTTCCGGCAGCCCTACAAAATTTCGGCAGCACTACAAAGGAATGGACGATAAAAGCGTGAGCGATAAAAGCGCGAGCGACAAGAGAATGGTGATAAAAGCGTGAGCGACAATAAGGGTCTTATAACCTGCCTGCCTCATGGTCGCGTACGGCAGCCTTAAAGACGGCGGCGTCAGTTTTCCAAGGTACGCGTTTGCCGCAGATACTTTGGAAATCTTCGTCTCCCTTGGCGAGAAGATACACGATGCTTGGACGTGCATCGGCGTAGGCAAGACGTACGGCCTGACGAATGGCTTCCTCACGATCAAGGATAATCTCATACGATGTTCCTTTAGGCGTGGCTGCGGCCATCTCGGCGCAGATCTCTGCCGGATCGTCAAAAGCAGGGTCTTCGGTCGTATAAATGAGATGGTCGGCCCATTTGGACCCTTCTTCCGGAAGATCGCGCCGCCGCTCCTGCGCCTTGCCGCCGACAGCCCCCAAAACAACATATCGGCCATAGTTGGGGAATTCCTGTGAGGATGACGAGAAGAGCTTCTGGTAGGCAAGGCGATTATGTGCATAGTCAACGAGAGCTGTGACCTTGCGATCCTTGGTGGGGATAAGCTCCATTCGGCCGGATACGTGCGTATTGAGCAGAGGGTACTGGATCTTCTCGCCAGAGAACCCAAGCAAGCTAGCGATGGTAATGGCAGCAAGAGCATTATCAACGTTAAAGAGGCCAGGCATGGGAATGGAAAGAAACCCGGTCCACGTGGGGGTATGAGCGCGGAAGGAAACGACGCCATATTCGGACGAAATATCATCTGCCCAAACGTCTGCTTTGGGGTTAGTGGCAGAGAATGTGCAGACGCGCTGACAACACTCGGGATTGCGCTCGTGAGCTGCGTGAACGTGTGCCATGACGTCTTCGTAATGCTCGGTATCTCGGTTGACGACAGCCGTCTTTGCCATATCAAAGATTTTCATTTTGCTGGCAAAATAATCCTCAAAGGTGGGATGCTCAACAGGGGATATATGATCTCTTCCAATGTTGAGAAAAACAGCAATATCCAGATGGAGACCATAGGTGCGGTCGTATTTGAGCGCCTGGCTTGAGACTTCCATTGCCATATACGTGAGGCCGCATTTTTGCGCGTTTGCAAGGTGGCGCCAGAGTTCAGGGGCTTCGGGCGTTGTATTGTCGGGCTTTCCATGTTTGATGCCGTCAAAGACTTCAATGGAACCCATAACGGCGGCCTTTTCGTAGGGCTCATCGCCGTCAAGTATGGCGCGCAACATGCATGCAGTCGTAGATTTACCCTTGGTGCCGGTGATGCCGATCATGGTGAGGTTGTGATCAGGGTGTCCCGTAACATATGCTGAAGCTTCTGCCATGGCGCGTCGCAAGTTTGCATCGGTTGCGATAAGCGCCGGTACGGTAGGTGCGATTGCCTCAAGCTCGGTGGCGTGAGATTCTGCGCAAAGGTATGCTACGGCTCCCGCCTCAAGGGCGCTTTTTAAGAACTCCGACTTAAATGCAGCACCTTTGCAGACAAACACATGACCCGGCTCAATGATGCGAGAATCATGGTCAATGCCGTATAGCGTTATTGTGGCGGCATCCTCACAGTGCTTGGAGCGCACCAAAAGGTTTTTCTCGGCAAGGTATGAAATGAGCCCTGATAGATAAAGCGTCATGTGCAGAAACTCCCGTCGGCGGTGCTTTGGTAGACACAAAAACTTACTTTCAATGAAAGTATACCGCCGGTTTGATAATGACGCGCGCGCAAGCCTGAAGCTGTGGTAAACTGCTCAAGTCACGGGCGATTGGCGCAGAGGCTAGCGCAGGTGCTTTACACGCACAAGGTCGGGGGTTCAAATCCCTCATCGCCCACCAGAAAAATCGGCGCGGTTCTCGAGTATTCGACTGCTTGAGTGCCGCGTTTTGCAATTATAGAGGGATAGAGGGAGCTCACATGGCTGATACGGGAATCGACGTCTCCGCGCTTGATCCTGAGCGCACGATCGTGGTGGCAACGGGCAATGCGCATAAACTGGTTGAAATTGAGGCTATTCTCTCAAGCGTCATGCCGCATGTAACCTTTGTTGCCCTCGGTGAACTTGGTAATTTTCCGGAACCTGAGGAAACGGGGACTAATTTTCGCGACAATGCACTTATCAAGGCGCTGGCGGCGCTCGATGAAACACCTTTTTTTGCGGCCATTGCGGATGATTCGGGATTGTGTGTCGATGCGCTGAATGGCGCTCCGGGAATCTATTCTGCCCGCTATGCCGGAGAGCACGGAAATGATGCCAAAAACAACGCCAAGCTGCTCGAAGAACTCAAGGATGTGCCAAGGGAAGATCGTACGGCGCGCTTTCACTCTACCGTGGCGCTTGTGTACAGAGACGGAAACGTGCTTGTTGGCGAAGGGAATTGTGAAGGATCTATTGATTTTTCGCCTCGTGGCGAGAATGGCTTTGGGTATGATCCGCTCTTTTTACCGCAAGACGCTCCGGGAAAAACTATGGCAGAACTCACCTCTGAACAAAAGAATGCTATCTCTCACCGATTTCATGCGCTTCAAGCCCTTGCGTCCCAAATCAAGGGGTAACATAAAAACGTTGAATGCGGAGCTTTGAGCGCGCGGCGTGAGCAGCACGCGCTGGTTCGAGTATATAGCAGGAGGTTTTCATGAGAATTGTCCGTACACGGGACTACGAAGATATGAGTCGCAAGGCAGCAAATGTCATTTCTGCGAAGATTATTTTGGAGCCGGAGTGTGTGCTTGGTCTGGCCACCGGTTCCACTCCCATTGGCACGTATCGCCAGCTCGCCGAGTGGAACAAAAAGGGGGATTTGGACTTCTCACAGGTAAGTACCTATAACTTGGACGAGTATCGAGGGCTTTCTCACGACGATCCTCAGAGCTATCACTACTTTATGAGGGAGAACCTTTTTGACTTGGTCAACATTGATATCGCCAACACGCATGTGCCCGACGGTTCGAACCCCGATGTGGAGGCTGCGTGCCACGAGTACGATACGATGGTTGCCCAGGCAGGGTATCCGGATTTGCAGCTTTTGGGTATCGGCCATAACGGGCACATCGGTTTCAATGAGCCTGCCGATTATTTCTCCAAGGGTACCCATTGTGTCGATTTAACCGAGAGCACCATCAAGGCAAATAGCCGCCTTTTTGAGCGGGAAGAGGACGTGCCCCGCCAGGCATACACTATGGGCGTTCAAACCATTATGTTTGCCCGGGCGATTCTTATCCTTGCTTCAGGGGAAGACAAAGCGCAGGCGGTATATAACATGTGCTACGGGCATGTAACGCCGCAATGCCCCGCTTCCATCCTGCAGCTCCACCATAACTGCACCGTTATTGCTGACGAAGCCGCGCTTTCGCTTTGCCCGATTGAATAGTGCACTGGAATGCAGCGGGAATATAGCGGTTTCCGCATAGGGTGCGGCAGCTTCGCAGACCTGTGATGTACTTTTGAAAAGCTGTGATGTACTTTTTTATGGCGAGAAGACCGGTTTTCTCGCCAAAAGTACCTCACAGCCCCCTGTTTTGGAGCAGAAAAGTACATCACAGGTCGCCGCACTTCTCGCCACACGCTTTTTGCAGGCGTTGTTATGTAGCTCTTGAGATTACCCCTTAAAGTTCGTATGATAGATACTTGGAAAAGTTGTCTATATGCGAATTGTTACGTGTTGGAGGCCAGATGGAAAACGAGATTCCACCAGTTAATCGTGTTGATGAGATTCACGAGAAGCTGAGCGCTCTCCAGGGTCAAAAGGTCAAAGTTAAAGCAAATATGGGTCGTTCGCGCGTTGTTGAGCGCACGGGGGTGTTGGTGCAGGTCCATCCAAGTCTTTTTATTGTTGAGGTGGGTGAGCGTCGCGGGCGTACCGCGCGTCAGTCATACCAGTATGTGGACGTATTAACCGGGACGGTTGAGCTGTTTGACATTGAATCCGGCGAGCGTCTTTTTGACTTTGCGTTCGAGGAATAACAGCAGGTCGGATGCGCCCATGCGAGGACGCCAGATTGTACAAACTCCCTGTAAGGTTAATCTTCACCTGGGGATTCATGCTGAAAAAGACAGTCGAGGGTATCACCGCGTTGATTCCGTTATGGTTCCCGTGGGACTTTATAATACCATTACCGTTGAAGATGCGCCTCAGCTGATAATTACGCATACCCCTGCTCTTGATATAGCGGGCGAGAAGACCGCGGTATGGAAAGCGGCTACTATGCTGGCCGCAGAACTCGGATGTCAGCCGAATGTTGCCATAACGGTTGAAAATACGATTCCTGACCAGGCGGGACTCGGGGGATCGTCAGCAGATGCCGCCGCTACCTTACGAGCGTTGGCAAAGCGATGGGGTATAGATGCGTTGGACCCGAGGGCTATAGCCGTTGCTCGCCGAGTGGGTGCTGACGTATCGTTCTTCTTGCATCCGGTGCCGTCGCTTTTGCTTGGTGCGGGTGACACGTTGGAAGAAACGTTTGATGAGTTTGCGGGTATGCCCATTGCGCTGGTGCTTCCCAAGACAGAGGGAGTCTCAACAACGGAGGCCTACGATACCTTTGATGCAGCGCCAACTCAACCACGTGATTACGGAGAGCTTTGTGCGCTCTTGCGATCTGGTGTAACTGAGGAGAAGTACTCCCAGGTGGCAGACCTTTTGTATAACAATCTTGCCGCTGCTGCAAAAACACTTTGCCCTGAAGTGGCGGAAATTGAGAAGTGGCTTTGTGCCCAAACGGGCGTTTTGGGCGCCATGGTCTCAGGCTCGGGGAGCTGCTCGTTTGCCATTTGTTCTTCAAATGATGAGGCGGCACGAGTGGTGCAGAAAGCACAAAAATTGCATGGGTGGCGTGCTTTTGCAACAAAGACCGTTGGTTTTGACGGCTAAATCTGCTAGAGTTTTCTCTTGCAACGGGTTGTGGCTCAGCTTGGTAGAGCGCTCGGTTCGGGACCGAGAGGTCGCTGGTTCAAATCCAGTCAACCCGACCATGAAATAGGCTGCTGGAGTTTCGTATCTCTGGCTTTTAGTGGGTCATCGGCTTATTCCGATGGCCCTTTTCATTTTGTTTTCATTTTGGCGCTCAACTTACAATCTGACGTTCACGGCCCATTCAAGACCTTACGTCCATGTCAGGGTATTTTACGACTGATATGGGAGTATCCTTATAAACTGTGGATTCTTAAGTAACTCGATATTCTTGTGGCGTTATTACGGTATGAAATATATGTGGCATGGGAGATCAAAAGAGCTTTACCGGACTGTTTGACGATTTTGATGTAAGCTCGGAAGCATTGTAGCAAAACGAAACGAGCAGTTTGTAAAGCTTCTGGATGATGTATCTCTGATGTAAATTAGCAGCGTGCAGGATCAGACATTGATTCCTAAGACGAATCCTATGAGTATCTTTTGATAATGTATATATCAAAAGCTGGGAAATCTAGCGGAGAGTTTCTCACGTTTGCTGATGTCTTTGGATTGCTTACTGGTCTTGGAACTTTAGAAAAAACGAAGGTTAATGAGAAGTCTCAGAAATCAATGTTGAGGATTTGATAGAATTTGGCGATTGCCCTGTCTCCTGATTTCCAAGGGGGTTACAAACTCATTTTAAAGGGATGCAGATAGAGTCATATTAATGCGATAATACAATCAGTAAAGTTGTGAAATTGGATTAATGGAAGGAACTGAAAAAGTTGAGTTTACTAAGATCAATTCTGCATGTTATAACATTAGGAGTCGTTGATAGCAACGAAGAAGTTGTGAGAAAAAATACACCGTTTCTTTTTCCAGATAATTTGATGACCGAATACGAATTTAGAGACATAGCTATCCGTATAGCAAAACCTATCAAGCGTCTTACAGTGTCTGTAGATAACCAATTTATCCATGGAACAGTTCGTACGAACAATGGAATAAATACATGGGAATTTACTGTTGACTTCAATGATTATGGCACTTTAACAGGGAACTATTGGATGCGGTATGTAGAAAATTCCGACTCACAGATCCCCTCCAGATATGCGGAACAACTAAGTTCCGCTATTGTTAATTACCTAGACAGCAATCGTTGAAAGGAAACAAAGAACGAATGGATAATTACAATTTGACTCTTGATGAAGAACACAACATAGTTATTCTTGGACTGACTGCGGGTGAAAAAAAGTTTGAATTCACAGAAAACATTACAACCGCACTATCTTTTGCTGAAGCCGAGCTATCGGAAATTAACGATAAAGTAGTTGAAACGGAAAATACGCTTAGATCCCTAGTACCGGAATGTGATAAAATTGACTATATTTTGTCTGCATCGAGCGGTGCCCTTTGCGGTATTATCGATGTTTTTCTCGTTGGTAAGCCGGGAGAATCACCTATAGGTAACGTCACAGACAAATGGTTTGCAGAGAGAACAAAAGATTTTGCCAAGTTATGTAGGTGGGACTATAGCAAGGACGACTCCCTTAAATCTGCAATTAGGCACTTGGAGAAAAAATTTAAAGTACCCTATGACCAAAGCGTAGGCGGAAATATAGTTCGTGATTTACTTGACTTAACCCCCAAAAATCATCATTTCAAATCGTTAGGACATAATCCAACGCTTCTGGGACTCTTTTTTTCGATTCTCAACCAGTTTACAAACACTTCCAGTTTTGTATCTGAAGGTGAGCTGATTACGCTTAATAACTCGGAGGAAGGTTTTGAACTTGAAGGACATAATATACCAAGCAAACTGATCTGTGGTTTTTTTAACTGGATTGGACATCTGATTTCCGACATGTCTGGATCATCTGGCGGCAAAGGCCGAGGTATGGGGATACCATCGCCAATATGGAGTTGGGCGAACGATGTTATTGCTATAAAAAGAAAATTAAATATCCCGGCTTCTGAGTATGATAAGACGGTTAGTGACTTGGCTCTCCAGATTTTTAAAGAGGGGTACGATATCAGATTTCAGACTACCCAGGCGATCCCCGTCTTTATCAATGAGATAATTGTCAGGTTTTTTTACTGTGTCAGACGGGCAATTCGGTATTTATATGTTACGAATAAAGAAGATCGATCCTTCGGGATGATGTGGAAATCGTGTGAGCCGTTTACGAATGCTACAGTTAAAAGGATGCTTACCGTTGCACATGGAACTTTCTGTTTGATTGACATTGCAGATGCAACTGCCCGTGGTTTCATAGCTGGCGCAGGGTACTTTAATGCTAAGGAATTTGTTGTGCGTCTTAATGTGATAGGTGTTGGAAGACTCACCATTTCACTCTATGGAGAAGTCAAACGCGGCGTTAAAAGTTCTGCTGCAAGAGAAGAAGAATACTTTCTGCAGCGAGAAAAGACAGTAGCCGTCAATTATATCGAGGGACTTAAGTATCTTTCAGAGATGTATGACGATAAGACCTTATTGACATTTGTAGAAGACTTTAAGAATAGCAGTGCATATAAAGAGGCTTTTATTAAATCAGTTCAATTAGCAGAGAAAAGGAATGTTTCTCAAAAAAGTATTTTGAAAACTAGATCTGATATAGATAATTATTTCAACGGAGGTGTACACAATGTTTAACAAAAAGAAGTCTAAATTACAGCAGGCTCAGGATCAGGTCCAAAATGCCATTGATAAAACTAATGAAAAGATTGAAGAGCTTGGAAAATTCACATCCATGCTTTATTCGGAATTGAGTGATATTCAGGATACATTTGACACCATCCGAAATGTTCCGAGCGAAAAGAAACTCCAATATGAGGAGTTAAAGAAAATTCGTCTAAATTGGAAACAACAAGTCGAAAAAATAGAGAGGGATTATAATAATGCGGCTGTAAAAAACGCAGGTGCAGGAGCCGCCGGTGTAGGACTTGGTGTGGCTGTTGTAACGATGGGACCGACCGTAGCCATGGGCGTTGCTACAACATTTGGTGTCGCTTCCACGGGTGCCGCGATATCAACTTTAAGCGGTGCCGCGGCTGCTAACGCGGCGTTAGCTTGGCTCGGCGGAGGGACACTTGCTGCGGGCGGCGGTGGAATGGCCGCTGGAGAGGCATTTTTGGCTTTGGCTGGTCCTATCGGATGGGCCATTGCAGGTGTTGCGCTTCTTACAAGTGGTATCTTTATTGCGAAGGGCCTAAATGACAAAAAGCATATAGAAAACTTGTTTACGATTATCAGTAATCGCGATGTTACTTCTTACAAATTAGCCATTGTTGAGCTCAATGAACGCATAACCCGCATTATTGATGAGAGCAAAAAACTGCATAATGCAAATACTGAAATCAAGGCTTTTGGATTTGACTACAGTGCGATGTCTGAAGCGCAGCAATATGCGCTCGGCGCATATGTAAATCTTATGTCCTCATCAACACAGTTGTTGGTAAATCCCATTCTCGGATTGCTACCCAAGTATACAGATTCCGATTTTGAAGAATTTGTTTTGCAAGAGGTGGATGTACAAAAATTAAGACGATATTCAGAATATAAAACATTGGTTGTTTCATTGGCAAATTTCCTGTTCAAGATCGATATGAATGATAGGGATAAAAAGCTTCTTTGGAACTTACTACGAAAGAATAAGAAGATGTTGGAATTAATGGGAATTTCAAAAAAAGAGTTCGGAATAGAATTTATCGATACGGTTCTCGAAGCATTAAATTACAAATATAGGATGGATGCGAAACACTAAAAATCAGATACTTGTACCATTCGCTTCATTGCATGATGAAAGTATGAAGGCTTCTACAAAACTTTCGCTGTCGGTGAGTAAGAACCTTATTCTATGTCTTGACTTTTGTCGCGTACTTGAAAGTAAGGCGGACGCTGTCCTTGCTGCAGAACATCATTAAGTCTATCATGCCGTGCCAGAACCGGGCGTTGTATTCAGCGATGGCTTCTGTGCATGGTTTACACTACACTTATGCCTTACTTTTACCCTTTGCAGAAGTCTCAATTGCAAGTGTTGCAAAAAGGCTTGGCCATACAAGTATGAATACGACCGAGAAGACCTACTTGCATATCATTCAAGAGCTTGAAAATAAAGATGTTGATCTGGTAATGCGATCTTTAACCAGCCTCGTTTAAGTCTGTCCTGTAGAGCAGACTTACGCTGATGAAGGGTGATGAGGTTGTTCAGGTTTCCGAAGAACGAGCCTATAGCATTTTGTTCTCCCAACTTACGCTGTTCCCAAGGATTAGTTGATTTCTATGGATGCTGAGGGCTGTAATGTACTTGTGCTATATAAAGTTTGGAAGTAGATGATATAATTCTATTAGAAAAATAGGATAATGATTGGATATGCAATGAACATCACCTCTTCAACGGTGCTGAGGAATGACTATACGAAGATTTCCAGTCTTGCACATGAAAGTAATGAGCCTATCTATATCACTAAGAATGGCGAAGGCGATATCGTTGTGCTCTCCATTGAAGCTTTTGAAGGGTTAAAGACACAACTTGAGCAAAAGGCCATGATTCTTGAAGCGGAAGCTCGCCGTCTTGCAGGCGAGGAATCGTACTCAATCAATGAAGTTGAAACAATGCTTAATGAAATGTTTAGAGATGCCGAAGCGTAATATGCTCATTCAACAATCCGCCTGGGAGGACATCCGCCAAATAGCAAGGTATAAGATTAAGGCGGTTGGTCCAAAGTCTGCTGAAAGTTTCATGAAGAAAATATTGGATACTATGCGTCTTCTGGAAGAAACGCCTTTGCTTGGTCCTCTTCATCATGATAGTGATTTACGACGTCTTGGATACCGCAAGCTGTTTTGCGGAGAATATGTCTGTATATATAAAGTTGTAGAGGGCCGCGCAGTTGTTCTCAGGATATTTCACGGGTCTGAATCTTATAAGTTAAAGATTTGAACCAGGCAGAAAAATGAACTTTTATATGTAAACTCATTATGTACTTGGTTCATTTTCTGCCCGGACTCATTTCACATCTGTTTCTCGAAAAAATACTAATTTCTCCAGACCTTCTCGGCAATACGCTTAACGTGAGTAAGTTTTGCCCACTGCTCGTCTTCAGTCATTACGTTGCCTTCCTCCGTTGAAGAAAAGCCGCATTGCGTTGAAAGACGGAGCTGTTCAAGCGGAAGGTACTTCTCGGCTTCGTGGATGCGGGCGATAACAGCATCCTCATCTTCAAGTTCAGGGAATTTTGAAGTGAGAAGCCCAAGCACGACGATGCGGTTTCCGGCATGCGCTAAAGGCGCAAAATCACCCGAGCGATCGGAGTCGTACTCAAGGAAGAATCCGTCGTAGTTCGCCTGGAAGAGGGTCTTTGCAACCGGGTCATAGCCGCCCGAAGAAAACCACGTTGAGCGGAAATTGCCCCGGCAAATATGTGTGGTGATGGTCATGTCGGCGGGCTTAGACGCAAGAATCCGATTGATGCAGTCAACGTAGTCGTGTGCAACTTTATTGAGGTCAATGCCTAATGCTTCATAGGCAGCGCGCTTCTCGATGTCGCAGAACTCACCCCAGCTGGTGTCGTCAAACTGCAGGTAGCGGCAGCCAAGGTTATAAAAGGCACGGATGGCATCTTGATATGTCTCGACAATGTCGTCGTAGAGGCTGCTCTCGTCTTGATAGCGCTCAATGGGCCGATAGCTTTCTTTGCCGCGAATGCAGGGAATCAGATGCAGCATCGATGGGGAAGGTATGGTCTGCTTAACGAGGTGATTACCGGCGATTTCCTGCAGCCTTTTGAAGTGTTCGAGGAAAGGATGCTCCCCGAAGGCAATTTTTCCCGTAAACTCCAGCTGAGCTCCTTTGGGTTTTGGCCCTTTAAACTCAACAGACCAATGTGCCGTATCAACATGCTCAACATTCTGGAGCTCCTCAAGAAAGTCCAGGTGCCACATGGTACGGCGAAATTCACCGTCGGTAACGGATTTGAGACCGATTTCCTTTTCTTTATGGACAAGTTCGGAAATGGCCCTGTCTTCCGTCGCGGTGAGTTTTTTACGAGAAATACGACCTGCTGCAAAGTCGGCGCGTGCCTCTTTGAGGTATGCAGGTCGCAAGAAACTGCCGACGATATCAAAGGTAAACGGAGGTGTTTTAAGATTCGACATGGATACCCTTCCTGGTCACAAATGATGTAGCACCGCTATGATGGCACGCCGCTTACCTGTACGGGCGCTCGCGGGTGAGTTGCAACCAAAAAGAAATAATGCGTGCGAGAGTGCTACGTGCAAGAGCAATGCGCGCACAAGAGCACTGTGCACAAGAATATCACGTGCAAGAGCAATGCGCGCGAGAGCGCCACGTGAAGAGCACTACGCACAAAAGAACGTCCCGAGAAGATCGACTGTGCGATTTTCGGGACGTTCTTTCGGTTCCATGAGACTCCTACCAAGAGCTCTTATTGGGAGGGCTCTTATGAGTTACTTTCCGTATGTGTAAAAACCCTTGCCGGCATTGATGCCGAGCTCTCCGGCGTCGATCTTTTCTTTGAGCAGCGTAACGATACGATTTTCAATGGTGCCTTCCTGCTGTGCTTTAGGATTGAGCATTCCTACGTTGTAGGCGGTGGTGAGGCCAATAATGTCCAGGATCCTGAATGGTCCTGCAGGCGCACCCGTACCGATCATCCAAGCTCGGTCGATGTCTTCGGGCGATCCTACGCCGCCGGCCCAAAGACCCTCTGCGGCTGACAAGAAGGGAACAAGCATCGAATTGAGAAGGTAACCCGGCTGTTCTTTGAGAACCTTAACGGGAATCATGCGGATACTTGCGGCAAAGGCGACAACGAGGTCGAAATTCTCCTGTGCGGTACCGGCGTGTCCCATTACCTCGGCGAGTGGGTTTTTCCAAATTTCGTTGGCAAAGTGGAGTGCAAGGTACTTCTCGGGACGGCCCGTGTGCTCAGCGAACATACTTGGAATCATGGTTGAGCTGTTGGTGGCGATAACCGTCTTCTCCGGCAAGTGCTTTGCCAGCTCGCTATAAAATGCAATCTTCTGCTTGGGCTCTTCGGCAACGGATTCAATGACAAAGTCCGCATCGTTGAACGCCTCATCCCAGTCGGTAGTGAGCTTGAGATGCGCGTATGCCTCTTCGACGCGACCTTTGAGTTCGTCGAGCTTCTCGGCTGTAATATCCTCTTTGGCAATAAGACCGTAGGCATATGCTTTGGGGTTGGTTTTGAGCGCCTCAAGGGTGTTCAGATAAATCTCTTTCAAACGGTCAATCTTGGGTTGCGCGCGACCGATTGAAGCATCGGTGCGGAGCCAAATAGTAGTGTCGTATCCGCTATAGGCAATTTGAAATGCAATTTGGCTGCCTAAGACACCGCCGCCCGCAACGGTTACATTTTTTACTTGCGAAATATCCATTGAACTATCCTCTCTCCTTTAACGAGGAATGAATACATGCATCGTCATATACCCGTCACGAGGGGATTAAGTCGGGCGGAGAAGAGCTATTCCGCAAACGTTATATAAATAAGCGTGAGTGGTAGATTGCAAAAGCCCTATTGCTTTTTACCTGTGGGCGCGCAACACTAATATATGAGTTTTCCTAGACTAACTTATGCGGTGGGTCTCCGAGAATTTACCGCCAGAGTAGTTATCCAAAATAAGATATTCATGTGCTGTTCTTTGGTCTGTACAGGAGGATTATATGGAAAAACAAGGGTCCGAACAGCAGGAAGAGTTGCGCGGCTCTCAAGAGAAACGAGCCCAACAGCCTCAAGCAAATCCCGTCGCGGTACTGCTTGAGTGGTCCGGTAAAAAAGGGACATACGCCCTTTCGGTTCTTCTCGCCATTATTGGTGTAGCGGGTGGTATGGTTCCTTATTTTGCTGCCGGAAATATGGTTGTTGGTATCTTTAATGCGGTACGAGATTGGTCGTTTTACGTGCAGTGGGCTTGCATTGCAGCAGTAAGCTATGCGGTACAGATTATCTTCCATCATCTCTCAACGACGGTCTCGCATATCGCAACGTTTGCAACCATTGCCAACCTTCGTATCCGTCTTGCACAAAAGCTTACCCGTATCCCCATGGGATATGTGCTTGATACACCGTCTGGCACGCTCAAGCGTCTCCTTGTTGAAAAGGTTGACAGCATTGAGACCACGCTTGCCCACGCGGTTCCTGAGCTAACCTCAAATATTACGGTTGTAATTGCAATTTTTATATACTTGGGCGTTCTTGACTGGCGACTTGCCCTCGCAACACTCCTTACTATCTTTGTGGGCCTTGCGTGTATGGCAGGCATGATGAAAGACTATGAGGTGTGGTATCAAAATACCATTACAACAGGTAAAGAGATGAATAATACCTCGGTCGAGTATGTTTCGGGTATCGAGGTAATCAAGGCGTTTGGGCAATCTGCCAGCTCATACGAGAAGTTCTCAAAAGCGGTCTATGCATCCGCGCATGCCTTTATTGACTGGATGAGCCACTGTCAAATTTGGCAGGATGCAATGCTTTCCATTGCGCCTGCAACTCTCGTGGTGGTCCTTCCCTTGGGCTGCCTTTTTGTAATGCAGGGTTCGCTTGAACCTGCGACATTGGTTATGTGCGCGGTACTGTCGCTCGGTGCCTTTCAACCCTTGTATGCAGCCATGAGTTTTGGAGATTCGCTTGCTCAGGTGGGAACGATTGTCGAAGAGATTTCGGAAGTCCTGAACTATCCGGATCAAAAGCGTGCCGAGAAGCCCGGTGTTCTTGAAGGTACAGACATCAAACTCAAAGACGTTCATTTTGCCTACGATGCTAACGAGGTCATTCACGGCGTTGACCTTACCATCAACTCTGGCCAGGTAACGGCATTTGTCGGTCCAAGTGGTTCGGGTAAATCCACCCTTGCAAGGCTTGTTGCGGGCTTTTGGGATCCGACGTCAGGATCGGTTTCAATCGGCGGAAAAGATATCTGTCAGCTGTGTCCGTCTCAGCTTGCCGATCTTGTCGCCTATGTCGATCAAGACAGCTATCTCTTTGACGACACCATTATGGAAAACATCCGGATGGGTCGCAAAGATGCCACGGATGAAGAGGTTATTGCCTGTGCGAAAGCGTCCGGTTGCCATAATTTTATACATTCGCTTCCCGCGGGTTATCAAACGGTGGTCGGTGGTTCAGGTGGGCATCTGTCCGGCGGAGAGCGCCAGCGTGTGGCCATTGCTCGCGCCATGCTTAAAGACGCTCCGATTATTTTGCTTGATGAGGCCACGGCCTACGCCGACCCGGAGTCCGAGGCAGAAGTCGAATCTGCGGTGGCAAAACTTGTGGCGGGCAAGACCTTGGTGGTTATCGCGCATCGCCTTTCAACGGTACAAAATGCCGACAAGATCGTAGTTGTCAATAACGGGACCATTGAAGCCGAGGGTACACACAACCGGCTTATGGATACCTGTCCGCTGTATGCGCGTATGTACCGCGCTCATATCGGCGCACTCGACGAGGCTTAAGAAAGGAGCCGACAATGCTTTCTGTATTGAAAATGTATTTCCAGTTCGGAGACACATATCGCGACAAGCTCCTCAAGGGCCTCTTGTTTACACTTCTGACCTGTATGTTTGAGGGTCTGCAAATTACGGCGCTTTGGATCGTATTCAGTGCGCTCACAGCAAATACGCTGTCGAGTCAGACGGCTCTGATCGCGTTAGGAGTTATGCTCGTAAGTATTGCGGGGACGTTTGTGTGCTCCCATTTTAAGAGTGAGAATTTTTGCGACGCCAACTTTAGTATGGCCGGCCGGAAGCGAACAGAAGTGGGAGATACGCTGCGTCATCTGCCCATGGGTTACTTTAACGAGAATAGCCTCGGCGAAGTAACGTCCGTCATGACCAATCAGCTGGACGTCATGCAAAACCTCGGTGGTCTTCTGTACATGACCATTGTTGGTGGCCTCGCGTTTTCCTGCATCATTGTTGTATTCTTGCTCTTCTTGGACATACGTCTTGGCATTATATGTGCTCTCACGTTGGTTCTTTTTTGTGCGAGCATGGAGCTTTTGCAAAGATATGTACGTACGACTGCAAGTAAGCTTACGGAAGCCAACACAAAACTTGTCGGTGCCGTTCTTGAGTACGTTCGCGGTATCAGCGTGGTTCGTGCGTTTTCGCTTGTCGATGATGCGGAAGGAAAGTTTTCGCAAACCGTTGACGATTGCCGGGATCAGGCTTTGGCGCTTGAATTTAAGGCACTGCGTTTTTCTATTCTGCAGATGGTCGTTTCCAAAGCAACAAGCGTTGCGATGTGTTTGATTGCGGTGGGTCTGTGGTTGTCGGGAAGTCTTGATACTGCCATCTGTCTTACGGTTGTGGTGATGTCGTTTATGATGTTCAGCCGCCTTGAGGCTGCCGGTCGTTTCTCGGCAATCCTTCGCAATATTGAGCTTGCTATGGAACAAACCAACGCGCTTCTCGCCACGCCTCCCATGGACGAAGGCGCGGGTGTCGAGAAGGCCGATGCCTTTGACATAGAAGTTTCCGACGTTACGTTTGGCTATGACGACAGGTGCGTGCTTGACGGTGTGAGCCTTTCCATTCCCGCAGGTAGTTCATGTGCCATTGTGGGACCAAGCGGATCCGGCAAAACAACGCTTGTGCGTCTGATTGAGCGCTTTTGGGACGTGGATTCCGGTACGGTTACTTTGGGCGGCCGCGATGTGCGCGATTATAAGGTTGACTCGCTGCTGCAGAATTTTTCTACGGTTTTCCAGGGCGTATTTCTTTTTGACGATACCATTGAAAATAACATCAAGTTCGGAAGCCCCGAAGCAACGCATGATCAAGTGGTGGACGCTGCTCGCCGAGCCTGTTGTGAGGAGTTTATTCAGGCGCTGCCAAACGGCTATGACACGCGATTGGGTGAGAGCGGCTCTTCACTTTCCGGCGGTGAGCGCCAGCGTCTCTCCATTGCACGCGCCATTTTGAAAGATGCGCCCATCGTGGTTTTGGATGAGGCAACGGCTAATGTCGATCCTGAAAATGAGCTTGAGTTACAACACGCCATTTCGGAGCTTACGAAGTCAAAGACGGTCATTATGATTGCGCATCGCTTGAAGACCGTGCGCAATGCCGACCAGATCCTCGTGCTTGACCAGGGCCGTATCGTGCAGCGCGGTACGCATGAGGCGCTGATGGCAGAAGGCGGGCTTTATGCCGACTTCGTAAACATGCGCGAGAAGACCGTCGGCTGGAAGATTGCGTAGAGATTAGTACGAAAGCAAGAGCTTATCGACACGATGCCTGCAGACGGTCTGCGTTTGCAGGCATCGATTTTCATGTATTGGAAGCGGGCACGCCATCCCGTGGATGCCCTCGTTATAAAAGCGATCCCTTCCTGCGTACATAGAGCGCTTTCACGATGCTGATAAGAACAAGGTATCCCAGCATGAGGGCCAAAAGCCATCCAAAGAAGCTTACGGGCAGGCCAACAAGTCCAAGAGCTTCAGAAACCTTGGGAAGATAGGGAAGGACGCTCACTGCGGCAATGCCGGCAACCGTGAGTATCATGAGTGCCGCTGACGGACGGCTTTGAATAAATGGCAGCTTTTCGGTACGAAGAGCATGTAGGACAAAAGTCTGGGTCCACATGGACTCAACAAACCAGCCCGTCTGGAACGCTGCGATAAAGAGCGCCTGCCCTGTAGTGTTTCCGGCTGCCGCAAGCTCTGCCCACGTACCGCCTGCAATGGCAGGAGAAATAACAAAAAACATCAGAGCAAAGGTAAGTACGTCAAAGAGGGAGCTGACCGGCCCAATCCAAAGCATGAATCCCGTGATGGAGCGAGCATCCCAGGAGCGGGGACGTGCCAAAAAGCTTCCGTCGACTGTATCCCAAGGGATTGCGATGCAGGTAAGGGTATACGCAAGTCCCAAAAGAAGAAGCTGTAAGGCGGACATGGGCAAAAACGGGAGCAAAACGCTGGCGACCATAACGGAAAGCACATTGCCAAAATTTGAGCTGGCGGTTGCTTTGATGTACTTGATGGTGTTGCCATACGTACGCCGACCCTCTTCAACACCACGCTCAAGAACGAGCAGATCTTTTTGCAGCAAAATGATATCGGCAGATTCTTTTGCTACGTCAACTGCGGTGTCAACGGAGATTCCCACATCGGAGGCGCGCATGGCGGCCGCGTCATTGATGCCGTCGCCCATAAACCCGACAACGTGGGAATTTTTACGCAAAGCCTCAACGACACGGGCCTTTTGCATGGGTGAAAGCTTTGCAAAGAGCTGTGTTTGTTCTACGCGTTTGCGCAAGGCATCTTCGGAAAGGTTTTCAACTTCCTCTCCCAAAAGAAGTGCGTCAACGGTGATGCCCACTTTTTTGCAAACGGCAGCGGCAACGCCTTCATTGTCCCCGGTAAGTACTTTGACGCAGACGCCCTTCTCGCCAAGTTTTTTGATTGCTTCTGCAGCGCTTGCTTTGGGAGGATCAAGAAATGCCAGGTAGCCAATAAGCGTCATATCGGCTTCATCATCAACGCCAAACTCACCGACGGGCCGAGGATTGTCTTTCTGGGCTACGGCCACAACACGCATGCCTTCATGGTTAAGGTCGTGAACGCGACGTAGCACGTCTTGATGCTGTGCTTGCGTGAGTGGAGAAATATGGGTCTTAAAATTGACAGACGTGCATACGGCAAGAATCTCTTCAACGGCACCTTTAGTAATCATGTGGGTGTTGTTTGTGATGTCTTCTACCACGACGCTCATACGCCGCCGCTCAAAATCAAAGGGAACTTCGTCAACTTTAGTGTAAGAATTGATTAAGTTATTGATGTCAGTAAGTTGTCCGGTGGCGTTAATGATTGCCGAATCAATGAGATTGCGGAGTCCCGTCTGAAAATAGCTATTCAAAAAGGCATAGCGCAAAACATACTCGTCCTCTTCACCGAGGACATTGAGATGTCGTTCAAGGATTACCTCATCTGCGGTAATGGTGCCTGTTTTATCGGTACATAAAATATCAATGGCACCGAGATTTTGAATGGCAGACGGTGTTTTAACAATAACGTCTTGTTTGGCCATTTGCGTAGCACCGCGAGAAAGACAGGTGGTAACAATAACGGGCAGCATCTGCGGGGTAATTCCGACGGCAACGGAGACGCTAAAAAGCAAAGCATCCAGCCATGCACCCTTCATAGTGCCATTGACAATAAATACAATGGGGCACATAACCAGCATAAATGTGACCAAAACCTTTGAGACCGACGCAAGACCAACATCAAAGCTTGTTTTGGTTGCCGGCTGCCGAAGGAGGGCAGACATACGACCCACATACGTGTCGTCGCCTGTTGCGACAACTACGGCGGTGGCGCTGCCCGACTGTACCGTGGTTCCTGCAAAGAGGAGATTTGTGCATTCGGAAAGCGAAAGTGGATAGCGCGTTCCGTCGGCTCTGCGACGTGCGTGAACAACCGTTGGAAACTTCTCTACGGGCTCGGATTCTCCGGTCAGGGCTGTTTCGTTGACGAAAAGATCTTTTGCATCGAGTACACGACAGTCAGCAGGTACCATGTCTCCGCTGGCGAGAAGCACTAAATCTCCAACGACCACATCCGCAAACGGGATTTCTTTGTCGAAGGACGAGCCGGCGCCGGATGTGTCAGCGGTGCCGGTAGGGGCGTGGGACTTGGCATGGGATGCACTGTCGGTGGCGGCACGGGACGCACCGTCGGTAGTGGGGTCGTCATGAGGAGTTTCGGTATGGAGAACTTCAAAATCATCAAAGTTGATTGGACGACGTCTAACCCGTGTGGTGGCAGTGACCATCTGTAAGAGTGCTGCGGCGGCAGAAGCTCCCCTTGAGCTCTGCACAAAATCAATGATGCCCGAGATAAGTACCATAATCGCGATTATGATGACGGTCGTGGGATCTTGCTCGCCAGAGGGTGCAAGCACAACGTTGGTAATATATGAAATTGCAGCGAGTGCAAGCAAAATGAGCGTAAAGGGGCTTGCAAAGCACTTCAAAAAGCGAATAACCGTAGGATTCTCAACGGTTTCAGAGACTGCATTGGGACCATTGAGATCAAGCTTTGCCTGTGCAATATCAATCGGCAGACCGCCCGCATACGCGCGTGTCTTTCGACAAACGCTTTGTTCCGAATGAGTGGCAGCAAAACCAAGCAGCGCACCGAGGTCGCCGCGGTCGAGAGTACGGTTTGTTTGATTCTGAATCGCGCGCCTTGTTTTAGCCATTGCGCACCTCTGTTTCAAAAAATTGTGTCATGTGTACTGACACTGACTGGCAGATGCGAGAATGTGGCGCGGAGTGGATTGTTCCTATTCGCAGTGCTTAGCTGGCGAGAAAAACGCCGTTATAGAGGCACTTTATCGAGCACAGCAAACACGGTGGATACGGACAATTTTCCGCCCAAATACGATAACTTCGACTGTGATCAGACATAAAGCACCTCCTTATACAGGGGTTTAAAAGCCAAACAAAAAGGCGAGAGGATATTACGAAAATGTTCTTCTCGCCTGTAGCGTAGCGAGATACTACTGAAAGGTCAAGAGCTTCATGTGTAAACGGTCCATTTTGCACGGTTACGTACAGGTATAACCGTTTACAGCGCAGATCCTACCGTAGGGCGAAAACTTGTATCCAAAGCGCGCGTCCTCTTAAAACCTATGTGAGCATGAGATAAAAGTTTTCAAATAAGCCGTATCTTTAGAGAAGGTGGAAACATGAAGCGCCTTGGAATTTCAATATATCCCGAGAAAAGCACACAAGAGGAAATCTTTGCATATCTTGATACGGCGGCAGAAGCGGGCTTCTCTCGTATTTTTAGCTGTCTTCTTTCGGTTCAGGGTACGAAAGAGACTGTTGTTCAGAAGTTTTCGGACATTAATGCGTATGCGCACCGACTTGGGTTTGAGATTATTCTTGATGTAAATCCGCAGGTTTTTAAGGAGTTTGGCATCTCGTATGGAGATCTCTCGTTCTTTAAGGAGATCGGTGCAGACGGCTTTCGTCTTGATTTAGGATTCACCGGAAAAGAAGAGTCATTTATGACATTCAATCCTGAAGGACTGTTTGTTGAGCTCAATATGAGTAACAATGTGGATTATCTCGACACCATCATGAAATACCAGCCAAACAAAAACAAACTCATCGGGTGCCATAATTTCTACCCTCATGGTTACTCGGGGTTGGGACTTGAGTTTTTTAACCGCTGTACCAAGCGTTTTACAAAGTACGGAATCAATACGGCGGCGTTTGTAACCAGTCAGGCTCGAGATTCATTTGGGCCTTGGCCGGTAACCGAGGGGCTTCCCACGTTGGAGATGCATCGACACCTGCCCATGCACCTGCAAGTGGAACACTACATTTCAATGGGAACCATTGACGACGTTATCATTTCAAATTGCTTTGCCACGAAAGCCGAGTTTAAAAAAGTCAAATCACTGCCACACGATTTGGTAAGCTTTGGCGTGGAACTTGTGGATACAATTCCGGCTGTCGAGAAGAGCATTGTTTTGGATGAGCTTCATTGCAACAGAGGGGACGTTTCTGACAATCTGATCCGTTCATCTCAGAGTCGCGTGAAGTACAAAGGGCATACTTTTGACGTATTTAATGCACCTGCAAGCATTCACCGCGGAGACGTCATTATTGACAGCAGCCTCTATGGTCACTATGCAGGAGAGATGCAGATTGCTCGCACGGATATGATCAATACCGGCAAAACAAATGTTGTCGGCCATATTCCAGACGAAGAGCATTTCCTGATTGACACCTTACGACCATGGCAGAAATTCCGTCTTCATGAAGAGCTGCGGTAATGTGCTTCAGTCGTGATGATGTGCTTTACGTTTAAGTGAGACGATGAGACGAATCTGGTCCAAACTCGGTGTTTAGTGGTGGTTTTTCTCGGATTTGAGCGTTTAGTGGTGAATCAAATCACCACTAAACAGTCGATTTGGCACCTTTTTTGAAAAATGTAATTTGTCGGTGGATTTTCCGGCTTCGTTTTGTCGGTGAAATAAATACTGTCAAAGCGTGTTCTTAGCGCTTTTTCAAGACACTAAGAACACTGATGACAGCGTGGTAGAGAAGTGCAGAAAGAGGCCAGATGATCCAGCTCCTACCCCAGTCATAGGTGATAAAGCTATAGCCAAGATACATGAGTGTGATAACTACATAGTAAGCTTGCGTATATTGCTTATACTGGGCGTAGATAGACTTTTGTTTATTTTTGGAGATTTTCTCGCTATTTGAATAGTCTCCTTTTTGGAGAAGAACATTGTAGCTACTTTTGACAATACCGGAATTAACGAGCAGAAAGACCCCAAAAGCAACCATGAACATGGCGATAAAAAACCCTATTGAGAAGTAAAGACCAGCTTCAAAATACGATGCGATAGTAAAGGGGATAGAGCTCAGAATGGTAAGACAAACTCCGGCAGCTTGCTGAAAAGAGCACAGGGACTTTGTGGATTCAGCGCGTCGCTTAACAGCTGCCTCAACACCATATTGCAGATCAAGGGCATTTTCTTTAAGTTCTTTGAATGGTGAAAGTTTTACGTTCTGTAAAATCAGAAGGCCTACACCAGCTGCAATGCAGAGCATCATAATAGAAACACCTATGATGTTAAGAAGACTGGACGTATTGAGCGCACCTGAATTGATAAACGTGAGGTTAAAATCTGTTTGAGTTTTTCCATAGGTGGCAAGCGACCCAAGAATCGCAGGACCTAAGATAAAGAGCATAATGGCAAAGGCTGTTGTACGAGACGTCTTTACAGTGGTATCCAAATATTCCGTTGCTCGATCCAGAGAGACTTTAATTTTTGTGGAGGAGTAGCTGTCTTTCTCATTAGTTTGTGAAGAAGATTCGGGAGTAGCGCTCTCATTTGAGGGTTCTGCAGAGTCTAAAGATGTTGCAGTTGCAGGGAGATCCTCCATTTCATCTTTGAGCAGATAGTCGGTTGAGACACCAAAGAGCTCACTCATAGCCATAATCTTTTGAATATCTGGCATGGCAGCCATAGACTCCCATTTGGAAACGGACTGTCTTGAAACGCCAAGCTGTTGCGCAAGTTCTTCTTGTGACCAACCA
>ERZ773197.154-NODE-154-length-57062-cov-6.848001_pt1 | contig 57062 bp, 62 predicted proteins | sample MGYA00580999_ERZ773197 | MGnify/ENA primary metagenome ERZ773197 (study PRJEB29015, sample SAMEA2738166) | human oral metagenome | biome: human oral; feature: human-associated habitat; material: saliva | place: China | collected 2185 ...
AACATAAATCGAAAAAATTCCAGTTCCTGTCGCTAAGTTCGCTCAAGTAGAAATACCACTTACCTTAAGATGATTTTCCGAGATAAATCCTGATAAAGTAATCGGCTTATCATAAGGGACATATTCGATATACTCAGATTCTTCATCTTTTTTCATATATTCAGAGAGATCTGCTCCTGAGAGATACTTTTGTCTAAATGGCTCAATAACGCTTTCATCAATCTCATCCATATATCAGAGATTATAAGGATACACCCTATTTCCTGAAGCATAATAGTAAGGAACATCCGCCTTTTGGAAAAAATACTTTGTCAAAGAATCTCGGCAGATTCATTCGATAGGATTAGAGACTTTGAGCTTGAAATCTTTAAAAACAAACTGTTTTTCTCGCCCTGTTGCAACTTTTACCTCTTCAGGAAGCTCTTCTCAAATACAGTTATAGTCTATATTTTTGAGAGCATAGGGAATATTTCTAATCTCTACCAAAGAGGTTGGAGGTATTGGAGGTTCTTGAGATATTTGAGGATTATTCTGACATCCTACAAGAAATAAAAAGAAAAGAAGAAGACTGATTTTTTTCATTGGGTTTTTTGGTAAGAGAGATAAACTATCTTTTTCTATTCTCCAAAATAATATCATCTAATGCAGCCCCACACCTGTCTCGATCACAAGTATAATAAAGAAAGCTATTATAACCTTGGGTATTGAAAATCACTAAAGGTACATTCCAAACCCAAGCTGGCTTTACAACAAAACAGGTAAATCCTGATCCTTGAATGCGAGAGTTTTTACAATCATAAGGAACGATTGTCCCTGTAAAATTTGGGAAATAACGATCAAACCAGCCAGAAAAAGAGAGATTTTCATAATTTGGAGCATATTGCAAAGCTCCATGGGGATAATCTATTGTTGGATGATACCAGCTAGTAACTTGATTTCCTGTAAAAAAGTACTCCTCATTTCTTCCAGAAAAAACCTCTTCTCGTCTAGGATACATCAGCTCAGGAGCAACCCAATCTGCACGAAGAGTGAGTCAATATTCAGGCACTTTATAAGTAAAACGGTATCAAGTAAGCGGTCAACAAAGTTGACATGTACATCCAGTAACACATCCACAACGATCTCAATCACGGCTAATAAAGCATTTTTTTTGTTTTCTATATTGCTTTTGAAGTTGCTTGAGAAAAGAGAGGTTCTGCTCTCCATACTTAAATAAAAAATCTCCATAATCCTCTTCTCTAGGAAACAAAAAGCCCGTTAAACTTATTTCTTCCATAGCTTTTTCTACAAAAGGAGTCTGAAAAGTATGATTCTGAACGATCGTTTGTAGTTTGTTTGGTTGGTCTTGCTGTATTTTACTCGGTTTATAATACAACACTTTATACACGATCAAACCTGAAAATCAGAGTCCTAATCCCAAAAGAAAAATTATACAGAGAAGAAGTTTTTGTTTCATTGTAAAGTTATATAAATAAAATCATAAAGGTGGACATGAATAGATATCCACCTTAATGTAAGTTTAACAAAGTCCTACTGCTATAGCATTATAGGTTCCATCTGCTCCATTCGCAAGCATCGAATTCAATAACTTAGAATAAAGAACATATCTTGTATTATTCACATATGAACCTGTCAAAGCTTAAATTCGATTCTTAAACTCATTTAGTTTATCATCTTTCGTAAACTCATTAATCTTTCGATAATCTCCTACATCGGAACGAATAGCTACGAGAATCAGTATCTTTTGATCCAATGATATCTCTAGAAAAACCTTCATTTCTTGATGATTTTTAGTTATAAGCTTTTCCAACTTAAGAAAAGAGGCTCCATCAACAAATCCCCGAGAAATTTTCAAATAAAGATTGCTAAGAGAGATGTAAGTTCCGCCAAGTTGTTCTTGGATAGTCTTGGTATGATGAATATTGTTTTTTTGAGATATTTGTCTATGAGATGGAGTATATTTTTTTTACTGAGAGAATTCAAGGAAAAATCAATAAAAAAAGACAAGGCGCCCCTTGTCTCTACAGCGAAAATCTCACTTTATTTTTTTAATGTCAAAGTATACACTTCTTTGGAGGTTGAGAATGAATAGTTATAGCTTTCATTCGCTTTTACTTCTACTTCATTGTCAGACGCTTCGTAAGTAGTAGAAACTTGCTTATGCAAAATTCCAGGTCTTACCTTAGTAAAAGTAGAATTAATTACATGAGTTCCAGGAGTGAGATAAAACCCCTTAGTCAAACCGAGATTTTCATAGAAAAATACTGGAGCTTTACCATCAACACTTGCTACTTGCAAAGTCTCTTCATAAATAATCAAATTAGTAGATTTAATATACACCTTAGCTGCACCAGGATTTTTTTCAAGTCGCTCCTGAGCTTTTTTATTTTGCAAATAAACATAAGCTTGATGACCAATAATCATCGCTAAAATTGCTACTCCAACATAAACAAGATAATATCGAGAAGCTCCTCCTTGTTGAACGTATTGAGCTCCTGTTGTAATTACTTCTGCACCTGTTGTTACCACTTCTGTCATTTTGATAATAAGATAATAAAGATAAATACTTCGTCTTATGTAAGAAAAAAGAATGAAGTCAGATTTTTTGTTTTATTGTAAAGAATTAGTCTTCTTGTGTTTGAATTTTATTTGGAGCCGGTTTTTGGATAGAAGAGATAAGAGCTTTGAGTTCCTGAACCTCGATCTGTCCTAGTCCTGAGATATCAAAAACATGCTTTTGATCATTAGAATCTGTAATCGTAAGGAAATGCTGACTATCTCCAGAATAAATATGCGATTCAAACTCAAATCCAGAACTTTCAATATCGAAAGTTTGAGGAGTTTTTCCCTCAATAATAGTAATCTGATTATTTTCAACTTCTACGCGAAGTTTAGCATCTGAAATCACCACTTTTGCCATGAGAAGAAAAACGATAAACCCAATAATTCCTGTCAGATATATCGTTGGAATCCCATAGACTCCTTCAAGCCCAAAGAAATATTGCAATGCGACATACGAGAGAACGACCACAAATGCCAATCCAAACAAATACATCAGGACATCCACAATCCTTGCCCATAAGGGCTGTTTGAATACGACCTTTTCCATTATCAATCACAAATAAATAAAAGTTTCCCATTGATATAGTAGATAGATAATGATTTTCCCTCCCAAATCAAGCTTTTTTAGTGAATTTAAGTATTTTTGAAAAAAAAGAAAAATCTGACTCCAGAGACTACCCTACAGTAAGAGCCAGACTTTCTAAGTTTTTATCAAAGAAGTCCACTAATCACTATCAATCAGAGAACAAATTTGTTCCATACTCTCTACAAAATCATCACTCTTTATAAAATTTACCCTTTCATGCTGAGCAAGGAAAGCAAATCTTGCATTATACTTACAAAGATCTTCCTTGTTGTGATATTCCTCATCAAGGGAATCCCCTCTTTTTACAATTCTTTCTTGACTTTTCTCCACTGTGGTATACAAGGTAATATATAAGGTATCTTCTCTAAATCCCACTAGCTGATCAATCTGATATCAACCATTAAAGCGAAAATCTTCCATTACCCACTGTGAAAGTAAGCCTCTATCTAAAATCTCGTACCCAGGATACATTTTTTTCAAAAACTTTACACGAGTTGTTTTTCCTGTACCATCATTGCCATCAATTTCAATTCTCTTATATCCCATTCTAGTAATTGTAACTAAATAAAACAAAATAATGCCGACTACAACACACGATAAGTATCTCTTTGTTTTTTATACTGCTTTACACGAGTATCTAAAGACTCTCCTGCAACAAACTTTACCTTATGAAAAGGAATAAAAAGTAAATTTCCTGTTTTTTCATCCACTAGCAAATTAAGTAGCTCATTATCTCTCACAAAATCAACTGTCAAAAGGTAACGTCCCACATTCCAACTTTTTGTAAAAACACTATAATAAGTAAGCGGAATGTCCAAATTTTTAAGATAGCTAATTGCTAATTCATAATCTGGACAATTAACGAATCCCGCTTCCTGTGGAGTAAGATGGAAAATTGCATCCTCTGTCTTTGCTTTTGTTTTTTTAAGCGTTAAAGAAGAAAAAGGAATATAGCTGAACACTGCTCCATCATTTAACTTAATCAATGCAGTTAATGTCTCTCATGTATAAGCGCAGATACCTATAATCTCACATTCTGTGAGAAGGTCTGAATATTCATTTAAAACTTGAGATGATCTTACATAAGCCTTGATTGGTGTAATATCAAAATAATTTTGCATAATTTTATCAATAAAAGAATAAAAATTAAGTTTTTTAGCATACAATATCATTCTTTTAGAAAGGATTTACTGCTGACTTTCGTTCATCTGTGGCCCTATCATACTCTTGAACTATAGCAAACACACATCTTCATGGAGGCAATTGAAAGCTTGTCTCCAATAAGACAATTCAGTTCCCCTCTACAATCTCTCATTCTGCATTTTCATAGGTAATATAAGCTACCTGACATTTATCCTCATCAAAAACTCTCGTATTTATATATCTCTCTGCATGCCATCAGAGTTCTGTATTTCATTTATTGTCTCCCTCAGAAATTGCTTTTCATACTAGTATTCTCGTTGCATAACCAACTCTAAACTCTCGACCAAACTCATACGCGATACGCTCTTGTAAATAATGTTCATGATTTGCCATTCCTAACCTTGTATTTTTACGCAAGGTTCCGGATCCATGATACTCTATAAACTCATCTTTTGTCATTTGTCTAAGTGTATCCAACCTTGTATTTGAAGGAGTAAAGGCAACTACTTTCGTTTCAAACATCTCTTTCTTATAATAAACAAATAAAAGGAATAATAACGCTAGACTTCTAGGGAAAAGAAAAAATAGAGAAATACCACTTTCCCCTAGATATTGCCCCCTCTCACAAAAAAGAAAAACAAAAAAAATCTGATTCGATGTGAATCAGACTTCTTTTGTGTTCGGTAAAGAGACTTCCTTCCCCCTCTAGTAAGAGAGAAGTAGTATGTGAGATAAGAAATCCTACTATTAATAGTAACAACTCTATACTTCCCCCCATATTTCTCAGCATTAAGTACGAACTAAAGAAATCGCAAAATGCCTCAAAAAAAGAATAGCGCAACTTTGCAATAGATAGTAATGATTATAAAACAAAAAGCAAGTGATTTTTATATTCTTTCTTTAATAATTAATTTTAGATAAAATAAAAAGTCTGAACATGCCTTTAACCGTCAGACTTTTCTCTCTTTTAAAATTATATACTATATTGAAAACTACACAGTAAATCTGTAGAACTTTGAAACTTCAAATCCAGCAGGAAGGATTTCTCTAACTTTCTTTGATCCATCTCTGATATATTCTTGCTCCAAAAGTACATTATCAGCAAAAGCCTTATCTACTTTACCTTTTACGATATTTGGGATCATTGCTTCTGGTTTTCCAGCAGCCTTGAGTTCTTCAGTAAACTCTGCAGCAAGCTTTTCTTTTTCATCAGCTGGAACCTCATCAAGGCTCAAGAATTCTGGATTGAGCGCAGCAACCTGGAGAGCGAGCTCTTTAGCTGTAGCTTCATCTCCTGAGTAAACAACTACAGATACTACCTTGTCTCCGGCATGAGAATAAACATAAACAGTTTCTGTGGTAATGAAAACAGATCCAAGTCTGATCGCTTCTCCGATAGTCGCAGTAGCTTCTGCAGCCAAAGTATTGATCTTTTCTACAACTTCAGATGAAAGAGCTTCAACATTTGCTACATCTCCTGTAGTATCAGACTTCAACACTGCAAATACCTTATCAAAAAGAGCAAGAAAAGTTTCATTTTTTGCAACAAAGTCAGTTTCACAAAGAAGTTTTACCACATAAGTTCTCTCTCCATCATTGTGAGTCTTGATAAGTCCTTCATTAGTTTCTCTATCAGCCTTCTTTCCTGCCTTTGCAATTCCCTTTTCTCTAAGGATTTCTTGAGCTCTTGCAAGGTCTCCACCTGCTTCTACCAAAGCATTTTTACAATCTCCAAGTGGAGCAAAGGTTGCGTCTCTAAGCTGTTTTACCAAGTTAATATCGATTTGCATAATATAATATATAGAAAAATAAAGCGACAAACATTTGTCATAACACTCTTTTTATACTGAATTTTAGGAGAAAATCAAGAAAAAAAATTCTAAGGGATTTTATTGTATTTTTTAAAATCTTTTTTATCAAAAAAAATCTTGATTTTCTAAAGATTTTTATTACCCATATTGTTGATGGTTTTTTTATAAAAGTATTCTTTATTTATTTAATAATTTCTATGCCCCATTTTTATATGGAATTATTAACAATAATAGATTAAACGCTCTTTTGAAAATCTTAAATAAAAATATTTCACTTCCTCAAATAAATAGGCAACTTAGCTTATATAGTAAAATAGACTGAAAAGAGTTAATTATTCGTCTTATTAATAGAAAAGCAGAATTCAAAATTCGTGAACTATGAAAACAAGATACATCGTATACACCATTTCCCATAGAAAATATAATGGAATAAAGATGACTAGTAACCTTACTGATCATATTCTATGATATACTGTAAAATGAGATATTAGCGGTATCAAAAAGGAAATTGAAAAAATTATTTTATCTTTATAAATAAAAATGGTAGAACGTAGACGATATTGATTTTCAACAATAATCCCTCAACATATGCATTATCCTATCAAACAAGTTTATGCTCGGATTTATATAAAAAAACAAGATAGCATTATTATTGTTTCCAAAGATTGAAGCAAGCGACAACTTCCTTGAGGGAAACCCAAAGCAGGAGAAAGGATTCTACAAACTCTTTTTAGAGAAATTTATGAAGAAACTTCGTTATCTTTATCTGAGCTTACTCACTCTATCAAATATTGTGATTTATTCGGATACTATCATATTATTGAAAATTGAGAATGATATTTACAACTAAGATATTGTATCATTCTTGATGATATTGTATTAGATGAGCTTCATTCAAATGAAAGCTTTGAAGAAGATAGCATTAACTATGTTAAAAAAACTACTTTATGAGAACTAATTCATTTTATTCCATGGCTCAAGACTAATGAAGAACTTTCATTCTTTAACAAAACTATAGGAAATTTACCACAGATCTTGCCGTCTTAGAGAAAATAAAGATCTTAGAATTCTAGTATTATGATGCTCTACTTGATCTGAAGTATACTCTCTCACATATGCATTACAGACGGCAAACATAATTTCTTATAAGATTCTAGCAACCGATATCAATATTCATACTTTAAAATATGCAGAAAACGGCTATTATGAAGATTGACTAATTGCAACATTACCCACAGATATAGCAAAAGATCTTTTTGATCAGAACTATATTTCCAACAAATATAAACAGAACATAATATTCAAACGATTAGATATTTTGAATCTAAATTCATTATTTCTAGGACAAAAATTTGATTTAATTATTGCGAGAAATATTATAAAATACTTTAATAATAAAAAACAAGCATTAATTCTAAATAATATAACAAAAGTTCTTTCTATGAATTGATTATTAATGATATGAATTCAGGACTGAAGTAGTAAAGATATAGATCCATGAAAGTATATTTCTCTCCAAAAAATAGGAAAATATACTTATAAATATACATAAAACAGATTTTCTCAAGAAAAAAAATCTGACTCAAAGATCAGACTTCTCTTATTTTTTATATTCACAAAGGCGGAAATTGCGATGAAATATCATTTGAAATTTCTCCGTAAACATTTTTCTTGATATCAAAGAGATTAAGCATTCGCCCTCCAATATCAGCATAGATTCTTTTTCGCCAAGGTGCTTGTACGACATTGCTCGCATATACTCCTTTCCATGCAAAATAGACCAAAATTCAGATCCAAACAAGATTGATAAACACCAAAATCGTAGGGATAAAGGCTAAAATACGAACAAAAGGAATAATGGAAACAAATAGCAAAACCAACAAAAAAAACATTGTTGCTGTATATCGCCCGATTGCCTGCTTAAAGTGATAATACTCATACACAGACAAGTCACTCTTCCCCGAAAAAAAGAGCACCCCTACCAATAGATAGGCTGTGATAGCTCTTTTTCTCTCAGATGAACTAGGCAAATAGATATTTTCTTGCATAGTAGGGAAAAGATAAGAAATAATTAAGAGAGCAAGTAATTGAGTACAAAATCAAGAGAAGTATAACTATTGATATTAGTTACTACCATCTGTTCTTCTGCCCAATATCTTGAGAAGTTAGTACCAGCGATAATAATAGAATCGAGTTTTCCTTTCAAGTTCTCTACCTCATCGATCAAAGTTGAAAGCATAGCTCCATCAACGATCACTACGAGATCAGGTCTCTTTTTAAGGTTAGTTACTCCCTTATATACTTTGTTTGCTCTATCAAAATTTCTCTTGTAGACAAGTTGCTCTTTTTTGGTAAGTGCAGCATAAGCGTCACTCTGCATAAACTCAGCCATTTCGTTGATAGAGTCAATTCTCTTTTTGTAAGTAGCGAAGTTTGTGAGAAAACCTCCAGATACTTTGTAGTTGAGGAAAGATACTCCTGACTTCTTAGCAAGTGCTTCGAGTTCAGTAGCGTACATCTTCTTTTCACATACTACGAGAATTTCTTTTCCTTCAGCCTTTGCTTTTTGGATAGTAGCTCTTGCAGTTTCGAGCTGCTGAGCAAGGATTTCAGGATTGATAACTACTACTCCGTTTGTTACCTCAGACCAGTACTTGCTAGTCTTTGGATGAGCTTCGTTTTTGAGTGTACCTATATGAGCTTGTGCCTCAAGAATTTGATTAACAGATACTGTCATTCGTATAGGTAATATGAAATATAAAACAGATCTTGCAAATACCAAGTTTGATGATCAAAGCGTAATCACTCCGCCATAAACCTAGTATCCCAAGAAAAATTGAAATCAAAAATCTGATTTCTGTTATTTTTTTACTAGAAACTATTTAAAGTTAATAGTTGCTCCAGCTTCAGTAAGCTTAGTCTTCAAAGCTTCAGCTTCTTCTGCCTTAACATTTTCTTTAATGATAACTGGTGCTTTTTCAACCAATTCCTTAGCAGCTTTAAGGTCAAGTCCAAGAACTTCCTTAACTACTTTAATAACAGCGATCTTTTGTTGTCCTGCATCAGCAAGTTCAACATTCATAGCATCAGATGCACCAGCGTCTGCAGCAGCAGCTCCAGCAGCAGCACCTCCAGCAACTACCATAGCAGCAGCAGTTACTCCAAATTCTTCTTCCAAAGCTTTTACAAGCCCGTTAAGTTCAACAGCATTCATTTCTTTTACAAGATCCAAGATCTGTTGTTGATTTTTAGTCAAATCCATTGTTTACAAAACATAACAAATAAAAAGTGTTTTAAGTTGGATAAGTTTTGAATAGGAGAAAGCCTATTCAGCTTTTTTTGCGATTTGATCAATCACAGCAGCAAATGATTGTACTGGGTAATTGAAAAGGTACGCCAACTTTGAAAGCAACTCTTCTCTTGATGGGATATTTGCAAGCTCTGTCACATACTCAGCGTTGTGCCATTTCTTGTCATACCAACCTCCAAGGAACTTGATAGAAGCCTTAAGCTCTCTATCTGCTGCAATCTGCTTAGCATACTTGTTTACAACCTTCATAGGAGCGTATTCGTCTTCATTTGCATAAAGTACTACTACAGATCCTTCAAGATCGTTTTCTTCCACAGTATCAAAACCTGCCTCTTTAAGAGCAAGCATAAACAGCTTTTTTCTGATAACATTGTACTTACCATCAGCAGCAATAACTTCTTTTCTGATAGTTGTAGAAAGTGTCACAGGCAATCCAGATTGCTGAAGCACTACTACATTTTTAGCAGACTGAAGGTCTTGCGCATACTGTTTTACAAGCTCAATTTTTTGTTGTTTTGAGATTGTCATCGTGCAGTAAACCTTGAAATAAAAAAGAACTCAATGCCTGAGTCTTCTTAGATTTCGACAAATAGTGCAAAAGCTCTAAAAGTCTGAATACAATTAAGAATAACCTCGGTAGGATTTATGGAATCTAACGATCTCACCTACTGTCTCTGGCAAAGATATCTGATACTATACAGAAATTAAAAATAAATGCAAGAGGAAATCAGATTTTTTTATTTTCTTATTCCAAAATAAATAACTAAAAACAAAAAAGTCAGAAAAAACTGACTTATAACCTCATTTCCCTTAAAATAAGTAAACTATCCTCTCAAAAAGACTTTGTCCGTATATTGGTCGAGAATAGCTTTTGCCTTGTCCAGATCCTCACGAGTAGCAGCAGCAAGCCCATCAAGCGGATATTTTCGTCCCATTTTTTCTCGTTTTTCTTTTCCTAGATTATGATAAGGCAAGAGCTCGATTCTTAGCATTGATTTTAGTGTTGAAACATATTTTCCGAGTTCTGCAATATCTTCTGGATCATCAGAATATCAAGGCACAAGCACATATCTAAGTCGATATGGTTTTTGGATTTGCTCAAGATAAGCAAGTGTAGAAAAAGTATTGTCGTTTTTTTGACCAACGAGTTTGAGATGCTTGAGAGAATGGATATGCTTGATATCAGGGAGAATAAGATCTGCTAAGGCAAGCACCTCTCTGGCTTCTGGAGTTTGGATAAAACAGTTGGTATCGATACAAATATGATATCATTCAGACTTCAGCTTTTTTACTATAGGGAGGAGTTCTTTAGCCTGGATAAGCGGCTCTCAACCTGAAAAAGTAATTCCTCCATTTTTACCAAAATATCCTCTTTGCTTGTTGGCAAGAGCCAAAATATCGTCAGCAGACATTAGTTTTGCGCTAGGATTTTCAAATGGAATCGTATCGGGATTGTGACAATAGAGACACTTAAACATACATCACTGCAAAAAGACTACAAGCCTAACCCCTGGGCCATCTTGAGTCGCAAAAGTTTCGATAGAATGTACATTGATCATAAAATTACATCCAAAAAGTAAAAACTGAATACAAGAAAAGGTCCGCCTCTAGTGTGCGGACTTTCTTTTTATTGATTAGATAACCTTTACTCTATATCCTGAGAGTTGAGATACGAGCTTGATATTTACAGCACCCTTTCAGATAGCAAGGGGTTTTTGGTCTTCTTGTATACGAACTACAGCCTCCCCTTCTGCTGGGAATGAAACTGACTCCACCTTTGCAGGAGCAAAAAGCCTAATGAGCAGCTCTGTTGGTTCTTGAGTATTTTGTACAAAGTCAACCTTTTCTCCATCAAGGAGTGAAGTAAGGGTAGCAATTCTATCTCCTCTTTCTCCAACCATTACTCCAATAGGATCCAAACCTTCAACCGTTGAAGAGATCAGGATTTTAGTCTTTTTACCTGGGATTCTAGCAATCTTATCAATAACAACAGATCCTTCTTCAAGTTCTGCAATATAGGTTCTCAAAAGCGCCTCTACATACTCAGGTGAGGATTGAGTAATATCCAAGAGCACACCTCCTGCATCTTTTCCGATTTTTTTGAGAAATACGAAGATCTCTTCCCCCTGTTCATAAAGCTTGTTTGGAACTTGGCTTTCTGATGGAAGGACCACATTTGTCCCCTCAATATCAAGGATAATACTATCTTCATGAATTCTAAGCACTTTTGCCTTGAGCAAAGCTCCTTCCTTATCTTGAAATTTATCGTAGAATTTTTCTCTTTCGATATTTTTGATTCCTTGTTTAATGGTTTGAGCAGCAACCTGAGCAGCAACTCTTGAAAGCTCAAGTTTGTCTGGAGTAATATTGATAAGCATCTGCTCTCCAACTTCAATATCAGCTCTTTCTTTTTGCGCATCTGCAAGTTTGATTTGGGTATCCTCATTTTCAATCTCCTCTACCACAAGTAGTGCCTTATAGATACTTACCGTTCCATCATTTTCGATGTTTACGAGGATTTCTGCTTTTCTAAACTCGGGATAATCTCTCTTGAATCCAGACTTGATTCCATTTCTGATTACCTCCAACACTTGATAAGGATCGAGCTTATATTCTTCGACCAAATGCATCATTGCAATTTGTATACTTTTTCCATCGAGCTTCATGGGTTTTATTTTAGATTGTAAAAAATTCACTCCTACTATATGATTTCATTCTGCATTTGCAAGAAAAAAACTGTAAGCCTGATTTTTGGAGGAAGTTTAGAGATTTTTGAAAGAGTTTGTGACAAGAGGGAAATGATCAAGGGAATCAAGAAAAACACTCTCCGCTTGCACCGATAAAAGGGTAAAACAAAATCCTGACTTGACAAGACGAAAAAAAACAGACTTTTCTTGTTTTTTTGGATTTTTTGGATATAATAGAAGGGAAGTTTATTTTGATAATACGTGCTATGAGCCAACAGCTCTCTCAATATGTATATTATCAGATCAAACCTTTTAAAGACAATGAGCTTGGGGTGGGATACTGGGAAAAGGTTATCAAAAACCTTATTTCTCTCAAAACTAAAAAAATCAGCTTTATGATCATGGGAAATATGGCTGAGATCAAGCTTTTTGTAAAGCTCCCTAGAGATTTTCAATCTTATTTTAAAAATACTTTTTATACCACTTTTACAACTTCTGACCTTATTGAAGTAGGGAAAATCCCACTAGGAGAGGGAAGAAAATTCCTCGGAATTTCTGAGGGAGGGCTCCTCAAAACCAAAGAAGAATTTACCAGAGATGGCTCCTACCTAGATCCGATGAATGAAATCTTTGCTGTATTTCAAAATGTAGATAAGGATTCAATTTTAAAGATCTGTTTTGAATATACTTTCAGGATTGAGGAAGATGATCTGACCAAGTTTCTCAATGGAGCCAAGAAAGTAATCTCTTATATGCGAAATAGTGGCAAAAAAGAGGAAGAAAAGCCTGAAGAAAAGAAGGCGGAAGTCAATTTATTTATGAATATGCGATGGCAGATTCAGGGAAATGATCCTTATGTAAAAGAAAGCGTAGGAACAACCTTGGGATCAGTTTTTGCTCCTTTTTTGGCAAAAGGAAGCTGGGAAAAGAAAGAGAAAGCCGTCTGGACGCCAGTGAATTTTTCTCAAGTAATCAACCTTTTTCATCTTCCAACGAAGAATAATTTTGTCAAAGGACTTGAATATACCGTATATAGAAAACTCCCTTACCCAACCCTTATTCCGACTCCTGAAAACACCCCAGAAAGGGAACTTACCCTGATCGGAGATACCGACTATAGAGGACAAAAAATCAGATTTTGAATTCGTGAAGAAGATAAATTTAGACATATTTATATTGTAGGGAAAACCGGTACTGGAAAATCAACCTTTATCAACAATATGATCATCTCTGATATGAGAGCCGGAAATGGACTCTGCCTCTTGGATCCTCATGGAGAATTGGTAGATGATCTCCTGGAATATATCCCAGCAAACCGTATCAATGACGTAATCCTTTTTGATGTCTGAGATGCGGAATATCCGATTGGATTCAACCTTTTGCAAGCGGACAACGAAACAGAAAAAAACAAGCTTGCCTCTGGAGTGGTTGCGACCTTCCAGAAACTCTTTGAAAACTCATGGGGACCAAGACTGGAATATATTCTGAGAAATGTGGTACTCTCTATCATCGATTACCCAAATGCAACGCTCATGCATATTTTGAGAGTGCTGACAGACAAGGAATTTCGTGATGAAGTTATCAGCAATGTGAAAGATCCTCTTTTGCTCAAGTTTTGGCATAATGAATTTAACAAATGGCAAGATAAACAAAGAGAAGAAGCTGTCTGACCAATTACCAACAAAGTAGGTCAGTTTCTTTCTTCTCGTTTGGTAAGAAATATCTTTGGACAGCCAAGAAGTAAACTTTCTATCAGAAAAGCAATGGATGAGTGAAAAATCGTTTTGGTAAATCTCTCAAAAGGAAAGATTGGAGAAGACAATGCAAATATGATTGGTTCGCTCATGGTAACAAAGATCCAGATTGATGCGATGGGAAGAGCTGACATGGCAAAACACTTGAGAAAGCCATTCTACCTCTATATCGATGAGTTTCAAAACTTTGCGACAAAATCGTTTGCGACTATTCTCTCAGAAGCCAGAAAGTATAAGCTCTCTCTTATTGTAGCTAATCAATATACTTCCCAGCTAGATGAAACCATCAAGGATGCCATCTTTGGAAACGTAGGAACCATCTTCTCTTTTACCCTTGGGTATGATGATGCCTCTGTGATGACTTCACAATTTAAGGAGATCGTTTCCGTAAATGATATGATTTCGCTCCCAAAATTTACCGCATATACCAGACTCATGGTAGAGGGAGTCAGTTCCGATCCTTTTTCTATGAAGACTTTGCCTCCATTTCAAACTGATGGAGATCCAGACTTTATCGAAAAGGTACGTAAACAGTCTCGTCAAAGGTATGCTATGGAAAGAGGAAAACTTGAAAAGCTCATGAATGCATGGAATAAAAAATCTTTCTCTGCCAAAGAAAAAATAGCAGAAAAAGCCAGACTCGAATGACTTGGACTCACTCCAAAACAAGTCCAAGATCTCAACGATCTCACTGTCGAACAAAATATCGGTTTGATGTCTGAGGTCTTTATTGATGAGCAACCTGCTGACGCAATGATCGTAGATGTCGAACAAGGAAATCACAAGCTCGTGCGATACGAAAAACCTAAGGCTATTGAATACGTTGCAAAGCTGCAAGTTCCTAAAGGTAGAATTGTAAAGCTTAATCCCAATACTCAGCTAGAATTCTTTGTAGATATCTGGCAGCATATGACAGAGATAGGAAGCAACAAAAAGCCTCTGACTATCTGGGTCGGATCTGCAGAAGAAGTAGAAAAACAAATCAAAGAACTCTATCTCAAAGCAGGACTTGATCCTGAGACGACTGATTTTATGAAAATCATCCCAAATATAGAACTCCTTGAGGAAAAGAATACGAAATCAGAGCCAGATTCTCCTAATTCACCATCCACTCCTCAAGAAATAAAAAAAGCTCCAAAAACCTGACCTCGTAGGACCTTTGACCTCTCTCAGCTCAAAATTGGAGAAGAATATGAAGGTTATGTAAAACTAATTTACAACTATGGAATCTTTGTAACCGTAAAAGGAGTAGAATGACTCTTGCATAAAAAGCTTATCCAAGCTCCTGATGGAATTGACTGGAAAAAGTACTATAATATCGGAGATAAAATCCTCGTAAAGCTCCAAGAAATCAAAGAAGTCAATGGAGAACAAAGAGTAGTCCGATCTCAAAAATAAGAAAGAGAAGTAAAGTCAGACTTCTCTTTTTTTATATAAGAAAAGTCATAGCAGCAAGTTCGCCCTATGACTTTTGGATAAGCTACTTTAACAAACTAAAGCAGCAACGCATTACTGTGTCAAATGAAGATATTTGGCAAGCAGTTTCACAAGATAGACAATCCCTAAGAAAATTTCTATCAACAACCTAACTGCGATAGCAAAGTAGACTATTACCACGCTTCCTAAGATCAAGAAAGGGCTAACGATGAAGAAGAATACCCCCTCCAAAATTTTCATGATATTCATAGCTCTCAATATTTATTTTTAGTTTGGTTATGAGACCAACAATATAAATTATATCTAAAAAGTCAAGAGGAAATGTTCCTACAATGTCCCCTCGTACAATAAGCTCCTCTACCAAACTCTCTACTATATACCTTCAGAGTGGATAATAGGCATTTCCCCATCTTCTGCTCTACATAATAAGAAAAAACTCTGAATTTAATCAGAGTTTTCTTTTTTATTTACAGAGTGTTTACTTAGTAGGTGAGCTAACACACTTATTATTTTCCAGTGTCCATCCCTCAGGGCATTTTTTATTAATTTCAGAGTCTTTTTCACATTTTCCAGTCGCTTCGTTATAAGTTGCTTTTAAATGCGTACAAGGATCTATACATCTAGTTGGATATCCGGCAAGTTTTGCACTTTTAGGATTTCCTATATTTATACCATGACAATCCACGCATTTCCCAGAGGTATCCAGTATTTGGTTATACTCACACCCTTTGTTTGGATTAAGACAGAATAAGTCATCTGCATCGCTTCCTTCAAATCATACATCTGCTCAAGTTTTTTGGACATATGGACAGTATGTTGTACATGCTGGAGGATTTTGAGCTTGAGTATTCCATACGATCTTTCGCTCAGTCGTTTGACTAGGGCTACTGCTTCCTTTTATAGCGGCTTTTCCGTACACAGTTTTATAACCTCTACAATATGGTTCATTATCTCCTGGAGTTTTTGGAGTTTTTGGAGTTTTTTGTTTAAACAATTTATCACATGCCCAATCTGTATTTTCATTAATCTCTTTCAGTTCCTTAAGTCCAGGGCATCGCTCCCAACAACCAGGCTTATTTTTGTATTTTTCCTTAAATTCCTCTAAAGTATTTGCATCTAATGCAGGCTGAGTGATGTTTTTTTGATAACCACCATTGGCAGAGAAAGTTCGTCCATAATTAAGGTAGCCTGTTCGTCAGCCCTGTAAATTTGCAATAGTCCCACTTGCGTGATTACCCGCCCAACATGTTGGCTTATAACACTTTGGAAAGTTCCCAGAAGGATGTGGATACATTCCTTCTGGACAAGTAAACTCACATGAATTAGGGCTAGGGCGTCTTACTGTTGGGTCTACATATTTCCACTGCATATCCTGTCCTAAAGGACGAAAATTTCCAGTCACCTCTGCATAATCATCAAGAACATTAACTATGTTTTCCTTAGCCTTACAATTAGCTATCAATTTACACTTTCCGTTACCATCATCTTGAAACCCTTTATCACATTCTACTCCTTTTACACATTTCTTAATTTTGGCATTATATAGTCCCTCAGCACATCTCTTACATGATCCTCCTAATAAACTCTTATCTTTTATTCGGAAGTATTTATTCTTTTGATCTGAGCTGCTATCATTACACTTAAAAGAGCAGGCTTCCTTGATAGTTGCATCATAATGCCATTGAACATTTCATGCACCTGTGAAACCAATAGCATTTTCTGGAAGCTGTCCTTTACATTTTGCCGGTACACATCTCTTATCCTCCAAAGTAAACCCTTCCTGACATTTTTTGGCTTCACATTTCTGAGTGATATCCCAGATTCATGTATCTGCGTTATATGTCTCGATTTGCGTATCAGGATTGAAACTTACTATATTATCTCATGCCACACATGGAGTAGATTTTGTTCCTTCACATTTTTTAGAAGTCTCATTGTAGGTTGTACCTTGTGGACAATGTGGTTTAGCCGCACTATTGTCTGCTTTCTGAGTAGTACAGTTGAGATCTCCTAATTTTGCTCACTCACATGGGATACACTTTACCCCAGTTTTTCCAATAGGATCTGCAACATCTGGGACATATCCATCTGCACAGAGAAAGTGTTGTGGCTCTTTCTTTGATCCATAGATCCACTTTGGAGATTCCCATTCTCAGCGTCCGTTTTGATTCCATACTTGTGGGAATGATCTTTTTTGATTCTTTGAAACTGCATGTTCAGGGAGATCTCAAATCCTTCTTATCGGTGCACAGAGTCAGAATTTTCTTGCTGATTCTGAAAGAGGTACTCGGCGCTCAGCCTTTCCATCATATCCACAGAGCCCTGTCTGCTTACGTTTAGAAAAGAGTGCAATAGTCCCACTTGTGGCTGGATTTTTCCAAGCAGTATAAGTATTATCCTGCCCCATCTTCCTATGTCCTATCATCATTCCACCGTGAACATCTAGAGTTGCATTTGCATGATCTCCATTGATTGCTACTTTAGAATTAGCATAAAAAGCTGACTCTTGCTCTGGTACAAATTCTGCATCCTGACCATTGAAGACGAATGTATTAGACTCATTATTAGTTACCTTATCACCAAAAACTACAACATGATCAGCATATACTGAGCTATCTCCAAAAACTGTCACATAATTTCCTCTAACATTAGAATTTTCACCATTAACTACAGTGATATTCTTACCATTAGTAACGACATTTTGTCCATTGAGGATTGCCGTATTCTGAGAGCTTGATCTTGAACCAGGTGAAAGGACAATTACATTATTATTTCCCTCATTAATAGTATTATTTCCTCAAACGATAACAGAATTGGCTCATTGGTTATTATTTTTAGTTCATCAAAATACTACTGAACTTGCACTGGATTCATTTCCTTGACCAACAACAAGATTTTGCATATTGAGCGATCCAGAGGCTCGTACTGCTTTAGATGCATCATCATATTTAAATTCAACCTTAGCTGTTGGACTATCAATTACCAGAGAAGTCAAGTACTGTACACTATTTTGCACTCCATCTACTTGTAGATATTCACTCTGTGATGCCTGCAATGGATTGATCACCCCTAGACTATAAACAGCTACTCCTCCCAGCGAGAGGACTGCAGTAGCTACCCCGAGTTTTGATCGAGGAAATTTTGTTGAGATTTTTGTTTTTTGATTCATATCCAATAATATATGGAATAAAATTTTCATCTATATTATACTCAGCACAAAGTATTCTGTCAAAAATTTGAGGAGTTTTTTATTTTTAAAGCGCTCAATATTTCCACTCATATTCCCTTGAAAAAGAGTCTCTTTTCACCAAACTGGAGGCAATTTTTATATTGAAATAGGCCAAGATGGATCTTTTTTTGAGAAAGTTTGATGAACCAATAGGAGAAAAATCAGACTCCCCTTACGCTCTCCACAAACAGACTAAAAATCAGATTCTAATTAACCATTATCAGCTCTGAGAAAATGATTGAGTTCTCCTTGAACAAATTGAGAAAAATCATGGGGGGAAATCAGATTTTTTTTCTGCTTCTTATAGTGATAGACGACTATTCCTTGCATTTTCAGAAGAAAAGATCTGAGTAGATATTGAACAGGTCAAGCCAAGATCTACCTCGCTTCTTGGTAAACGATCTGAGGAACTCAAGCTTCTGTGAGGAGAAAGTTGGGAAAATTTTTATCGCCTCTGGACTGCAAAAGAAGCGCTCCTCAAAGCAACCAACGCAGAAAATCTGGACCAAATCTGGAATATTCAACTCGTAAAAGAAAAAAACACCTCAGAACCATCTTTCCAGGTGCATTTTGATAAGATTTTTATCCTAGAGCTGAACAATCAACAATATGAAGTAAGAAGTTTCTGTCATGAGAACTTAATAGGTGCCGTATGTATTATTCCTCACTAGAAAGCTTGAGAATAAGTGATTTGAGATATTCACGCTCAGATTGAGCGTCTACAAGTTTAAGTGCTTGCAAATAATTTTCCTGTGCATAGTTGGTATGTCACTTCTCTGCAAAAATCTCTCATTGCAATTGATAAAATTCTGCAAGTTGATAGAGCCTTGCTCGGCGATGTGCTTGTGCAAAAAAGTCTGACTTTGTCTTTCCTGTATGCATCGCATATCCCAGTTCTCCATACTGACAGACTACCTGATCCTTCTCAGCAAGCAATTTTTTACACTGAGTGAGGTAGGTTTTGACCAGTTTTGGATCTTTTGCAAGATAAGAAGATGCTTTTCACTCACGATACGGCTTCCAAAAAGCTTCCTGAAAAAAAGTATAAAAGTCAGATTTTTGAAGTTCGGTATATCCAATAAGTCTTTGCCAACTGATAAGCGCCTTTTGCTCCTGCTGGAGAGCAAGATAACTAAGCACCAAATATCTATCTCCATCCAAAGTCAGCTTTTGATCTGTTATCTGAGAGAAAAACATCACTGCCTGTGAATAATCTCCAACCTCATAACTAAGCACTCACAAATGATAAAGATAGTTGTTTTTTTGCTGATAGTCAAGCTTGAGCAACTCCTGGAAATAAACAAGTGCAGAATCCCTTCTTCCGAGCTCGAAATCAGCATTTGCAAGTACCTGATAAGGCAAAATATAGGAAGGATGCTGATTGAGGAGAGGAAGTGCAATTTTTTTGGCGAGGCCAAAAAATCCATGATTCATGAGCTGCAGCGCAATCAACCCCTCTTGATAATAACTCGGCACGTCTTGCAATGATTCATACTGCTTAAATGCGGTCATGATACTCGTTTTGTAATCCTGATATTGAGGAGAAACGAGCTCTGCAATCAGATTTTTTGCTTTTTGATAATTTCCCTCAGAAAGTTCGAGCGCAGACTGGTAATAGCTTACCTCTTCTCCACTGAGATAGCCCTGTTTGACAGCTATATCAAACAACTCTTTGAGATGCTGATATTCACTAGCTGAAGACTGAGAAAAACTTTGCAAAAATATCAAAAACTCTGAAGCAAGCGGAAGCTTCTTTTTTTGTTCTGGAGTGAGGGTATAAAAAAGCTTTCTAGCTTGGATATACTGATGATTAAGCTGATAAGTATTGATGAGCAAAAGTTTTATTTCCTCAGTAGGATTTTGAGTATAGAGTTTTTCAAGGAGAACAATCTTTTCCTTAAGTGATCCTAGAGTTTCGAGCTTATCCGCAGAAAAAGCTCAGCTTTGGGTATTTTCAAGAAAATCAGTAGCTTGAACTCAAGTTTCCTGTTCTCCAGAAAGATTTGTTGAAAATACAGAATTTACAGAAGTAGCAAGGTGCTTGCTAATACCATACTTACTTTCTAAAAACAAAAATCCCACCCAAAATACAACAAAAATTCCTCCAATTACTCTAATTCGAAAAAGAATACTTCCCAATTTGGGAGGAAGTTTTTTTTTGAGCCAAGAAGGACTTTTTACCTTTTGAACAGATTTTTGATCCATAGGGAAAATACAGTATTCTGGATAAATTTCTCTCTATTATACTAAAAAAGGAGAAAAAATCCTGATTTTTTATGTTTAAACCATTTTTTATATGGGATTTTTTTATTTTAGAGGAGAATTTTATTGACAAAAACTTTTTTTCCTACTTCTTATTATAAAAACTACCTATTCAGATTGCAAAGGGAAAGAATTTTCGTATCTTTGTTTTCAGGTTTTTATTTCTTTTTCTCGTAGATGGCAAGAGGACTCGTCCAACCAAGACCCTTTGTCAAAAAGAAGGCTTCGACTCCTTCTTTTTCTGCGGGAAAAATCATCTGAAACAAAAGGGCAAAAACCATCCAAAAAAACTGATTTCTCCTCTTGGTTGCCAAGAGTTATGCAGGATGGGTTATCGTAAGTATCATTTTGATCTTACTTGGACTTTTTTTTCTGAAAGGAACTTGGTACAATCCTAACTATCTCATTCAAAATATTACTTATAGTCCAGAAACCAGAGCTCAATACGAAAATACAGAACTCTTTGTCCTTACTTCAAAATACCTCAGAGGGCAATACCTCAACACGATCCAACTCGGAGAAAAAGGGAAAATCCTTTCAAAAATCCAAGAGCAATATCCTTTTGTTCGCAATATGAAGATTGAATATCAGAGCCCACAATCTATAAAGGTGGATTTTACTTTTGATTATCCAAAATTTCGTGTAAAGATAGGAGAGAAATTTTGGGGGGTTTGGAATGGAAAAAATACCGAAGAACTCCAAAGCTGACGAGCATTAGCTCAGACAGGAGTAACTATAGACACGCCTGCCTATCTAAGTGGAACTGAGAGTTTATCAGGTTTTTTCTATGAGGTAAACTTTGAACGATATGAGCAAAACATTCCAAAGATCAAGCAGACCTTTACGAATATTGAGAGATTTGTCTATCTGGCTGGATCTCCAAACTTTATCGTCTTTGAAAATGGGAAAACGATCTACCTTCATAGAGATAACCTTGACTATCAGCTCCAAAAATATCTTTGGCTCAAAAATAACTATAAAAACTTTGCTGGCATCTACGAAATCGACCTCGGAAGTCAGACACAAAATAGAGTCATCATCAAAGAATAAAAAGGATGAATTTACCTCTTGAAGGAATCAGGCTTTTTTGTTTTTTTGAGAGCACTCTTAATATTAGATATTAAATAATAACCAATACAAAAACGATCTCTATAGGGTACCTATAGAGATCATTTTTCATAGCAGTTAGAGGGAGACCTCTAATTGCTATCTCTTGAGTTCATCCCGAAGGACAACCCACACGAAGAAGTTGCCTTGCATGATCATAGTCTGAACGACCCAGTCTGCAAATGCTTCGCATTCGATAGGATCCTTCCCCATAAATTCTTTAGGGATAGAGAAGGACTTCTTGGTCAAGAAGAAGTTTCTCTCTGCGACTTTGATAGAAGCATGACTCCCAGGAATTTCCCTCTCTACGGGGACCTGACAGCGAAGTACTCCTGACTCTATAACAATAGAGCATGCTTGGGTATAGTCCTGCTTTCTCGATTCGAGACTCTCTTGAAGACGGAGCTGCGTGGTCCGAAACACTTCCTCAGGACGAGGATGGGTGCTAACCATTCCTTTGTTGCCTTGATAGAACCCCTTCCAGTACGCTTTACTCGTATCTCGTGTCTCCTCTGCTCTCTTGATTTCCTCTTCATTCTCAGAGGTCATCTGCTTGAAGGTTCGAGTTCCGTCTAGATTCCCTGCTAGGAATTTCTTGACAAGTTTTTGATTCTTATTCATACGTAAATATTTATTTTGTGGTTGATAACAACACACATGTTATATATTTTTTCAATATAATGTCAAGATAAAATATATAAAAAAGGACGATTTTTTATATTGAAATCTCGACATTTATTTATAAAGTATAAATAAGCTATGACCTTAGAGGTTTCTTATCTTTTGTACTTAAGTATAAGTAATAAAAAACTGACCTTTATCAGATTTTTAATCTTTTTTTGTTGAATATGAAGAACTTTTTCCCTTTATGCAAAAATCATCCAGAAATTATCTATTTAGATAATGCTGCGAGCACACAAAAACCTCAGCTTGTTATCGATGCGATGAGTGATTTTATGGCAAATGAATATGCCAACATTCATAGAGGACTATATGGACTATCAGAAGCTTCTGAACAGCACTATCATGAGAGCAAAAGGCTTGTTGCTGAGCTTCTCTGATGTTCTGCAAAAGAAGTGATTTATAGCTACAATACCACCTATGCAATTAACTTGCTTGCACAAGCGATGGTCAAAAGCAAGTTTTTGCAAAAGGGAGATATGGTGCTACTCGGAATGCGAGATCATCATGCCAATGTCTTGCCTTGGATGAATTTAGCAGAAATGATCGGATTTGAAGTGCAATTTGTCGCAACGGACGAGAACTATCAAATTGATTGGAATGATTTTGATCAAAAATATACTGAAAAAGTCAAGGTAGTAGCAATGGGGCAAGTGTCAAATGTAACAGGTGCAATCTATGATTTGAAAAAAGTAAGAGCAAAAATCAGCCCTGAAACCTTTTTCCTCATTGACGGATCTCAGTCAGTACCTAATATGATTGTTGATATGGAAGATCTAGGAGCTGATGCGGTCGTTTTCACTGCACACAAGATTATGGCTTCAACTGGGCTTGGAGTACTAGCTTTGAAAAATCACTGGATCAAGGAATGGACTCCGCTTATCCTCTGAGGAGGAACCATCAAGGATGTCAGCATTTCATCTTTTTCTCTTCAGAATAATGCGGAGAAACGAGAAGCTGGGACTCCAAACATCATTGGTGCAGTATCACTCGAGGCTTCTCTCAATTTTATTAAAGGACTTGGAGAAGACTGAAGTTTGAGGTCAGGAATCGCAAAAATCTGACTTCATGAACAAGAGCTTACTAACTATGCTTTAGAGAGATTTGCACAGCTCGAAGATAAGGTCAATCTCATTGGGCCAAAAGAGCAGAGAGTATCTTTATTTTCTTTCACTCTCAAGGATAAGGCAAACTTTAACCAAATTGGAGAGTTTTTTGCAGAAAAGAATATTTGCATTCGTTGTGGTGGACACTGTGCTTATCCGCTTCACAAGCATTACCATCTTGGCGGAACCTGCAGAATGAGCGCTTATCTCAACAATGATATCTCAGATTTAGAAAAGTTTTTTGCTAGACTCGAAGAGTTGGTAAAAAATTAATACAATACCTTCAATTATCAGAAAAAACTCTGAACTAATTCAGAGTCTTTTTTTTTATTTATTCTCGCCAAAGGAATTGCCTCGAGGTATTTTCTTCTTTCATATCTTTGCCGAGAATCATGCTAGAGGAATCTCTCAATCGCTGATGAATATGCTGCCCCTGTCTCTGAGCAAGCGTATCTAAAACCCCAAGACATGCAGGGCAATCTACATCCAAATTTCTCAAGCGCTCGATATCTCCAGTCTGAGACAAGAGACCAAAGGAAATCTGATCATTTTGATCTGCTATGTCTTCTGATTTGTAATGAGAGAAATCCACCGATCCGATCACCAAGGTATTACCATGAAATTGAGCTATCTGATCAGCAATCCACCCGGAATGATACAGACGATAACTAGGCACCACAAGGATAAAAACCTTTGAGACAGAAGGAAAATAGCGATTGATAAATGGGAAATGTACTCACAATCCATGGTCTCTGGTATATCGTTGAGCTCCCTGTTGATAAAAGACATTTTGTTCGCAAGTAATCCTCTCATCTTTTCGTGCTTGAGCCAGTAAAGTTGCATCTTTAAATTTCACTTCCCTCGGCTTACAAATAGAAACTGGTCTCTGCATATCTGGAAAAAAATGATTTGGTGAAATTAGCACAATCTGATCTGGAGAATTTGTAGCAAAGTATTTTTTTTGTAAAAAGCTATAAAAATCTGACACTCTCTGTGATCTAATCATAAAGTGAGGGATAACTGCCAAATATAAACGATCTAGACTAGCCCCCCTTTTGCTATCAGAGAAAAGAGAAGCTCCCAATCCACAGATTAAGAGCATTCCCAAAATAAGTAGTCAGATTTTTATGTTTTTTTGATACCGTATTTTCATTGCTTATTTTCATAAATATGACAAAGCTGGTGAGGGTTATTTTTTGAGCTGTTCTCGCATTTTTTTGCTTGTTAGGCTTGTAGCCTTGGTTTTTTGAGTACCAGAAAGAGCATCGTAGGCATGTTGCCAGTCTAGATCTGAATATCTCTGATCTCCATCAAGCACCTTATCTTTCTTGTAAAATTCATAATGAGAAAAGATCGGCCCCATCACTACTCTCTTACCATTAACATCATCGATCATCACTGCCATAAGGAGAGGCCTTCCAGTAGCTTGATAAAGAGGATTTCCTCATTCTGAAGTAAAGATATCTGCAATCAATGCCCCTCTCTCTTCCTTACCAAGAGGCTCTCCAAAGAGTTTTCTTGGGAAAGTAAGGTCTGAAAGCTGACGATATGAAGTTCTAAGTCGTTCAAAATCATCATCGGAGATAGTCTGATTTTTCATCTGTTTTTGACTCATCGCTCTTATTTTTTGCAAATACTGTCCAAATCCCTCAAAATTATCCTTGTCTGTAAACCAGTTTTTCATAGATTCATTAAGTGCAATAAGGCGATCAAGGAAGGCTGTGTCTGCTTCGATATACCCCTTTGGAACTGGTAAAGTAGGAGGATAAACAACGAGAAAACAACTATCATTACCACCGCCTCCCATTTCCGCATAAGCTTGCTTGGTATACAGGAGGGTATCGTGCTTGAGTTCGGTGTAGGAACCTAAGTAGGTTGCTAGATTTTTGTAAATATAGAGTGGAATTTGCTTGAAGTAAGGAGCATTATTTACAGGGACAAAGAGTTGTCCAAGCATCGCTAACCACTGATGATAAACCGTCTTGAGGAGAGCACCATCGGCGAGTTCAGCTTTTATTTTTTGTTGTGCTTTGATTTTCTCATTAGGATAACTGGAAACTTGCTTGCAGGTTCCTATCGAGCAATCTTCATTTTCTAGGACCTGTTTGAACTGTGATCTCTCTGAAAGCCAGAGATTTACAAGCTCATGCGCCGGTTGATAATTTTCCAAAACATCAGGAACAATCAAAGAAGTTTGTATATTAGGGAGAGTAAGCATTTCTTTGGTTGCACTTCCTGCGGTAAGCTGATCAAAAATGAAACTATCTATCGTAAATTTCTCTCCAAAGAACACAAATCCTTCAAGCATCTTTTTGGCAGAATCCTTATCCGTAGATCAAACAGCTTTGGTAACATAACGCGCAGATGCGATCTTTTGAGGTTTTAAGTTGGATAATGTCTCTAAATCTGACTCATTGAGCGAAATCTTTCCATCTCTTGAAGCAATAAATTTTTGGAGCTGAGGGATACCAACATCGTCACTATCTCAGATCAAAACTCCAATACTCTCCTGCAATACAAGGATTGGTTTAAGGAGATCAGAATCCATATTTTTGATCATATAGAGTGAGGTTTCCGCTAATTTTTGGTCTCAGAAGTAGAATTTTTCTCTCATGAGCCATTTGCTCGCCATAAAGTAGGTTTTGAGAAAAGAGCTTGTGGTATAATGAGATCTTGGCTTAAACTGGGTGAAATCCTGCTTGATTTGTTTCTGCTGGATAAAAGTTGGACTATATGCCAACAAAAGTGGATCTAATCCATCATAACTTTCTGCTTTCCAGATTTCAAGCCAAGTTTGTCTCAATGCACTTTGATATTTGGCAGGAACTTGTTTTGCAATAGATTCAAATCTGACTCCAAGGTACTTTTTGAGTTCGTTGTCAGTCATTTCTCCCTCAAGTTCTGGATCTTCCACAGTAGACTCTGAAGTATAGAGTCCTTCTTGCCTTTTTTCAAAAAGAGCTTTGAGTTCATCGTTGCTTGGGAGGAATGCATAAGGAATCGCCCAATATGCAGTGAGAAATGAGGCTTTTTCAGTCATATTTTTAGGCTGTTTTTTGTCTTGAGAAAGTGCGAGAAAATGCTTGAAAGCCTTTTCACTGAGCGTCGCAAGGGTAACTCTTGCTGAACTTTCCTCAAAATACTTGAGCTCATTAGAAAAAATCTTGTGAAAAGTATGAAGCAAAAGATCATTGGTCACAAAGAGGGTATTGAACGGAAATCTTTTGACATAAGCATCTCCAAGGATATCTTCAAGAGAATAATTTGTTTGCGTTGTTAGCTCCTTCACTCTTTGAACTCGCTCTTCTCTATGATACCCCTCCTCATCTGAGGTATAGCTTGGAGCTGGATACTCTCACAACTGAAAAGGCATAATTCCAACTCCCCACCTTTTGATCTGATCAATAATTGATCCAGTAAGCGGATGATAATTTACTCCATCATAGTTTCCTGTAAGGGTAAAGGTTTTTCCTACTTTGATATCTTTGGGAGAGAGCGTTATTCCCATCTTATATCGATCTTCTGCTCCATAAGGAATCAGTGTAGGCTTAGAGTCCCCTTCTTGAGAATAAGACAAACATTCCTTAAAATAATCGACATCCTCTTGGGTAAAGGTATATTTTCTAGTCCATGGCTTGTTGTATTCTGCTTGCTGGATATCTTGACCATTGATCATTTGTGAGAAGTCAGGCTTTTGCATAGCCTTCTCATAGCTAAGATTTGATCAAGTCGTTCCAAAGAGACTTCAACCGGAAGATGGGACTCAAGGATTGCTTGAAGGCACTGAAGTCGATGGCAAACAACCTGCCAACATCCCAATCCCCAACAAACAGAAGAGAAATCTGATTTTATTCATGGCGATCACTTTAGAAGATAAAGATTACTTTAGCTATATCCATTTTAAGGAGTAATGCAATACATAATTCTGATTTTTCAGCTTGTTTTTGAGTTTTTTTTTCATAAAATACTGACAGACTTTTAGATTTTAATATATGCGAAATATGACGACTCGAGCTCAACTGGCTGAAGCTCTTTTCCCTGACACAAAAGAGAGTATCCAAGATCTCCTAGATCGCTATCCTGCCAGATCAAATACCAATCCTGTTCTGCGCTTTGCCCCATCGCCTACAGGTTTTTTGCACTTTGGGGGATTGTATACAAGTTTTTTGTGCTGGAAATATGCGAAACAAACAGGAGGAACCATCTACCTTAGAATCGAAGATACTGATCAGAAAAGAGAAGTAGAGTGAGCTACTGCACTCTTGATCAACTCTCTCAAGAAATTTGGGATTAGCTTTGATGAAGGACCTATCGGAGAAAACAATGAAGAAATCTGATCTTATGGTCCCTATGCTCAGTCTCAAAGAGGTGATATCTATCGTGTATTTGCAAAACACTTGGTAGCTCAGGGACTTGCCTATCCATGCCGAATGAGTGAAGAAAAGCTCAATGAGATCAGAGAATTTCAAACTGCAAACAAAATTATTCCAGGTATCTACGGACAGTATTCAGAACGAAGAAATGCAACTCCTGACCAACTTTTAGAGAAATTTGAAAACGAGGGTCAGACTTTCCCTGTTTTGAGATTTCGTTCTCATGCTGATACCAGCAAGAAAATCACTTTTTCTGATCTTCTCAGAGGAGAAATCAATATGATCGACAACTATAACGATATCGTAATTATCAAGGGTGATGGACTGCCAACATACCACTTTGCTCACTTGGTTGATGATACTTTGATGAGGACAACTTTGGTACTTAGAGGAGAAGAATGGCTGACTTCTGTACCACTGCACTTACAGCTTTTTGCTGCATTCGATCTGCCAGCGCCACAGTACGGACATCTGGCACCAATCTGCAAGCTTGAAGATGGAAAAAAGAGAAAACTCTCAAAAAGAAAAGATCCTGAAGCAAATGTAGAATACTTTTTTGAGGCAGGATATGCTCCTCAAGCAGTACTTGAATACATTATGACCCTCACAGATCCAAGCTATGAAGACCGAAAAAGAGAGGATGAACATCGTCAACTGTCAGATTTTGATTTTTCTTTGGAGAGAATGAATGTATCTGGTCCACTCTTTGATTTTGTGAAATTGCAAAGTATCAATAATAACTATCTCTCTGCTCTCTCGACTCAAGAGCTCTACGATCAAGGACTCAAGCGAGCTCAGCAGTATCAACCTGCACTAGCACAACTTATGACTGAGGATGCTGAATACACTCTTGCTGCGCTAGATATTGAAAGACATACTGAGAAAGATCCAAAGAGATTTACTCTCTATAGCGATATTGAGAAGAATATTAAATTCTTTTACGATAGTGAATGGGAAACTATAAAAGCTGAAAAGGCTGACTTCCCAGAAGGTATTGAACTTACGACTTGGAAAGCCTTTGCTGAAGACTATGCAGCCAATTATAGCTTGGATGGGGATGTACTTACTCGATTTGAGCAACTCAAAACTATCTGAAAAAAATACGGATTTGCAGCGAACAATGCAGAATTTAAGCAAGGAGGTTTTGTAGGAAAGGTAGGAGATCTCGCAATGTTCCTCAGAATCCAGCTCTGCTGAACAAAGCAAACTCCAGATCTCTTTTCAGTGATGAAGGTTTTGGGAGATAAGAGGATTAAAGAGAGACTTTTGGATTTGTAATCATTTAGATCCTATAATACATCCCTACTTTATAAAGAACGATAAAAACAGCTTTGCGTATCAAGAAAATAGACCCATTAATTATCAAAAAGGATTTGTAAAGGATTTACTAAAATTATTATCAATGAATATGACAAAAGAACTATTACCTATACAATGACTCTTGGATGATATTTATAGCCTCTCACATAGAGAACATATGAATAAAGTACTTTATTTGGAGACGAGAAGAAAAAAAGCACAAGAAGTAAAAAGAAGACTCGAAGACCTCTATGAAGCTGAAAAAATCTCTAAACCTCTCTATAAAGAAATGAAACAAAAAGCAAATCAGATTTTATTTGAAAATTTTAGCAAACAAATCTTACCTCAGCAAACAGGGATCATTACTGCCGAAAACCAAAAGAAAGAAGATTACCTCAATCCTGGGAAACTAGAAAACCTTAAAGTACTTGAACCGAGACAATATATTGGGATAGATCCTAGTGCTGAAACTGATTTAGATGCTCCATCACTCGTTACTGCAATTACCCCTCCTGAATATGAGCAACCTCGGCATGATCATTGAGAAAATTGGGAACTCACCTTTTATACTTGACCATCAATAGGGAAATACCAAACTGCTGGAGTCGAACATGAAATCAATGCTGATTTTGGAGATATGATTATCTTTCCTCCTCAAACCTGGCATACTATAAAAAATCCAACATCTGAAGAAGTTATGAATATGTCAATAAAACTTCCTTCTGCACTCTTGGATAGAGGGAAAGAATATAAATGAGCACTAGGGAAAGGAGAAAAAAGAAGTCTAGTAGAAACCGGAGATCATCAATACCGTTTAGAAATTGAGGATATTTGAGTACCTTATAATATCAATATTTATTCCTTTGATAAAGTAAAAAACGTGCATCATATAAAAAATAGCTCTAAAAGTCTGATTTACCCTCTCTTGTGAGCTGAGTTTCTCGTAACTTCTCCTACAATTGGCAAAAAAGTATTGAGATTTAGGGATGCGCTCGTTTTAGCTTCTGGAGAAGAAGTTCTCTTGGAACAACTAGGTTCAGCTACAACCTATGTTTACATGGTAAGCTTAACGGAATAAGATTTTATCGAAATAAACATTCAGAAATTGAAATAACGATATCTCACTTAAATTTCTTCTTGACTTTTTCTTCAAAATACTTATAATAATTTTATCAAAAATAAAAATACATAAACAAGACCAAAGCATCCAAAGTCTGGGCCTGAAAAGAGCCTTAATAGGGATGCACAATTACAATGAAAACAAAAATTCTGATCGTCCTCCTGCTGATAGGAGTAGGTTTCCCGCTTATCAGCTCAGCCAAACTCCTGACGCTCTCATTAGAGAAAAGCAATCCCCTTGAGAATCTTGTGACAGCAGCCCACTCAATCGCAAAACTGGAAGGAGCTCCTATCTCTTTTGTTAATGTAAAAGAGCCCGTTGAAAATGATAGAGGAAAATCCAGCAATATCAACCATGTGGATATAGATGAGTATATGTATAGTCTATTGATCTACGGTTTCTTGGAGGCGATGTTTATTGCTATCGAGAACCAAGTAGGAGATTTGCAGAGTAAAAAAAATAGGTTAAATGCAGCGTCTTTGGCTTTCGCTATCGGAGGCTTATCGGTGTTGGCTATATTTTACTTTAATCCTTATATAGGAGCTATAGTAACGCTGAGAACCCTATGCGTTGTGGTATCGTTCTGGAAAAACGACTGCAAGAAATAATTGTAAGTCAGTCATTCAATAAGCGTATCGCTTGTTGTTTGGCTGACTTTTCTCTATTAAAGAAAAAACTGACCTCAAAAGAAAGTCAGTCTTTTTTATTTTTTGAAATACTACATCTTTGTGTGGAATGTTCTTTCGATCACCTCAAGTTGATGAGCCTTTGAAAGTCTTACGAAGTTTACTGCATATCCAGATACTCTAATAGTGAGTTGAGGATATTCTTCTGGATGTTCATACGCATCCATAAGTGTTTCTCTGGTAAGTACATTTACATTGAGATGATGAGCCCCCTTTCCAAAGTATCCATCCATTACAGATACAAGGTTTTCAATTTGTTCTTCTCTTGCTTGTCCAAGTGAAGTTGGAATCATTGAGAAAGTATTTGAGATTCCATCTTGAGAATAGTGGTAGTCAAGCTTTGCAACTGAGTTGAGTGAAGCAATAGCTCCTGAGTGATCTCTACCGTGCATTGGGTTTGCTCCTGGAGCATAAGGTTCTCCAGCTTTTCTTCCATCTGGGGTAGCTCCAGTATTTCTACCATACATTACATTTGAAGTAATAGTAAGGAGTGATAGGGTTGGAGTAGCATCTTTATAAGCCTTATACTTTCTAAGCTCTTCCATGAAGAACTTTTGTACTTCTACAGCCATAGAATCTACTCTATCATCATCGTTTCCATACATTGGGAATTCTCCTTCAGTCTCAAATGATTTTGCAACTCCATTCTCATCTCTAATAGCCTTTGTCTTTGCAAATCTAATTGCAGAAAGCGAATCAGCTACGATAGAAAGTCCAGCGATACCATAAGCAATATCTACTCCGTAATTTGAGTCCATAAATGCCATCTGAGCCTTTTCATAGTAGTATTTGTCGTGCATGTAGTGGATAATATACATTGTCTTTGCATATACTCTTGCTACATTTTCCATAGCCTTTTTGAAGTTAGCCCAAACTTTGTCATAATTCAGACTTCCATCTTCATTATCTACTGACTCAAAAAGTGTAGGATCCATTACTTGTACTCCTTCATCTTCTTCTTTACCTCCATTGATAGCAAGGAGAAGTGTTTTTCCAAGATTACATCTTGCACCAAAGTGCTGGATTCTCTTTCCGATTTCTTGGTATGATACACAACATGCGATACCGTAGTCATCACCTCCTCTAATAGGTCTCATGATATCATCATTTTCATACTGAACAGATGAGGTATCGATAGAAACCTGAGCACAGAACTTCTTGAATCCTTCTGGCAAAGCATTTGACCAAAGTACAGTTAGATTTGGTTCTGGAGAAGGGCCAAGGTTGTACAAAGTTTGAAGAAATCTGAATGAAGTCTTGGTTACCTTTGTTTTTCCATCGTGGAACATTCCTCCGATAGATTCAGTCACCCAAGTAGGATCTCCACCAAAGATTTCATCATAAGCTCCTGGTCTAAGATGTCTTACGAGTCTGAGTTTCATCACAAAGTGATCAATGAATTCTTGAGCTTCAGCTTCTGTAATTTTTCCAGATTGAAGATCTCTTTCAATATAGATATCTAGGAATGAAGATACATTTCCAAGAGACATCGCTGCACCATCTTGTTCTTTAATACCTGCAAGGTATGCAAAGTAAGTCCATTGAATAGCTTCTTGAGCTGTTTCTGCTGGTCTAGATACATCAAATCCATGATCAGCTGCCATCTTTACAATATCTTTCAATGCTGAGATTTGCATTGAGATTTCTTCTCTAAGTCTTACTTTTGCATCAGTCATATTACCACCAATAGCCTCAAAATCAGCTTTTTTAACTGCTATGAGTGCATCAGCTCCGTAAAGTGCAAGTCTTCTATAGTCTCCGATGATTCTACCTCTAGCATAATTGTCTGGAAGTCCAGTTACGATATGTTTTGATCTATAGAGTCTAGATTCTGCATCATATGCTGAGAATACTGCATCGTTGTGGTTTTTTGCATAATGGAAAATATCTTTTACTCTAGGAGCAAGTTCAATTCCTCTCTCCTTAAGTGCATTTTCTACTACTCTTACTCCTCCAAATGGCTTGATACCTCTTCTCAATGGAGCATCAGTTTGGAGACCTACGATAGTTTCGAGTTCCTTTTTGATATATCCAGGCTTGTGCGAAGTGATAGTTGAAATGGTTTCAGGATCAGCAGATCTGAGCCCGTTTCCGTCTCTTTCTTCTTTGAGACATTTTTTTACTTCTTCCCAAAGTTCCTTAGTTCTTTCGGTAGGACCTGAGAGAAAAGATGCATCTCCTGTATAAGGAGTGATGTTTTCATAGACAAATTTTCTTACATCGATCGTTGTCATAAGTATAACATATAGTAAAAAATAAAACATTCTTGAGGGCGTCAAAGGTTTTTCTCTAAATAAAGTAGATAATACCTTTTAGTTTTTTCAAACTTTTCACACCAGAAAAGAGTATAATAATATTTTCTTAATTTGCAACTTAATACTATTTTTTTCTAGAATTTATTTTTAATAAAAAATTGAATACAGCGTATTTTATATATCAAACATTCTTATGTCAAGGGGAACAAATAAAAAACGAGATCAGAATTTTCTCTTTTTGAAAAAAATAGATATACTTAGGTGATTTATCTTTGATGCGATGCAAAAATGAACAATAATGCATTTTCAGTACTCTTTGGAGAGCTTCCTCAAGAAACTAAAGTTTCTATAGAAAAGACTCAAGAAGCTGCTCCTAAAGTATCTACTCCTGTAATACCAGAGCAGGTGGTAGAAACGCAAAAAGTAGAAACGCAAAAAACTGAAGTTCAAACAACTCTTGAAGAGAAGGTAGATTCTCCTAGAGTTTTTCTTGCACCATCAAAACAAAAGACTGAAAAGAAAAAGAAGAATAAGTCTGATTTTTTACCCCTTTGATTACTCAGGGAAAAGTTGAAAAACTTTTTCAAAGAAACCAAAGCAATGATTATTATCTTTTTAAGTATTTTGTGTGTTTTCTACTTTTTCACCAATGCACAACTAGTATTTTATACTTTTAAAGATGCTTTCACTAGCGTAAATGCCGCAGAGCTTCATCAAATTTCAGAAACCCTGATGCACAATGCTGCAGATAATACACAAGAAGACAATATTAAACAAATTGAAAAAAGGTTTGCTGAAATCCAAAATGAACACACAACAGGAAATATCCTCTCTCTAGGAATGGACGAACTTGTACAAGGGAAGTCTCAAGACCTCAACTACAATATCCTCCCTCCAACTAATAGACTTATCATCCCCGATCTCAATATCAACGTTCCTCTTATAGATACCGAAAGCAATGGAAGAGTTGATTTTTCCCAAGAGAATTTTGATGATGAACTCACAAAAGGTGTCGTAAAATATCCAACCACCCCTACTCCAGGAAGCAAAGGAAATACCCTTATCTTTGGGCATACCTCTACTGAATGGTGGAAAAAGAATGAATACGGTGTAGTCTTTAGAAATATTCCAAAACTCAAAGTAGGACAAAAATTTCAAGTCGTACGAAATGGTCAACTCACAACCTATGAAATGGTTGAAAGAAAAGTTGTTTTACCAAAAAATGTAGAAGACTATTATCATCAGTTCTCAGAACAAAACGAAAGTTATCTTACTTTGATGGGATGTTATCCAATCGGAACTGCAGACAAGAGAATGATGGTGGTTGCAAAAAAAATTCCTAATCCATAAAAAAAGAAAAAACACTGATTTCAATCAGCGTTTTTTGGTTTTATTAAACTATTTATTTTATAAATCCTCCAGACTGGATATCTCGTAATTTTTTGTAGATACCATCTTGCTTTTGAATGAGCTCGGAATGGGTTCAGACTTCAACTATTTTTCATTGATCCATTACGATAATACGATCCATTTTCATAATCGTAGAAAGCCTGTGGGCTATAACAATTGAGGTCTTGTTTTTCATGACTTCTGCCATTGCCTCCTGAATATATTTTTCAGATTCACTGTCGAGCGCTGAGGTTGCCTCATCCATAATCAGAATTGGTGCATTTTCTATAATCGCCCTAGCTATAGCAATTCTCTGCCTCTCTCCTCACGAAAGCTTAATCCCCCTTTCTCCCACCAAGGTTTCATATTTATCTTCTAAATGATCGATAAAGAGATCACACCTTGCCATCTTGGCAGCAGCTTTGATTTCATCATCGCTTGCATCTGGACGAGCATAAGCAATATTTTCTCTAATAGAACGATGAAAAAGAATAGGATCCTGTGGCACTAGTGAAATGTGACTTCTGAGGCTCTCTTGTGTAACTTGGGAAATATCTTGATCATCAATCAGAATTTTCCCCTTTTGAATATCGTAAAATCTAAACAGAAGCTTGGTAATCGTAGACTTTCCGCTACCAGAAGCTCCAACAAGCGCTACATGTTCTCCCGGTTTGATTTCAAAGTTAAGATCTTGGAAAAGCTGCTCATCCTGATAAGAAAAATCAACATTTTGAAAGCTGATTTTTGCTTCATTGATCCTGAGAGAAGGAGCACTTTCAACATCCTTGATTTGTGGTGTTTGGATCATTTTCAGTCACTCTCCAATCTCATTGGCGGCACTAGCACAACTCTTAATACTCCATCCAAACCTTACTATTAAATTAAGAATTCTAAAAACATAAATCTGCACTAATACTATTGTTCCAATATCTAACTCTCACCTTCCCCAAAGCGTAATACCATATCGTACTACTATAGTCTCTAAAAATACTCCTACTACTAATGAAAGCATCCGTATAAGATAAAGAAGAAGATACTGTTTAGTTCTTGATTTACTTAGAGCATTATTACGCTCGGCAAAACATTGATTTTCTCTCTGAAACGTAGAAAGCGGTTTAAGAGCAATCGTATCTGATAAGCATTCCATCAAATCGTCTTCTAACCTATCTGTTCTATCCTGATATTTTTTAAACCATTCAATAGCTCGATATTGTATCAAAAAGAAAAATATAATAAAAAGTAAAATCCCTAATGCAATCCTTATACTTTCCATTGATATTATCAATAACATGCAGGAAATACTGTAAAAAAATATATGAAAATCTACCATTCTATCAGTAAATTCTTCTAATGCTCGAATCATTCTTCTAGTCTGGGAAAGGATTTTCTCTGAAGAGTTATCTATAAAATATTGATGACTATGCTTATGTATCTCAAAAAAAATTAAACTGTAAATTGTTTGTTGAATAGATATTTTTAGCTTAACTAAGCCCCATTCATGTACACTAGCAAATATCAAGCGATTAAGTATTTTATATCAAAAAATGAGAAGAAGAACAGCAATTGCATATTGAAATGCTAGAGACATCCCCCTACTGTCCTGAAAAATATTGAACCAATCTGAATAATTCATAAGTCGTTTTACCTCTTCCGATACCCATGAATACGCTAAAGCTGTTATATGGCTTTCTGCAAGAATATTCAGTAAATCTGAATAATTCATCATAATTCGAAGCTCATAAACTGAGAAAAGTGCACTTCCACATATTACACATAGCGCCCACACGATAGATCTTTCATATAAAAAAATCATTACTTTTAACACACTGAAAAATCAGAATTTTTTCTCTTTTTTAGCTTTTGTCATCATATCTTATTATGATAAAATCCACCGAAGAGTATTCAATTTTAGCAAAAAATCAAGAGGAAAGGAGGATAAGATATCAGGTATTAGAGATAATTCATTCTTCTTTTTTCCTAACTTCCATATACTTACTCTAAACTTATATAACCTCATATTCCATTTGATTTTAAACAAGCAACTCATAACTGATCTGATAAATATTTAGTTATTAATGTAAATAAATGAAACACTACCTAGATCTTCCAGCTAGAAATACATAATATTCCACTATAAAAAAATCTCCCTAGGAAATACCTAGAGAGTTTTTAATTCATAGAGCCTTTTCTACCAATGACAGATTTTTTAACGAAAAACTCCTTTTGTGGATAGAGGGATGAGTTCCATTCTTCTTGGAGACAAAGAAACGATATTTATACTCTCCAGTTTCTTTTAAGACAACTTTCCCAATAAATTCGGAATATTTCCTATTGGGAATAAGCTTCTGATAGGTAATTTTTCCTGAGGGAGTAGTCCATTTTATCCAAATATCGTATCGAGAACAATAAATTGCCCTTACTTTGAATCGATAGTTATGATTAGCACACTTATCTGGAGGAAGGATTTTATAATAGGCTGCAATCATAGGATCATAAGCACTATCCGACATACCGAAATGCTCCATCTCCAGCTCTTCTACAGATTTTTTCTGACTCTTTTCTTGTGTACTATCATCATGGTCAGATTTTTGAGCTCCTTGAGAACAAGAAGAAAATACTCCTAATAAAAAGATTGAAGAAATCAGATTACTAAGGAATACTTTTTTTAAAAAGTTTCTATTCATCATATTTGTTTTGAATGAGTATTTTTTACTTTGTGTTTTTGTAAATGGTAGTTTAACTCTTTTCTATAAAGAAAGAAATAAACAAACTAGCTATCACTATATCATATTATTATACTTTTTTGTTTAACAGCGATGGATTACAATATCCTTTTCCTATAAAATGTCAATCTTATTTTTAATAAAAAAGACATCTTAGTGATGTCCTTCTTCATTATATCTAGCAATAGAGGTTTCAAGTTCTTCTTTTACTGCATCAAGATCTCCAAATCCTCCAATTACAATTTTGTCATATTTCTTCACTTCAAGTTTTTTGATTTCTTTGAAGAGGATTTCAAGTTCCTTTTTCTTGTGAGCTCCAAGATCATCGATCGTCTGGATTTCATCAAATCTAGGATCAACTTTACTTACTGGCACTGCAATGATCTTTGGATCTTCTCCGGCATCATCTGAAGTATAAAGGATCCCAATAGGTCTCGCTTTTACTACACAACCTGTGAAAAGTGGATTGGTAGTATAAAGACATACATCACAAGGATCTCCGTCCTTTGAAAGAGTCTGAGGAAGAAACCCATAATTGAATGGATAGAACATAGAGTGGTGAACTACTCTATCAAGCACAAAACATCCCATTTCGTGATCATATTCGTACTTATTATTACTCCCTGCTGGGATATCAATTACTACATTGAGAATTCCAGCTTCTTTATCTGCATAAGTTACGATATCATTTACCATATTCATCATTTGTTTTGAGAAATAGAAAAAATAAAAATCTGACTCTTAAGATAGAGATTTCTCATTTGATTGCAAGAGGAAAGATTATATTTTTTAAGCAAAGAAACTTTGAATCCTTTGCAAAGGAAGGTCAGCAATGAAGGCTTCAGGATTTTGAAGCTGTTTTTTATTGAGCAATTGAGCCAGAATATTTCACTTATTGGAAACAAGATTTGCATGATAATAGGCTTTAAACTGACAGAAAAACGATCAATCTAGCTTTTGCATATGCTCAAGTGCACCTTGTGAAAAAATAAGATAAGCCGCCTCTTCTCTCAAAGAATAATAATGCTGATAAGGGAAATAAAGTTTTTCAACATACCAAGTCTGATAGTCTATTCGTGCAGAACTCAGCCTTTGCAGAAAATCGAAGAAATACCGATCTTGAGCTGAGAAAAAAGGAATTGAAAATAATGAATAAGAAACTTTATCAAGCAAAATCTGCGTATTTTTCAATGGAACCCTTGAAGAAATTTGATGGATATTATTTTGATACTTTTGCTCGATTTTGTAATTCTGATCAAGGATAAAATAGTTATTGTAATAGTTTTGTTGATAAGTTCTAATTTCTGAGAGGCTTGGATAAGCTCGATCCTGCTCACCTTCAAACAGATCTGGCAAACGATCAAAAAAACTTTGATCAAAAAGCTCATCCTCCAACCTCTGTTTTTCTCTCTCAAAATCTGCCTTTTTAATCTTTTGAAAAAGTAATGGGAGAAATTCTTCTAGATCTTCTTTTTTTTCAAAAGAAAATTGGGTATAAAATTCCAAGCATCTCGCCTCAAAAGTCTGAGAATGATTGAGAAATTTTACATATTCCTTGAGAAATAAGGATCCAATACAATGCTCAAGTAAATGAGAAGCCCCATCTCTTCTGTGCATTTTTGGCGTATAAATAAGGATATGATGCATAAAACACACTACATTATCATTTAAAAAGATGCCTCCAGATTCTGGCGGCAACCTGAAATCTTGAGCTCAATTACGAGCCCCCCAATTCCTTTTGATTTTATTGAATGCTCTTCAGTATTCAGTATTCAATCTCCCTTATGTTTTTTAATTCACAAACAAGGATTGTTATGAAGAATAGTTCGCTCTTGCATAGTAGAATATATAGATCGTTTCTAAAAAGTCAAGGAAGGAGGAAATACAAAAACTTGCATTCTCAGACCAAAACACTACAAACAGACTAATTATTTTTATCTCCACAAAACCTTATGTTTCACTTTCTCCACTGAAAAGTACAAAAAATCTGATCTGAAAGCTTGATCATTTCTGACAATTTCGGTATTCAAGCACTCTATGCTGGGACTCAAAAAGAATGAGATTTTTTCTTGTATCCGTATATGGACGAGAATAGGAAGTCAGTTTTTTATTTTGCTTTTGATTGCAAGAGAAAAAGAACTTAAAAAAAGGAGGAGAAATACTCCCCCCTTAAGTTAGGTTAATACTCAATATTCAATTTTCACGCCAAGACCTCTACTTTTTAGATAAGCAAAATCGAAATCCAACCCCGCAATATCTACATCTCTACGATCATTCGTATGAGCTGAAAGAGTATATCGAGGAGTACCATTATAGTGCTTACTCAAATCATTGTAAGAGTGAGTAATAATCATAGCATGCTTCAAAGAACCACTCTTATTTCTGTTAAGAAATACAAGATCGCCCCAGCGAAGGACGCACCACGCTCCAGGCTTATTCTTATAGGCATCAATCATATACTCGATAGGTACTTTTGTAGCTCTTTTGGGATCTTTTAAAAGATAATCATAAAGCTGTTTTGCACCTCTCCAAGCAGAAGTCCCAGAAGAGTAAGGATCTTTTTTGTTGTAAAAATACTTCCATGTAGCATCTTGAGGAAGCCCCCCTGCGGCCAAGCACTGAGAAGCAAAATTTGCACAGTCAGTATTATTCGCATCCCTCCAAAAGTAGTAATCAGGATTATACGAAAGTGCGTATTGATATGCATAACTTGCAGCAGCCTGACGGTTATACTTTGAAGATTGTCCGCTACGTGTCATCGTATGCTCAAATCCTCTGAAAGAAACTACTCTTGACCTGGTAAATCGAGTCTCCCACTCTTGATCAGTAATTACACCTTGCTGTTTTTTCCAAGCATCATTACTAAAATCATCCTGTTCATTAAGCTCTACTGTCCAAGGCCCCGTCTGACTTCTATCTGTAAAACCAGGAACCTCCTGTTCATTATAATAGACTTTCCAGCCGTATTTACTCTCAGGAGCTCTTTTTACTTGCAAAATCGTATACCCCCAATCTCTACCATAGAAATGTGGGACATAGACCCTTACCGTTACAAAGAGATAATCTCCTCTCTCTCCGATATGTTCTGTCAGAATACGAACATTTGGAGCTTTTTCCACCTCTGATACTTTATCGTAATCAAGTGAAATCAGACTATAGATATTTCTCCTTTCGTACTCAGAATCAAAAAGTGTCTTATCCATGAGATTCTCGATGAAATCTGGAGTTCTCGTTTCCCAGTTTTTTGCGAGCTTCTCACGATACTCACCAAAGAGAAGATTCCCAACATCATGAAGCTGTTTCAGATCTGCCAGAGTCAGCTTATTTTTTGTCAAATACTGATTTGCTTCTCCTAGTTTGTCTTCTAGATAAGAGTAATCATACCTTGCTTTTTCCCAAGGGAGCATGTCCCCAGTCTCCTTAGTTTGCACTAAGGCTTTAGACTCAACCTGTGGAGCATTATTCACGAGCTCTTGCTCACATCCTGTCAAGAATGTTACTAGTCCCAAACTCACTACTACGAGTAGGATCATCTTTTTTGTTTCCATTGCAAACAATTTTTTATTGATAATCATTGAATATTGTTGGTTATTCTGTTGCCAAGCACCACCTCCATCTTTCTAAGAAAGAATTCCTCTCTATAAATACAGCTGTTTTATATTTTTATTTTCACAAGATATTTTTTTAGTCTTTTATGAAATAATTGCAAGAAAAAAACAAAAACTTGCATTCTCAGCTCAAAACACTACAAACAGACTAGTCGTTTTTATCTCTACAACAAAATATGTTTCATTTTCTCCACTGAAAAGTTCAAAAAATCTGATCTGAAAGCTTGATCATTTCTGACAATTTCGGTATTCAAGCACTCTATGCTGGGAATCAAAAGGCAGGAGATTTTTTCCTGTATCCGTATATGGACGAGAATAGGAAGTCAGTTTTTTATTTTGCTTTTGATACTCGAGAGCAAAAGAGCAGTTTTGAACAGATGCTAAAAATATCTGGAGTCTGACCTAAGACCGCGTTTCAGATTTGTCAGCTGCCAAGTGGGGAACTCAAAGAAGCAATTGAGAAGCTTGATGCAAAGTTTTTCCAACAGATTCCTGGCATCTGACCTAAACTTGCAAAAAAAATCATCCTTGAACTCAAAGGCACTTTTGACTTACAACAAGCTGAAAGTATCGATACCAAGCACAAAATTTTCAAATCTGTGGTCAAAACTCTCAAAAATCTCGGCTATGATGCAACCAAAGTACAAGAAGTCCTCAGAAATTACGAAGGAGATTTGGATCAAACTGATCTAAGTGAAGTGGTAAAATGGACTATTTCGAGATTATAAGAAAAACTGAGACCAGAATTCATTTTTTTTAACTTTTTTTCTTATCGTTTTTTTCAACTCTTTTTCTAAATTTCATAAAGAAATTAAATACTATTTTTTATAATTTTCTGTCTTGATTTTGAATAGGGTTTTGCTATAAGTGAAATCAAATAGTAATCAGTTTTATTTTTACAAAAAGAAAAAATGTGATTTGAAGAAAGCCTACATAAAAAAATGGTCAAAATTGTACTTTGAGGAGTTGCTCCTATCGAAGAAAATCAAGCTCTTTCAGCATCTGAAATCAAAAAAAGCTGGAGACCAAGCTTTCAAAGAATCCAATCTTTCTTTGCTCAAGGAGTAGAAGAACTCAGGAGAGACCTTAATAAAGCCGCAGCAAAAAAAGAAAATAAAACTGACTCTCAACAAAAATAACCCAATCTCTTTAGTTGATCACTTATAGATATGGCAAAGTATAACCTAGAAACGATCGTTTCTCGAGCAAAAAGAAAAGGATTTGTATACCCAAACTCAGAAATCTATTGAGGACTGGCAAATGCCTGGGATTTTGGACCTTATGGATCTTTACTCAAAAAAAATATCTCAGACCTTTGGGTTAAGCATTTTACTCAAGAGAGAGATGATGTGGTTTTTATGGATACAGCAATTATTGCACATCCAACCACCTGGCAAGCAAGTGGACATCTTGCTTCATTTTCTGATGCATTGATCGATGATAAGAAGACAGGAAAGAGATTTAGAGCTGATAAAATCATTGAAGAATATTTTGAAAAAGTAAGAAACTGACTTTCAGATGAGGATCTTACCTCTAAACTTCAGGTTCCAAATCTTTCTCCTGAATCACGAGGAAATGAAGGAATGAAAGCCTTCATTGAAACTCATATTCCAAATAATCCAGAGACATGAAATCCTGCTGAATGGACAGAATGTAGAAACTTTAACTTGATGCTTGGAACCAACCTTGGTCCAGTAGCTGATGAAAGCTCAAAAGTTTACCTTAGACCTGAGACTTGTCAGTCACTCTTTACTGATTTTAAGGCAGTGCTTGATAGCACGAGAAATAGAATCCCATTTGGACTTGCACAAATTGGAAAAGCATTTAGAAATGAGATCACTCCTGGGCAGTTCCTCTATAGAACTAGAGAATTTGAACAGATGGAAATTGAATACTTTGTACCTGCAGATCCTGATAAGGCTATGGAAATCTACAATCAATGGAAAGAAGACTGCATGCATTACTGGACTAAGATCATTGGGATCAACCCAGAAAATCTCAGATTTAAAGACCATGATAAACTTGCTCACTATGCCGCAGCTGCTGTGGATGTAGAGTATGCTTATCCTCGAGGATTTGGAGAGATTCAGGGAATCCACAACAGAACTAATTTTGACCTTACTCAACACCAAGAACATAGTAGTAAGGATATGCAATATACTGATCCATTTACTGGAGAGAGATATATTCCTCGATGTATTGAGGCGAGTTTTGGACTCGGTCGTCAAGTCATGGTAACTATGCTTGAATTCTATGATGAAGAACAGCTTGAAGACTGAACTTCTCGTGTGGTTATCCACTTTCCAAAACAGCTTGCTCCGATCAAATTTGCAATCCTTCCTCTCATCAAAAAAGATACCGATCAAGTACAAATTGCTGAAGACCTCTTCAAGAAACTGAGCAAAATTTGTAAATGTGAATATGATGATAGCGGAGCTATTGGAAAAAGATATAGAAGACAAGATGAAATCTGAACTCCTTACTGTATCACTATTGATCAGCAAAGTAAAGAAGATGGAACAGTTACGCTCAGAGATAGAGACACTATGGAACAAATCAGAGTTAAGATTGAAGATTTGAGTCAGTATTATTAATTTTTTTCTAACGCCAGAAGCAATTTGAGCTTGGGCGTTTTTTTTGAAAAAAGGGGGAAAAACTGACTTTCTCTTGCATTATCACTAGATTTTTATAAGTATACTATTGCTTATGAATATTTAGAGATTTCTCTATTGAGGGAATAGCTATTTTTTAGTAGAAGGGAAAAGAGACATCATTGTCTTTTGGGAATCCCTTCTATAAAAAAGCTGATTCTCTCAACCTTTTTTTCTGAATATTCATAAGCACCAAAGATAATGGTGTCTTTTTTTTACTTTTCTAAAAATGACCAACGATGAGAAAATTCAATTTTTTATCTTTTTTGATCGGAGTGATTGCAGTTGGAGGTGTTGGAGCATTTGCCCTAACTTCACAATATCTCAAATCAGATGGAACTCCAGATTTTCAAAAGCTCAAGTCTACTGCCAATGAAAATAGACTCAATGCACAAATGCGAGATCAACTTATGGATGGACTCTCAAAGATGCAAGAGCAAGTTAATTCCTGTGAAAAGAAAATATCCGTAATCGAAAATAGCACAAACAACACTCCACCGTCTAATCAATACAATTGTTACAAAAAGAAAGTAAAAAATAATCGGCAAAGAGAGATGAGAGGATCATGAAAGGCTGTTAGGACTTGTGGTACTTCGATGCAAATTTCTCGTCATCTATATCCTACTGATTTTCCCTTAGGAACAATACTGTACTTCTGAAAAGATTTCTCACAAAGAAAACAAAGAGACTTAATTATTTATAATAATAGTTTTTCTAAGGAAGAAAATCCTAATTTTACCAAAGATTGTAATAGCCTATGGCCAAATACCATGCCGTTAGAAGTAGAAAAACGAATGGATGGATGAAGCTTAAGGTTTTCTCCGACAGATGATACAGATTTTAATATTTTATTTAAGTGACCAGATAACACTATCATCTGCAATGAACAAGGTTTACCTATTTGCGTCTATGAGGGACATCCTGAAACATGAGATGTCTGTCTAAAGATATAAAAGTACGATCTCTGAGAGTATTCATCTCGGAGTTTTTTTAAAAACTATGTCCTCTTTTGTAGCGATCTTTTCTCTCTTACTATCAGCAAAATACATAGCACTACTCCAATCAATATCAACAATAAAACTCGCCTCGTTAGCATGCTTTCTACAAGGATTTTAACTGCAAAATCTTCTGCAAGTTGAGAAAGCCAGAACACTAACTGAAGCAACCACTCGATTGGAACTGTCCAAAAGCTCCATCCTGTCATCCTACTCAACACAATACTCACAAATCCACCAATAGTAATCACAGGGACAAGAGGAACGACAAAAAGATTGATCAGGATCCCGGTTAGATTGGTACTTCCTACAAAAAAAAGTAAAATAGGAACAGTCCCCAGACTTGCTCCAAAAGTAGGTAATCCATATTCTTTTAAGAGTTTTTCAAGGAACAAAAGTCAGACTTTTTGATCTTTTTTTCTCTTTGAAATTGAATTCTCAGTTGAGACTTGTTGTCTGAGACTATATCGCTCTGAAACAGCGAGGATTCCTATTAGCGCTCCAAAACTTAAGAGAAAGCCTAAATCATAGGCAAGAAAATAGGGATTATAACAAAGCATAAGCACAAAAGCATAACTCATCAATCTCCATATCTTGACCTCTCTCCCTCGGAACAGGGCAAGCAATGAAAGCACTGACATAATCAGAGCCCTCACGACACTTGAATCTCCTCCAGCAATCAAAGCAAAAGCTACTACCCCACAAATAATTACAGCATTTCTCAGATAAAAAGGCAAAAAGAAGAGTACTGCACTTAGAAAAACCACAATCATCACCAAATTTCCTCCACTCACTGCAATAATATGCACGATCCCACTATTGACAAACTGCTGATATTGCGAGTTGCTAAGCTGAGATTTATCTCCAATAAGCATTCCAAGGAGCAATGCTCACTCTTTTGGACTGAAAAAGTCTGAAATCTGACTTCTCACCCAGCTCCTTGCAGTCAGAATTCGATCTTTTTTCTCTTCAAAAGCGGTCTTTTTAACTATAAACTTTGGATATAAAGCTCCTTGATAGCCCTTCATCAGCATTCGTTTCTCATAGCTAAATTCATAACTAAGAAAATCAGCCATCTGATCAAATCTATCCCCACTTGTATTATGAAAAAATCTCTCAGCATAAGTCTTATCTCGATCAATAGATTTTTGAGAAGCTCCGATAAAATACACTTCTCATAACGCTAATGGCTCTGCAGTCTTTAAGGTAAAAGTTTTATTATCAGCAATAGACTTGATAATATAACGATCTTGTTTACTTTGCTCAAGGACCTGAAAATCGCCAACAAGGGATTGCATTTTCGGAGCATCTCTGGTTTTTTGCCATCAAAAAGTCCAAAAATTCTGACCAATTTCAGGAGCATTATTTCGCCAAAAGATTTGACAACTCAAGAGGGCTATAAACCAAGCTCCCAAAATCAAAACGATGAATTTTCCTCAGATTTTTAGCGTTTTTTTTGCAATCAGCATCCAGATACCTGCCATTATAAGCGCAAAAATCAAAAAAACGAGTCCCCATACTAGCGACTGGAAACTCGTAAAAACTCGGATGAAAACTGCAAAAAGAGCAAGAAACATCTGGTTTATTGATAACAAGTTAAAAGGTTTTTATATTTTTTAATTTTGTAAACTATAATTCCAAATTGGATATTTCATAGGAATTCCTGTTGGTTGAGTTTGAGGCTGCTTAAGTGATTGCATGAGCATGAGCAAATGATATTCCAATGCCTCAACTCTTGCTTGCAAAGCGGCAATTTCTTTTTGATTGTTGTTTTTTGTGATAAGAGCTTCTTCAGAGTCAGATTTTTCATTCTTGTCTGAAGCGATCTCTACGATAAATTCAGGCTCAGAAGCCTTCTCTCCTGTAAGCTCTGCCTCTTCAGCATTAGCACTTAGCGTCCCCGTGAGATTCTCTCCAGTCGTGTTTTCATTTTCTCCTGAAAACAAGGCTGAAAGCTGATCTTCTTGGTTGTTTTCTTCTTGGGTTTCAGAGATTGCTTGCTCTGGATTTGCAAGACTAGCCTTTACCTGAGTTGGGATAACCTGGATCCAGAAATCTCTCCCTTCAAGAGTCCATTCCCCAGCACACCAAAAAGCAGCTAAAGCTAGCATCCAAACTACACTTGTCCAAAAAAAAGTTTTCATGATAATATTATTATAAAATAAATACTAATTAATCTCCTCAAAATCGATCGGCAAAGGCGCTTCAAAACTAATTATTCTCCCATCTAAGTTGGTGAATTGATATTTTCGACAATGAAGCAGCTGCCTTTTGATACCGATTTGCTTATTGAGGATTCTGTTGATCACAGGCTTTCCATAGATCAGATCTCCAAGCACAGGATAATTTTCACTCGATAGATGAATTCTAATCTGGTGCATTCTTCCGCTATAGAGTTTAACTCTCACGAGAGAAATCTCTCAGAGTAAAGGATGTTTACGAGTCTTTTCACATCGGCATTCTGTTTTAGACTCAAGTCCATCACTATCATTGAGCTGCATCTGTGCTCTTGCAAATTTTGCATTGTAGGTCTTCTCAATGGCCTTGTCAATGACAAGATGTTTTGGAAACTTCCCTGCGACTCGCGTCATATAGTTTTTGCTTATTGCACGATCTCTGATGATTTTATTGATGTATTGAAGAGATTCGTAATTTTTTGCTGCGATAAGCACTCCTGAGGTATCCTTATCCAATCTATATCAGAAAGAAGGCTTAAAAGTCTGACTTTTGTCTTTGGTATATCCCTGCTTCTGACAATAAAACTCCAAATAATCATTCATACACGGATCATTTCGATGTTGAGCACTAGGATGAATAACGATTCCAGCCGGCTTATTGAAAACAATCCAATCCTCATCTTCATACAAAATCCAGGTTTGAACCTCATCTAAATCAATTTTCTGAAGTTTTCTTTCCTGCTGTGTCAAAGTCAGCTTTTTATCCTTTTTTCCTAACAACTCTTCTGGAAGTGTCAAAATATCTCCAAGCACTAATCTCGCCTCTTCTTTGGTCTTCTTACCATTAACACGAATTTCTCACTTACGAATTCGAGAATAGATATCCGAAAGCCTTACTTGCGGATAGGGTTTACAGTATTTTCTCAAGAAACGGTCGCATCTCTGATTGGCTTGATCTGCCTGGATCGTAATTTCCATCATAGAAAAGAATATAAAAAATCTGATTTTACTTTTTGGTTATTATTAGGGGTATGATTTAGTTTTTTTCAAGGTTAGATAACAAATTTTAGTCTATAGTTTTTTCACTTAATTGCAAGGTTTTATCCACATTCCATCTCCGAAACTATAAAACATAAAGTCATTTTGTATCGCAAACTCATATGCTTTCAAGGCATTTTCTCTTCCCATAAATGCACTAATCAGCATCAAAAGCGAGCTTTTTGGTAAATGAAAATTGGAAATCAGTTCATCGACGAGCAAAAACTTGACTCCAGGTCTAAGAAAAAGTCTTGTTTGGATAAGGATTTCTCAAGAATCAAGAAAATCAATCTTTTGATCTGGAATAAATTCTTGAACTCTTGAACTATCTAGATCTTGAGTGAGATCATCTCGCCAAGCAACCACAGCTGGATCGAGCGAGGAAATCAGACTTTTTTCTTTTTGGAGAAAGTGCCAAATATAAGGTAAAGACTCTAGATATCTCACCATCGTAGTTCCAACAGGAAGCAGTTTTTTTCAAGTAAGTTTTACGTTCATAATACGAGTTCGGATTTGCATATTAATAATCATAGGCTCAAAATGAAGCTTCTGATTGGTAATATTTTCTTCCCAAACTGGCTTAAAGGTTCCCAATCCAACATGCAAACATACTCGCTCAAAATCCACCCCTCTCGACTCCAAACCAGCAATCAGCTGTGGAGAAAAATGCAAAGATGCTGTAGGAGCAGCAGCAGAACCAAGTTCCTTAGCAAAATAGGTTTGATATCGCCCCTCTTTTTCTTTTTCATATTTTATGTAGGGAGGGAGCGGCATTTCCCCATATTTTTCAAGAAAATCTAATAAATCCATCCCTTTGATCTGAAAAGCAATTCCATTTTCTGTAAAAGCAAGACTCAAAAAGCTGACTTTTTCATCGACAATAATCTCAAATCCTGGCTTAAAATGCTTTCCATCGGAAACTAAACACTCAAACTGATCTTTGCCAAGTAGACTGTAAACAAAAATTTCCCCCTTATCCAAACTAACCTCAGATCCATTTTTTTTGATGATTTTGACTCAAGAAAGGGGAATTCTTGCCTTAAATACTTTGGTTCTATTAAAAAACATCAAATATTTACTATCCAAATGCTCGAGCAAATTAAGGAAAGTAGTTTGAGTATAACTATATCATCAGATTCCATTTTCCTGACAAATAAGGAGTTTTGCAGAATGGACAGGCTGAGCAGGAACCTGAGCTATCAAGGCCTGCGGCAAATCATAATCATAACTTTCAAGTTGCAAATCCTTATCGATCATTTTCAACTAGAGGGAATAAAATGTAACATTATCTTATAGAAATCCTGCTAGTTTGCAAAGCAAAGGAGAAAAAACACAAAAAACTCCTAGAAAAAACATCAACAAATTAAAAAAAATCAGACTTTTTTTGACTTTTTTATAAAATGTAAATATAATTATTTTGATTTTTATGTAAAGTATTTTAAGAAACTACTTTGTAGATATTTTAATTATTGTGAATAGGATAAGATGAACGAAGGAATGAGAGCTGAAGATCTCCAAAAAAAAGTTGATGATCTCAAAAAACAGAAAGGAGAACTCCTTTCAGACATTGATCAAAGACAGAAATCTCTTGAAGAAACAAGTAATAAAATTAAAGAACTTGAAACTAAAAATCAAGAAGAGACCAAACAATTGATTGATGAGCTCAAAGCGCAGATTCAAGCCAATAAAGAGCAATTAAAGGCAAATGAAGAGGAAATTGCAAGGCTCAACAAGGTTATCAGAGAAACAAGTGCGAAACTTGCAAGTTTTAGTGAAGAAGTAAAAGCTCAAGCTACTCCTTGATTTAATCCAGAATCTGAAACTCAACCTCAGCCTCAAACTAAAGTTCAATCACAACCTCAAACTGAAACTCAACAACCAACTCAAACTGAAACTCAACAACCAACTCAAACTGAAGCTCAATCACAACCTCAAACTGAAGTTCAATCACAACCTCAAACTGAAACTCAACAACCAACTCAAACTGAAGCTCAACCACAACCTCAAACTGAAGTTCAACCACAACCTCAAACTGAAGTTCAACCACAACCTCAAACTGAAGCTCAACCTCAGCCTCAAACTGAAACTCAACAACCAACTCAAACTGAAGCTCAATCACAACTTAGTGATGCTCAGAAACTTGCACAAGTTCAACAAATCTTAGGATCTTTTGAGGCAAAGTTTAGAAACCTTCAAGCAGAATCAAATAGTATCGCAATCTCAGCAGCAGAACTTTCAAGTTTGGATCAGCTTTCTGGGCTACTTCAACAAGCTCCTGTTCTGCCATGAAGCGCTGAGGAAAGAGCACTTTTGATCAATAGTCCTGAATCTCGTAAAGACTATATTGACGACCTCAAAGCTCAAATCAAAGCCGAAAAAAAAGCTGCAAAGGATTTAAAAAAGATCGCAAAACTCCAAGAAGAATTAGCCCGTGTATCAAACCACAATAACTATAACCTCCTTAAGGCAAACTCCCTCGCTAGTATCAATAGTCTCTTACAGAACTGAACCTACCTTGATGCAAAGCTTCAGCTTCCTAGAGAACAAAAATTTGCTTTGGAGCTCTATAAAAATAGAGAAAAACTTAGATTTCAGCCAAAAGTTGCTCTGACAATAGATGGAAGTACTGTAGAAGTGTATAACTGAAGTATGATCTGACAAGCAGTAGATTTTTGAACTAAGATCGACAACTGTAACCAACCTGTAAATATTGTGGAAAAACTCCTTGTTGAAAACACAAAAATGAGTCTTGATCAAGCCAGATCCACAACAAAAGCAATCACGACTGTCGGGGTACTCGCTGGAGCATTTTATGGGCTCAAATGGCTCTTAGGAGATAAAGATAAGGAATGAAACCGAAGTTTTGGGCTATCTCCTAAAAAGCTCATTACTACAGCAGCAGTCCTCTTTGGTGGAAACGCTCTTTCACAAGCAACTACAGGAAAATGAGCACTAGATCTTGTAAATGAATTCCGAAAAACAGGGAACAACCCATTCACCAGTGGTACATATGAAAAAGCAAAACCAATCGAACAAATCACTCTTGACCAAACTGCCTCACAAATGGTACTACTTGGTGTTCCTTATGCTCAACTTGCTCAATTTACAGCTCCAAAAAGCTGACCTGTTAGTTCGATAGACCTCGTGGCTCTTCAACGCTACTATGAAACCCAAATTACTCAAGCAAGAGCTGCCAATCTTCAAGAACAAGTCAATCAGCTTTGAGCTCAACTTTGAGCGATCAAAGACATTATCAATAATCCTAATGCTACCCAACAAATCAACCAAACCCTCACAAGTATGAATCTTCAGGCACAAGACCTTGCCAACCCAGATAATGCTGGCTTGACGCTTGATGAACTCTTGTATCAAAATAGCAACAATAGAAAAATTCTTGAACAATATATGGAAACTAATAATCTCATCATTGCACCATGAAAAAAAGATGAGCTCATGTCAAAAATTATTGCTAAAGGAACAGTTCTTACTGACCCAATTATGGTCTCGCTTAAAGATGATGGACTCTTGATCCCAAATATCCCTGAGAATGCTGAGATCGCAAAGCTCAACTTGACTCCTGATCAAAAACAAGCTTTAGAAGAGGCATTTAGGAATCTTTCCAAAAAGTCAGAATTTAAAAATATCCAACTTTCAGCTCTTAGTGATCAGGAAATAATGTTAAAATCTGACTCTGGAGAAATCGTTCTCAATGCAAAGACTTTGACGATTCCTGGACTCGTAAATAGTGCAGGTCAAAAGCTTCAAATGGAAAATCACAAAGAACTCTTGCATATAGGACTCTTCATTAATCAAACCAAAGCAAAGTTTTGGAAAGAAATTCCAGACCTCACAAAAAAACAAGATAAAGATGGGCGACCTTTTGCACAGCCTCATGGACAGAACAATTTTACCGCATGGCAAGGGATTATCTTCAAGGGAGCACTGTCTACCGAAGAAGTATTAACTTCTACCTATCCTTGGTGGGATGAGATGAACAAGTATCCAACCATTGAAAAAGGAGATGGTAGAGACTTCCTCATCAATTATCTCAATACCCAGTGGAAAAAAGATCATCCTAGAAAAAATTAAACAACTAATACAAAAAGGAAATAAGTATATAAGAAAAAGAATAAAGGTTTTATCTTGTTAGATGAATATAATGAATACACCTAATCAACCCTGTCCACAAACTCCTAATCAAACCCCTCAGCAGACTCCAAAATCAAAAAGCTGGCTCAAAAGGCATAGTAAGGCTATTAGAAATACACTACTTGGTCTTGCTTTAGTTGGAGGTAGTGCCTCTTGTTCAACTTCTCAAGAAAGATATGAATCTGGAGAGACAGAAGCTAGAATTGAAGCAGTCGTTAAAGAACAAAAAGTGCTCATAGAGGCCTATAATGAATACTTTGATGAGTATGAAGCAATGGGGAAAAAATTAGTAGAACTTCAAGCTGAAGGAGATCTTGCTGGATATAGAAACACCTTAGACCAGAGAGATGCCCTACGAGAAGAAATTAAAAATGTTGAAGAAGATATTGATGACCTTGCGGAAGACCTCCAAAATCTCAAATTTGATAGCACTGAAGGGGAAAGACAAGCTGCAAGAGATGTTACTCCGATTCCTCATGCTAAAGGGAAAGAGAGAAGAACTTTTAAGGAATATCAATAATCTAAACCTGACTTTTTATCTTTTTTATCAACGATATTATGAATACTACAGTTTTTTGGATTGCAATAGTTGTTGTAGTTTTGTTTATTCTTTTCCTTTGTAGAAAGTACCTAGGAAGGATTTTGATCATTTTGATCGCGTTGTCAATGATCGGAGGGATTTTCTTTTTGATCAATCCACAAGGAGCAATGAATCTTTGGAATAGTGTTCAAGGCTCTTCTAACTTGGAAAATGGAGATAAGAATCCTGAAGAATACTCATGGTTTGCCTCTCTTTTTGGGAAAAAGACTCTTGAGACTCCAACAATCCAAACCAGCACAGGAAGCGAAGAAACACTTAGTTGAACAGTAGAAGAAAGTGGGACTCTTGTAGAGGATATAAGCGAAAACATCTCAGGATCTCTCGAAAATATCACCAATAATTTGAGTGGAGATGCACTTGAAACCTCAAAAAAAGAAATCTTCCTTGAAGACGGAATTGAAAGAGATGAAGCTGGGAATTACGTCTTTGATGCAGAGAAATATGAAGTAGGAGTAGTTGAGGGAAAACTCATCATCTCACTAAAAAAGGAAACTCCAGAAGCAGCTAATTCAGAAATTCAAGCAATCGATATTGATTCTGAAGAAGTCATTTCTGAGCCAGCAACACCAAAAACTAAAGCAAAATCTCCAGTTAAGAAAACTACACAAAATTCATCCGCTGGGCTCTCTGCACAGGATCTTAGAGAAGCTGAAGCTCTCTTTGGAAGATAGTTTTTAATAACGGAAATAATAAAATAAAAAATAAGCCACTACTCAAGTGGCTTTTCTGTAAAAAGAATTTTTCCATCAAACTTTTCAAAGATTAAACTTGGAAAGATCTGTTTTAAGAAAAGCTTTCTATGCTGGCTGCAAGTTCAAAACTGAAAAATTTTGAGATAATGTTTTTGGGTCCCATAGCCTTTATGCTGATCAAAATCTCGCTCGGGATAGTTTTTTGCTAGAGAAATCATGAACTGATCCCTCTCTACTTTTGCCAAAATTGAAGCCATTGCTATTCCTCTAACCTTTGCATCGCCCTTGACAAGAGTTTCTACGGGAATTTGTAAATCACGCATGAGTCCAAAATCAGTCTTTCCATCAATAAGCAATGAAAAATCTTGTTTTTGTAAATAATCGGAAAGTAAAGCTCTCACCCGATCAAAGGTCAGATTTTTACTTTTTTTTGATTTTTGATCACCAATGAAAGGGCTAAAAATCTGATATAATCCTCTGATAATCGCCATATTGATCGCTCTTGTCACCCCGAAGCGGTCAATCTCAGCGGCACTTGCCTGTCCTGTAGAGCATTGCAGCCCCTTGGCCCTCATCTGAGATAATAACTCATAAGAGTGAAATCTCTTTTTTTCAGTGAGCGCCTTACTGTCCTGAAAATCCTGATCTACACTATCAAATTCCCAATTTAGATCTTCTTTTACCACTCAGACATACAAAGGTCAAGCAAGCGGCCCCCTCCCTGCCTCATCTATAAAAATTCTCATACTGCATAAATTATCGCATAAACTTCTTTTTTAGTCTCAAATACTTTGTACTCTCAACTCCTCTAATGCTCCAATAATCCCTCCAAACGTTTTAATTGGAATCACCCTCTGTTTCCATTCGCGAGCATTTGGCACACCTTTGATATATTGAAAAAGGTATTTCCTAAACTCGACAACTGCACGGTATTCTTTATCAGGTTCGATCTTGCTTTTCAATAGTTCTAAATCTGACTCCAGAGGATGATGGAAAATATAGTTTTGAACCTTTTCTCCTTGCTCTTCAAACCAAAGATCGCATACAATCATAAGCTCTAAATGCTCCTTGATCACTGAAATCTTCTCATCTAAACTTGCTTCATGCGGTGTGAAAACTCGAGGATTTCCAATAGCTCATTGCCCGATCATAATCCCATCAAATCCTCGTTGCTTGCTTAACTCCTCTGCCTGGAGATAGCTTGATACGCCTCCATTTGCCATTACTGGGCAGTTTACCTGAGTTTTCACCTCCTTAATAAAACTAAAATCAGCATCTCAAGCATAGAGTTGCTTGAGCGTTCTCCCATGAATACTAATCAAATCACAAAAACGAGAAACCTCACTCAAAAATTTGAGCTGCGCAGGCTTATCATCTTCGGTAAGTCAGGCTCTAGATTTTACAGAAAAGGTCAGATTTTTAGAGCTTTTTACTATTGTTGAGAGTCATTTTATCGTTTCAAGGGTCTCATCACGACGACGAAGCATATCTGATCATCAACCACACTTCATAACAGTATTGCTTGGACATCAGGTATTGAGCTCAATCCCAGAAAAAAGATCTTGATAGTGATGGACTAGGATCTCAGCAGTCTGCCAAAGCGTCTTTTGATTTCCTCCATAAATCTGGGCGATAGGCTTTTGATCTGGTGTGGTCATAATATGTCTGATGACTTTACTTGGATTGATGATAAAACCATCTGCATTCATAAACTCGGTCCAAAGCTGGAGAGTATCATTATTACTATGATAGTTATCAAAAACCTTCTTGGTAATCAAACGAGTAGCACAGTTGGTAACCCCATCCATAGGAGCAAAACAAAGTTTCACAATAATCATAATTAACAGGTAAATATTGGTCATAACTATAAAAAACAGCTTCCAAAAATCAAGTCAAGCACAAAAAAACATCGCTACAAAAAGATCAGATTTTTATTTTTAATAAAAAAAACTCCGAGAGGAAATACCTCTGGAGCATTCCGTTTCGAAAGCCCCAAGCCCGATTTTAGTTAGTGATAATCGGTACTTATCATTTACTAATGCAAATCATAGGTATAGACTATCATCAAAACAAATCTTGGAGCTTTCAAAACTTGTGCTGTCCGATCGTATTGGGTAGTGGATCTGGAAAGCGGTTTTAGGTGGAATACCACCAACATAGTCACCTATTTTGCAAGGGTGTGTAGTAGACCTTGTCCTAAGTGATTATGTTACCTCAAGTATATTCCAAAAATAGAAAAAATCAAAAAAAACTGATATCCCCTTTTCTTTTAGATTGACAATATTTATATTTGTGATATAGTATATCTTTGGATATTGTTTTTGCTCGTAGAGAGCTGATGTTCTAAAAGGGGGCATTCTACAATATTCTCTTGAAAACAGCTATACTTTTCGTATTTTTAAGTTCAATACTGAGAAAAGATCAGATTTTTTATATTACTCTTCTAAAGATGGACAAGAAATTTTTTATTACGACAGCAATTGCTTATATGAACTGAGCTCCTCATGCTGGACATGCTTTGGAGATTATTCAGGCGGATGCTTTAGCGAGAATGTATAGATTTCTCTGATATAATGTAGTATTTCAGACGGGAAGTGATGACCATGGCATGAAAAACCGAAACACAGCAAAGGAAAAAGGGCTAGAAGTCAGAGATTTTATCGCTCAAAATCTTCAGCTTTTTAAGTCGCTATATGAAAATTTAGAAGTTTCTTATGATATTTTTTTGAGTACTTCAGATGAGCAAATGCACTATCCTGGAGCAAAACTTATGCGAGAGAGACTCGTTGCAGCAGGGGACATCTACAAAAAATCTTATGAAGGTCTCTACTGTGAGTGATGTGAGTCTATGAAGCTCGAGAAAGATCTCATCGATGGGAAATGTCCAGATCATCCTACCAAAGAGCTCCAGCATATTCAAGAGGAAAACTACTTTTTTAGACTTTCAAAATATAGAGAAAAAATCGCTGAGCTCATTCGTGAAAATGCCTACCAAATTGAGCCAGAAATTAGAAAAAATGAAATCCTTGCATTTTTAGAAAAAGCTGAAGATGTAAGCTTTTCTCGTCAGACTTCTAAAATGCCGTGGGGAGTTCCAGTTCCTAATGATGATGAGCATGTAATGTATGTTTGGTGTGATGCGCTTACAAATTACCTTACAGGAATTGGATTTTGACGCAATGAGGAATGGAAAAACTATTGGCCTGCCGATATCCATATTATCTGAAAGGATATTTTGAGGTTTCATGCAGCATTTTGGCCAGCAATGCTTCTTTCAGCAGATTTGGAGTTGCCAAAGACGCTCTTAGCACACGGGCATCTCACACTCAACGGTGCTAAAATGTCAAAATCAACCTGAAATGTAATTGATCCAGCAGAAATTATCCAGCAGTGGGACAGAGATCCTTTTGTTTTCAATCTTTTGTATGATGTTTCGCTCAATGCTGACTGAGACTTCTCACTTCAGAGGCTTGAAAATGTATATAATAGTATGCTGATCTGAGCTTGGGGAAATCTGGTAAATAGAGTAGTGAACCTCTGCCAAAAATATGGAATTACACAAGGAGTTGCTCATCAGCAGCTTTTAGAAGAGATGAAAAAGTCTGATACGATCCAGGATTTTGATGCTTTT
>ERZ773197.156-NODE-156-length-56972-cov-21.778520_pt1 | contig 56972 bp, 62 predicted proteins | sample MGYA00580999_ERZ773197 | MGnify/ENA primary metagenome ERZ773197 (study PRJEB29015, sample SAMEA2738166) | human oral metagenome | biome: human oral; feature: human-associated habitat; material: saliva | place: China | collected 2185 ...
ATGTGTTCCGCTTAATTCATAACATGTGTCCAGGATTCTGGGTACATATCATTTTCCCGTACAGGCTTTTTTATTTCGTTTCCAAAAGTACGAAATCAAGTATACTGCCGCGGTATCAATTACAGGAAAAGCCGTGAGGATTTTTCGTTTTCTTTCCTCACGGCTTTTTGATTTACAGGTTCCAATACTTGGGCATATATTTCTCTTTGAACAGGTTGATGGCAAAATTATCGGTAAGCCCGCTGATGTAATCTCTGGCAGCCAAGGAAATATTTCCCTGCGCCAGTTTTTTCTGCTTCTCCGGCAGCTCATCAGGATGGCTCATGTACCATTCATAAAGCATGACGACTACGCCATGTCCCCGTTTCCGATCGGGGATGAGCGGCTGTGACATGTAGACGCGGTCAAACATGAAGGACCGGAATTCAAGAAGGACTTCATCCCCTTCTTTGTCCATGTGTATGGTATCTTCATCCATGGAATTTTCCACCAGATTCTGTACCATGGCTGTAATCATGGAGGAGTGGGTCGTCCCCAGCACGCGGCGGACACGGTCGGGCAGTTCCTTTGCCGAGATGAGTCCCATATTTTCCGCGTCATCATAGTCATGGCAGAGATAGGCAATACGGTCGGCGTACTTGATGAGTCCGCCCTCCAGCGTGTGCGCCTTGAGATTCCCTGAATGATTGAGCATGCCGTCTTTCACTTCCTCGGTCAGATTGAGTCCTCTGCCGTCATTTTCAAGGCATTCCACAATGCGCACGCTTTGTTCGTTATGCTCGAAGTGGCCGCATACGTCGCGGAGCGCCTGCTCTCCCACATGTCCGAAAGGGGTGTGTCCCAGGTCATGGCCCATGGCGATGGCTTCTACAAGGTCTTCATTCAGCCGCAGGGCGCGGGCCATCGTACGGCCGATCTGTGCCACTTCAAGGGTATGCGTCATGCGTGTCCGGTAGTGGTCGCCTTCAGGCGCGATATATACCTGTGTCTTATGTTTCAGCCGGCGGAAAGAATTGCTGTGGAGAATACGGTCCCTGTCGCGCTGGAATTTTGTGCGCATGGGATCTTCCGTTTCCTCCCTGCCTCTTTTTGCGTCCGCGGAAAAAGCCGCTTTAGGACTCAGAAGTTTCTTTTCCAGCTCCTCTGTACGTTCACGGATCAGCATGGTCGCTCCTTTCTCGATTCATCACTTCTCTGTCTTTTATTGTATCACATGTTTTGAGAAAGACTTTCAAGAAATACGCGGACCGTCTTCCGGTAAGCATCGCCGTTTACCGCCATTTCCATAGTATGGCCCGCGCCGTCAAAAATAAAAAGTTCCTTTTTGCTGCTTCCTGATGCCTGCAGCAGTTCTTCTGCCGTCTTCGGCGGAATGAGTGTGTCCGCGCCGCCGTGGAGAAAAAGGACAGGCGCTGTCATACGTCTGACCGCCTCCAGCGGATCTATGTCGGACAGTGTCTTTCCGCTCCTCAGCCACAGGACGCTTTGAAAAAAAGGCTCCACGAGATCCATCCCCCACAAAAACTGGGGATCGCCGGTATAGGCGGAGATCTTGTCCTTCCCCAGTTCCATCATGCCCCCATAAGCACTGTCAGCCACATAGAAAGAAATATTTTTTCCTCTTTCCGTTCCGCTGTAAATAAGAGCCATCGCCGCGCCGAGCGAAATCCCATGCATCCCGATTTTCACGCCGCCGTCCTTTCCTCTCAGCCACTCTGTCCAGGCGTCAAGATCGTCCGTTTCACGAAGACCCCAGGTAGTATGGCTGCCGCCGCTTTCTCCGTGGCCCCGCTGGTCGATGAGGAGGATATTATACCCCATATCCCGATACATATCCACATAAGGGATGCACATGGAGCGATTCTGGTAAAGCCCGTGAAGAAGGATAACCGTACGTTCAGAGGAACGGCTGTTTTCGATGTAGGTCCCGCGAAGTTTCGTTCCATCAGCGGAACGGATTTCCACGGGCTGCCACCCGTCCTTCTGCTCCCTGCGGTGAATGCGCGAAAGATCTGCCGTCTGTTTCGTCACGCCGAGGATTTTTTCCCACGGCGCGGTGAGCATCGTTTCATAAGCGGCATTTCCCGCATAGAATCCTGCTCCGACAAAGGAAAGCAGAAGAAAAAGAATCAGTATTTTTACTATTTTAAAGAAAAAACGCAATCAAATCTCCTTATTTCCGTTTATTTCATCTTTGAAATTGATATATACAACAATGCCTGCCGCAAGGAACGCAACAGCGGTAGACCAGAAAACGGCCGCATAGCCGCATACCATGGCAAGCGCTCCGCTGCATACAGGGCCCGCCACGTTGCCCATGAGAACGACGCTTGACACGACGCCGAAGACAATGGATCTCTTTTCATTGGGCACCGCCTGCGCGATGAGCGTATTGGCCACAGGCATGATGAACCCCATGCCGATTCCTGTAACGGCACGGAAGAAACCAAGCCCCCACACGTTTGTCATCATATACTGCATGATAAAAGTCAGTCCCACAAAAACGGTCGCCGCTGTCAAAAGCCGCGGCAGAGAAACGCGGGCCGTCACTGCCCCTGTGGAAAGAGAGCAGAGCGCGCTCGCACCGCCGGCAAGAAATATAATGATGCCTACGATCGTGGCGATAATCTCCGACCCGCCGCCGAGCATGTCCTTGATGTAAAGAGGGAGTATGGGACCGATACCGGTGATGCCGAAATTACAGAGGAACTGGATCCCCACCATAAGACGCACGCGGGGAATGGCAGCAAAATATTTCAATTCCTGCCAGGTGGAAGATTTTTCTCCCGATGCCCCCTTGCGATGGATTTCAGGCATGAACAGGCGGAGGCAGATCAGACAGAGGAGGGACAGGACGCCAAAGAAAACAAAGGGTATGCGGTACCCCAGTGTATCCGCCACAAGACCTCCCACAAGAGGGCCGAACATAATGCCTGACACCATGGCCGCCTGAAAGTAACCGAGCGTGCGGGACGTTTCTTCTTCCGGAGACACGGAAGCAATGACTGACAGACCGATGGGAACGAAGCCACCCACCAGTCCCTGCAGAAAACGGAAAATAAATACCTGCCACGGCGAAGTGGACACGGCGCAAAGAAACGCGGTCGCTGTCACCGCCGCAAGGACGATGGACATGACCAGCTTCGGACCGCGGCGATCTGCCTGGATAGACCAGAAAGGCGCGGAAAGAGCGATCATAAACGGCGTGACCCCCGAAATGAGCCCCGCCCAAAACGCCGCCTCTCCCGCATCAGTGACACCGATTTCACCCAAAAAAAGAGGAAGAAACGCCATGACGCCGATCATCGCGATTCCCGCACCCACCTGGATGGCACACATCAGGTACACGATACGCTTCCAGCCTGTATTTTTTTCCATAGCTCCTCCTTCCCTTTTATCATTTTAATATTCTCTTACAATATACAGTTATATCCAATGCATTCCCGAATGTCAAATGGCTGCCGCACCGCTTTTCCCGCTTCTCCTCCTCGCCTGATTCTCACCGATTTGTTATACTGTTTATGTCAATTACAAATCATTTATAAAAGGAGGCTTGTGATGGCTTTTACAGAAATCACCCCGGAAGAAATAAACATCAATCCCTTTACCTCATGGAGCAGGTACGTCCTTGTGACCGCAGGAAATATAGAGAAATGCAATACACTTCTCGTTACCTGGGGCGGTTTCGGCGTCATGTGGAGAAAGAAAACCGCCACCATCTACATCCGACAAAGCCGTTTCACCAAAACGATTCTCGACAGCCAGGACTATTTCACCCTGTCATTCCTCCCGGAGAAACATAAACCGCAGATGAGTTACATGGGAAGCCACTCCGGCCGGGATGAAAACAAGTATGAAGGCTCCGGACTCCACCCTCTTGCCATCGGCGACGCGGCAGGCATTGAAGAAGCGGATCTCATCTTCGTATGCAAAAAAATTTATACCGCCGAGATGACGCCGGATCATTACACCGACAAGAGCGCGTATGACGAGTGGAACACAGGGCGCCGCGCCGGCAATAACCACAGCGCCTACATCGGGGAAATCATCAAGATTCTTCAGAAGAAATAAAAACTACAGCCAAAACATCATTTCCGGCTTCCACCGGAGAAATAAAAAAGACGCCGCCGCGTCTTTTTTATTTTCCTGCCTTATTTCACATCATAGAGGCCCGTGGTTCCCTCTTTCAGATTGATCATGATATTTTTCGTCTGGCTGTAATGTTCCAGCATGACCTTGTGTGTTTCACGGCCGATGCCGGACTGCTTGTAGCCGCCGAAGGGAGCGCCTGCGGGAATCGCGTTGTACGTATTGACCCAGACACGGCCCGTCTGTACGCCGCGGCTGACCTTCATGGCCGTATTCAGGCTGCTCGTGAAAACGCCGCCACCCAAACCGTAGACGCTGTCGTTCGCCAGTTCGATAACTTCATCAACCGTCTTGAACTTCTGCACCACAACGACCGGCCCGAAGATTTCTTCCTGGCATACGCGTGCCGCATTTGTCTTCGAGATAAGAATGGTCGGTTTCAGGAAGAAGCCCTTGTCGCATCCGTTTTCCGTGTAGCGTTCGCCGCCGGTCACCAGTTCGCCGCCTTCTTCCAGACCGATCTTAATATATTTCAGCACCTTTTCCTGCTGGCTCTTGTAAATCTGAGCACCCAGCTGGGTGGACGGATCTGTCGGATCGCCCACTTTGACGCCTTCAAAAGTTGCCTTCAGCTTGGCGATAAACTTGTCAAAGATGCCTTCCTGCACAAACACGCGGGAACCGGCGCAGCAGACCTGTCCCTGATTGAAGAGGATGCCTGTCGCCACACCTTCCACCGCCTGCTCCAGATCGCAGTCATCAAAAATCATGTTGGCCGATTTGCCGCCGAGTTCCAAAGTGACAGGAATCAGTTTGTCTACAGCTGCCTGATATACGCTGCGGCCAATTTCAGTAGAGCCTGTGAATGCCAGCTTGTCGAAATCGGGATGATCAAGAATCCACTGCCCGGATTTGGATCCGGCACCGGTAATCACGTTCAGCACGCCTGCCGGCAGCACATCGGCAATCAGTCTGACCAGTTCCATGAGAGACAGAGACGTATGGGAAGACGGCTTGATAACGATCGTATCGCCTGCCGCCAGCGCCGGAGCAAGCTTCCAGCAGGCCATAAGAAATGGGAAATTCCAGGGAATAATCTGTCCGACCACACCGATCGGTTCATGAATCACAAGAGACATCGTATTGTCGTCAAGCATCGTCGCCGTACCTTCCTGCGCACGGATACAGCCTGCGAAATAACGGAAATGGTCAGCCCCCATAGGAATATCCACCGCGCTGGTTTCACGAATCGGCTTACCGTTGTCCAGCGTTTCGACAAGAGCCAGATGCTCAGCATTCTGATCAATAATATCCGCAATCTTCAGGAGATAATTCTGTCTTTCAATGGGAGAAGTCTTGCGCCAGGATTTCAAGGCGCGCTGAGCGGCTTTCACCGCCAGATCCACATCTTCCCGGGTCGCTTCCGCAAAAGACGCAAGCACTTCTCCGTTGGCGGGATTGTGGGCTTCAAAAGTTTTGCCGTCAGAGGCGGGCACAAATTTGCCGTCAATGAAAAGATCATACTGTTTCTGAATGTTTGCCATAAATAAACCACCTTTCAAAAAAACATGAAACAAGAGATTGTCTTCCCGGAGTTTTTACGATTGGCCGGAGGTCCGAGAGTTCATTCAAAGTCATCCTAACCAAAGACATCACCTGACATAGATTCACACAGTATTCTTCGGCTCATCCGATTTTGTGTCCTTATTATAGCAAGGTAAATCGAAATATTCAAGTCATTCGATATTCTTTTGCGAAAAAATTTCATTTTAAGAGAAATATGCGGTACGGCAGAAAAACCCTTACTGCTATATATCTTTTGTGCCGTTTTACCAAAAAGCATATAAGAATTTCTTTAACTTAGCTTTGCGGATCGGGATATATAAAATTAAGTTGGACGTCCTCTCTCTTTTTTTCTAATATTATACTTACTCCATGTTTATATTTATATTCATACTTATATTCATCCATACCATTTTCATTCTTATTATTCCGATTACAAAAATCTTTTGAATTTTCTATATCTTTATTTAGAAAATCCTTTATTTTTTTTATATCTTTATCTATTTCCTTTTTATCTTTATTCCACCATGTTTTAAACTCTGCCACTAAAATATTATGGTCATTAGTGCCTCTTTTATGCAGAATCATATCCGGATATGCCCCGTTAAGACGTGATGGTGTTGTTTTCAGTCTATCTATATTTTGGTTGTATTCAACATCAACACAATACTCACAATTATTATTTAATTCATTTATAATTAATTTTTCAAAATATATAGCATACTTATGGACTATTGATCGCTCCGATGAATGACAATGCGTTTTATTCCCTTTAAATTGCTCATTAAAGATTAATTTTTGATCTTTCTCATACAGCTCATCCAAAGCAGCATTGAGTATTTTTTCTATAGTATTTTTGTCCATTTTTGCTCATCCTTTCAAAAATATAAATTCTATCCCTGCCGCCTGCATGATTTTCATAAACTGCTCTCCCTGCTGCTCCATACATAATTACGTTTTCAACCGATGTATTCAACACTAAAGCTGTTAAGGGTTCAAAATCTATACATTTCTTTATTCCTTTCATTTGTGCTTAACCAACAGGAATCCCCGTTAGCTTAAAAAACAGCTTATTCCCAGCTGAATCTATGAATCACTTTTTTTATCTCATCAGAAATCGACCTATCATCTTTTAAACCATTAATAAGTTTAACAAATTTCTCATGATTTGGATTTTCAATATCATTATAGCAACGATGAACCATCCAAATATTATGTGGGGTCGGATGCCTTTTCACTGATGAGATTAATAATTCTTCATACCCTTTTTTATAAAACTTCTCCACAAAATGAACCAAGTCACCAGGCATTCCAAAATCAACGTTTGGATTAGACTCTATAATTTCTAAAATCGGCTCAACCAAATCAAAAGGATTGGAATACTGATACAGAGCATGCATAACTTCATTATCTATACAGTATTCTTCATTTGGTCTCACTGCATTTTTCAGCACTTCAATTATTTCTTCTTTTGTCATATTCTCACTTCTCTCCATTTGACAAAATATAGTATCCATCTTGAATTTCTGAGATACTTCCTCCGAAGCACCATCCTTTAGATTCAATAAAATCAATTTTCCCGCATACCGGCTAACAACATACTATTTTCCCACCTTCAGAAGTTCCCTGCGCCCCTTCTCACAGAAACAGCACTATAAACCAAAAATCCGCTCCGTATTTATTTTCGCGTGACGGATCACGTCCTCTTCACTGACCCCCATGTAGTGGGCAAGGGCCCGGGCGACATATACGATATTCTGAGGCACATTCGTCCGCTTAAGGCCGGGAATCCCCCGCGGAGTGAGGTAGGGCGCGTCTGTTTCCAAAAGAATGCGGTCCGGGGGAATGATTTTCACCGCTTCCCGCAACGCCTCCGCCCGGCGCTCATCACAGATCCATCCGGTGATCCCGATGGAAAATCCCATGTCCAAAAGCGTCTCCGCCGTCTTTTTATTTCCCGTGTAGCAATGCACCACCGAACGCCTGCATATGTCTTCATGCCCGTCAAAGCAGGAAATGAAATCTTCCTCCGCGTCCCGTTCATGGAGGAACAGCGGCTTCTTCAGCTTCTCGCCGAGAGCAATCAGCTTTTTGAAATAATAAAGCTGGTTTTCCTTCGTCGAATACATCCGGTCATAATCCAGTCCGCATTCCCCCACCGCCACGATCTTCGGATTGGAAAGAATGATTTCCTCGATCCGTTCCAGATCCTCGTCCGCAGCGTCATCAGCAGCATGGGGATGGATACCCGCCGTGCCATAAACATCATGGGTTTTCACGAACTCATTCACAAGCTCATTCTCCCGCGCTTCCGAGCCCGTAAGAATGCAGCAGATCCCCGCCGCTTCCGCGTCCGCGATAATCCGCTCCGAATCGGGAAAAGAACGGGTAAATAAATTCAGTCCGATATCATAATATGTCCTCATAACTCCTCGCTTTCATTTTCCCATCGTATCAGACTTCCCCCGCCGCGGCAACTCCCGCCGTATTGTCTTTTGCCATGATATAGAAGAAATATACCGTAAGCAGTAAAATCCTTTCGCAAAATGAACAGTCTTCTCTTTCGCAGAAGCAGGTTTTGTTATAATTTCCGGGCAATAAAAAAAGGCAGCGCCATCGAAAATGGTTCTGCCCTTATTTACTATCCGACCCCGAGGACTGCACAGAATGGTTTGCATGCCCTCAAAACAATTCTGCCCGCTGTTGAAACGTAAGACCCATTTTTATACTGCCTTCCGTCAGATAAAACGACACTCCCCCTGATGATCCGCTTCATGATTTCCCGTAGTATAACAATCAGAAGTTTTTATATCTTTCCGGCGCGATTTCTTTAAACTTTTCTCCCGCATAGATATACTCTTTTCTGACGCCCGTTTTCACCTCAAACAGCCAACCGAAGTTCACCTTGCAGTTAATTTCCAGCGTATGCAAAATTCCGCCTTGAATAAAATCGTAAAAACGGTATCCATTATGAGCAAATTCTCTTTTCATGGTATTCAATATGGCAATTATACTTTTATCTGTAAGTTTTTCAAAGACAATAATGCAGAGCAAAGAATTTATTCCTCTGAATGACACCTTACCGTCCCCCGTCATTTAGGTCGGATGCGAAAATGCTTTGTGGGAAAAACAGAAAAAGGGGAGACAACACAAATCGAAGAATGACTCTTTAGGGAAAAGTGTCAAATGTCATCTGCCAGCGTTCCATGATAAGCCGTAAATTTAGATGGCATAAAACTTTTCTTCTCTATTTTCTTTGCAGATAAATTTCTTTTATCCGGTACATGTACCCGCTGTTTTCATAAATGATCTTTTCCGCTTCCACCCAGCTTTCTTCATCAGTGAAATGGAACATGTGGAGGGCGCCCGCCATTTCCATGTACTGCCAGTAGGGCTTTCCTTCTTCCGTTTCCAGCAGAAGAAATATATACGGCGTGAGACTGTTCACCACTGTAGCGTAACAGTCGTGCTTTTCCGAAAGCTTTTTCAGTTTTTCCAATTCTTTATCTGCCGCTTTCCAGTCTGCCGTGCCTTCGGCAAGAGACCCGTTCGCCTGTGAAATAAAATCTTTGGCTACGGTAATCATGCTGTAATAGCGTATGGGGTATCGCTCTGTCGTCTTTTCCATGTTCATCTTTTATTCCTTTTTAAATTTTCCAAATTGGCAAGAGCCAGCTGTTTTATATTTTCCGCCATGATTTCTATCGGTATATGGACGGGCATTTCCCTGCGCAGGGAATGGTGCCGTCCGAGGAGACATACGGCAAAAGGCGCGGCAAGGGTAATAATCCCGCTGTACAGCCGGGGATCATCGGCTGTATAGCCTGTGTATTCTGAAAATATTTTCACAATGACGGAGATTTTCGGAAGCGCTTCTTTTTGAAATATTTTTTCCAGCATGGGAGAAGGATTCATCACTTCCCGTACCCACACGCTGATCTGCCATTCATTTTTTCGGAAGGCATTTCCTGCCAGAAAGTCAATAAACTTTTCCATTTTTTGCCGCGGTGCCAGATCCGACTCATACAAGTCGATCAGCTGTTGCAGCCCGACAAGGTACTGCTGGACGTTTTCCAATACGGCAAGATAGAGTCCGTCACGGCTTCCAAAATGGTAATTGACCGCCGCCAGATTCACACCTGCCGCCCGGCATATTTCCTTGCTTGTCACAGAAGCGAATCCTTTCTCTGCAATGAGCTGTCCCGCGCATTCGATGATTTTCTCTTCGGTTTCCCGCCCGTCCATACGGCGTCCGTTTTTCTGATTTTCTTTCATTGCAATTCCTTTATCCTAATTTATGTCTGAACATCCACGCGGCAAGGGGCATCGTCACCGCCGCCACGATAAGCATGGGAATGAAGTCGGAAGCAATCATGGAAAGAGAAGCCCCCTCGATATATACGCGCCGTACGCCGTCGATAGCAAAGCGCATGGGATTGATATAGGTGAAATACTGAAGCACTGTAGGCATATTCCTTACAGGCGTCGCCATGCCTGACAGGAGCATGATGGGAAGAAGCACCACAAAGTTGTACACAATAACCTTCTGCATATTTTGGGCGACAGCGGAAATGGAAAGACCGATTCCTACACAGGAAAGGAGAAATACCGCCATGACAAAGGCGAGGGTAAAGAAGGAACCCACAAGGGCCACTTTAAACCATGCAACAGCAATCGTCAGTACGATGAAAGACTGGACCATACCGATAAGGAGCGGCGGTACCGCTTTTCCGATGAGTATTTCCATGGGAAGGAGCGGTGTCACCATGAGCTGGTCAAAAGTACCATTCTCCCTTTCCCTCGCCACGGACAGCCCCGCAAGGATCATTACCTGCATCAGGCTGACCATGGGAAGGAGCGACGCAAGGAACCCCCATCGGGAAATCAGGTTCGGATTATACCATGCCACAGGGTCTATATGGAGAAGCTGACGACCGCCGTGAAGCCGGCTGTTATATGCCGCTGCCACCGCGGAAATATACCCTGATGCGATGCTCGAAGTCATCGTATTTCTTCCGTCGGTGATTACCTGGACAGGCGCGGTTTCCCCTGCGGTTATCTTATCCGCGAAATCATGACCGATGACAAGGACGACGCCCGCTTCCCGCCCATCAATAAATCGGGCAATCTGCGATGTGCTCCCAAGTGTCGCCACCCGTTTAAATATCCCGCTTCCATCCAATTCGGCAATCAATTCTTCGGAGTAGCGGCTCCTGCTTAAATCAAGGACAGCATAATCCACGCTGTCCAGATTATACGATGCCACATAACCGAAAAGCAGGGACTGGATAATGACAGGCATAATAAGGATAATGCGGCTTTTCGGATCTTTCAGGGTGGTCAGCATTTCTTTCCGCACCATGAAAAGGATGCGGCGGATGTAAAGCATAATATGTTCCATCATTCCAGCCTCTTTTTCGTTACCACGCAGGAAAGTCCCGTAAAGAACACAGCGTATCCCCCTAAGATCAGACAGTTCTCCCTGATAAGCGCCCAGTCATTTCCCGCAAGGAAGAGCGACTTCAAAAGTTCCATGTAGTATGTAGCAGGAAGGACATGCCCCACGGCATAGACCACGGCAGGCGCGCTTCGCAGATCGAAAATAAATCCTGACAGCATGACCGTAGGAAGCGTACTCACCAGCATAGACACCTGGCACGCAAAGAACTGGTTTTTGATCACCGACGAAATCGTAAGTCCCATACCCAGCGTCACGATGAGGTAAATAACGGATCCCAGAAGGATCATTAAGAATGAACCGTGCACAGGCACGCCGTATAAGTAACGCGCCGCCGCCATGCAGAGCCAGAAGCCGATTGCGGCAATGCCGAAGTAAGGGATCATTTTCGAAAGAAGTATTTCTATCGGTCTCACCGGCGTGATGAAAAGGGCTTCCAGCGTGCCCCTTTCCCATTCCCGCGCCATGACCATTGTAGTCAGGAACAGGCCGACAAGCGTCATGATGAGCACCACCAGCCCGGGAATAAAGAACCACGTACTTGTATTGGCGTCATTGAACCACTGCCGCGGCGTGACGGATACGAAACCGAGGCCGTCGGATACGGTCATGTACTTTGACGCATTGGCCGCCTGCCATGAAGCAAGGCCTGCCTCAAGATAAGATTCTGCCGTCCGTGCGGAAGCCGCGTCCACGCCCCAGAGAATAATCTGCACATGGCTGCCGCCCCTGAAAAGATTTTCCGTGAAATTCGGCGGCACACGGATTATGGCGTCCACTTCCCGCCGGTTCATCATTTCCGTACCTTCTTTCATGGACGTGGTATAGCGGGGATCAAAATAGTCGGAGCCGTCCATAAAAGAAAGCATATCCTGCACCGTGGGTGATGCATCTTCCATGACCACCGCCACAGGCACATTTTTCACATCCAGCGACAGGCCGTACCCGATAAGAAGAATGAGCATGATGGGAATAACGATTCCGATCACCAGACTGCTGCGGTCACGGATAAGCTGGTTATATTCCTTTCTCACCAATGAAGAAATACGGCGGAAGGTCTCCATCATAACTCCTCCTCTCTCCGGCTGTTTTCCACAATGGCAATAAACGCTTCATTCATAGTGAGATTTTTCCCGCCCCTGTTCCGTACTTCCTCGGGCGTTCCAAGAATAAGCATCTTTCCCTGATCCTGTATCATGATGCGGTCGCAGTATTCCGCCTCGTCCATAAAATGCGTCGTGATGATCACTGTCGTTCCCTTTGCGGCCAGCGCTGTTATCTGCCGCCAGAAAATCCGACGGGCAGGGGGATCAATGCCGCTTGTCGGTTCATCGAGAAATAATATTTTCGGTTCATGAAGAAGAGCCGCCGCCATGGACAGGCGCTGTTTGTACCCGCCGGGCAGATCGCCGGCCATCCTGTCTTCTGCGCCGCTGAGACCAAACCGGGAAAGCACCTCTTTTATCCTTTCTTTTATTTTCTGCCGGGGCAGTCCGTAAGCGCCTCCGAAAAATTCCAGATTTTCCCGGACAGTAAGCATACCGTAGAGAGAAAATTTCTGCGCCACATATCCCACATTGGCCCGGGCCGCCGCCCGTGCTGTCCGCAGGTTTACCCCCGCCACCGACAATTCGCCGCTGCTGGCGGGAAGAAGTCCGCAGAGCATTTTAAACGTTGTCGACTTGCCTGCGCCGTTCGGCCCCAAAAGCCCGAAGATTTCTCCCTCATGAACCTGAAATGATGTATTGTCCACAGCGGTGAAATCACCAAACCGGCGCACCAGATTTTTTACTTCAATATCCACTTTGCCGGAAATATGTGCCGGTTCTTTATAATCCAGTTCAAATCCTTCAAGAGGACTTTCTTTTCTTTCCAATTTCCCAAGACAGCACATAAAACTGTCTTCCAGACGAGACGGCACGCCTTCCGTTTCCAAACGGGGATAACAGGAAAACGCTTTTATCCGTTCAAGCGGCACCCCTTCCTTTAAAACGAACCGTACATTCCCCTTTTCGGGAACGGCATCCTCCACAGACTCCCGATCATCCAGAAATGCAGCCTGAAGCACGCGGGGCGGTATCCCTTCCGGCGTTTTCGCCATCCGGCAGCGGCCTTCCGTTTCCTTCCTCAGCTCCTCCGGCGTGCCCCTGTCAAGAACTTTCCCTTTATTCAGGATGTATACCTCGTCACAAAGCTCCGCCTCTTCCATATAGGCTGTGGATACAAGGACGGAAATATGCCCGCCCTTCACAAGGTCTTTCAATATTTCCCAAAGCTCCCGTCGGGAAAGAGGATCGACGCCTGCTGTCGGTTCGTCAAGAATAAGCAGCTCCCGTGTCCGCACGAGAGTACACGCCAGTCCCAGTTTCTGCTTCATGCCGCCTGACAGCTTTCCCGCAAGACGTTGTGCAAACGGTGCAAGACCGGTCATATGAAATAATTTTTCAAACCGTTCTTTCCGTTCCTCTGCCGAAATCCCATGAAGATCAGCGTAAAGATTCATATTTTCCATACACGTCAGATCCTCATAGAGCCCAAACTTCTGGGGCATGTATCCAAGACGCCTCTGCACATCTGCAGGTTTGTCCGCCACAGAAATGCCAAGTACGGAAAGAATCCCTTCAGTAGGAAACATCAGCCCGCAGACCATGCGAAGGAATGTCGTCTTCCCCGCGCCGTCTGGCCCGATAAGCGCTGTCATCTTCCCCCGCGCCGCCCGTATATCCAGACAGTCCACGGCAGTCAGCAGTGCTCCCCCGCGGGAATCCCTGAACCGTTTCGTCACACCGGCCGCTTCCACCACATATCCGTCAGCCACGATACATCCTTTCCCGGTATTTAAAAACTTTCCGTGATTTCAAAACTTCACCGTTGCCGGCATTCCCATGCGGAGACGATTCTTTTCATCATCCACAAAAATGCGTACTTCATAAAGGAGAGATGTCCTGAGTTCCTCCGTCTGTACAGACTTTGGCGTGAACTCCGCCGTATCGGAAATATATCCCACTTTCCCCTTAATCGCTTCATTCGGGAAACTGTCCACATAAACATCCGCTTCCATACCTTCCCGCAATTCACCAAGACGGCTTTCAGGCACATACGCACGGATCCATTTCGGATCAGACAGACCGATAAGATACACCGGCCTCGCAGCAGATGCCATATCCCCCGCTTCCATCAAACGGGAACGGATCACGCCGTCCAGCGGCGCGACAAGCGTTGCCTGGCTCAAATTGTACAGATCATTTTCAAGACCTGCTTTCAAAGCGGAAAGCTGCGCTTCCGCCGCCGCGATATCTTCACTGCGGGGTCCCATGTTTACCAAAGACAATGCAGCCTTCGCATTTTCCAAATTGGCAGCCGCCGCTTTCCATCGTGCTTCCGCATCATCGGCACTTTGCCTGCTTACCGCACCGTCGGCAAGAAGCGATGCCATACGCCGGTAGTAAGCGCGGGCATTATTTTCCGCGGCCGCCAGAGATTCCACCTGCGCCGCCGCCTGGGTAATTTCTTCCGGACGGGAACCATTGTGCAGCTTTGCCACCACCGCCTCCTGCTGGGCAATCGCTGCCTTCTTTTGGGCAATCGTCAGCTCCAGCGGACGGGTATCCAGCCTCGCCAGCACATCTCCCGCCTTCACCGCATCGCCTTCCTCTTTCAGCATTTCCTCGATCCGCCCATTGCTGTTGAAAGCAAGAGAAATCTGACGAATATCTACATTTCCGTAAAGGATCAGTCTTCCCTGTTCCGCATTCCTGCTCTTATAAAAGAAATATCCCGCAGCAAAGGCGATCACCAAAACCACGGCAATGATGACCGATTTCCTGTTTCGTCCCAGCCATTCCATTTTCAAGTATCCTTTCTTCCTGAACGCTGCCCTTTCATGAATTCCATTCTTTTCTCCATGGTATCAAATTCAAATTTGAATTACAAGTTGACGTAAAAGAAAACGGATTGACAGGAACCTCTCCTTCCTGCAGCTGGAGGAGAGAGGCGTTTTGAATTCCGCTGCGGCGGTCTGCCGCTGGTGCAAAATAATCTTCCACGGTTATAATTTTAAAATCATCTGTATCAATTGTAAGGAAAAATGGTCCTTTGTTATTTTGTTTTCCTGTAAATACCGCTTCCATAAAAAATTTTAAAAAATAATTGAAAGTAGTTTTCAAAATCATTTATTTGTGATATACTACTTACAGGCAGAAGCGGATTCATGAAACGGTTCTGCCGTTGGGAAATTTTCGCACTCCAAGCGAAAATCACTCCTTTCCAACTTCCTTTATTTTTTATACTCCTGAAAAGGGACGGCTTGTGCCGTCCTTTTTTACTGCATAAGAATACCAGTTGGCGGAAATGCCGCCCTCCCGTTATTTTCTGAAAAGGCAAACAGAGCTTACAGAACATTTCATGTCAATACATTGCGATAACGGATTCCGCCCTCCATACTGTTGCAGCAGCTTTCTGTTCGTAATCCTAACCACGGAAATAAACATTTAATGCAAACCTGCTCCAAGACAGACACGTGAAAAGCCCGCGATGAGCTTATTTTCTCCCGCGGGCTTTTCATTTTTGATTTTATTTTTCGATGCTTACAAATTTGTAATCTTTGTCTTCGACAGCCTTCCGTACATCCGCATCAGCGACTTCTTTGGAAAGAGTGAGCACGGCAGTACCCGTTTCATGGGACACTTCCGCGCGATCCACGCCGTCAATGGCCTCCAGCGATTTCTTTACTGCCGCCTCGCAGTGGCCGCACATCATGCCTTCAATTCTTACTGTTTCTTTCATTTTCATTTCCTCCTTTGGAAATACCATTCCTTTGTAAATGTAATCCGCTTCGGAAATTGCTTTCTTCACGGTTTCTTCATCAGGAGCGGCCGAGCAAGTCATCTTTACTTTTCCTGTGGTATGATCCGCTTTTGCTTCCACAACACCTTTTATTTTCTTCAACGCATTTTCCACGTGGTGCTCGCACATTTCGCAGGTCATGCCTTCTACGGAAATGATGGCCGCCCTTTCCTTTCCCGCCGCCTCTTTCTTCTCTATAGCGGCGCCGGTTTCTGCACCAGGCACTTCCGCCGGCAGAAGCGCTTTCTTCTTCAGAGGCTTGTCCTTCCCGCTGTCATGGACTTTAAACAGATTCAGCCGAAGGGCATTCAGACAGACGGTGACACTGGAAAGAGCCATCGCCGCCGCGCTCCACATGGGATTTATGGAAATCATGGGATATACACCGGCCGCCACGGGGATAAGCAGAATATTATAAGCAAAGGCCCAGAATAAATTTTCATGGATATTTTTCAGCGTCTTCCTGCTTAATCGGATGGCAGCGGAAACGTCGGTGAGCCTGGAATTCATAAGAACGATATCGGCGGAGTCGACAGCCACATCCGTCCCTGCGCCGATGGCGATTCCGATATCCGCTCCGGTAAGCGCAGGCGCATCATTAATCCCGTCCCCTACCATGGCCGTTCTGCCCCGTTCCTGCAGTTTCCTGATGACATCCGCTTTTCCGTCAGGAAGAACACCGGCAATGATACGGTCAACGCCTGCTTCTTTCCCGATGGCGTCTGCCGTCCGCTGATTATCTCCTGTCAGCATGATGACTTCGATCCCCATATGCTGCAGTTCTTTAACAGCTTGGGCGGAGTCTTTCTTAATCACATCGGCGGCGGCTATAATCCCCAAGAAGATTGCGTTTCGTTCAAAGAAAATCGGCGTTTTTCCTTCTCCCCCCAATGCCCGGGAGAGTTCTGTCATATCCTGCGGTATATCCGCCAGCGTGGAAATATAGGTTTCCGACCCGCCGTGAATCGTGTCCCCGTCCATAATAGCGGCAAGGCCGTTTCCCGCAAGAACCCGGAATCCGGAAGTTTCTTTCGGACTCATGCCTCTTTCTTCCGCCTTTTCCACAACGGCCCGGGCAAGGGGATGCTCGGATTTCCATTCCAGCGAATACGCCAGAAGGAGAAGTTCATCGTCCGTCATATGTCCCGCAGGATAAATGCCGGTAACTTTCGGCTTCCCTTCTGTAACGGTACCGGTCTTGTCAAGCGCGACAATCTGTATTTTTCCCGCATTTTCAAGAGATTCGCTTGTTTTGAAAAGAATGCCGTTTTTCGCGCCTACGCCGCTGCCGACCATAATGGCAACGGGCGTTGCCAGTCCCAGCGCGCAGGGACAGGAAATGACGAGGACGCAGATGGCGTATTCCAATGCTTTCGCCACGGGCGCGCCGAGGAGTATCCACACGATCATGACGAGAACGGCTACACCGATAACGGCAGGTACAAAGACGGCGGACACGGCATCAGCGATTCTTGCAATCGGCGCTTTTGTAGCGGCCGCATCGCTGACCATGCGGATGATCTGTGAGAAGGTCGTGTCTTCGCCCACACGGGTGGCACGGGCACGGATGAATCCGGAACGGTTTATGGTGGCGGCTTTCACGGGGTCGCCTTCCGCTTTGTCCACCGGAACGGATTCTCCCGTAAGAGCGGATTCATCCGCCGCTGTCGTGCCTTCTATAATCACGCCGTCTACGGGAATGGTTTCTCCCGGTCTTACGACAAAGATATCTCCCGGCTGCACCTCATCGATGGCAACGGATACTTCCTGCCCCTTTTTTTCGATGAACGCCGTCTTCGGCGCCATCCTCATCAGACTTTTCAAAGCATCGGTGGTCCGGCCTTTGGAGAGGGATTCCAGTGTTTTCCCTACGGTGATGAGAGCAGGAATCATGGCGGCGGACTCGAAGTAGAGCCGGTCATGGTAAAATCCCATGAGATCCGCATTCGATGTGCCTTGCGTAAGGAGGTAGGTCATCTCATAAAGGACATAGAGCGACCAGAGAAAGGAAACTCCCGAGCCGAGCGCCACGAGGGTATCCATATTCGGCACGCCATGGGCGAGGGATTTCCCGCCGGAAAGAAAGAAATCCTTATTGACATACATCACGATAAGGGCAAGGAACATTTCTGTCAGAGCAAGTCCCAGATGATTATGGTCAAAAAATGCGGGAACAGGCCAGCCGAGCATATTGTGCCCCATGGTGATATACATGAGGAGCGCAAGAAATACGGCAGACCATATGAGGCGCCTTTTGAGCTTCGGTGTTTCATGGTCGGCCAGGGCTTCCGCTTCCTGTGCCAGTTTTTCTGAAGCGGAGCTCTTTTTCTTTTCTTCACCTTTGAGCCGCGCTCCGTACCCCGCGTTTTCAACGGCGCGGATGATTTCTTCGTTTGATGCGGTGCCATCGACCGCCATGGAATTTGTCAGAAGCGCCACGGCCACCGAAGAGACCCCCGGCACTTCAGCGACTGCCTTTTCCACATGGGACTGGCACGCTGCGCAGGTCATGCCTGTAACCGTATATTGTCTCATTTTTTACCTCTTTCATTTCCTGTCAAAAAATTATTTCATCAGTTTTTGGAGCATGGTGCAGAGCTCATCCACTTTTCCGTCCCGGCCTTCGCGGATATCATCGGAAACGCAGCCTCGGATATGGGATGCCAGAAGCAGTTTGTTAAAAGAATTCAGCGCATTGGATACGGCTGATACCTGCATGAGGATATCTGGGCAGTATGCGTCAGCTTCCACCATTTTTTGTATGCCCTTGATCTGCCCTTCCACCGTCTTAAGGCGGGTAAGCAGTTTCTTTTGTTCTGCCGGTGTCCGTTCCGTACGGCAGCAGGCTTCCTCTGTTTCCATACCGGTTATCTGTTTTGTCTCCTTCGCTTCCATTTCATTTTCCTCTCTGCTTTTTCGTACTCTCTCTCATTCTTACTGCTGAATCGAAAATCTTCTTTTTGATTAGACTATACCCCCCTGGGGTCTATTTGTCAATAAAAAAATTAAATATACGGAATAAATCCGAAAAACATGTCCGCTGCCATACGGAAATAAACTGGAAGAACGCAGTCATATGCAAACAAAATACCGAACGGTAAAAACAAAACAGCAGGATTGTCTCGTCACCCCACCGTCTTGTATAAAGCTAAACTTTCTGTAAACCGAGATTTGCCTGTTTCTTTTCAGAAATGGATATTCCTACAACCGCACACCTATCTCCATACACCGCTTCGGAAATCAATGAATCCTATCCCCGTCCGGCTTCTTCTCTTCCGCATTGATAATTTCTGTTTTTCTCATTGTTTATATATTCTTCTAACGCCTGTATCATGAGCGGATCCCGTTCCGGAATATAGTATGGATTCTCATACAAGTCAGCCTGTTTATATCCCGACTTGGTCAATATACTGCACGAAAGGCTGTCCAATATGTCCTGATCCGAATCATATTCTTCCACATCCATACCAATCCTGTAATAGAAGTATCCCATAAACCTGTATGGCTCTTCAATCGGGTAATTCCACCACCAGGATTCCCAATACAGATGTGCGAAATTCATTACAGACTCCGGTGTCCGGCAGTTTTCTTTCAGATATTTGAACGCTGCATGAAAAACCGTATCCCAGCCAAAATCTTTCACAAGACCGGCCGCGAGTTCTTCCATCTTTTCCTCTTCCTGTTCCGACAACTCAACAAACCAGTCACGATTAAAGAATACATTCAGTTTTTGATTCAGCTCTTCATGAAAAGACATTTTTATCTCCGGATGTTAAAATGTCAATTTATGCGATTTCCCTGTGTATAAATTCATTATACCATCTTTGTCTGCGATTCATATATCTCCTTATGCTTGCTGTTCAGCTGCCGGGAGAGGATTATTTTTACAGCTTTTTCTCCGTTTTACATCCTGTCTCCCCCATACTATAATGAAAGAAAATATATTTCTTTAAGGAGGTTATCATGGCAGATCTTACGGTGGGCAAAAAAGCGCCCCTATTCACACTTCCGTCTGACGGCGGACAGGATATTTCCCTTTCCGATTACAAGGGCGGGAAGGTGATTCTTTATTTCTATCCGAAAGATAATACTTCCGGGTGCACGCTGGAAGCGCAGGCATTCCGCGCCAATCTGGAAGAATTTAAGAAGCGGGGTTATTCCGTACTTGGCGTGAGCCGCGACAGCGTGAAAAAGCACTGCAATTTCCGCGATAAGTATGAACTTAATTTCCCTCTCCTTTCTGATGAAAAGGAAACGGTGTGCAATTTGTACGGCGTCATGAAAGAAAAGAGCATGTACGGGAAAAAATACATGGGCATCGAGCGCTCCACATTCATCATTGATGAAAAAGGCGTATTGGTAAAAGAATACAGGAACGTGAAAGCTGCTTCTCATGTAAACGATCTGCTGAGAGATCTGCCATAGCCAATTATAAAGAGGCTGTGACAAAATATTTTTGTGCCTTGTCACAGCCCCTCCCACTCATGCCTTTTCGGTGGACAAAAAAAGAGCGTCGTTTCTTTTTACGGAAACTCCGCTCTTTTTTCATTTCAATCCGTCAGATCTTCAATGAGCCATGCCTTTTCAAAGGGGAAAGCGGCATATGCTTCGCCTTCCAGGATCGTCCTGCCGGGGTCGTAAATATCGATAATCCATTCCTTGCCAAGACTGTCATTGACAAAGTAGCGGATTTTTTCTCCAAGGAACATTTTATTTTGAATGGTGACTTTTACATTCACCTGCCCGTCAACGGCCTCTTTCACCAACTTCAGACATTCGGGACGGATGCTCAGGCAGTATTCCTGCCCTGCATTTACGCTCTTCGTAGTGGGAATTCTGTCGTTTCCGTAAGAAACAGTATTTTCTCCCAGCCCTTTTACGCTGAGGAGGTTTGTCGTGCCGATGAAGTCCGCCACGAACGGCGTCTTCGGTTCAAAGTAGATCTCCTGGGGCGATCCTGTCTGATGGACGACGCCGCCTTTAAGGACGACAATCATGTCCGACATGGAAAGAGCTTCCGACTGGTCATGGGTGACATAAATCGTGGAAAGTCCCATCTTCTTCTGAATATCACGGAGTTCCACGCGGACGGTTTCGCGCAGCTTCGCATCCAAATTGGACAGCGGTTCATCAAGAAGAAGAACTTCAGGATTCATGACAAGGGCACGGGCCACAGCAACACGCTGCTGCTGTCCGCCGGACATCTGGTTCGGGAAACGGTCCTCCATGCCTTTGAGCTGCATGAGGTCAAGCGCTTCTTTGACACGTCTTTCTATTTCCTCTTTCGGACGGTTCTTCACACGAAGTCCATAGGAAACATTATCAAAAACGTTCATATGCGGAAAGAGGGCATATTCCTGAAATACCATGGCCGTATTTCTGCTGTAAGGAGGAATCCTTTCGATTCGTTTGCCGTTAAGAAGTATTTCCCCATCATCCGGTTCATAGAAACCTGCCACCATGCGGAGAAGCGTGGTCTTCCCGCAGCCTGACGGCCCGAGGAATGTAACGAAATGCCCCTTTTCAAAATCAATGTTCACGTCTTTGATGACATGGCTCCGACCGAAATATTTATTGATCTGTTTCAGCTGCAATACTAAGTCTGACATATTTCCACCTCTGTTGTAAACTTTGAGCGATTATAAATCAAAGATATTAATCTTGTCACGGAGTATCAGTTTTACCACACCGAAAGTCAGGTAAATAACAAGCATGATGCCTACGGCAGTGGCGCTGGCAGTTGGGAGGAATCCCTGATTTGCCAGGCTCATGATATTGATGGACGCCAGGTTCCATTCCGGTGACACGAGGAAAATAACGGTGCTTAAGGTGTTCATGGAACGCATGAACGCGTATACAAAGCTGACAGAAAGTGAATTTTTCAGCATAGGCAGCACAATTTTCCGGAAAGTCGTGAAGCTGCCTGCCCCTAAGTTGGTAGACGCCTGCTCTAAAGAGCCTTCGATCTGTTTCAGCCCCGCCACGGCCTGCCGATATCCTACCGGCAGCTGGCGGAGGGCCATACCGAGAATGATAATAGCAAGCGTACCCGTCATTTCAAGCGGTCCGTCATTAAAGGCGAGAATCATGGCAAGACCGATAAACGTCCCCGGCAGAGAGACGGGAAGCATGGCAAGAAAATCCATAACTGTTCTTCCCGGGAATTTTTTACGGAGCACCAGAAACGCCAGAGCAATGCCGAAGACCGTGCTGATTGCCGCCGTGGACATGGATGCCACCCAGGAGTTCACCATGACATTGGAGTTGATGACGCCTTCTTTGAAATACTCAAGAGTGAAGGTGTAATCCGCACCGAAAGAAACGGTAAAGGCAAAAAGCACGACCACGCCGATAATCATAAGGATGCCCAGGCTGAGAAGCATGCAGAAAGTAAAGAAACACCATGTTGCCGCCGGTCCCGCCGTCACACGGATGAGGCCTGCCACGGGCTTTCCCGTAACGGTAACGTAAGAGTTCTTTTCCAGATAATACCGCTGTACAAAGAAAACAATGAGTGTCGGAATGACAAGGAATACGGAAAGCGTGGCGCCCATGGGAAGATCCCAGGCACCGGTGACCTGTGTGTATGCTTCCGTGGCCAGAACATGGTAATTACCGCCGACCAGCATGGGATTGCCAAAGTCCGCCAATGAGTTGATACCGACCAAGAGGAACGCGCTTGCCAGCCCCGGTGTCGCCAGTCTGAGGGTCACCGTACGGAAAAGGTACCACCCTTTCGCCCCCAGGTTCTGTGCCGCCAGTTCCAAATTCGGACTGATATTTTTCAAGACACCCGAAATAGTGATGTACGCCAGCGGGAAAAAAGCAATAGTCTGCGCTACCCAAAGTCCGACAGGTCCGTAAAGATCCACCTTCAAATGAAGCATTTCCCATGTAATAAAGCCGCGGCGGCCGAAAAGCATGATGAATGCCAAACCGCTGACAACGGACGGCGCCATGGTAGGAAGCAGAGCCACCACCTGGAAGAAACGCTTGCACGGCATATTTGTGTAATTCACGCCGTAAGCGAAAATGAATCCGAAAACGATAGCCGTCGCCGTAGCAACAAAGGACGAGAAGATCGTGTGGCTGAATACCTCGATGAACTCCTTATCCGTGACGGCGCGCATCCAGTCTGCCGATGTCGGAACGAGAAGAATTTTCACAAAAGGATAAATAATAAATACGGCAAACAGAAGGAATACGGCAAGAATACCGATGAGAAGCGGCGGCTCCCGAAGAAGCACTTTCATCTCCGCTGCGATTCCGGTGTGTTCGCGGCCGGACTCTTTTTCATTCATACAAAACTCCTTAGATATAAAAAGGATTTATTTCTTTAAAACAGCAGGTGCCTTCCGGCTTTTCCATCGGCGAGGGAAGGGCAGGTATAAAGCAGACTATTTCTTAAATAAGTAAAAGTAATAGATAAAAAGTTACCCCCACCATCATTGGTGGAGGCAGCTTTTTGACAGACATATTATTCAGCAAAGAATGTATCGCAGTTCTTCTGTTTATCGGCGCCCGCCTTGACCAAATCATAAGTCTTGAACAGCGGCAGCTCTTTCAGCGGCTTCATGCCCTGGGGCGGAGCCACTTCAGGATTGCAGGCAATGCCGTTCGTCGTCTTTACAAGGATATCTCCCGCTTCTTTGGTAAGGACGAAATCAATAAACGCTTTCGCCACATCTTCATTGGCTTTGTTCTTAATCTTGCCTACGGGACATACTGTCCAGCCTGCCTGATCGTAAATGGTGCTCACCAGTTTCTGTCCCTTGGCGCTGACCAGATTCTGATCGGAAATAAAGTTGACAGTGATAAGATATTCGCCGGCGCCGGCTTTCTGTCCCGGTGTGAATCCGGAAGGAGTGAACTGCGCTATCTGCGGTTTCAGCGCTTTCAGATATTCCCAGCCTTTTTCTTCACCCATATTCTGAAGAACGGAACTGATAAAGGTGTTGCCTGTACCGGATTTACGGGGATCAGGCATAATAATTTCCCCTTTGAATTCCGGTTTCAGAAGATCCTGCAGTGTCGTCGGAGCGGCGACCCCTTTCGGTTTAAATTCTTCATTGAAACGTTTTTCATTGTAGCCGATTGCCAAAACTTCCAGATACGTGCCATACCAGAAACCGTCTTTGTCCTGGTATTCAGGCATGATCATTTTGGCATTCTTGGATTTATAAGCTTCCAGAAGTCCGTCAGCCGCCGCTTTCGCATGGGCGTCCGCCGTGCCGCCGAGCCAGATATCCGCTTTCGGCGCATCTTTTTCCGCCGTGATACGGGCAAGAGCTTCCCCTGTCGGCAGACGGATGAAGCTTACATCTGCACCGGTCTGCTTCTTAAACAGATCCGCCAGTTCTTTCGCCGTGTCTTCATGGAAAGACACATACATCACCAACTTCTTGCCTTTCAGATCCTGACCGCCCGCTTTCGCACCGCCTGCAGCCGCCTTGTCACCACCGCCGCAGCCGGCAGCAATCAACGCCAGTCCGGCCAGGGTGCATGCAGCAAGAGCCTTCCATTTCATGAAAAACATCTCCTCTCAAATCTTAAATATGTTTACTTACCAAAGCAATTTTAGCATATATCCCAGACACTAACTATAAAAAGAAAGTCCGTTGTAATTTTAGCATAAATGTATGCTGTTTTCATTACTTTTTATCATTACATAACACATATTCCTTTTCCCGTTTTCATATTTTCTGCAAAAGAAAAGGCCGCCTTTTACGAAACGTCCTGTCCTTTGTCAATTTATATTCTTCCCATTACTGTTTTTCCCCGGACTTTTCTGCCGACCGGCCCGAAATCCTGTCAAGAAGTTTATTCCCCGCAGATTTCACTTTATCCTTCAATGCTTTTTCCTTTTTCTCCGCTTCCTCCTTTTTCTTCTTTTCTGCCGCTTCCGCTTCCTGCTTTGCCCGCGCGGCTCTTGCTTTTTCCATACTGCTTCTTACGGAGGCAGGAATTTCGAAATTCTTCACGGTGTAACCGCTTTCCGCTTCGTACATATAATCGCGCCAGATCGCTGCAGGAATGGTGCCGCCGGTATACCCCGCATTGGTGGATGCGTCATCGCCGACCCAGACAGCCGTGGAGAGATCCGGCGTATATCCGACAAACCATGCGTCATGTTCATCATCAGTAGTCCCTGTCTTTCCTGCCGACGGCCGTCCGATATATGCATTTCCGCCGGTTCCGCGGGAGATGACTTCTTCCAGCACGCTCGTCAATGTCCATGCCGAGGCTTCATCAACGGCCTGCGTACTTTCCCGCGCGCCGGAATGATCTTCAAGCACCTTTCCATTGCGGTCAACAACTTTCATAATGACCGTCGGTTCCACCAGTTTGCCGCCGTTTGCAAACACGCTGTATGCTTTTGCCATATCCCAGACGGACACGCCGTAGGTAAGGCCGCCGAGAGACGCCGCCAGGTTCGTATCACTGTATTCACCGTCAGTGACCAAGGTGGAAATCCCTACATTCTTTGCCGTCCGGATAATCTTTTCTATCCCCACCTGATCTGCCAGATGGACCGTAGGTATATTCATGGACTTCACAAGCGCTTCCATGACGGTTACGCTGCCGCCGGAAGTGCCACCGTAATTTTTCGGTGTCCAGCCGCCGCCGAAATCTTTCGTTTCATTACTAAGAATGTCGAAAGGCGTTACTTTGTTTGCAAATGCCGTCAGATAGACAAAAGGTTTGAAAGCCGAACCCGGCTGGCGGGTCATCTGTACAGCGCGGTTAAAGTGATCCTGCCCGCGGCCGCCCACCATAGCGCGGACGTATCCCGTTCCCACTTCTATGGAAACAAGGGCTCCTTGAGGCTGTGTCAATTTCTTATCATCGGTATAGGCATCAGGAAGATTTTTCTTCAGGGCCGCTTCCGCTTCCTTCTGCAAATCAAGATCCAGCGTAGTGTAAATCTGCATGCCCTCTTTGTAGATCGCATCGGAATCATACTTTTCGCTGATCAAGTGAATGACATAATTTACAAAATAAGACGCCACACTATCCGTTCCCCGCTGTTCCTGGGGCCGGGCCAGATGGATATCCGCTTCTTTTGCCGCAGCAGCCTCACTCTCGGTAATGTACCCATACTTCACCATCTGATCAAGAACGATGGACTGCCGCTGTTTTGCCGCTTCCACACTGTGGAACGGAGAGTAATAATTCGGACTGTTCGGAAGACCCGCTATAAGCGCGCACTGGGCAAGAGACAAATCCTTCACGTCTTTTCCAAAATACACTTTAGATGCCGTCTGGATACCATAACAGCCCTGTCCGAAATAAATCTGGTTCATATACATTTCCAGAATTTCTTTTTTGGTATACTGCCGCTCTATCTTTAAAGCAAGAAAAGCTTCCAGCAGCTTGCGTTTCAGCGTCTGTTCCTGCGAAAGGAAAGCGTTTCGCGCCAGCTGCTGCGTAATGGTGCTCCCCCCCTGCGCCGTAGCATTGCCGCTGATGATATTTCTGAAAACGGCACGGATGATACCGAGAGGATCCACGCCGTGATGTTCATAAAAGCGGTTATCCTCTACCGCAATAAATGCGTTTTGTAAATTAGCCGGCACTTCATCAATGGATACGGGGAGACGGTTTTCCTCGGCGTGAACCGTAGTAATAAGCCGCCCCTTGGCATCATAAATGCGGGACGACGCATCCGGTGCAATATTTGCGGAAATATCCGGAAGCCCGCTGCTCACCGACAGAAAGAAACCTGCCGCCGCCCCGGCGCCTGCAATAAAAACAATAATGAAAAGAAAAAGAAAAATCTTTTTTACCGTGGAAGATTTTTCTTTATGCTGTCTGCGAATTTCAGAATTTCTCATGAAAGCCGGCGCTCCTCTGATTAATCAATGTATATCTCATATAAAAATTTTTACTCAAAATATGAACAATTAAACCAAAAGATAATAATATTTGTTCCATTATAGCACAATCCCGCCGGCAAAGAAGAAAGAAGGCTTTCTCTTCCTTTTTAGAATCATCGTTTTTAAAATCATCGTTCCCCTTTTCTTTTCTGCCGCTGTTTCTTCCATCCCCGGTACAAGACTTTATTCCCTCATACCATTTATGGAAATTTCATTTCTTTTCCTACTATATATAGTATCCTATTCTCTATAGGTGCCTATAGAAAAAATCTTGAATGAGTATCTCCATTGTGAAACGTTTCGTGAAACGCCAAAGCCTCCTGTCTCCTTTCCGCCCCATATCGACATGCCCGCATTTTCCATATTTTGGATTTTCCGCAGCTTTAAAAAATAATGGTATTTTTTAATTCGTTTTTCCTATTCCATTTCCTGTAAATATGTTGTACTATAAATCACGATACAATATGTTGTATTACAACAGAAGTGAAAACTATATTTTGTACGTGTTATTTTAATTTTATTATATCCAATCATTAATAGGGAGTGTAGTCATGCAACAGGGAAATGAAGAGAACGTCATCGTCCGCACGAATGTCATCAAAAGAAACGGGCAGGAAGTCACTTTCGATATCACGAAAATCATCAACGCTATCGGCAAAGCCAATCATGAAGTCGCCGGCATCCATCAGATGAATAATTTCCAGATACGTGCGATTGCGGATAATATCGCGAAGAAAATTTCCAATTATCCCCACGCGGCTAATGTCGAAGATATCCAGGATATGGTAGAAACGGGCATCATGGAAATGCGCGGCTATGAAGTGGCCCAGAAATACGTCCGTTATCGTTATAAACGCGAAATTTCCCGCAAGAGCAATACCACCGATGACGGTATTCTTTCTCTGATCGAACTTAATAATGAAGAAGTAAAACAGGAAAACTCCAATAAAAATCCTGTCATCAATTCTACCCAGCGCGACTATATGGCCGGCGAGGTATCCAAAGACCTCACGCGCCGCCTTCTTCTTCCTGAAGAAATCGTCAAGGCCCACGATGAAGGCATCATTCACTTCCATGATGCCGACTATTTCGCGCAGAAAGAGCATAACTGTGATCTCATTAACCTGGAAGACATGCTCCAGAACGGTACTGTCATCAGCCAGACGATGATTGAAAAACCCCATTCTTTCTTCACCGCCTGCAATGTAACGACCCAGATTGTTGCCCAGGTGGCGTCCAACCAGTACGGCGGCCAGTCCTTTACGCTTTCTCACCTTGCGCCCTTCGTCGATATCAGCCGTCAGAAAATCAAAAAGGAAGTCATCGAAGAACGGAAGCTGACCGGCGAATCCATGAATGATGAAATCATTTCCAAAATTGTTGAAGCCCGTCTCCATGAAGAGATCAAGAGCGGTATTCAGACAATCCAGTACCAGCTCATTACTCTGATGACCTGTAACGGCCAGGCTCCTTTCGTCACCATGTTCATGTATCTTGATGAAGTACCGGAAGGCCGCACCCGTGACGATCTCGCCATGATCATCAAAGAAGTCCTTCTCCAAAGAATGAAGGGAGTAAAGAATGAAAAAGGCGTATGGATCACACCGGCATTCCCGAAACTGATCTACGTCCTTGATGAAGATAATATCCATGATGACTCTCCCTACTATGAGCTGACGAAACTTGCTGCGGAATGCACAGCAAAACGTCTCGTCCCCGACTATATTTCCGCGAAAATCATGAAGGAATACAAAAACGGCGACGTATACCCCTGCATGGGCTGCCGCAGCTTCCTCACCCCCGACACGGAAGGTCTTGGTAAAAATGGCGAGCATAAATATTACGGCCGTTTCAACCAGGGCGTTGTCACACTGAATCTGGTAGACGTAGCCTGCTCGGCAGAAGGAAATATGGATGAATTCTGGAAAATCCTTGAAGACCGTCTTGAACTTTGCCACCGGGCTCTCCGCTGCCGTCACGAAAGACTTCTGGGCACCATTTCCGACGTAGCCCCTATTCTCTGGCAGCACGGCGCTCTCGCCCGTCTGAAAAAAGGCGAAGCCATCGATAAACTGCTCTTCAATAATTACAGCACCATTTCCCTCGGCTACGCAGGCCTCTATGAAATGTGCGTAAGAATGCTGGGCGTTTCCCACACCACGGAAGAAGGCAAAGCATTCGGCATGAAAGTCATGCAGAAACTGAACGATAAGTGCGCCGAATGGAAAGCCGCCGAACATATCAGTTATTCCGTCTACGGCACTCCTATGGAATCCACCACTTATAAGTTTGCCAAATGCCTCCAGAAACGTTTCGGCATGATCCCCGGCGTCACGGATAAGAACTACATCACTAACAGTTACCATGTCCATGTGGCCGAACATATCGACGCTTTCCATAAGCTGAAATTTGAATCCGATTTCCAGCGGCTCTCCCCGGGCGGCGCGATTTCCTACATTGAAGTACCGAATATGCAGAACAACATCCCCGCTGTCATTGCCGTCATGAAATACATCTATGAAAACATCATGTATGCAGAGCTGAATACCAAGAGCGACTATTGCATGCAGTGCGGCTACGACGGAGAAATCAAGATTATTGATGATGAAAACGGCAAACTCATCTGGGAATGCCCGAACTGCGGCAACCACGACCAGCACACCATGTCCGTGGCAAGAAGAACCTGCGGATACATCGGCACCCAATTCTGGAACCAGGGCCGCACACAGGAAATCAAAGACAGAGTCCTCCACCTTTAATCACCATTATTGAAACAAGGCGGCGCCATCCTGTATGAGCGCCGTTTTTATTCCCTATCGCGAGGTATTTATGAACTACGCCGGAATCAAAGAATATGATATTGCCAACGGGCCGGGCATCCGCTTTTCCCTTTTCGTTTCCGGCTGCACCCACCACTGCAAAGGCTGCTTCAATCCGGATACATGGTCTTTTCACTACGGCAAGCCCTTCACGAAAGAAACGGAAGACTACATCATCAGACAATTGGGGCAGGACTGCTACCAGGGCATGACTCTCCTCGGCGGCGAGCCCATGGAGCCGGTCAACCAAAAGGGACTTCTCCCCTTGGTGAAACGATTCAAGGAAACCTATCCGGAAAAAGATCTCTGGTGCTTCTCCGGCTATCTTTTCGATAAGGAAATACTCGGTCATTTCGCAAAGATTATGCCTGAAACAATGGAGCTTCTAAAATATATAGACATCCTTGTGGACGGCAAATTTGTCCTCGCAAAAAAAGATATCACCCTTCTTTTCAAAGGCTCTTCCAACCAGCGGACCATCGACGTACAGAAATCTCTCCAAGCGGGAGAACTGCATTTTTGGAATCAGGGAGACACAAGTATGTCAAAAATGACAAAAATTTAAAAGCTGTGATATAAAAGGAACCCGCCGGCTATGCCGGCAGGTTCCTTTTTATATTTTATCCATGATGACGGGCTTTCCCGTAGTATGAAGTGCCTTTGTCAGAGTCATGCATAAGATCCATGAGTTCTTTGGCCCGTTCCAAAGTGAATCCGCATCGGTTGGCGTATTCCACAAGGGGATTTCCCCGCAGTTCACGTTTCTTTTTCATATATGCCCTGCGGTCTTCCTCGGAAAGCCCTTCCACATCCTGCAAATCCTGCATACGGCGGGCATTCCTGAAAATCATGTACACTTCCGTCCGCTCTGCTTCTTCTGCCGTCATCTTTCCTTCTTTCACAAGCTCCGTCAGATAGTACACCGCCGCTTCCGGCTTATGGGGACTCGTTCCTTTGATATCCTGCGGCATGGATATCGGTTCGGGAAGCCTCGCCGATACGGTACCGGCAGCAAAAAGGATGGCAGCTAAAGCAAGTCTAAGTATTTTCTTCATATGTTCTCCTTAAAAAGAATGACGCAGTGTAAGGGTGTACGTTCTTCCGCTTGCCGCTTCGCTGTCATAAATCACTTTGTCGAAAAGATTGTAAATATAGAATTGGGCGGTGGTGTTCTTCGTGAAACTGTAATTGGCCGATAAGCTGGCAATGAAGAATTTTCCCGCAGAGTCGTACACGCCTGTCACCGCATCAGGTTCCTGGCGTGCGCTGACATACTGGGCATCAGCAAGAATATCCCATCTCTTATCGGTAAACTCCGCGCCGAAGTGGATAAGGTGTTTCGGAATATCCCAGTTATGTTCGCCATCAATGGATTCCGTTTCCCATGCATAATTCAAATAGCCGCTTACCTTATCGGAGAATTGATGGTTGGCACTGAGTTCGAAGCCTTTCTTCTTTGCCTTGCCGAAGTTCCTGTACTGGGAATAGCCTTTTTTATAGAGTACCCCGTTGTAAACAGATGCTTTGCCCGTGGAGAAATAACGGATAGCATCTTTCGTATCCGCTTTGTAGACAGCAATATTCGCAGTGGTGTCTTTCCATTTTTTCTTCAATCCCAGTTCATACGTATCCGTCTGTTCCGGGTCAAGATCGGGATTGGGCAAAGATCCCCTTGTAGAAGCCGTAGGCACGCCATTGACAATCTTGATGGGGGATCTTTCAGAACGATACACCTGGTAGAGTATAGGCGGCGTGAAGGAATGTCCATAACTTGCATATACAGTGGTATCATTCCCCACAAGGTACTCTAAGGATAATTTCGGGCTCCATGCATTATAAATACCTTCTTCATCGTCCTTCACATAACCGGTCGTAAGGAATTCATGATGCCCGCCATATTTCTTGTAGCGGTCAAAACGGAGGCCTGCGTAAACGGCAAATTTTTCAGAAGCCTGCCATTTATCCTGGAAATAAGCGGACAGGGATTCGTCTTTACCGCGATGTTTTTCATAAGCATTTATTTTACTGCCGTGATCTTTGTAATGGGCCAGATTGTATCTCGTTTGGTCAAAAGAATTTGCCCTGTATGCCAAGCCGCCGATCAGGGTATGGGACCCCAATTCCCAGGTTTTATTCAAATCAAAGTCTTTTGTCTTGCTCGGATAAAAAGACTGTACTCCTTCCCCATTCCACGCATAAGTCTCCTCTTCTGTCATGGGCAGCCACGCATCATCTCCGTCGGCACTGCTGTAACCGTCTTTTTTGATATCTGTATATCCTGCATGGACATGGAATCGGTTCTTATTGTCATCATAAAAAATATTGTGCATCCCCCATTCTTTTGCCCCCACATATCCGAGAAAATCGCCCGGCGCAAAATCTATACCATTTCCATTGGGATAAACAACGCTGCCATAGAAAATGCTCTTTCCGGAAGCATCCTTAATCAAAGTGAAGGGATGCTCATAACTGTATTTATGATCCGTATGAAGGTAGGAATAAGTTAAAGACTTGTCATCATTGAAATGATAGGTCAGCTTGGCATGGTAACTTTCAGAAGTCCACGCTTTTTCGCCGCGTCCCCCAAGGATGACCCTGCCGCGGCCGTCAATAGGTAAATTACCCGCATCAAATTGCGGTATATTTTCCGTACTGCCTGATACGCGGGAGTCCACATAGTAGCCCCGCCAACCATCAGTTTTACGTTTTTCATACCCTGCGCCGATATCCCATTTATCTTTACGAACAGATACATCATAAACCTGTTTTGTCGTACTGTTGCTTCCGTAAGAAAGCGTCATATTCCCATGAACCCCTTCCTCATGGGTATTTGTCGTAATCGAAATGACACCGCCCGTCGCACGGCCGCCGTAAAGGGAAGAAGCAGCACCGCGAAGTACTTCTACCTTCTTAATATTTTCCACAGGAATCATTGTCCAGTCTACAGAACCGTTCCAACCGGAATTGATAGGCTGTCCATCTACCAGGACAAGGACATCACTGGATGCGAAACCGCGAAGAGAAATCCCGCCATTTGCTACAGGCGACAGGTAAACCCCCGGTTCCTGCCCCAATGCCTGGGCTACACTTTGATAACCGCGGTCTTTAATTTCCTTTGCCGTTACCACAGATATACTGGCCGGCACTTTTTCCGTGGACTCTTCAATTTTAGTCGCTGTAACGACAACTCCTTCCAACTCATAAACACCGGCCGCATGAGCCGTGCCGCCTGCCAAGGCAAGCAATACCGCCAGCCCTAAAACCCCTGATTTTTTCATGCTATACTCCTCTCCTTGCATATAAAAAATACCTGTAAGAGACAGCGCCGAAGTCTCCAAATTTCCTTCTCTGCCATATTCCCTCAGGTTCATAAACAAACTGATTCGTGCGGAAAAGTATCATTCATCCCCGTCTGCTACTATTCCACATGAATTATTATACTTATATCCATATTTATAATCAATATTTATAATCAATCTGTTTTACATTTTGTTGTAATGTTTTCGGTCTATTTGTTTAGAAATATATGGTTGTATTCCAAAGATAAAGGAAATTCGCCGGCTTGCCATTGGTAGTATAATAAAAAGTATTCAAAAAGAAAGAAGGTCCACTATGATTATTACCATTGCCCGCCAAAGCGGCAGCGGCGGATATACCGTCGGAGCCCTGCTCGCAAAACATTACGGCATCCCCATTTATGATCGGGACTCCCTTTCCGGGCTCGCCAGGGAGCAGGGTATTTATGACACTATGCCCATGTTCTTCGACGAACTTCCCGCCCAGGGATTTCTCCTGGCCTTATCCATGGGTGCGTCGGTGAAACAGATCAACAACCCCACAGCGGAAGCAATGATGAAACTGATCGGCCATCAGGACTGCGTCATTATCGGACGCTGCGGAAATCATATTTTCAGGAACAGAAAAGACTGCGTCAGCATTTTCACCCATGGTGACAAAGAAGCCCGGATTGCTTACAAGATGAAGCACTGGAATTTCTCCCGGAAAGAAGCGGAAGATATCGTTTTCCATTCTGATCAGAACAGAAAAGATTACCATAAATTCCACACCGGTGAAAACTGGGGAGAAGCGAAATATTACGACCTCTGCATAGACGCAATCCGTCTGGGTCATGAAAACACAGCTAAAATGATTATACAATATATTTCCGCTGTGCTTGCCTGAGGTTGTCCATGAAATATCTTTTACAATTCGGCATCATCATGGCCGTCTCTTTTGCCGGAGAACTTTTCCATGATTTTCTGCCTTTGCCTGTGCCTGCCAGTATTTACGGCATTTTAATTTTATTTTCCCTGCTCCGGTTTAAAATTCTCCACGTAGCACAGATTAAGGAAACCGCCATGTTTCTCATCAGCATCATGGCATTCCTTTTCCTTCCCGCTGCTGTGGGGCTTGTGGTGGCGTGGCCTATCATGAAGGCGGCTATTCTCCAATATATAGCAGCCAATGTAATTTCTCTCATTGCCTGCATGGCGGGAACAGGATTTGCCGCGCAGCTCCTCCTGTCCCGTTCACCAAAAAAAGAAGTCCCGAAGGAGGCCTCCCATGATTTCTCTTCTTGAAAATTCCGTTTATATCGGCGTATTTCTCAGTATATCCACCTTCTGGCTGGGCATGTACCTCCAGCAGAAATTTAAATCGCCCGTTTTAAATCCGCTCCTGGTATCCGCCATCCTCATCATCGGGTTCATCAAACTCACGGGTTACGATTATGACACCATGGACAGAAGCCTTGAGTATATCAATTACCTGCTTACACCTGCGACAATCTGCCTTGCGGTGCCTCTTTACGAGCAGATGAAGACTCTGAAGAATAACATGCCCGCCATTTTTCTCGGCATCTTTTCCGGCGTCCTGTCCAGCCTTGTTTCCATTTTCCTCTTATGTATCCTTTTCGGCTTTGACCATGCGGCGTACGTGACACTTTTGCCGAAGTCCATTACCACGCCAATCGGAATGGGTATTTCTTCAGAATTGGGCGGTTATGTTTCCATCACGGTCGCCTCCATCATTTTTACGGGGATTATTGGAAACATAGCGGGCGAATATATCCTGAAAGCGCTCCGTATCACCAACCCGATTGCAAAAGGTCTTGCCATAGGTACGGCCGCCCACGGCATGGGTACGGCGCGGGCGATGGAAATGGGGCCGGTAGAAGGCGCCATGAGTTCTCTCTCCATCTGCGTCGCCGGTATCATGACCGTAGCAGGCGCGAGCCTTTTCTCCTACTTTTGGTAAAATTTCACAAAAAAAGCGTATCGCACTTTTATCCGCGGTACGCTTTTTGCTTTTCCCTGTTCTGAGAAATATCCCTGTCCGGCCTTTCTTAACAAGAACCGGATATCAAATGGACGCAGTCTTCATAGAGGCTGATATATTCCGAATCCTCTTCGCCTGACGTAAAGAATTCATTCATCGGTCCTCCCGCGGCATAGTACGCGGCGTAACTGTCCCGGGAACTGTCCGCATTCAGCCCGGAACGATCGAACGTTTTCCTGCTGCCTTTTTTAATCCGTATGCCGTCCACAATCCCTCCATAGAAATGTACACCGACACCTTCCTTTACATAGCTCCAGCTCTGGTATGGAAATCTCCCTTCCTGGCGATCCGGTTCTCCGTAGAGACGCCGCACCTCTCTCATCTCCATTCCCAGATATACACCATCCACAGACTCAAAATGCTTTCCGGTGAGACGACAGTATACCTGATTTCCATATACCAGTATTTTATAATTCGGACTCATCACATTCCAGCTGATCTGCTCCGTGACCGGCTGCCCTTCATGCAGAAGCACCGCTTTCACTGCCCCCCGCACTCCTCCGCCGGCCACATCATATATGCCGTCCAAAGTGTCTCCGTTCACGGCATGGGGAGTAATCTCCAGCGTCTTTTTTCCATGGATATCCGTCCATGTCCCGCAGATGTGACGAGAAAATTGAGCCTGTCCATAAACCCTTTCATCAGCAAAGGATACCACCGATATCCCAATGAGGAACAGCCCGATGCCTGCCGGCAGCCACTTCATACGCATCACGCATCTCCTTTTTCAGACATGACAAAGTTTACATCAGGCCTTACATAGTCCGCCCATTCCTCATCCACCACGATTTTAAATCCGGGAAGGCTCCACTCCTTCGCCTCAAGCTTCATCTCATCCATGCTGCCGTGCATTCCATCGGGCTTATTTTTCACAAGGCTGCCGTATATGGTTCGTATACTTTCCACATACAAAGAAATATCCGTATTCCCGACCGCCTTTTTATCTTCCACCGAAGCGACAATTTTCCCCTGCCCGTCCAGTCCGTACCATTGAGAAAGAATGATTTTCAGATACACGCCGCCCTTCTGATTCGCCAGCACCTCTCCCACTTGCACATGCTTCATTTTTTGTATTCTTTCATCATGAAGAAAAGTCGTTTTGACACCTCCATGATAATAGGTGACAATCGCCATATAAGAAGTATGCCCGCTGCACTGTCCGTTCATCAAAGCAAAACGGCCTTTAAATGCCCCTTTGTCAAAATCAGCAATCTTATACATCTGGTCCTCATAGGCGGTACTCATCTGGCACATATCCTGATGAATCACTTTCGCCTCTGCCCGAGGTCCCATACAGGTAAAGAATAAAAGCAGACCCATAGTCCATTTGAAAAATTTCATTTTCAGCGCATCCCTTTCCACAACTCAAGATCAATGTATGGCCGGCCGTCTCAGAATTCTCCCAAAAAGAGAGAGCCGTCGTCCCCGCTCATGCCGATACGGCGGTGGCCGCCATACATCCTGACACAGCCAATATCCGCAGCCATTTGGAAAACTTCATAAAATACTCCTTTCCGCCCAACGGCACACTTCATGTCATAAACATGAACCTTACCTGCATGAAAGAAAATGTATCACATGAATCGGTATTTTTTACCTGTCACATATCTTTTGCCGAATGTATCCCTTTCCTTTGATAATATCCCGGCAGATATCGTTACGGTATCCTTTCCGCCGATACCAGTATTTTTGTATGGGGGTAGTACGTTATCCGGTACATGACATCTTTCCCGCCAGAAATCTGTCCGCCGTCGTACATCGCAAAACTCTTCCGTCCCTCTTCCACGGCAGGTATCAGATCCTCTATCCGTATCATTTTCCCTCTGACCGTCAGCCCCTCCATCATGGACGCGAGAACCTCCCTGTCTCTTCGCGCAATATGGAAATGGATATATTCGTCTCCGCCGTCCATCATCAGATCAAACCGACCTGCCGCCCGGGCCGGCAGAAACCGGCTGTACAAACCGGCGCCTCTTGCCCAGGTCTTCTCATACATCACGTGGCTCAGCGCCATATCTTTGGTCACCGTTCCTGAAAAGACATCCTCCACGCCGCCAAAGCAGTCGGTAAATGACATCATACCGAACAGGACAAACATCCCTGCCGAAAGCGCATATTTCACATACTGCCGGATCCTCTGCGGACCGGCCAATACGACCCACATGAAAGACGTGACAGCCACAGTCAGTGACGGTCCCGCCAGCAGCCCTTTCCAGATCAGCCCCGGCACACCGACTGACGGCATATCAAAATACATATCCAAAGCCAGCACCACTGTGGAACTGATCAGCACCACCCACGCATAAGGCCGGTTTTTAAGCTGCGGATTCTTCTTCCGTTCCATATCCGCCATCGCCTTATCACGCGCAGCAGATTCCGCCAGCGGTTTCCTGTATATCCAAAGCAGAACTATCAATATAAAGATGACAAGGTGCAACAGAAGCATCCCCACAAACATTCCGCCCATCATAATTCTCCTTTTCAAACGGCCGCCGGTTTACAGCAGTTTTTTCAAAACCGATCACAGCCGTACGCGGGGGCATGCACATAAAAAATCGCCCCCTTTACTTTGTATTATAAAGGAAGCGGTTTTATAAATTCCAGTTTTTCCGTCTTATGATTCCACTGCGCTTTTCAGTTCCTCTACGAAAGTATCAAGCGGGCGATAACCGGACATGCGCTTTACAGGCTTGCCGTCTTTAAAAACCACCAGAGTCGGAATGGACATGATATCAAATTCAGCGGCCAGCTGCTGCTGCTCATCAACATCGACTTTTGCGAAATTGATTTTGTCGCCAAGCTGCTGTTCGGCGCTTTCCAGCACAGGCGCCATCATACGGCACGGCTGGCACCAGGTCGCCCAGAAGTCCACAAGGGCGTATCCTTTGTGATTGATTATTTCCTTTTCAAAGTCTGCTGCGGAATGAATTTCTTTGCTCATCATCATCTCTCCTTTTTAAATTCTATTACATCTATATCTTTCTATACACTCATTATAATATAGACACCTTTCGATGTAAAGACTCCAATAAACATTTCTTTGAAATCTTTATTTTTATCGGCTGTTTTTTGCCATATAGTATAATGAAAACATTACAAGACAGATTAAGGAGAATCTATGAAATCAGGATATTGGACACGGGAATTTATTGTGGGGCTTTTCCACCTGATTACCCCTTATTGGAACAGCGAAGAAAAGAAATCGGCACGGCTCTATCTTGCAGCTATCATTACCCTCACAATTGCCGCCGTATATATGACGCTGCTTTTAAACGAATGGTTCAATTCTTTTTACAGCGCTTTGCAGAATTATGACAGCGACGCGGTCTACCGCGGACTGCTCCGTTTCACGGGACTTGCCTTCGCCCATATCGCCTTTGCGGTCTACAGCTACTACCTGCAGCAGCGCCTGGCTCTCCGCTGGCGGAAATGGATGACAAAAAACTATCTTGCCAAATGGACCGGACAGCAGATGTACTACCGTCTTGAAATGTTTTCCCAAGGCACGGCAGACAATCCCGACCAGCGTATTTCCGAAGACATCAATCTTTTTACGGCACGCACGCTTTCCTTCATGAGCGGACTACTCCGCTCGGCAACGACCATCGTGTGCTTTATCTTTGTTCTCTGGAATTTATCGGAAGTCCTATCGTTTTCTGCCGCAGGACAGGAAATTCATATTTACGGCTACCTTGTCTGGACGGCGCTCGCCTACTCCGTTCTCGGCACATGGATCACCCATAAAGTCGGCCACCGCCTCGTTTCCCTCAATTACCTCCAGCAAAAACTGGAAGCCGACTTCCGTTTCTCCATGGTCCGTCTCCGTGAAATGGCGGAAAGCGTGGCATTTTATAACGGCGCGGCAAAAGAAGAATCCTTCCTGTCAAACCGTTTCATGACCCTCCTCAGAAATACCCTTTTCATCATCAAAAAGCAAAAACAGCTTTCCTGGCTGACAAACAGCTACGCCCAGATTGCCATTATATTTCCCTTTGTCGTCGCTGTGCCGAGATATCTATCTCAAAATATTTCCTTAGGCGGCCTGATGCAGATTGCCAACTGCTTCGGCAAAGTCCAGGACGCCATGTCCTACTTCGTCGATGTATATGCGTCTCTGGCGGAATGGCAGTCCTGCGCGGAACGTCTGCTGTCCTTTGACAAGCACATAGCGGCCATCGAAAAAGAGACAGAAGAAAAATCAGGAAGCCTTGTCCGCGAAGAGACTCATGACAGGCTCCGCCTCGCGGATGTCACCATTTCCGTACCCGCCATGGATGAAAACAAAAGGACACGGGAAATCATTTCATCTGCGAGCTGTACAATCAAATCGGGAGAACATGTCATCCTGAAAGGCCCTTCGGGAAGCGGGAAATCCACCCTTCTCCGTACGCTGGCGGGCTTCTGGCCCTACGTCAAAGGACATATCTCCATGCCCGCCCCCTCTGAAATGATGTTCATTCCCCAAAAACCTTACATTCCCATGGGCACCTCTGCCGAAGCCGCATCGTACCCTCTGGAAACGGCGGATGAGGAAATACTTTCCCCGCTCCTTGTGGAATGCGGCCTCTCCCATTTAATGGAAAAGACGGATACCGAAGCGGACTGGAGCCACATCCTCTCTTTAGGGGAACAGCAGAAACTGGCCTTCGTCCGCGTGTTCCTCAGAAAACCGAAATGGGTCTTCCTTGACGAAGCCACCAGTGCCATGGATGAAGAAACAGAAGAAAAGATGTACCGTCTTCTGACGGCGCTCCCCGGCACAACAGTCATCAGCATCGGCCACCGTTCCACCCTGGATAAATGGCACGACAGGGTTCTCCGCATTGAAAACGGAAAGCTCATCGGATAACAAACAACACCGCGTCTTTTCCGTTCCACCGCATAGGCGCCGTCAATAAGACAAAAGAAAACAGTCCGTCTCTGTCAGTCCCGGCTTCCCGGACACAGATACAGACTGTTTTTTTATAATGGATAAGAGATGGCGACGGGCGTGCTCATAGGATGGAATGTCCTGTCTCACGCTTTAATTCCCATCCCCACGCGGTCAGCTTCTATCACTTTTCTAAAATCATCCGTACTGTATGCTTTCCCTTTATAAGTAAAAGTTCTTGCAAAAGGATCCACCGATACATGGTAATATACATGTCCTTCCGGATATATGCGGAAGTCTATTTCCAGCTGATCCCCCGCTTCTTCCACATGCTCCAGGTTATAAGAATGGCACAAAGGTATGATCTCTTCTCCCGTCACCGCATCGGATAGGCCGAACCCGTTGATCCAAAGTGCCATCCGGAACTCCATCGGATCTATAATCAGCTTGACCTGTCCCTCCAGCAGCAGTCTTTCCTTTCTGTATTCTCCCATCATATCCTTCTTAAGATTTCTTCGATTTCATGAACTCACTGATCTGTGCCCTGGCTACCTTTTGGTAAATAAAAGCCCCTTCCGGATCACATTGATTCAGGTCTGAATAGGATGTCGTTTTTTTCAGATCCAGCGGTTCCACTTCCACCACATCTGTCGCTTCCAGCAGTCCCGCTCCATTCTCCGCCGCATCCCGGAGCGCTTTCAGAAGTACGGCCCCGTTCTCCATGAAATAATCATCGACCGCTTCCCGTACTTCCTTATTTCTTTCATAATCGGAAAGAAGTTCTTTCACCTGTTCTGCGGACAGATAAACGCCGGCAGAATAATTTTCGACGATTCCCTGCTGTGCAGGGGGGAAGATACCTTCAGGAAGAATATCCTTCCATGGCGTGATATACCTTTCCATCAGCGGGTACTCCTCCGCCATGAAAGAAAGGGCAGTCCCCCGCACATAATAATGCTTGCGGAAAAACCCCTGCACCACCGCCATATAAAACCCGTGGGTGGTTTCAAATCGTTCTGAAGGCGGCGTCCCGGCGGCATACTTCATCAGATCCCTGTATTTATTTATGTAAAACGGATCCATCCCCGCGTCTTCCGCCACCGCCTCCAGCCGGGACGTATCCCCTTTCGCCAGGCTGTCCATCAGGGAAAAATACCATGCATCCATCTGCTCTTCGCTGATCGGATGGAAAGTGATGTCATACCCCATATCCATTCTCCTTTATGTTTTGAATCCTTTTACATCATGATGAATCGGTACAGTAAAACATGAAACGCCATGTCATAACAAACCTTACAAACTATACTTCATCATCCCTTAGCTCTCTGAAATCCCAAAGATGATATCCAAAATAACATTTGCCTGATTGGCCTATAAAAATTCCATGTTCCGGCATATTAGCCAGTTCCCCCAGGTAAACTAAAGGAAGATCATCGGAGAACGGATAATCAACCGTTATTCCTTCTTTGAGCGTGACCAATGTTTTTTCTTTCAGCTTACTCATGAATTGCCTCTCCTCACATCACCCGTCCACGCTGAAATGACTTAACTGTCTAAACTCGTCATCCATGTATTCCAGCGTAAAGATATGCTCGTAATCAAACGTATGCTCCAGATAATTAATTTCTCCCATCGTAAGGTCGATGACAGGTTTCCCCAGTTTCCTCTTTATCTCTCTGGGATCCGTAACTCCATACATTTCTTTCAAATCGGGGGCAATATGCCGGACGATGTCATCAAGCCTTTCGTAATAATTTGCTACTAGTTTCTTCACCGTATCAGAAAAGTCTTTCTCCGGTTCCTCATCCCAGGCAAAGATAATCCCTTCATACTCATAAACAAACTGTCCCAGGTTTTCATCAAACCGCATACGCTCTCCCCCTTATCCGACATGGAATCAATCCGTTTTACTCCATACATAAGTTTACAGCAAGCCGTCTGCCATCTATAAAAGTCACGGGCGTTTTCAATTTCACGGAGGAAGTCGATCCGCAAAGCGGCAAAAGGGTTGAAAACCGGCCGCAATAAATGAAACAGCAGATGGTTTGAAATGATAAGCAAATAACCATTACCCGGTATGCTTATTAAAAGTCAAGGTAACCCTTCTCACTCCTTTGTCGTATTTGTTCATTGTAAATAAAATTTTAATGTTTTTATATGGCACGCCTTCTGCATTTTCCTCCTCTGTTTCCGGCGGAGAAATCCCCAGCATTTCATAGGGATCTTTCCATTCCCTCCGTTCATCAAAAGCAAGATCCATCCATACCGGATCGACATATATTTCTTTCGCATCATCTATGACTGCTTTTACAATCGTTGCCTCAGGCAAAGAACAGGGCGAATCCGATATGTTTTCAGCCTGTAATGTTATCGTTGTAAATTCATACCGGCTCTCACTTCTGAAAATATAGGGTCTGCTTATTTCTCCGGGCTGTAAGATGATCTTGTTCAATTCTTCAGGCGTGCCGTTCTTTAATATAAGGTTTTTGTGAAAGCAGTCACCAAAAGTATCGCTGCCCAAAATAAATGATTTTCCTATATCTGCATGAAATGTAAAACCGTCCGGATTATCCGCATGCGTTTTTAACTTCGGCGCTAATTCCTGACAAATTTCTTCGTATGACACAATGCTGAGACCGTCTTTTTTTGCTTTGGATATGTGTTGAAATATCAGGGTATCGTCATCATCTGCACCTTTCAAACGGATACCGGTAATATCCATTCGTATATTCAATAACCCTTCATCAATAAGAACCGGATATTTTTCGGAAACAAAGGCAATAAATCCCATCGCCCTGTCATAAGGCACTTTCAATTCTTCAAGGGATTTAACTTTTGTATGATATACAAAATCAATGGAATCATCAAAAACAAGATCATCATCACCAAGTGCATGCGTTTTTTTGTATTCTTCAACTGCATGCTCACTGAAAACTTCGTCAAAATTTGTCGTTATAGAAGGTGATGTCATGGAAAGAGGATCCCGAGATACCGTATAGTAAACAGTAAGATCCGGATATTGGTTCAATGTCACAAACCAGCGATAATAACTCTCATCCTGCTTAATTGTATATGTATCCTTTCCAAATCTGTTATCCAAATACCGGATGATCCTTTCTTGATCTTCTTTTATATGACCACAGCCGCCGGATAAAACGGTACTGAACAGCAGGAATAAAATGACTATCGGTTTTAAAAATTTCATCTGCCCCACCTTTTGTGTTACATACGCAGATATTCTCTACGCACAGAATCCCCTGATCCTTCTATAAAACAGCCGGGAGAATAGCTCCCGAAATCATTATGACGGCGCCGAATATAATCCCCAATACACACAGGGATAAAACCATACCGGATGTATGACGGTACACCTGAATAGAAAACAAACTGTAATCTACGGGCCGCTTAGTTACGGCATTCACAAGAAACGCGCATGCTTTGTCTCTGATACGCACTTCATCATTCAAGGAAACCGTATATGTGCCGGCTTCCGCCTGAAAGGAATACAATTTCAGCCTGGACTTGCTGAGCCCGGTCACAGCGGTACGCAAAAGAGGAGCACACAGGGGAACGGATTGTCCCGTATCCCGGTTGAGAAGGGTCAGTCCAAATTCTCCGAGTGGCGCTTTTTTAAACTTTTCCCCGCTGAGCCATAAGCCATATTTCCCCCTTGCAGCAAGCGTAAATGTACCGGTTCCCCTGCTATAAGGCATTTCATAAATCATTTCAGACTTAGCAAAACGAATAACATATTTGATGCTTATAATCAACAGGAACAGTCCTGCCGGTATTAATAAACAAAGTAAGTATTTCATGTTCCTCTCTCAAATAAAACTGTATAAAAGCACAAAATTGTCCGCCTGCCGCACCATTTTTTTACAGTCAGCCGCAAGTATCTGTACAGCAATAAATCTGAGTAACCGGCTTTAAGCACGGCGGATAAGCCATAGTGAGTATTACAGCAAGCCATCCACAATCTCAATGGTATACTTCATTTCCGATCGCCTGCGGATACGGCTGTTTATGAGTTCCTTTGCCAAGCCGCAGGCCTCCGCTTCATTCTTACCGCTAAAATAATAAGTACTGTTATCATCCATATCCGCTTCACTGTCCGTTGCTTCCAGCTGCAGACCTACCAATCCTATAACTGAATCCATTTCAGGCCATGAACATCCTGCAACCTTAAAGAATGTCCGTCATGGCCGTTTTTTAATTCTATCCCCTTTTCTTCTACAGATATATGGGAATACCAGTGTTCCAAGCCGGCATATTTCCCCCTATGAATGTCAATCATGACACTGGTTATCGGCCTCCATGTATTGCTATTAACTGTTTCTGCCAGTAAATAATAGGCATCTAAAAACAGCAGGCCCCTTCCATACACCCAAAAGGGAAGAGCGACATCCAGCAGCGGAAGTCTTGCCGAATAAATTCCATCTCCCCGGAGCGATACAATCGTCCGGTTCAATTCTATTTCGCTTCCGTAATAAGCAATAAGCGCATTTTGATCGCAAATATATAATGGAACACCTTCTTCGGCTACGTAAAATTTTTCCGTGTCCTCTTCCCTTTCTTCTGTTTTATTTTCAATTTTATTGACCGGTTTATCATGCATATCAATCCATCTCATCAATCTTTCGGTTACTCTCTCATATCAAATCGAGGTCAATCATGCCGATCCGCATATCTGCCACAAATCATATCCTTGTCCCCTTTTCTTCAAGCTTCCCTCTCCGGTCACCCGGCGATTTCCGCATCCTCTATGTTTCCGTTTTTATCCATACGCACAATGATGCAGTGTCCCCAGAAAATATCCCCGTCATCATAATACGCTTCTATTGATCCGTCGTTACGGAAAGCCAATTCGGACAAGGTGATCCGATCTGCAAATTGCTCTGCCGTGATTGGTTCCTCATCAGCATCGCCCAGCCAGTCGTTCGCTGTGTCCAGCATATGACCGGCAGCATAGGCGCGAAGCTGCCGATCCAGTTCGGGCATATTCATTTCGTGCTTCTTATATGTGGCTAACGCAACTTCACAGGTCTCGTCAGAACCTTCATCCGCATCTAAGGTAAAACCACAGTCCGGTGTCTTCATTTCGTACCATTTATACTGCCGGTTTAACAGAAAGTCTCCCCGCTGTGTGTGAATGTATTTAGGCTGCTGTAAATAGGCTGCCAGGGCTTCCAGCTCCTTCTGTCCGGCATCCCATTCCAGAACTTTCAGTACCAGGTACCGATTGTTCCATGACGCCACCCTATTCTCATCTAATATTTTGATTTTTGCTTTTCTGACTAAGAGCCTGTAAATCCCATACTGCTTGAAGTCATAGCCCCAGCCCGCTTCACGATCTGACGAAATAAGCCAGGTAAGAATCCCCTCACGCCGATCCAGCACCCCTGTTTTGCAGTCTACGGTAGCCTCCGTATAGACAAGAGGCCTGAGATAATCCTTCGAGTAAGCTGCGGCACCATTGGGCGCCTCTCGAAGCAGTGCATAGATTTCAATTTCTTCCTGCTCAAACTCCTCTTCAAATTCTTTTACACGTACAATACCCATAATGCCTCCTAATTTTTTAACAACCTGTTTTTATATAAGGATACCATATATTTTCTTCACAGAGTTTATAACCGGATTCTTATTTATATCCCTTGATTTCTTCTTCTGTCATGTTCAAAAGCCCGGTTACCCACATTCCTATGATATCGGAAAGAACGGGGTCACACCTGTATTCCTTTTCTCCATCCGGGTATGTACAGGAAAAAGCAGGTTCCCTTACAGCGGCTTCATAAAACTTCATAGCCAAACCGGCTAATTGATCGGGATTAAAAGAAAGAGATAATTTTTCAGCTATGGCACTGCGAATATTGTCCCAGTCCCGATTCCGCTCTTTATAATCGTCTCTTACCTTTGACACATATGCCGCGCAAAAGGTATGAAGCAAGGTTTGATTTTCATACAGATATTTACAATCAAAGTCAGAAATACATCCGGCAGGGAGCAGGAACGTCAATAATTCGTCCATGTTTTCCGCTACTCTCCCGACACTGCCTTCACTGCTGATGAAACCGATACTGCCGTCTTCAAGAAAAACATATTCTCCTCCGCTGCCGTCACAGGCAAAAGCCCTGCACAGCATGGAGTAGGTTTCCTGATTTTCCGAAAACTGCACGTCCTGAAGCTGTTCATAAAAATAAATATCACATTCATGCATCAGCATGGTATTCAATTCTTTATTTTTTCCTATACTATTACAAAAGAAGCTGTCCATATATCCCTCTCTCCATACGCCTTACAGCGGACGGTATTACTCAAAATATAAATAAGGATGCGCCTGTATCAGCGCATGCCAATCCCTGTCGTATTCTATAACACTTTTGCAGGTATTCGCACTATGTTCATATGCCATCGAAATCAGACTCCGCGTATCTGCTTTTCTCCAGACAAGAATGCCATCCTCAACATCCTTTATATTGGTACCGTATGTTCCCCTGTAACAGGTCCATTCGCTAAAGGGAAGTATCTGATTCATTAGCGCCACAAATTCATACAGGTTGTCGGGCAGACGGAAAGTTGCCGGATGGGGAGCATTTACATCATCGGCGCCGCAAACGCTTTTCTGCCCATATATACCTTTATCTGCTCATTTTTCATCATTCTTTCTCCATATATTATAATAAATCATTTTTCTTACTTCCGATCAATTCTGCTCACATGGATCTTAACCGCATCATATATTCACCAATCATTTCATTTAGCTTTGCTTTATTTTTTTCTAAATCAGGATAAAAGCCTGTCACCCCATATCCAATCATCCCGTAGAGCGCGATAAAACAATACTTCTTCTCTAATCTTTTATCTCCGGCATCTGCCGCCTGTTTAATTTCTTCTGTCTTACAGACAGATGCAAAGCTTTCTCTCTTCATGATTTTCTGAACAAACGCCCAGGCTTCTTTCTCGTTCTCATCACTGCGTTTAGGTGTTGACCACACCTTTCTCATCCGTGTGATGCGAAAGTCTTTATCCTCTTTCCTTCCCTCTTCATCATAAATATATGCTTCCAATCCCCAGATCCAAAGGATAAAATCCCATACATTATAGTTAATCTTCTTGGGAATACCCGTATGCGTACACTCGCAGACATGAAGCGCATTTTTCTTATCGCCTGAAACATAGAGCCGGTATGCCAGTTCGCATAATGCCGTGACATCCGTATTGCATGTCAGTGAACACTTTTTGTTTAATCTTCTGCAGAGCCCAATAATTTTCTTTTCATTATGGTTCATCATAATATTTTCAAAACAGCCCATATTTCACCTCTATAGACAGTTAATAGAAATAACAGCAGGGAGACCCAACCATTTCGCAATCACATCATACAGAATCCAGGGCAGGAAAAGAAACAAAGGTGTCGCCAGGAAATACACGGCTTCAACTGCCGTTATGGCTGCATCCAGAAGCACTCCGCCCAGATAGGCTGTATCCCAACTTTTTACGGCTTGATAGAGCACCAGGATATCTCCCCTGCTGTAAGACGAAGAGATGAGTTTTTCCCGGACTTTCCAACCGTAATGGTACACAATAATCTCCCACACGAGGAGTACTTCCAACGCAGGCAGGCAAAAGAGAAACAGTACCATCCAGAAAGAGCCTCCCCAAACGGCTCGGAAACATCAGGTGTCTGATTATCCTCAGCCTTTCCCTTCTGTTCATGCGCAACGGCGCGATGGCCTTCCGTAACTGTTTTCCTTGTATCAGGATTATTATTTCTTGACCATTCATCAATTATTGGAAGTGCTTTCCTTAATCCATAGCAATTATTCTCCAGCGGACTTTTATCGTTCAATCATTCTTCTTTGTTGTCTTTGGAATTGTTCCATCTGTTGCATAAAAAATTCCGATTCTTTTCTATCCGCAATGAGATTTACACTCATTAACTTATTTAGTTTCTTCTCATGAAACCCATAAAAAACAGGATTCCGAACTTTGATGGTCAGCTTTAGACAATTAAACGGACGCTTTTTAAATTTTATTTGTTCTATATCTTCGAGTTTAAATTTAAAATGCAATACACTCCGCCCTCTGCTTCCATAAGTATAATATTTAACGATATTATTTTCGTAAATTTCTAATTTCACTCCATTTATGAAGAGATAATATCCCATAAACCATATAAGGAGCGGAGCGCCAACCAGTACTATTGCCATAATAATTTTATCTGAAAAATCAGTATTATAACTCATAAGATGATTCAGTATCCACAGAACAATAAAAGATAAAGATACCATGGATGAAAAGCCTATCCTATTAAATGTAGACTTATGAGGATATGTCAAGATAAGTTTTGGTTCATCCTGTAAATGATCTACTCCCATAATTTACCCTTTCTCACTTATTATCTCATCTTATTTATTATTTAAATCTCAATTTATCCATCACTAAAAACGGGATTTGTAAGGCTCTTTTTTCCTCTTTGAAGCCGTTTTCCATCAAAGAAATTTTTTCTATTGCTGCTTTCGTATCGTATAGCATAAAGAACGAGTCTAATGCCCCGAACACACAGATGGTCATTATAACGTATAGTATGCTGTCCCAACACCAAGCTGCACGGACTGAGTTTGATTTCATCATTTGCGTCAAAAATCTTACCATGGCGTTTCTTCACATGCTCAAAGATTTTTCCGGTTCTGTTATAGACAGTAAGCTGACCGTCAGGATTGGAACGCGCATCAGAAGCAGTATAAAACTTCAAGGGACTATGAATATTACATTCGTCCTCTTATATCCTTTACAAAGAAACAGAAATAACGGCAGGCAATCCAAACCATTTCGCAATCACACCATATAGAACCCAGGGCAGGAAAAGAAACAAAGGTGCCGCAAGGAAACACACGGCTTCAACCGCCGTTATGGCTACATCCAGAAAGAGCCTCCCCAAACGGCAATGCGGTTTATGATTATATATTGAAGTATATATATCTTAATTAACATAACCAGGAAGAACAGGGGAATCAGCAAAAAAATCAAGGGAATTTGAAAGAGTCGTTTAATGTCCATCATCTACACACCGCCCTTATGTCATCACAAGTTTTCAGAAGCATATCTCACGGTTCTTTTATCAAATCCTGTACTTCCATGCATCCGCACAAGTGCAGCTCAGGAACACCAATTCCGTTCCTTAAAGCATTGGACCCCATGCTGCCGAAGCTCCTTCATCAGTAAATCCGTGGATAAATCAATGATGTGTTCATTGGTAATCCAAACTATATGTCCATAGTACACACTGCCATCAAAAGAAATCCACCGGCACCGATGACCATTCATTTTAATCACCCGTAATTCACCCACATAACCGCCCCCTCTTACAGGAAATTTTACAAATTGTACTTCTAAAATTTCATTTAGCTTATATGTATGAGCAAACAGTCCGTATCCTATGGTCAGGCTGTCTCCTTTGAAGCGGAGAACTTTATACCGTTCCCGCGCAGGAAGAGAGGAGATTTTCATTAAATTATACGTCGCGGCTCCTATACAGACAGCCGCTATCAGCATAAAAGCCAATAATACCGTTTCCATCATTTCATACCCCGCTGATAAACATCTTCTGCTGTCTCTTCAGCCCGTTTTGCCACTTTTTTCTGCCTGCCGTTATTTCCTATAGACAGAAGAAATACCATGTCTTTTTAACTCCTCCCGTAAATACGCTATGGTCCGCTCGATATCTTCTCCGGAATCGAGGATCGGGCCGAATTCTCCGGTGAGGGATCCGCTGTCAAACTGGAACGGTCCACTTCTTGTCCCGTCTTTCATGATAATCAACATCTTTCCTGCATGAGCCCATGGAATGCGCCAGCTGTGCATGCAGGAAAAAATGATCGTTGCTATCTTATCCTTTTCATACCTGACAGAAAATAACGCACGGACAACCAGCTGATTTCCTTCTATGGTAAAGATTCCGGTGTGCAAATGAAATTTCTTCACTAAGAAATCCAGCATCCATTTAAAAATATATAGAAAACCAAAAATGAAAATCAAGCGTTCAAACAATTCATCCATATAATGCCTCAAATCACAAGATAATTTACTTCTGTAAACAAGGCCTCGGAAATATCCGGCCGTTCCCTGAATCAAAAACAGATACCAAGGGAATCCTTTACGCAGAAGGCTAACCTTTCATACCCATGCGGATTGTCTCCGTCAGCCTGGCATACCCCGGCGCGCCTTTGTATTTCCGGACAGATGCCAGCAGCCTGCCGTCCGCATTTTCCTGCAGCCATAATTCGATACCGTCATATACATCATAATTGAACGTATTTTCATATGTTTCATCAAAATACAAATCAATCATTTTTTCCAGAGCGGCAGGGAGATCGCTTTGCGCCAGCGCTTCATACTCTTTCATTAATCTTTCCATTTCATCATACGCATCCGCCATGCTTTCTCCTCCTTCGGCCGCCGTCCGGACACACAAAAAAAGAAACGAATCTTCATTTCTTGGGCCGGTCCCGCAAAACGGCTCCAGGCAAAAAAGAGAGCCGCGCCTTGCAGACTCTCTTTATATGTCATCGTCTTATTCATTCTTGCATAAGCATCTTCAGATCGTACCCATAACCGGCAGTGCGGTCACAGGCAGTCTTCTGCCAATCCTCGTGAGCCGTGCCGTCCTTATGGAGGAAGTACCCGGAATCCAGGTAACGGATGATAACAAATTCCGAAGTTTTCTGTTCAAAACCGTCACCCCGTGAGAAATCAATTCCATGCCCTGTATTTCTGGTCATGACGGCTTCCAGCAAAGGAACGGTCAAAGCGTTCAGGGTAACGGTCATCTTCGGCATGTCAAAGAAAAATCTTCCTTTATCCGTAGTATAGATGCCCAGATTGCTGATCGTACCGTTTGTAACGCATTTGACACGGCGGATATCACGGATGGGGATTTCCTTTTTCCCGTTTGTAATCACCCCTCCGGACAGGCGGGTTTCCCTCTTTTTAAAGTAAGAATAATCCAGCGGCAAGTCCAGTGTGTCCAGATTGTCCGGAAAATCATCAGTCAGCTTATGACGGGCAAAAGCGGTAATAATGGCTTTGGTCTCCCGTATATTATGGCCGTCAGAGGTATTGTACCGATCCGTATCCAGCTCAGCCATATTTTCCCAGTTCCGGCCGCGGAAAATAAGGGTATAACTGCTGTTCGAATTCAGGTAACGTGAAAGCATAATCCCGTTTACGTCTTCAAAGTCCACATCTTTTAAAACTTCCCCATTGCTGTCTTTATACAGCAGACCGTTTCTGCTGACCGTCAGTACATGTCCGTCTTTTTCTTCCAGAATGACGGGCTGCGTATCAAATACAGATATCATGTTTTTCCTCCTGTGCACCTATAACGTTTTCAAAATGATTTCTATGACAAGCCCATGATTTTTATTCAGCGGGATCACTCCCCTCTGGTTTTCGATTATAGCATATAACATAACGGCAGCGGTATAAATCAGATCGGCCCGTTATCACTTATTTCAAGCTTTCTGCCCGCCGGTTCATAGCGGAGTATATAGCGCCTGCCGCCGGTAAATCGGACCGTCTGTTCCTGCTGCTTTCCCTTACTTGGAAAAGACGGTATATTCGACAGCTGGTGCCGCAAGGTATATCCCGCCATTTCCAGCCTGTGCTCCCCGGGAAGAATATATACGCTCTTTCCGACCACAACAGCCGCTTTCGATTTTTGAATCGGCACGCCGTCTATGGAAAGGATCACGGCGCCGACGGCTTTCAGGAAACCGCCGCGTCTTTTCATCCGGATAAGGGCATGAAACGGATTCCTTTTCCGCCACCGCCATGCCAGCACAATACTTCTCATGTACACAAGGATGATACCCAATATAGGCATGCCGGGTGCCAGTAAAAATGCTTTTTCCCGAAACCGGGTCAGCACAAAATCCAATCCCAAAAAGAGCAGGGTTATCAAGGTGAAAATGATGCCTCCTATTTTCAGCGCCTGCTTCCAGAAACTCTCTTCATAAGCAGAGCGGAGCTCCATGATCACCACACTCATATACACAAAGAGTATGGTCCCCGTTGCTATGATCAGGAACGGCAGAGATATGGAATTACTCATGACCTTTATTCTCCTTGGATGTTTTAAAATTGGAGAAGCTTTTCTCCTTCTTTGCCAAAAGCATTTTATACCTTTCTCTTAAATCAGAAGAATATACTTTCGGTAGGTCAGATTCTTTCACTGCCTGCCATAGGACAGCCGCCGCCCGCAGCGGATAACGAAATCCCATGTTCCTTTTATCCCGGAAGAAATCTTTTACAAATCGGTTCCACTCACAAACCGATGCGTCATATTTTGCATAGCCCGATTTCCCCCAGTATACATCCAGCATGTCCTGCATGGTAAACGATCTGTCTTCTTCCACTTTTACTTTCCGCCATGCCGCCGCCATATCCGCCGTGAATTTAAAAGGCCTGGTTCCTGTCTGTTTCGCAAAATACTCCCTGAAAAAAGCGTTAAAGGAAAAACCGCAGTCCAAAAGTGGCGTATGCAATTCTATATCAGATACTTTTTTAGAAAGGCGCGGTACATCTTTCCTTTCCGCCAATTTCCCGCAAAAGTACTCTTCTATATGATGATTCAGTACCTGTTTGGTTCCCCTGTATTCGATTCCGAGCCTTCTGCATATACCGGACAGTTCTTTACGGTACCAGTAATATTTTTTGAACTCTTCATAAGAGGCCAATGTCTCAAAATCAGGCCGTTTTTCCATTGAATCCTCCTGAAAATAACGCTGACAGACAGAATGCACCTATCCGAATGCCTGTCATTTCCCTCACTGCCTGTCTCTCTTTACTATATGATTATCTTTGATTATACTGCCCACCACGTCTGTTATATTTTCCGCCGCATAAGTCACACTGTCCGGATCATGCACGTAGCAGAGAATCTGCTCCTCCGTTTCAGATATACTGCCGGTCCGATAGATCACTCCAGAAAAATATGCCACCAACTCAGTATGTCACTCAATGGAACCCCACCGACAAAATACGCCATGAAGCCCCATATCACCCACCCCGCTCCATACAGCAGCACCTTGTAAAGATAGGGCGCCGCCAAAAGAAATATAATAATTACCCCTGCTATGATGACAATCTGTTTCATTTTATTTTCTGTATTCATTCCCCATTCTCCCTTCACGAGCCGGATCTATCATATCTTCTGCCGATTCTCCCGCAAAATGACTTTCCGCTTCTAAAAGGCGATATACCAGTTCCCCTGCATCATATAGATCTTTTTCTTTCAGGCTTTCACGATTGGTATGGAAATCTGTCATTCCCACACCGACCAGGACGGAAGGAAATCCTTTCACACAGAAAAAGTTCGCATCGCTTCCTCCTCCGCAGGGCGCTGTTTTTACAGCAAATCCCGCTTCTTTGCAGGCCATGCGGAATAAATTCATAAGCGGCGCGGTTTCTTCGACACGGAACGCGTCGTATTCTTTTACTTTTTCTATTTCCAGTGTGCCGGAAGGAAATGTCCCGGCGGCATTTTCAAAAGCGGCCACAATTTCACCAACCAGCTTTTCCAGTTTTCCTTCGTCACGGCTCCGTGCTTCCGCTTCTACTACACAAAGTTCGGGAATTATATTCGTCGCGCGCCCGCCGGTAATCGTTCCGATATTGCAGGTTGTCTCTTCATCAATCCGTCCCGATGGGCACGAAGCAATCGCTTTTGCCGCTATGGCGATGGCATTCAATCCCTTTTCCGGTTCCATGCCGGCATGGGCCGCTTTTCCGTGAAATGTGAATTTCATCGCGTAATGCGACGGCCCTGCGGTGAAAACATGCCCTGCTTCTCCGTCCGCGTCAAACGTATAGCCGAAATCAATATCCTGCAGATATTTTTCTTCTATATTCTTTGAACCGACAAGTCCGATTTCCTCCTGTACCGTAAAGATGGCGGTAACCTTCCCGTGGGGAATGAAATTTTCCTTCATCAGCGCAAGTCCTTCCAAAATAGCCGCCACGCCCGCTTTGTCATCACTCCCGAGAATGGTTTCGCCGCGGGAACGGTACACACCGTCCTCAAGAACAGGATCAATCCCCCGGCAGCATTCCACACAGTCCATGTGTGCCGTGAGCGCCACTGACGGAAGTCCTTCTGCATTTGCAGGAAAAACGGCAATCAGGTTGCCGCTGTCCCCCCCTTCTACGGAACCGTTATTGTCCTCAATGATTTCCGAGGCCCCCAGTGCTTTCAATTTCTTTTTTAAAAGATCGCACACGTCCCGTTCCCCTTTGCTGGGCGCATAAATGCGTACCAATTCTTCAAACGTTTCTCTCATTCTTTTTTCGTTGACCATGCTAACCTCCTGTGATATATACCTGTGTCTGTTATAAAATTTATCCGTTACGAAAGAGCTCTTACTCTTCTTCGGGCGCTTCCTTGTTTTCTTTCTTTTCCATCTCTTTCCTTTTTTCTTCCTCCAGCCAGAAGCCTTTCCGCAAAGCATGCTCCCCGAATTTTTCCTGTATGGCGTCCATCACTGCTGCCGCTTTGACCTGCTTTTCCCTCACAGTCGAAAAAAGATCCACCGTTTCCAGCGGCGGCGCCAGGTTGGATGCTGTCACTCCGATCAGGCGCACCCCCTCATTCATGTAAATCCGTTTTTTGAGTTCCAGCGCGGCGGCATATATTTCCTCCTGCAAATCTGTCCCCTCTTCCAGAGAAAGGGAACGCGTCACTGTACGAAATGAAGCAAACCGTATCTTAAGGGAAATCGTCCGTCCCGCCAGCTTGTGCCTGCGGAGCCGCTTTGCCACCACATCGCTGTGTATGGCAATCTGCCGGTCAATATCTGCAGGTTCCGTCAAATCCTTTTCGTAAGTCGATTCATCACCGATGGACTTAATCCGCCGTGACGCATCTACGGCACGGTCATCCACGCCGAAAGACAGCCTTTGTATGAGAGATGCCTGATTTCCCAAAACGGAAGCCAGTTTCGCGAAGGGCGCTTTTTGTATATCTCCGATTGTCAAAAACCCCGCATTCCGCAATTTCCTTTCCGTCACATGTCCTACACCCCAAAGGCGGCGTACGGGAAGGGGCGCAAGGATTTCCCTTTCTTTCCCATAAGGGATAATACGGAGACCGTCAGGCTTATCCAGATCGCTTGCCAGCTTTGCCAGGAATTTATTTGGTGCGATGCCTGCCGATGCCACAAGCTCCGTTTTTTCTTTTATTTCCGCTTTGATGGCACGGCCTACCGCCCCCAGAGTTTCATACTTCCCGCAAAGACCTGAAATATCCATGAATGCTTCATCTAAAGAAAGCGGCTCGATTTCCACCGCATAATGCAGCATGATCTCATGGATTTCAGCTGAAACGGCTTTGTACACCTCAAAGCGGGGCGCTGTAAAAATGGCGTCAGGGCAAAGCTCTCTCGCCTTCACCGCGGGCATGGCGGAATGGACGCCGAACACGCGGGCCTCATAGGATGCAGTCGCCACCACGCCGCGGCGGGAACTGCCGCCCACAATGACCGGTTTCCCCCGCCATTCCGGATGATCCCGCTGTTCTACAGACGCATAAAAAGCATCCATATCCACGTGCATGATCCACCGCCTCATTCCCTCGCCTCCTCCGGTCTGCAAATATTTCCGTATTTCATCTTATGAAGAAATACGCCTGCTGTCAAACTGCTATCTTTACGGAAATGTCTGCATCGGTTAGTATAAATAGGAAGATTTAAATATATAAGTTAATCGATTGTCGAGGAGGTATTATGAAAGCACTCGTACTTTGGTCATCTCGCACAGGAAATACGAAAGCCGTGGGAGAAGCGATTTATGAAGCTCTTCCCTGTGAAAAGGAAATTTTTGAATCCGGCCGTCAGCCGAAAGATCTTTCCGGTTATGATTTGATTTACGTAGGCTTCTGGGGTTATCGCCAGGGCGCCGACATGCCATCAAGAAATGTCCTCTCTTCCCTCCACGGAAAGAAAGTAGCCCTCTACGGCACGGCAGGCACCTATCCCGACTCTCCTGCAGCAATGAGCTACCTGAAAAGTTCAGCGGAGCTGTTGGCAAAAGATAATATATTTTTAGGCGGCTTTATGTCACAGGGCCGCGTTCACTCCTTCCACATCGGAAAACGGAATGAGCATGCGGAAAAAGTCCACCCCATGACACCGGAACGCCTGGCACGGTTACAGGAAGCGGAAAAACACCCGAATGAAACGGATTTTAAAAACGCCGCTGAGTGGGCATTAAAAATACTGGAAAAAGCGAAGCCATAAGAGCTGTACGACGGGGTGACCCTTTTCTGAAAATATATTTTTTAACAAATTGTTTTTCTTCCTTTTATAATGAAATAATTTTATGCATATTTAACCGGCCATCCATTCCTTAAACGCATTTTATCCCTGTTTATCATGAAATTTTTGAATACATATGCTTCTATTTATTGACAATACTTTTTATATCATTTACAATGGCTACATATTTAAATGTATCGATAGAACTGCTTGGAAATCTGCTTATGGAATTTCCGCGGAAAAGAGGATTTTATGGATTACGAACCGAGTTACAAAGAATTTGCCACCATTTTCAAAGCGCTGTCCGACGAAACGCGTCTCCGCGTCATTGATATGCTTTCCTGCAAGGAAATGTCCGCCTGTGATATTCTCTCCAATTTCACCCTGTCCCAGTCTACACTGAGCTACCACATGAAGATTCTCATTGAAGCAGGCGTCGTTGATGCCAGAAGGGAAGGACTTTGGACGAAATATTCCATCAACGATGATACGTTCAACAGGATCATGGACTTCATGCCGGAGCTGTACAAGCTGAAAGATAAATGCATCTGCCGGCAGATTAAATACTGCAAGACACCGGAAGAATGCGGCGAAGGAAAAGATCCTTTCGGCAACTGAAAAGGATTAAGAGCCTGTAAAGGCTCTTTTTTTGTCTGCATAGACAAAAATGACCATTGTGTGAGGACACCCCGGCGCAGTGAATTTCCATTTCTGCCCAAATGACAGCAAAAATGAAAAAGACTTTCCTTTTGTGATATGTACCCAGAATCCTGGACACATGTTATGAATTAAGCGGAACACATGGAT